>Ga0265780_10007872_pt1 | contig 13026 bp, 12 predicted proteins | sample P1T30metagenome_FD_192432 | JGI IMG/M metagenome (GOLD analysis project Ga0265780, IMG submission 192432) | Plant litter microbial communities from East Loma Ridge, Irvine, California - P1 T30 | ecosystem: Environmental > Terrestrial > Plant litter > Unclassified | place: USA: California...
CAGGCTGCGAAAGGCGTTGGAGCCCGGTGGGGCTAGTAGCCTCAGAGGTGCATCGAAGGATGAATCCTGCGGTGCTCTTGAAGGATGTACTGGCGCAGGCGCTCCGTATCTTCCTTGCTGTTCTGACTCAGGCGATACGCGGCAAGCCCATGTTGGGTCAAGCGCTCGAAGGTACCGCGCAGTGCGATGGGGGCGTCGCCCAACGGCGTGAAAAAGGCAGCAAAGGACTTTGGCGGTTTGGTTTGCTTGCGTATCTCCAGCAGAATGCCCTTGAAGGAAATCTCATGAACCCACAGCGCCGTCGGTGAGCCTTTCTCGGTTTCAAGCGGCACCGGCTCGGGCAGGGTCAGGCGCCAGGGGCGAATCCGCGGGCCTTCTTCGAAGATGCTCGGTGCGCCCAACTCCAGGTGCAGCGCATGAAATTCGTCTTCCACCAAGTGGAGGGGAAAGGTCATTTGCTGATTGTCGAACTGAGCCTGGATCGTGACTTGCTCATGCGCCGCCAGGCGAGTGAGCAGATCCTGGATCTGCACGCCGCCATTCACCACCAGACTGCTGGATTTGTCCCGCAAATTCAGCGTCGGGTTGTGCTGCATCTTCTGGATGAACTCCAGTTCATCAGGCGTGAGGAGATTGTCGCGCTGCATGGCCAGGCTCGATTAACCGGTTATTGAAAAAGCAGACAGATCGTTCGCAGTTTGGTTGCGACCGCTCGTCAGTTGCTGAATGTTACCCCTTCAGGATTCGCATCTCCAGCCGAGCTTGCGCCACTTCGCTGCATAACTCGACCCCTTTGCGCCAGGCTGCATAACGTCGTCGCCGAATGAGCGAAGCCGGCATGGAAGGAGCCTGACTGATGGAGATTGGACAGGTGCTCACTGCTATCGTTGAAAATCATTTCTGGTAGCAGTTCGCTGGCGGTCCCCGATTGCTGCCAGACGGGTGATTCACAAAATCGCAATGCGAAATTCGGGACCCTGCTGCGGCATAATGCTCTGAAATTCTTACGTCACAGGATGAACAATGAAGGTCGCGATTATTGCAGGCTCGGTCTACGGCGCGGCGGAAGAAGTGGCTCGACATGCGCAACAGATCATTAAAAATGCAGGGTATGAGGTGTTGTTCAACCCGCGCGCCACGCTTGCCGAGTTGCAGGCGTTTGCGCCAGGCGCTCTTCTGGCGGTGAGTTCAACGACCGGAATGGGCGAGCTGCCGGACAACATCCAGCCGCTTTACCATCAGATCCGTGATGCCCTGCCCGCTGACTGGCGTGGGCTGCCCGGTGGAGTGATCGCATTGGGCGATGCGAGTTACGGCGATACCTTTTGTGCGGGCGGAGAATTGATGCGTGAGCTGTTCGGCGAACTGGGTATACGCGAGGTGCAGGAGATGCTGCGTCTGGATGCCAGCGAAACCGTCACGCCTGAAAGCGATGCCGAGCCTTGGCTTGCCGAGTTCATCAAGCACCTGAACGGCTGATGCCTGGTTAATGCTGCCTCGTGACGTGGCCGCTTGATGCTCTTGCCGTGGCGGCTTGCGACGACCCATTACCGGCGTGAGTACGGGCTCATCCATCCTTGGGCGTTATCGGCCATTATTCAGCGCGCCCCCTATTGATTGTGACCTGACAGCGAGTCGTTGACACTCGCTGACAGTTCGCCCGCTTATGCTGGTACTGACGCCTGACGGGCTCAGGACCCAGGATAGAGCCGGCATCATCATCAGGGGGAGCGACATGAGTGAGTCCATGGATTTCGAAGGCAAGGTAGTGATCGTCACCGGAGCGGGTGGCGGGCTCGGGCGCGCGCATGCCTTGCTGTTTGCGCGACACGGCGCGCGCGTGATCGTAAACGACCTCGGCGGTTCGGCGCACGGCGAAGGTGCCAATGCCTCGGCGGCGGATCGAGTGGTCTCGGAAGTCCGCGATGCGGGCGGCGAGGCGGTCGCCAATCACGACTCGGTCACCGACGGCGACAAGATCGTTCAGAATGCGCTCGACACCTATGGCCGGGTGGACGTAGTGGTCAACAACGCAGGCATCCTGCGTGACAAAAGCTTCGCCAAAATGGAAGACACCGACTGGGACCTGGTTTACCGCGTTCACGTCGAAGGCGCCTACAAGGTTACCCGCGCTGCCTGGCCCCATCTGCGAGAACAGAACTATGGACGCATCATCTTCACGTCGTCCACGTCTGGCATCTATGGCAATTTTGGACAGGCCAACTACGGCATGGCCAAGCTTGGCCTCTACGGGTTGACGCGCACGCTCGCCATTGAAGGGCGCAAGAACAACATTCTGGTCAACGCGATTGCTCCGACCGGCGGGACCCGTATGACCGAAGGCTTGATCCCGGCCAGCGTGTTCGATCTGCTGAAGCCTGAGTTGGTCAGCCCGCTGGTGGTTTTTTTGGGCAGCGAGCAGTGCCCTGACAGCGGCGGGTTGTATGAAGTGGGTGGCGGCTGGATGGGCAAGGTCCGCTGGGAGCGTAGCCTGGGTGCCGGCTTTGACCCCCATGCAGGCTTCTCACCGCAAGATGTCGCGGCGCAATGGGCATCCATCAGTGACTTCAGCAACGCTGTGCATCCGGCGGACAGCGCCGAAGCTCTTAAAGAGATGATGGCGAATCTGCAGAGGTTCGGCTGATCGGTCGTTCGAATATACAAAGGCCAACTCGAGAGATCGATTTGGCGTTTTTTGTAGGAGCATTATTTGCGGCGATGTAGGACAGGTCTCTAAATAAGGCAATGATCCCGTCTTTGGCTTTTCAGCCTAAACCCAGCCTTCGATTACCCGACACCTCCTGAGAACAAGCGAATTTCAGGAGGTTTCATGATTGGCAATTTGAGTAAGGTCCAGGAGCGGTTAAGCGTTTATGTAGCCATACCGGACCAGCAATTCAAAGTCAGGTCCGGCCTCAGCCCCGAGGAGGAAGCGGTCAAGCAGAAGGTGCGTCAGTACTGGGCGGACGAGAACATTCCAGGCATCAAAAAACTGGAGGGGCTGAACATCAGCCTGAGCGGATTTGACCCGCGCAGGACCAGCAACAAAGAGCTGATGGAACTGGGCGTTCTGCTTGCCGAGCGAGGGATAATAGATGGGGATCTTATTGGTGCCATGTCGAGCATTGATGTCGAGTTCGACTCGATGGGGAATGAAATCAACATGGGTAAGGAGGTCAATGTATATGAGTTTTTCAGCAAGCAGCTTAGTCAGTTGCAGGAATCCATCAGAGACGGCAATGAGCATGCTCGAGGCGCCCTGGTTGAGCTAAAAACTTCTTTGTCTGTGGTGATGGCGTTGGAGGAATATATGAAGCGTCCTCGCGAGCGGTCATTGGTCAATATCCGCGCCTAAACGAGGGATAACGTCTGGGGCCATATCCAGCTAGCCCCAGGCGCTTGGTTATTACATGGGAACGACAAAGGCCCCGGCATAGCTGACTGACGTGTTGCTCTGTCGGTTATCGATTACCAGCCGAAATATGCCGGCTCCGAAACGGCCTGAAGGGTCGTACGTCGCTGCAGTGATGGAAGCCCAGCCGCCGTTTTTCAACTGCTGGACGATAACGGGGACTTGTCCTGACGCACCTTTCACGCTGAAATGATGGGAAGTAGTCCCGCACGTCACCTTATACGGCCCGTAGATCACCTTTTCTTGCTGTGCCCCTACGTGCCCCGACGAAATTGTCCCGGACTTTTTCGTGCAGAAGTTGAAGGTATTTGCTGCAGGTTGCGCAGTTGCCGCACCGGCGAGCGACGTCAGGCATGCCGCCAGGGTCAGCGTAATCATTTTTTTTGTCAGCATCGTGAAGCTCCATTAGTCATTCATTGAGTTATCAGGGTGGGTGTTCTCACCTCACTGTGATGACTAATGTTTAAACAGAAGTTTGAGTAGGAATGTTGCTTAATATGCTGTGGGGTTTCTCTGAGCTTCTACATCTACCGAAATAATCGGCGTAGAAACTCTAAAAAACAGCTGCTGCAATCGTGTCCGCAAAATACGGCGACATTTGTTCAATCAAAGTGCACCCAACGTGGGACCCCCGGATGACGAAAGCAATTCGATTCCATCCTGGCTCTTACTGACATCGCAACAGTAGGACAAGACTCTCGGCGGCCTTCCACTAGGTTTATTTCCTGCAAACCGCGTCGGTTCAACATCGTCAGCCAAGCAATATGTACCGCTTTCGATGCTCAGCAAAGGTCTGAAATGGAGCTCTCGAATGGTTTACGTTGTACTCATCGGCTGGATGCTGGTGGGCGTGGCCGTTCCTAATCGGAGCTGTATCCATGAATGATCTATCTGCTGTAATTCACTCCAACAGTACAGGTGCTGCTCAACAGCACACCGCTACTCAGCACCTTCTCGCCTTTACGACCGCCTGCTCGCAATGCACCTCGGTACTGGAAAACCTCCCTTCGCTTCGGGACGTCGCGTTCGACCGCCTTTCAGGTTTCCTGCGCGGGCGTGTACCGGTGTGGAACCCGGACATTATTTTTCTGAACGGTCCATCCGCGCCCCAAACGGCGCAAGGTTCGTGCTCGCTTACTGATGCACTAATTCAGGCAATGACGTCGGGAGCTAAAGCGTTCGATCCGAGAATCCAGGCTTTGTATTACCGCCACGAGAGCGCCGAGGCGCAGCATCGGGTGGCAGAAAAAGACTTCATCACGATCAAGAGTGTTTTTAGTCAGGTCCTGGCCAAGTTTCCCGGGGCCTATCACGGGGCGCTCGCCTTGGCATGGGATAGCCATGAGACGTCACCGGCTGAAGGGAAAAGTGCAGCCCGCCACCAAGTCATCAGCAGGCATCATCAATCGGCACTCAATCACGACATCGAGTTTCAATTCACTGAGCAACGACTCAACAAGGAGGAGAAAAACCGCCTCGTACACGTACTCAGCCATCAACCCACTGGCGGGCTTTTCAAGATATCCCTGCGCCTGCCGGGTGAAATGACAGCACCACTGCTTTCGGTCTTCGCGGTCACACAGGACGAAAATGCTGCAGATGCGCGTCATACGTCCGGCCCATGCTATCTGCTCATGGCCGCAGGCGGGGTTGAACGGTATGAGTCCTTTTCTGAACTCAACAGCCAATTGGCTCGGCGACTGTCCGGCACATCGGGCCAAGACCCGTTGCTGAAAACCCTGTGTTTATCGGACTTGGCGCGGTTGCCTGAAAACCACGTCGTCGGCAACGATGACCTCGATTACGAGCCTTGTGTAGAACCAATGCTGCACTGCCATGTGGCGGGCCTTCGTAACAAACAGGCCAGGGATTTCGATTTTCTGGTGCAACAGGCCAAAGCGAGCAGCGACAGCTACCCGGCTTTTTTGAAAAAGGTCAGTGAAGTGCAGGTGTGCGCTCATGTCGATGAAGCGATGGGGCATCGATTCAAGAGCCTTTCTGTACGTGCCGAGGACCTTGCTCAGCCGCAATGGCTGAAATACGCAGAGCCTGCGGACCGCGAGCTCTATGCGAAGCTCGATCGCCAATACACCGAGCGCAAGCAGGCCGTTGATGCCCTGATGGACGGGCTGGAATCGCTGGAGGTATTTGCTCGTAATGAGATTGGCCGCTATGTGCGCAAGCATCTGGGTTATTCGGTCGACGCGCAGCAGGTAATAATCAGCTTGTCGGACGAATTCGATATCCAGAGCGGCACCTTTTCGATCAAAAATCGCAAATCTCTGATCGAGTTTGCAACGCTCGGCCTGCCGGCCGTTTCAGGCGGTGGCGAGGTGATCATCCCTGCTGTACATGCAAACCCTGCGTTCACATTCGGGTTCGTGAAGACAATGCTGGATGAGCTGGATGTGCAGCGCCGTTACCGACAGCAGCTCAGGGCACGGCTCACCCATGAGCGGACCTTGCTAGCGCTGACCCACAGGCGAGACGCCGCCTTGGCACTGAGCGCCTGGGCCGCTTCGCTCCAAGGCCATCTGGCGGACGAGCGAAGCCAGGAGCTGATTCACAGGGTGCGCGCAGACAGTCTTCAAGACGGCGTGGTGATGACGGTCGGCGGCCTGAAACTGGCCGTCAATGGTGCGCGTTTTAAAGATCTGCTGGTCTTCCGCAAACGGGACGCCGCAGGTGACGATCATTACGTTCTTTATGCACCCGGTGCGCCCGGCGGCCGGGACCTGTTTGGATTCAACTCATGGCGCCAGTTGTCCATTGAAGTCGGCCGCTGGCTGGCGACCGATGCGGGCGCCCGCTATTTGCTGGACCAAACCGCCATAACCGCTGAGCCTGACCATTCCGACTTCCTGGAAAAAGTGCGTCGCAAGGGCACGTTATGGAGTGAGTCCAGTGTGGTGTTCCACGAGCTGGACGGCGACAACTTCGAAGAGCGCCTCTCAGATGCTGTTAGCCATAAGGTCGAGCGGGCCCTGACGCGTGATGAAGCCGCCCTTGTAGGGTTCACCATGGAAACCGCCTATGCGAATCGTGGCGCCCTTGCGTTGCTTGAGCATCGGGTCAGTGAATTGAATAAGGCCTTTGTACACACCACCCAGGCGATGGTGTCTTTTGAACAATTTGCCAGGCGCGAAGGCAGCAAGCTGCTTAATGATTACATCCGTGGCGAAGGCATCGGCGAGCAAGTCGATACCGATACGATCTTCGTGGATCTGGACAACGCCGATTACGTCGCGACCCCGGACTTCACCCAGTACTCCCGGCTCAGGTCCTTGACCAGCCTGTTCATGGAAGGGTTCTCGGATCAGTACGCGTTCGATCCTAAGGCACCTATGTACTCCTCGGTGGGGCAGGACTTGAAGGCACTGCCCTTGTACTTTGTCCAACGAGTGGACAAGGCGTTGCGTGAGGCGGCGTTGGGTGAGCGTTACATCCAGTGGATCGAGCAGGAATTCCTGAACTCGTCTCACGAGCAGTACGGCTATCGCCGAGCATTGTTCGGCAGGCGTCTACAGTTCGATATGCGCCTGGCAGCAATGCGGGAGTTTTTAAAAGGTCATCTATCCACCGCGCAGTACCAATGGCTGGTACAGCTGATTGTTTCGCTGGATAAACAGGTGCTGGAGCAAAACAAAGGATTGCAGGACCGTACCAAGCGCAGTAGTGCAGCCATGTTCCGCTTGGGCGGTTACATCGTTCAAGGGGTGTATATGCTTCGCAATTTCAGCACCCCGGATGGCGACTTCAATCTGTTATATACGCCCGACGCTCCGGACGGCGTCAGTTTCAGAAAGCTGACCGACTATGTGGAACTCATGCGTTCGCCTGACATGCGCCGCTATTACTACCTTCGTGTCCCATACAAGGGACAACCCACTGTCGGGTCTCTTTTTGATGCAATGGACCGCAACCTCCCGGGGCGGTGTGTCACTGTTGAAAATCCGGAGCATCAGAACACCGATCGGGTTACGGACATCCACGATCTTTACGACGAACAGATCAGTCGCATCGTTGCGGATGTCGCTGCTCAGACCAAGAGTACGGCGGAGCGCTGGGTTGAAACGATTTATTCGGTTGTGAGGTACCTCGGCTCAGCGCTACTGATTCCGTTCCCCGGCGCCTCGCTGGCATGGACCGGTCTTCACCTGACCATTGATATACAACGGGGCTTGCTCGCCTATCACGACGGCGACCGCGCAACGGCGTCCTGGTTTTTTGGGGCCGCTGCCTTTGGAATATTGCTTAAAGGCGCCAGCACTGCCGTCACCCATGATCAGGCGCTGGTTGCTCAAGTCGCCCGGTGGGCGTTAAAAAGACTGGCCCCGCAGACCGTTTAATGAATAGCGCGCCCGCTGGGCAGCGATTGCAAGCGCTGGGTGAGGCGCAGTTTCTGCACCGGATCTTCACTCAACATTAATGCATGCTCCAGATCGAAGCGTTCGGCCTGCGGGCAATCCAGATGCTGGTACAGGCTGGCGCGAGCGAGATAATCGCTGGTGTTGGCCTGACCCAGTTCCATCACCCGCGTTGCATCCTTGAGTGCCGCGATCAAGTCGTCGTTTAACTGGTGCAAATAGCGCAGGTTTCGCGACAAGCGTTGAAGCATTGCCGCAGGGGTTGCGGTTGTCATGTGCTCGGCCATCAATGGCACGTTCGGGCCGAATTGACGCAGCAGCAACTCCCGGCAGTCCTTTGGGTACAGCCTGCGCCCGCCGCAGGGGTCAAGCGAATGATCGGCACGTGGCACACGCAGCAGAAAGTGCCCCGGGAAATTGACCCCTTCAAGTGGAATATCGAGACGCTTGGCAATGTGCAGTGCAATCAATGCCAGCCCCAGCGGCTGACCTCGACGCCGCTCAATGATCTTGTGAAGCATCGCCGCTTGAGGCTTGGGTTGAGCGGCATCGTCCTGTTGGAAACCCAGTGCCGCCAGTTGCCGCAGCAAAGGCTGAGCGAGTTCAGTCGCCGGCAGCATGGGAAGCGCAGCGCCGATGCTGCGCTCCAGCGTGGCCAGTTGGTCGTGGAAGGCCTGGAAATCAACCTGTTCATCGTGTTCTGCCGCAATCCACAAGGCCGCTTCAAACGTGGACGGCGGATTCTGCTGCAGATAGGCAAGGCATTGCTGGCGCGGACTCATCGACTTCTCCGGCGGTATCGGGCGACGCGAAAACTTAACCAATGGCTCTGTTTTATCCCCTGACTGGCGCCTTCGTCCAGCGATGATTCGTCGCCGGGGCCCAGTAACTGTCCCTCGTCAGGATGCCGCGGCAGGTGCCTTCCTTTTTTCATCCAGCGCCTATACTCGCCAGTACGAAAAAGGGAGCAGTGCCCATGTTCGCTCTCATGCAAAGCTCACGCGTGCAATCACTGCACATGATGGTCGAGCCCGGTACCGGCTTGAAGGCGGTGATCGCGATCCACAGCAGCCGAAAAGGCCCAGCGCTCGGCGGTTGTCGCTACCTATCCTATCCAACTGAAGAGAGCGCTGTAGAAGACGCCATTCAACTGGCCAGGAACATGAGCTACAAGGCTGTCCTTGCCGGGTTATCTCTGGGCGGAGGGACGGCAGTGATCATGCGTCCGGCTCATGTACCGGACAGGGCTGCCTTGTTTGAGGCCTTCGGGCGTTTTGTCGAAAGCCTGGACGGCCGGTACATCACGGCCATGGACAGCGGTACATCGAGGGAGGATATGGATTGCATTGCCCAATGCACTCGACACGTCACCAGCACCACCGCGGTGGGCGACCCCTCGGCACATACCGCGCTGGGGTTATATACGGGGATTCGCACCACTGCGATGGCCCGGCTGGGCAGCGATAACCTGGAAGGCTTGCGGGTAGCGATACAGGGCTTGGGGCATGTGGGATATGCGCTGGCTGAACAACTGCATGCGGCGGGCGCCGAGCTCTTGGTTGCAGATCTGGACAGCGGCAAAGTCCAGCTCGCCATGGAGCAATTCGGTGCTAAACCGATTGCCAGTGAAGCGTTGCTCAGCACACCCTGCGACATTCTCGCGCCCTGCGGGCTGGGCGGGGTCCTGAACAGTCACAGCGTTGCCAAGTTGCGTTGCGCTGCTGTCGCGGGTGGCGCGAATAACCAGCTCAGCTGTGCCGCCATTGCCGATCAACTGGAAGCGCGCGGCATTCTGTACGCCCCGGACTATGTCATCAACTCTGGAGGCCTCATCTATGTGGCGCTTCAGCACCAGGGGGCAACTGACGGAACGATCACTGCACATCTCTCTCAGATAGGCACACGGCTGACTGAAGTATTTGCCCATGCCCAGGCTGAAAAGCGCTCCCCCGCGCGCGTCGCAGATGCGCTGGCAGAGCGGCTACTCGATCAGGAGTGAACCGCAGCGTCTTGCCCCGCAATCTCAACCCCTGCGATTACTCTGCCTCTTGCTCCGTGGGTGTCAGCTCATTGAGGGCCAAGGCGTTGTTCTTGAAAGCCGCAGCGAAAACCGCGCGGTTTTTGGCCATGAAGATACTGGCATCTTCGGCGTGTTTTTCGGTAAGACCGGCAACATTCTTCATCAACACGTCGGTAAGCAGTTCTGCCAGTTCCAGCATCTGATCATGGGCATCGGCGAGTTTGCGGTCCACGAACGTAGTCTCCAAATCACGGGTACTGCGGTAAAGGGTTTCAACAGCCATTGTCGGCCTCGTCGTCATTTCCAGAGTTGTTAGGGATCAGCTCGCGCGGTTGGCGCACATGGCCGAAAGGTGATGCCAGACAGCACGCGCTGTCTTTTTACTGTCTATTTATACAGTGCGCAGCATAGGTGAATCATTAGAGCTTGGGTAGGGGCCGCCTTCACTTTTTGCCGATCATCCGGTTGCGACATCCGGTCACGTTCCCAGCGCAGGCTAATGGCCCTATTAATGCTAGCTACTGTCGAGCCGCGCGCGAGCGGATGTCACGTGCGCGCCCTACGCTTCATCTGAACTGCTCAAGGAATTACGTCGTGAAAACTGGCTCGGCTCAACGTCAGCGCTTTTTGGCATGCGGGTGCGCCGCAAGGCGTCGCTTCACGAACAGTTCTGGCTTATGGACGGGAGGCGCGCGATGGGCAGCGTGAAGTGGGCAGACCGGATGCGGGCTAAGCTCCATGGCGGCGCCAACAGCCTGGGTAACCTTGCGGTTGAGGCGTTTCATTATCTGGCTCTGTTCGGCATCGGCGCGGTCACTGCGTATGCAGCGATAAAGGCATTTATCGGCATGCTTGGGCAGGAGTACATCGCCGTGGATGACATCCTGCTGTTGTTCATCTACCTGGAATTGGGTGCGATGGTCGGCATCTATTTCAAAACCAACCACATGCCCCTGCGGTTCCTGCTCTACATCGGGGTCACGGCACTTATCCGTTTGCTGATCAGCGACGTCTCGCATCACAAGGCGCCGGACATGGGCATCATTTACGTCTGTGGCGGCGTACTGTTGCTGGCGTTTTCAATCCTGGTGGTGAGGTACTCGTCGTCGAGGTATCCCTCGGTTCAGGAGAAAGTGGAGTAGGGCGCGCGACTGGGCGCATTCCAATGCGCCCGCCTCACGTGCGAGCCCTCTGGGACCCCCTTCCTCAAACCCTAGCAGTCTGCCTCTCGGTGGTTTCGGCCGGCGAGGCGTCGGCGAAGTGGTTGACCTGACGCAACGCTTTGAAACCGACCATCCATGCACCCACAACCCCCAAGGTACATAGCCCGCCGATGATCGCCGCAGGAACGGCGCCCCAGAGCGCGGCGCTGCTGCCGGCGCGAAACTCGCCCAGTTCGTTGGACGAGCCGATGAACAGCATGTTCACCGCATTCACCCGTCCGCGCATGTCGTCCGGCGTCGAAAACTGCACCAGCGTGGAGCGGATATAGACGCTGACCATGTCCGCCGCACCGGCGATCATCAACGCCAGCAGCGACAGCCAGAACAGCGTCGACAGCGCGAACACCAGATTGGCCACTCCAAAGACCGCAACGGCAATGAACATGACCAGGCCGACATGCCGGTCAAAAGGTCGAAAACTCAGGTACAGACCGGTGGCGACCTCGCCGAGGCTCATGGCACTGCGCAGCGCACCCAGCCCCTGCGGACCGAGGTGCAACACTTCATGAGCGTAGATGGGCAGTAGCGCTACCACGCCGCCGAGCAGTACGGCGAACAGGTCCAGCGAAATGGTCCCGAGGATGATCGGCCGCGAGCGAATAAAGGCGATGCCTGCGGTGAACCGCTTCCAGGCTGTTGATTCCAGAATCTGCTTCTTGCCGGCATAAAGCACCGGCACACGGATGAGCAACAACACGCCGGCGATAAAGCTGGCCATGCACACCGAGTAGGTGAGCCCGCCGCCACCGGCAGCATACAAACCGCCGCCGACCAGAGGCCCGGCGATGGTAGCGATGCGCATGATCATGCTATTGGTGGCGATCGCCGAGGCGAGTTTTTCACGGGGCACCACCTGTGGCAGCAGGCTCTGCAATGCGGGACCTGTGAAGGCTCGTGCGCAGCCGAACAGCGCCAAAGTGGCGTAAATCAGTCGAGTGTCCTGATGGTGCGTGACCGAAAACAGCATCAGCATCAGGCTGCACACCGCCTGAACCGACCAACTGATGGTCAGGATCAGCTTGCGATCATAACGGTCAATGAGGTCGCCAGCGGGCATCAACAGCAGTAGCATCGGAATGAACTGCGCCAGGCCCACATAGGCGAGCGAGATCGGGCTGCGGGTCATGTCGTAGACCTGCCAGGCGACGACGACCGCTTGAATCTGCATGGCAAATACAGCCGCGAGACGCGCGGTCAGAAAAGCGAAAAAGCCGGGCAGACGCAGGGCGCTTTTGGCAGACGATTCGGAAGATGAAGCGGGCGGTTCGGAACTCAAGGCGGGGCATCCATCGCAGTAAAAGACGGCTGACTGTTATACACCGGTAAGCGTGTGTATGCCTGTAGCTGTCAGAACTTTAATGGAGTAACGACGTGCAAACGGCAGCCGAAGACCGTCGGCTGCCGAGCCTTTACCGTTAACCTTTCACTGGAACCAGATCGAAATTGTTGTCCTGATACTGGAACAACAGACAATCTTCGCCGGCTGCGCAGCCGCTTTCATGGACTTGCCTGGCAGGCAGATTATAAAAAGAGCCAGCCGGGTACTCGGTGCGCTTGCCGTCAATGACCGCATAGAAAGTACCGGCCATCACAACGGTGGGGAGTGCCTGGCTGTGGAGGTGCAGACCATTGTCGGTACCGGCCTTGAAGGTCACGAAGGCGGAGTAGAAGCCTTTGCCTTTGCTCAGAATGTCGCCTTCGGTATTGGCATAACCCACGGCGCCTTGAGTTCCTGGAACCTCTTGCCACTTCAACTGAGCGACGGGCAGTGAGACCACCGAGTCGGGCGCATTATTTGCGGCAATCGCCGCTGTAGCGATCACCAACAAGGCGAGACTTGCGCTGGTCATTTTCTTCAGATGTTTCATGGTGGAGCCCTCTATGGTTTGGAATAGTGGGCGATGTTAGGGCGCAGAACGGTGCGCATATACGGCATCAATCAAGCATGACCTGTGCAATAACAGCACAGGCTCCTTCTTGAAGCATGATCAGCTTACCCACCGG
>Ga0265780_10007876_pt1 | contig 13023 bp, 13 predicted proteins | sample P1T30metagenome_FD_192432 | JGI IMG/M metagenome (GOLD analysis project Ga0265780, IMG submission 192432) | Plant litter microbial communities from East Loma Ridge, Irvine, California - P1 T30 | ecosystem: Environmental > Terrestrial > Plant litter > Unclassified | place: USA: California...
AAAATAATGGAGCAGTAGTAGTAATAGAGTAAATTTTTGCAAAATTCTTTATCATATATCTGTAAGCATTATTAAATGAACAAATAACCAAATAAAGAGATATTCCACATACGATAATTACAAGTGGGATAGAATGTTCTTGCATTCTTAGATAAATATTAATCAATATTGAAAAAATAAATAATCCAACTAGTTCTATATCAGTTTTTTTATTTTCAGAAAACTCCTGAGTAGCTCGCCTTAATAATAAACAACCTAATATAACACATATGTCAGATACAACATAGGTAGTTAATGTTGGCCAAACTCCGCGAAGAACATAAAAAAGCATAAACATACCAAGAAAAAAATTAGTCAAGGCGAAGTTTATAGAAATTTTTGGTGAAGACTTAAATAGAAAAGCCGATAAAAGCCAAATGAAGCATGCAACTCCGGTAAAAATGAGTGCCATTACTAATAATGTGGTTCCGTCTAATGTTGTCATAAATTTTAATTTTAATTATTTAAGTATTTAACAAACTTAATTTAACACATTCAATATCCGTATAAATACTTATGAGCGCATAATATAATGTCATTTCATTTCATTTACAAGCTAAATTTATTATTTTTAGTATTTTAAAGCCGTAAAATCTAATTCGATGATTTATTTACAACATTTCATATATTATTTAAATGAATAAATATTAATTTTTTTTCTTATTTAAAAACTAAAATTGTGATACAATACAAAAAAATTAAGGAGAAATTATGAAAATTATTCCAGTTATTCATCACCTGACGAATGAATTAACTATGTCAAATGCGAAAATTTGTTCTGATGAAGGTGCATATGGTGTCTTCTTGATTTCCATGACTGCTGACAATGAAGATTTACCTATGTTAGCCAAAGCTATTAAAGGAAAATACCCAAATCTAAAAGTGGGTATTAATCTATTAGGTAAAAAAGCTATTGATGCAGTAGAGATTAGTAAACTATTTGAGCTAGATATGACTTGGGCAGATAATCCAATTATTACTAGTTCAGGTGTTAGTGAAGAAGCGATTGACATTAAGTGTATGATTAAAGGAACAGATCATATGTTTTTCAATTCAGTAGCTTTTAAATATCAAAAATCCGACTCTAATCCTGGCATTGCTGCGGAATTATCCATAAATTGTGGCTTTATTCCTACCACCTCTGGTAAAGCAACTGGTTCTGCTGCTAATATTGAAAAAATCAAAGAAATGAAATTAGCAATTGGTCAATCACCATTAGCTGTAGCAAGTGGTTTAGATCCAGAAAATGTCGTAATATATTTGGATTATTTAGATTACGGATTAGTGGCAACTGGTATTTCTAAAGATTTTCATGAACTAGATCAAGATAAATTAAAGCTAATTATTGCACGAACTAAATAACCATTAATTTAGTTATAAAAAAGGGAAGATTAATCTTCCCTTTTTCTTTATGTTTCAACTTTAATTAATTTTCCAAAAATATTTTTCTGATTTGTCCAACCATTAACATAGCCATGATTGTTTGAAATTTGTATCCGTTCACCCTGCATAGCAGAGATTAAGTGAAGATATTGATTTCCATTTACTTTGCAAAGAACAATATCACCTTTGCTTAAAGTAGAAAAATCTTTAATAGGCTCAACAGTACAAAGTTGACCACTAGAGATTCTTCCTGTCATGGAATTACCTCTAGGTCTAAATTGAACAGTTTTACCTTCTTTAAGAGAAGCAATATATTGAGTAGCCCAAGACATATCAGTAGGTCGCCTTTGTAGGTTTGAATATTTCACCATTATATTCGTTACCTGCTAAATGACGAACACTTGCATTAGCAGGGTTAGGACATGTATATTCTTCAAATTTCTGTTTCTGATGCATCATAATTAAACCACGAATTGCTGCTCCATGACTAACAACAACATGATTTTTAATGCATTCTTCTTGCTTCAATACTACCCTCAGGAAAAAATCAAGCCGAATACACATATCAAAAGGTGATTCACCTAATGGTGGCCTAACAAAGTAATCATGTTTACTCTTTTTATGCAAGCTATAATGATTTGCTTCATGTGTAAATCTTTCATGAGTATGATAGCCTTCTACATTATCAACTAGCCCAAACTCACGCTCAGTAATATAAATTGATTCTTCTTCTTCAAACTCAATACCATTCAGGGTTAATTGTTCTTTGATGATCTTAGATGTTTGGCGAGTTCTGTTATACGGAGAATTCCAAACCTTAATAGGCACATTATATCCTTCGCCAGCCTTATTTTTAAAAATCTCAGAAAGATAGTTACCAGTTTCTTTTGCCTGCTCCAATCCAAGCTCACTTAAATTAACAGCCATATTAGCTTGCATTTTAAGAATTTGTAAATCAACATTTGATTGTGATTGAGCGTGTCTAACTAAAAAAATATTCATATAATCCTTTACCAAGTATTAATTTTTTCTGCAATGCTTTTATAATCTTTATAACTTAGTCCTTCATTGATATCTACCAAATAAATATTATTTTTATTTAAACCAAGTTTATTTATTGCCTTTTTATCAGCTAAACCAGCACCACTACTTACATCATCAATGATAATATATTTTTCTCTATATTCAGGATTATTATCAAGCCAATGAGCAATTTGTTCATGTCGCTCATGATATTTATCTCTAGGAGTTTTCCACTGTCTATGGAAAGTATAGTTTAAGCCATTAATATCCAAGACAGCTTGAATGTGTTTCTTTTCATGTAACCACTCATCTGCCCACGAACTCGAAATAACTAAATCATAAGGATAATAATCAAAAAGCTTATTTAACATTGCAATAGCAACCGGGTCGGCCTTCCAATAGGTTACATATGTATGCAAATCTAACTTGGAGCAAGTTTCTAAACTCAATGGGCTATTATTTTCCGGAAAAAGGAAAACCTTATTAGGAAAAATTGGTCCATCAAAATCTAAAAATACTGCTCCTGGCATGATCATGTCCTTTTATTTATTTGAATTATAATATGTATTTTAATTTAGCACAACAATTAAATGCATCCGTATTTAGCTAATTTTTGCTTAACAAAGTATGCTCTTTGATTGGTGCTACTTGCATTAAATTCAATTACTCCTATATTGCCATTGCAATTACCTAGATGAACTAAATTATAACCACTTTCTCTTATGTATCCAGTCTTAGATAGGTTAACATCTAAACCCAACTCTCTAACTAACATATTAGAATTTCTATAGGTAATAGGTTTATTCCATTTATTTTCAGCAACAACTTGATGTTGAGAACTAATTTTTGATACTTCATGATTTTTAACAACATTCATAGTTAATTTTCTATAGTCATCCACACTTGAATGATTATCAGGTGATAAGCCAGATGAATCTACGAATCTAGTGTTACTTAATCCCCACTCTTTAGCTTGTGAGTTCATTTTTCTCACAAAATCAGCTTTACTCCAACCAGGCACTGATCTAGCAAATGCTGATGCAGCATAGTTATCAGAAGCCAAAAGCATGACATGTAATAGCTCCCGACAATCATATGGCTTATTTGCAGACAAGCGAGTCCTAGTATTTTTAATTAAATCTTTGTCAGCATCAGTAATAGTAGCAGTACAATTTTTTAAATCAGGAGTGTTAGTAACAAACACATAGGCTGTCATTAATTTAGTTAAGCTAGCAATAGGCCAAACAATATTTGAATCAGACTCTTCAAACACTTCACCAGTCTTATAGTTAAACACACTGTATTTAATATTGCTTGGACGATAATTAGCGACTTTAGCAGAAGCAGCTTTACGAGGAGTTACTTTAGCTATTTTTTCTGTTTTTTTAACCACCTTATTTTTTGTTGAAACAACTTTTTTTCCCTTAACAACCTTTACTGCTTTTTTATTCGTTGCTTTTGTAGATTTAGCTACAGGTTTTGCAGTTTTTTTAACTTCTTTTTTCTTAACCTGTGTTTGTTTAGTTTGCTTATTGTTTTCGGCAGCATCAGCAAAATTGGTTAAAGTTGCAGAGCTTACTCCCAAAGCTACGAAACATAATGCCTTTGCTATAGTATTTAAATTTAATTTCATTCTTTTCAATTTCCCAAAAGTCCAAGTTTATTTTATTCTGTTTATAGTTAATATAGGCCTTATCTATATTGACACTCGTTAAAATAAACTATAAGACTTTAAAAAAATCAAGATAAAAATTGATTAAAATCAATAAAAATTTATTTAATTCATTAAATTGTTTAATAATAGACACAAAAAGCTAAAAAATGTTTAATATTTTTTGGACTAATTAATTTTCTGAAAAATAATCAGCTACTATTTTTTAAATAAATAGTTCACAATAATAAGAAATTTCGCAATTTAATCAAATTGCTTACCAACATAACTCAACAATAAAAATAAATTAACAAAACAACAAAAAGTTGTTGACGCGATTTTTAGTTTACTGATATAATCGCCGCTTACTGAGAAAATATCGATTAAATAATCATACTGTTGATTAATAGAAAAAGGAAAAATACCATGATGAATAACCAAAAAGTTCTTGTTGCAAATAACTATGTTGCTATCCCAAATTCAGCTAATGTGGATGCTACTATTACCCAAGATATCTCATTGGTTACTACCATTGTGAGCAATATGGCTTACTATGGCTTTATTCCATCTATGGAAGCTGTAGAAGCCTTACAAAAACTATCAAAAGATGAATTGGCTAAATTTTGGAAATCTACTGAAGCAACTCTAAAAGAGTTGACTGGTGCTTCCAAAAACATGGAACAATTTGTTGTCTACAAAAATTTCCCTAAAGAAGTTTTAGAAAAAAGCCAAGCTGAGTATTGGATGGCACAAATCCTTATGTATTGGGGACTGCCAAATGAGCTTTTCACCCAAAAGGAAGAAGCTCGTGAACCTATGCTTGAAAAAATGAAGCTAAAAGTATTGGCTTTAGCTAAGGATAATACCCTTGAAAAAATCCTGACTTCTTTGAAGTCAAATACTGCTCGTTGGTCAGATATGCAAACTGATCATGCTAAATATTTAGTAGGTGCATTGAAGGTTAAAACTGTCAATGTGGATCAATTCGTTTTCAAAGAAAATGGTATTGTTTTAGCAAACCAAATGTTGAAGTCTGCAATTCCTGTAGAATTGCCCAATACTGTTATGAGTACTGCTTTGAAGTCAAAAGGCATTGCTCCTAAATCACTAGTACTCAAAGACATTGTTGATGTTCAAATGTCAAATGCAACAGATGTATTGCGTTTAGCTGCTGCTATGTCTGAAGGTGATGTTTCCCTTCGTGAAAAAGTTCGCTTTAAAAAATTCAAGCGTAATGAACGTAAGTTCCTGCTTGAAATGTTAGAAAACACTAAGAATTTGGTAGAGGATTGCACTCTTCGTCCAGAAGTTTGGAAGAAACTATTAGCAGGTCTACATCCAGGCGATTATAAGTTTGAAAAAGTACAAAAAGCCTACGATATTATTTATCGTGATGACTTTACCACTTTTAATGGTCAAGTTGATGCCAATGTGAAGAAGCTTGATGTCTCGGCATTAAAGCTTCTGCAATCTCGCCCTGGTGATTTTGTTCGCAAATTACATCACATGTATTCCCTGTATGAGATGAAGGCTATTGAAGTTTTCCTGCCAGTGATTGAAAAACTGAAAACCATTCAACTATTGAAATTGGATAGCTATATTCTGACAGTGAACACTCGTGCTCAGTTAATTTATCCTCCAAGGGGTAATTGGACTAAGGCACAAATTGCACAAAATACTAAAAAACAGTTTTCTTCGGATGCTGTTAGTGTTTTGCATAATGCTATTAGTGTAGAATTGGGTAAACGTTTAAATGAAAAATTTCCACAAGGAATTGATTTAGATTTAAATGTAGATAACATTAAATTGCAAACCAATGATCAAAAATTGGCTAGCTATGGTCGTGGAACTGTGTTCTCAATCCCTGAGAATATGAAGTTCATTCGTACTGCAAGCTATTGGGCTCAAAAGGGCTATGGCAATACTTGGTTTGATAATGGTTGGAATTTCTTCGATAGCAATTGGAACACCGCTTTCACTTGCTGCTGGAATTCAACCCATCATCAAGATAAAGGTGCTGTATTTTCTGGAGATCCTACCAATTCGAAAGATATGGAAGGTCGTGCTTGCCAAATGATTGATTTGTATTTGGATCAATTAGAAGCTGCTGGTGTGCGATATGCAGTTTGGAATGTGCTGTGCTATAGCGGTATTCCGTTTGATCAGGCAGAAGAAGTATTGGCTACTCTCCAATGGGGTGAAAATCCTCAAGAGGGCAAGTTGTTTGAACCTGCTCGTGCTCAAATGGTGTTCCCATTAAAAGGACCATCATTGACTAAATATGTTGCTTATATTGATGTTGTTGAGCGTAAATTAGTGTATATGGATGCTAACTTTGCAGGAAGCACAAATTCTGCTGCATCAAATGCAAATGGCTTAAGTACTAAAATGCCAGCATTTGTAGAGTATTTAAAATCATTGCCTTCAGTGGCTGATTTATTCTCACATGCACAAAAAGGCTCAATGCCTGTTTGGTTAGAAGATGAAGGTAAAGCTATTGAAGTTGATGGCAAAGCCTTTGTGTTTAAACCTGTAAATCCTGAAAATAAGTTTACTCAGGTAGATTTATCGGAAATTTTGGAGTAATCCTATGGGTTTTATTTCAAACCTTTTCAAACAAGAAAAAGAACATGGGCTCGCCTATGTTCTTTTTAATGTTCAAGTAGCTTGGATGGCTACATTAGGTATTTCTAAAAAAGAATATTTTATAAAAATGGCATTAATGTTCGCAATAACACCATTACTTATTTTTTTGGGGTATGGTGAATTTGCAGAAAAATTTAAAAATGCTGGATTAAAAAATTATGAAAATATTATTACTAATTTTTTTGCAGCCAATATATTATTTATACATTATATTGGCAAAGTATTTCCTTATTTAGTAATACTTAATATAATCGTTTTATTTTTAACGAAAATGTGGTCAAAACAGTTTTGGGTAAAAGTCGAAGAAATAAAGTTACAAAAAAGCCAAGAATAAAATCTTGGCTTTTTTGTTATAACAATTTGATTGTTAATTTATTATTTGTATAATTATTAAAACAATAATAATATACAAGGATATAGATATGGAAGCAATTAGTAAAACAAAAAAATTCTTAACAGTTGGAACTACCGTTGGTATGTTAGCTTTAAGTGGATTAATGGCACTTAGTATAGTAGGAGATATTGCTCCACAAGGCACAAAACAAGATAGTAACTCCATTAATATCTTTGCAGATATAAAAAACGGTATTGATACTATTGCATATAACTCATTTAATGTTGCAATTACTCAGTCAACTGAATCTTATCGTCATAATGTAATGGAACACTTAATGAAAGGTAGAGGTGCTGCTTATGGCTTCTATATTTATACAAGTGACACAGAAAAGAAAATATCGAGTAATAATTTAGAAGAAGCTACTAAATTAGGTATATTTAAGGATAAAGAAGCTTTTGATGCAGAAGTGAATCTTTTAAAAGCTGCTGCTAAAAAAGACATTCCAAATGATAGATTACTTGTTCAAGATAATGGAGTTATTGATATTACCGACCCTAGTCACTTTCAAGGAGTTAATAATATAGACCAAGCTAAGAGAAAAATTAATGCAACTTTAACAAATTTAAAAAATACTGAAGATACACAAAAAAATAATAAATTTAATATGTAAATATAAAGGCCAAGATTTTATTCTTGGCCTTTTAAATTTTCAAAATAATCTGAGTGAAATTATATAATCTAAAATAATAATGCTTAAAACAATTGAAATGAAACTAAAAAAGAATGTACTAATTGTTGTAGCAATAAATGGTTCAATATCTGAAACTCTATCCATAAATCTCTTATAAGTGATCTTAAATATAGTTTCACTAATTAAAAGTTCAAAAGTAAATCCCAAAATTACTGCTATAATAAAACCAAACCAAGTATTTAATTCAAATAACAAATGGTCTTTCATATATGCATAAAAAAAATAGGTTACTGAAAATATAATATAAATTTTTGGCATTACGATATTGTATATCATAAAAAACAGAATCATAAATGGGTTCATGACTTTATTCCTTTCTTTTGAGGAATATAGATAATATTTTTTATAAGTCAAAATTAATTAATTAATTAACAAAACATCTAAAAATATTAAGTTTTGAAGAAAAAAATTTCATTACTTGATATAATAGGTGATTAGGTTATAATTTTATAGATAGACATTATTAAAGGAATTATTATGCAAGTTACCATTAACGAAGAGCTACCAGAATTTATTGTAGTGGTAGATTACCTCTTAGAAGTTGGTAATAATAATAAACTATCTACATCAAATAAATTTTCTTTTGATAGTAATGATTACAAAAAAACATATAAATCACCAATAAAATTAATGAATCATCATCTTTGGAAACAAGAAGATGCAATGATTATTGAATCTGATATTTTTGCTTTTTACATATCAAAACAAGATAATTTCATTACAGCATATGTTTATGATATAAAAAATTCTACATCTACTTTGGAATCTTTCATTAAAACAATTAAGCAATATCCAGAAAAAGTGGAAAATAATTTAGTTTTAAGAGCTAATACATCAAATGAAAAAATTTTGTTTGTAAATAAAAATTTTATTGTTGCTTTTTCAAATGATTTAAAATTATTCAAGCAAGCATTAATTGATAAAGGATTTGGTGAGCCAAATTATCCAGTAGATATTAAATCATATGAGTATCAATTAGCTTATTGGCAAAAGAAAACTCGTATTCCAGAATTTGATTTCATCAATAATGTTTTACTTGGTGGTTTTATGTCAGATTATGATCGTGAAAAGGGACGTTTTTATATTAAAAATACCAAGTATGATCCATCAGTTATTGGATTTAAAATTAAAGAAAAAGAACAAAAGAGTAAAGTAAGTGTTGTTGATACCCATACTATTGATTTTGAATATTTAGACGATGATTGGTATAAAGCATTGGGAAAGGTTGTAGATATCCTTAAGCGAGATCGTCCTCAATATGGTGAAAAAGAAGAAAATCTAGATAAATTAATTAATTTTTATGAAAAGAAATTAAAAAGTAAAAGTGCTCAAACATGCTTGGACTTCGGTAATAAATTCTAATTAATTAATCCTAATTTGTGCTATAATTAAAATATAAATTAACAGCACTAACTTAATATTAGGAGAAAAAATGCGAGAATATCCAAATGTGTTAAAGAAGTCTCTCGAAAAAGATGAACAATTTAACATTGAAGTTCAAAGTGCTGTAATCAAATTATTTAATGCTCAAAATGAATCTATTTTTAAAAATGATAATTTTGATGCCAAACTAATTAATGTTGATGAACATAATCGTTATCTTTTTGTAAAAGATTTAGAATTTAATGTTATGGCTGTATACCATCAAGGTATTGATGAATATAATCAAAATAAACCATTTGAATATGCATTAAGTGGTTTAAAAGAACGAGGTGATATTTATTACACTCGCATTGTTTCATTTGAAACTGTTAAAGATCCTGAAGCTGAACGTAAAGATTATATTCGTGCCATGTATGAAAAATATGGTATGGATGCAGCAATGGAAAAATTAGGAATTGAGCTTAAAGAATTATTGGCTATTCTTACTGATACCAAATCATTACTTCGCTATCGGGAAGGTAAATATTCTGTTTCCTCTAGCCCTTATGAATTAAATACTTTCTGTAAATTTATTGGTGTAGAACGAGATTCGGCTTTTTGGGCGAAACATAGCCAAGAATTAAATGAGCTAATTAAAGGCCAATTGGATGGCATGTTAATTAATATTGCTTACATGCAGGAAATTGCTGAGAAAAATAATTTCAATCCTAAAAATCGTTTTGATTATAATGATTTGGATAACCATCTTTGGAAGGTTGGTAAAGGCGTCGCATTAGATGACCAAAATCTAGGTTTTTATTGTGTAACTGAAAATAAAGATGTAACTATCTATGCTTGGGATAAAGGTAGTAATCATTGCAAAAAACATACTGAATTAGAAACTTTAATTGCAGAAATTGATGCAGGAAATACCGTTCTAATTGATAGTGTTGCATTAAAAATTGAAAATGGAAAAGCAGTGTTTGTTGATAATGCCTTAATCTATTCATTAGTTCTAGATATTCAAGGAACTGTGAATTCATTAATTGAAGATGGACATGATGAACCTAAATTTCCTGTAGATATTTATTCATATCCATATCAATTAGCTTTTTATCAGAAAAAATATGGGTATGATGAGTTCAATTTTATGAATCAAGCCATCATGACTTTGGGTAGTGGTTTTTATTATAATGAAGAAACTGGTCGTTTTTGTGATTCAAGTGTGACTTATGATCCTACGGTTACAACGTATGAACATAAAAATTTAGGAAAGGCAACAAGCATTTATGGCTATCCTAAAGAATTCACTAAATTGGACAGCGATTGGCATGATGCAATTAAGAGAATTCTTGTTGTGCTAAAAGAGGATCGTCCACTACCAATTATGGGTAAAGATGAGAAAGAGAAAAATCAAAAATTGGATGAAATTATCAAATTTTATGAAGATGGTTTATCTAAACTAGAAAATAAGCTTAAAAGCAAGATGTAAATAAAAGCTCCTTCGGGAGCTTTTTTTTATATCTATTCACTTTTTAATTTTATCGATTAAAATAATAATAATAATAATAAATAAAGGAATAATATGCATATTAATTACAGTTCTTACTCTACATTAGATACAGAAGATTTAAAAAAAATAATAGAAAATGCACAAAGTATTATCGAAGCAAGAGATAAATCATTAATAGAATCAATTAAACTTAAAAATTTAAATGGGTTAATTGATGTTCTTAAATATAATAGTAATAAATTATTTTCTAAAGAAGTTTGGCAAGAGTTACAATTTAATAATATGACTTCAAAGGATTGGGATTTTTTTAATTTTATTGTTAAACTGCCACAATATGAAGAAATGAATAAGAAACTTCGTTCTAACAATGGTTTAAATAAAACTCAAGAAGCTATAGTTGCATCTTTTGCAGATAAAAAATTATTTGATTTATTTATGGAAGAACCCAATTATAAAAATTTAATTAAAGATTTAGCTCGTTCACATGCGATAGAGAACACTACATCAAAAGAAGTAATAAATACATTATTAGAACATAAGATTTTACTCGCTGATAAAGACTTATTGAATCAAGCTATTAGCAGACAAAAAGGAAATTTTTTAGAATATTTTATTGAAAATAAAACTTTTGACCTTCATCATGGACATTATGCTCAAATATATGAAAAAGGATGGAGTTATTTAAATGATAAAGTTTTAGATATAGTAAAAGATAATTATAAAGGTTATCAGTATAATAATTTAAAGAGATTATTAGAAAATTTATCAAATGGTTTTTCATCTAAAGCATATTATGAACAATATAAACAATTTGTTAAATTAGATACACCAATAATTTTAAGAACATTGAAAGTTCATGAGGCTCATGTTGAAGATGTTACAGAATTAATTAAAACATTTAATAATTTATCACCAACACAAAATAATAAGTTTATGGATGTTGCTCAAGCACTTGTAGAAAAAAAACCAGAATTTTTAGAATTATTCAAAAAATCATGTGATTTAGCAACCAATAAAAAATTTAAGACAATATATTTAAAGGTGATTGAATGTTTAGATATTTCTTCTAGCTTAGAAATAAAAGAAGTAAACAATAGTTCAAAATTAAAAATATAAATTATGATGATTTAGGCTTTTGATTTGGTTTTATTGAAAATTAAATTATAATTAAAAGAAAAGTAAGGAAACAAAATGAATTTTGATTATAGCCAATTTGATAAACTACCTCAAAAAGAGTTAGAAAATATATCGTTATATATTAATAAAGTTATAGAAAAAAGAGAGCATAGCATTATAGATGCTGTAGCTCATCGTAATGTAGAAAAATTAAAAGAAGCCTTATCCTATGATAATGAAAAGAAACTTCCTAAACAGGCATGGAATTTACTCAATTTTTATCAATTAGAAGAAAAAGATATAGATTTTTTTTTCTATATTAGAAAATTACCGACTTATCCTCAAAATGATACTAAAGCATATGATTTAACCATAACACAAAGTGCAGTTAATTGCTCATTACATAATATTAAAATATTCGACCGTTTTATTGTTGAACCTGAGTTAAAACATGCTTTTAAAGCTGTTGTTGCAAAAAAGGCATTAGAACGAGATATCAAGCCAATTATAATTAATAAATTATTTGAATATAAATTATTAGAACCTAATAAAAAATTAATTAAAGAAGTTATTGATCGTCAATTACCAAATTATTTAAAATATCTTTTAGACAACCATCTCATTGAAATATCAAAAGATGAATTTAAGAAAATTTATCTAAATTCTTGGAATAGGCCTGATAAAGATTTATTATCATTAATAAAAACCACCTGTCCTGAATTTAAAGATATTTCATTAAATGCTCTCATTACAAAAGGAGAAACCAATGATTATATGGTGAAATTAAATCACCAATCATTTGTTAAAAGTGACGACTCTGTATTTTTAGAAACAATAATGACTCATGGTATTAAAAAAAATGAAATTAAACCTTTAATTGCAGCTTTTAATACTGTCGCGCCTGATGAGAATAAAAAGTTTCATAAGTTTGTTGAAATATTAGTGACAGATTTTCCTGAAGTTGCTAAAAATTTAAAAGGCTATCAGTCATTTATTAAACCCGCACTTAAATCTGATTATCAAAAAGCAGTTAATTATATTGAACTTAATTTAAGTTTAGATGAAAAACCTCATTCACAACCACAAAAAATGAAAATTTAATAAAGATTATTATGGAATTTGATTTAGAAAAATATGTTAATTTAGAAAAAAAAGAATTAGAAGCTTCTATTAAGAAAGCTGAAGAAAATCTTATAAGTTTA
>Ga0265780_10007877_pt1 | contig 13022 bp, 9 predicted proteins | sample P1T30metagenome_FD_192432 | JGI IMG/M metagenome (GOLD analysis project Ga0265780, IMG submission 192432) | Plant litter microbial communities from East Loma Ridge, Irvine, California - P1 T30 | ecosystem: Environmental > Terrestrial > Plant litter > Unclassified | place: USA: California...
TTCGAGGCAATCGAAGAAAAGTGGTGATGGAATGCATTGAATATGGTCTGTCTTTTGTTTGGCTGGTGTCTTCTCACTTGTATTGTGAATAAGCCTTCTTGCAAGCTGACCACAGTCTTCATCGTACGTCGCAGCAGGCCCGTGTATTCCTTGAAATGTGGATGCAGAGACTTTAAGAGCTGCACCAGTTCAGTCATTATCTCCAGGGAGGCAGACACGACAGCGGTTTTATGATGTATGACATTGTAACTTCCGAGACCTTCACTGTATGGCGTATATTTCGATCTTTGGATCATAGTCAGGCTTTTGATATCCGGAACCGATTGCCTACTTAGCCTATACAAAGACCAGCCTGGTTCAACAAGCTGCCTATGCGGAGACTTCATCAATGCGCCGCTCAGTGCCGTAAGAAACTTTTGCTGCTGTATGAGAGGTTCTAACGTCTTTTTGATTTCGAGGTCACTTTCAGCTGCCAAGAGAAAATACAAAGCAAGCTGTGATTCTACCCCCTTTGCTTGCTCATATTGCTGTTCGCGATAATCAAATATACGTTGCGCCTCTTCTAAAACGGACAGAGTGGACGTTTCGACGCGGTCAAGTTCCTCCAAGACATTGGACCAAGTGTACGCAGCCAGTAGGTGGGAGTGAGATTTCCGCACAGACCCACCTCTTTTGTATCGAGGTCTTGATGAGAACTCCTCGAGAGACGTTGTTGGCTGGCTTAACAAGTGCTGTTGTCCACCAAGATGTTTGCGGATATTGCTTGATCTAGGCGGAAATGACTGATTACGCCCATCGTCTATATGTGCATCTCCTAGCATGCCCTGCAAATGCCGGTGTCGTTTTTTGCCAAGCTTTGGTCGCGTCTCTTTTCGTGCATCCATTTCTCTTGCACTTCTTTGGTAATGTGGTCTCGCCCTCGGGTTTTCATAAAGGGTGTTGGTCTGTTCAATAGGCGACATGGGGGCTTGGCCCCTGCCCTGTACTTCCACTCGGTGCGCCCGGTCCCCATTCGAATCTCGGTATGCCGAGGAAGAATCTTTTGAATTGATCCTGTATCGTCCAGCGACCTGATTGAGAGGAAGATGGCGATCAGAAGAGCTCCTGGTCATACTCCATGGACCAGACATCTGCCGTCGGAAACAAAGTGCCCCATTTCTGCAGCGCGGGCCATATCCATGGCTGGAGGGTCTACGAGGCTGCCAGCGAGTACATGGCACCCTCATGGTACGGATGCTACTCGAGAGTAGTGCAGAAGGAGTGTGATGCGCGGTGTTGGAGTGAGAAGCATTGTGGGAATGTTGAGATAATTCAGTTCTGGGGCACAGCTTTTCGAGCGGGCCGTGCGCGCACGCAAGGGTTACACAACACTGTCTTTCGCGCAATCACACGCTAAAGAAAACGCCAAAGTGCTGCCCGGTCACAGGCACAGTATAAGCAACCAAGTGACATGAGCCAAATGATGATAGTTAGTCTTGGCGCAAAGCTACGACTAACCGGCCCGGACCGGTGTATTTCGCTACCATGGTCAAGATTCTTGTCCCTTGCCTCGAACATAAAATCAAGCAAACAAATCAATCTATCCATCGGAAAAAGAAGACACGTTTTGTTTTTCATTCAATCTCATATCGATCTCATCTATGAAGAACCCAACGGAATGAAAACACGTAAGATGATGGTGAAAAATTTCGTAAATTCGTTATGTTGGTGTATATCAATTTGGTCGTTAAAAAGTAGAAAGTAGTGGACAGACGGCATGTTTCATCAAATCATCAAAGAGCAAACAAAGCATGAATCCATCTCCCCTCCCCCCAACCAACCAACCAACCAACCAACCAACCAACCAAAATTGTTTCCATCAACAGTCCTATCCACGTCTTCCTACCACTCCTGCCATCTTCATATCGAGACTGAATTGCTAGTTTCAGCAACCGTTTGCAGTGACGGCTCTTACGGCTACGCTCTCGACTCGAGTCTTGTAGACTGCCATTTGGTGCTTTAACAGATCACCATATACAACCTTCCGTAACATGTCCTCGTCAACAGTCACAGCCTCGATGTCGTTTTCCCTGCGACTTCCGACGCGCTGGCGCAATACGACCAGTCGACCCGCGGGCGACAAAGTGCATGGTGGTATGGGCCAGGCTGGAAGTGACGAGCTAGTCGAGCTGGTGCTATTTGTCTGAAGAGATGTCCTTGAAGGTCTAGTAAGACGAGGTGCGGCACCAAATTTTGTTTTGTTTTTCGGCGGAACCGGTGGTGGTTGCGGGAGGTTGATGCTGGATGTCGTGGGGGGTGCTGGCGTTGCATAGAGTTTGAGCAAACTCCGCAAGAAGCTCTTGTCCGCTCGCGGGATCGGATCGCCCTCGTTGATGAAGGAGTAAAAGAGACTCTTGCGGTGTCGCTTGTCTTCTGGTTTCTGCAAAGGGCGCAGGCTAACGGGCGGTGCGCCAAACGTGATGCAGTGCACGCGTTTGAAGAAACCGGTAAGGTGGTTAAGTTCCGACTCGATCTTGGTGCTCATCATGTGCGCATATAGCAATGCTGCCACTGCTCCGCCCGCGGAGTGGCCTGTGATGAGCAAACTACAATTCGCGCGCGAAGGGTTTTCCTGAAGTAAAACCTTGAGCCGTTCTGCAACAGGCTTGATCATCTTCTTCGCCACATAGAGAAAGCCCGCGTGACACAAGTTCGATGGATCATCGAGAAACTTGCTTGGACTATCGGGTGCGGAGTTGTAGTTCACGGCCCAGTCCATAAATGTCTGACTCCCGCGGATGGCAAAGACAATCGTGTTCAGCTCTTCCACCGGAATAGACTTGATGACCATGGCCTTTGTGCCGCTACGCCAATCCGCGGGAATGTGCGTTTCCATCTCGCTGTTCTTCTTGGTGCCTGGACGGGTGTACGCCTTTTCAGAGTATGTTGCCGCCAAGCACACTAGAGGATAGGTCGGTAGATAGACCTTGAAAGGTGGTAGATGTGGTGGCAGTCGCGAGTTGGAGTAGAGCCACACTTTGGAGAAGTGGTTTGATCCTTTGCCGCTGCCTGACTCCGGATACACCTTGTTCGGAGCCTGAGGCCTGATCTCGCCCAATGGCGGACTCGCTCCTTGAGCCTCCTGCTGGAGCTCGATGTTCTCGACCATAAGATCCTGCTCCTTTCCACTGAATTTCTCATCATCAATACTAGCAATCACAGAGTCGAATTTGGAGGTGATGACATCGTATAGTGCAGCTCCACGACACAGGGTTTGCATACCCTTTGTCGCGACTGCGGCCGTCGGCCGCTCGATATAGTTTGCAGTCAAGTTTGTCACGCTCTTCCCAGCCATGTCCCGAAGGTTGGCGTAGGACTTTGCGGCCATGCGGTCAAAACTGTCCCACTGCTCCTGGAACGGGCGTTCATCGCGTACTTTCTCAGGTGGCGATGAACCGAGTGTTGATTGACTCGAAAAAGGTAAGACGGGCTGGTGATGAGAGGACCCATATGCCTGCATACGTTGGGCAAAAGATTGAGGTGATTGGGCATATACCGGGCGTTGTGGCGGGCTCGTAGAGTAGCCATGCGAAGCTGGCGGTGGCCGGGTTGCCTTTTGAAAATAAGACTGCTGGGGCGTCTCGTGCTGAGCAGGACTCGCCTGAACTGGAGGCGCATAATCCTGCAGGTAGTGTTCGGGTACTGAAGATGACACATGGGGCTTCCTCGACGAAGACCGCTTCCTGGTGGTCTTCGACGACTGCTTCTTCCTGCTCTTACGCTCGGTTACGGTCGCAGGCGCCATGGTGTTTCAAATGAATGACTGAGTACAAGATTGGTCAGGTATTTCGCTGGCGTGTAAGCTTTTGGTAGCCCTTCAGGCCGATGGTAGTCGTCGATTTCCTGTTCGCGACGTATGCCAAGGTCCAGTCATAGCCGCTGTCTGCCCCTGCGTTATGCGACCGAGGACTGCATCGAGGGCACGTGTCCTTGCTCTTTGTTTTTAAGGAGTGTTGTTAGAGTGTGTTAACGAGAGAAAGGACCCAAAGACCCTGAAACGAACAAGGCTCAGGTCGAAGGCTGAAGAACAAAAGAGACTCGAGGTTGGGATGGCGAAGGCCGGCTTTCGGGTGGGCCGCTGCTGTTGCAGGGAAGCCGCGGCCTAGCTACCACGCCTAGGCCCTTGATTGGCCGCCCGCACGGCGCCAAGTGGGCGCAGACCGTGGCGGTATAGTGCTGCTGGACTAATCAACTTCCCGCTATTCAAATCCTCTGTTCCAAAAGCCGATCGAAACATGTCGACAGGAACAGACCGCATTTTGACGCCGACGCTCCTTTCTGGGGCTCTGTTCCGGTCATTGTTCCAACTCCCTGGCGCCGACGAACAGCCGACCACCTGGCAACGTAGCGGTCAAACACCCACCCTTGTAATGTATCGGGAGTACTGATTGCCGTGCCATGGCGACAGCATCATCACTGTCGAGTCTGGATCTGATGTGTAGTTGCTTTTTTTCTTGCCACACCCAACTATCTACCCTCTGTATCCATCGGCCTATCTGGTGTACCAAGGAGACTGGCTTCCTCGCTCACTTGGTCATCTCCATCCTCCCTGAGCCTGCCTCTACGGACATCTTCCCCGGCACTACCGTCTTCATTTTCATCCTCTTCCATGCCGTTCAAGACGTACCACACATCCTTCTTGGTGAGAAGCCCCTTGAGCATGCCTCTATCGGTGAACAGGACATAGCGTAGGCCGAGCTTCTGAAACATGGAAACTGTCAGCTGGAAGCTGGCTCTGGCATTGAGTGTAATGGGCGTTTGATCCATCCATGGGCGTAGATCGAGAGACGTTGTAGGATCGGAGAGGGGCTGGTGTGCAAAATACGCTTCTGTTTCGGCGGCCAAATCCCGCGGGGGTGTCACGGCAGTCTGCAATGCGTACTGCAACTCTGTTCTGGATATGTAGCCGAGCAATAGAGCGTCGCGACTGCTGTCAATGACGGGAAAGCCACGGAATCGATATTGAGATAGCATCTGGCGCAGCGACCCAATAGTGTGGCCTGTTGCCGTGATGGCTGTCAAGTCTTCGATGCGCGTCATAACATGACTTGCGCTGACGTCTGGAATAGCGCTACCATCTTCGTCACGATTGTCGAGAAAAGGGTAGCCCTTGAAATGGATCCAGGACTCGTAGATACCACGCGGAGCGATAGCGTCGCCGATCCATTTGCTGATCATGACAGCGATCATGATCGGCAGGACGTATGTGAGTGCGCCTGTGAGTTCAAACATGATGACTACAATCGACACAGTCATACGTGTCGTTCCCGCAAGCGCAGCAGCAGCACCGACAATGGCGTAGGTGCCTGGTGTCACACAGGGTACATCAGGCTCGCAGGACTTGAAGACAAACAGGGTTGGCCAGGCACCTTGAATGACCTGCACTGTGAGGCCGACTGCACGACCAAAAAGGCCTCCGATGGCCATGGAGGGCAGGATGATACCGGCGGGAATTTGGAGACCAAACGTAAAGCTTGCCAGGATGACTCCCAAGGCCGCCGAGATGAGCAGGAGGGCTATGACCCCCGTGTTTGCTTTGCCAGATTTGCAGAGACCAAGCGTGTCCTCGGTGAGGTCTGCGCACTCGGCAAACAGGACGTGTACCAGTTCGGAAGCTTGAGCGCGCATAAATTTGATGGGAAAGTTGACGAGTGCCGTGACAAAAGACACAACGACGACTTCAGACACTTCCCCCTTGAGATAGCGCCGGTTTTTGCGCCATTCGGCAACGCCCATGTTGAGCTTGATGAACAAGCTTCCAAATAGTCCACCCAAAATGCCAGTGAATGCAAAGGGTATTAGCTCAAAGTCGTGCCATCCGCTGTGGTACGTGACCTGGTACAAGACAAGTTTACCGGTACGAAAGGGATTGCAGGCTTGCAAGGTGACGGCAGCGACCATGGCGCACACAAAGCTGCTCCACATGGTTTTGTCTGGAAAGTAGTATGACAGTTGTTCGAGACTGAATAGTACACCGCCAATGGGTGCGCCGAATGCGACTGAGATACCTGCAGCAGCTGCTGCAGAGAAGACCTCTCGTTTTCGGGCTGTAATCGTGTTAGTGCAAGCTAGGAGAAGAATTCAGATCTGCTGCTAACCTTCGTTGCCATTTACGTTGCTGAACAGCTTCATGAAAAGATTTGCTGAGCAACATGCTACATGTACTAGTGGGCCTTCTTTGCCCAGCCAGAGACCTGAAGCGACTGCGAGACACTGCCCAGATTAGCAACCTCGCATACGAGACTTGTGGTAGAGGGTTACCTACCAATCCAATCGTCTTTGTGACCAATGTCCATCCACCCAAGAAATGACGGATGACGAATCCGCCCAAGACCGTCTTGATTTCAGGTATACCACTGTGTTTCGCATACGGAGAGAATTCGCGGACCAAAAAACTAGCGCATGCTGCAAAGACCACCTATCAACTGTCAGTCCTCTGTCGCACATGTCATGCAGCAAGACGTACCGAGAATAGCACAAAGAAGATGTACTCTACAACATATCTCCCACCTGCACTACGAATTCCCAATGCAGAGCCCCACGAGTTCCAATCATGGCATGCCTGCTCCGCCTCGTGGCCCCAACAGCAAAAGCTCTTGTTCAGGTAGAATTGGCCATCACCATCCACATTATGGCAGTATCCCGTCTTGAGATCGGCCAGCCAATCGCTTGCGACATCTATGAATGCCGCGATTGCTCCGCTCAGGATACCCGCAGCGACCAAGATGATCCAGACCTGACTTGCATCTGCCAGCTGCTTGATATGCCCCAAGACCCCACTAGTGCCAGTATAAAGGTAGCGTAGACGTTGGCGTTCTTTGGCATACTCGAAGATCCAGTCAATCGCCGTAAGATCATCGTACCCTACCCGTCGCCCTGGCCCCTCGACGTACCAGTCTTGGCCGTTGGCATCTTTGGTGTCTTGGGGGTGTTCGCCTGCCTTGCCGGGTGTGTCGAGGTAGTTTAGGGTAAGCTCGGTTGAGCCATTTGTGCGATGCGATCGTGGAAGCGGCGAGGCGCGGCTACTCGAGGGCGTTGATGGGAGGTATCGCGAGAAGGCAAAGGAAGAAGCGGGCGCCTTGGACTTGCGCTTGAATGATATCCTGAGCCTGCGATTCAGTATATAGAGCGTAGCATTGGTCTTGTGTGCACATACTGTTCCGGCAAGTCGTGCTCTAGCGGATCATCGGCTAACAGCGCCTCTTCGTCGCTGTAGTCGTCCTCAACTGCTGGCTGCTTTCCATTCAAAGTGCGGCTCGATGATGCGTCGTTGCGCCCACGAGGGGACGAGCTGTGTGGAGAGCTGGACATGCCCTCGACATGTACTCTGGTGCGAACCGAGGCGCATTGCTCAAGCCATTAGTCCGTAAAGCGATGCAGTGTCCGTATAGGTATAATTGCGTTGGGCTGGGTTCGGATGAGACAAACGCGACAAACAAGCGCTGCCCTGTGCGTTCCAGGGACCGTCACATGCGAATTTGGACAATCGTATTCAGGCACATGTAGAACCACTGCCTCAATTGTTCATTTTTGCAACTGACCTGTAGTCTAGTCTACTCCTGGTTGAAATCAACCATGGCCCTGCCAGCAATCTCCCCACATCTCAGCTTCTGCACCGCTTCGTTGAACTGGCTCAACGGATAGACGGTGTAGATTGGCCAGAGAAGTCCACGTCGCGCGAAATCAAGTCTTGTCCACATCTACCATGCTGCTCGTAAGCGTGCTATTTATTTTCTGCTTGAAGAAATATGATACTGAAGACGGGTATGACTGCACAGCAGTGACAAAGACGCCATGTGCACTAATTCTGTCACAAATTCGCACCACTTCTCGGGCCACATTCTCGACTTTCCGAGACTCGATAAAGTGTTGCGCACCTCCTACTTCCTTGCAGAGCTTTTCCTTGCCGGCCCCGGTATCGATGGCTAGGGAACGGAGTCGCATGGCTAAGGCTAACTGAATTCCTTGGAGCCTAACACCGCCCCTGCCACCAGGGAAGACGGCCTGTATCATTGTGGAAGCAAGATGCACATGTTCGACAAGTATCCTGAATGGGCCATGTAATGTCAGCATCTATGTGATGTCTCCACCACCCTTACCATCACAAAGAACCTGCTTACCTTTGTTCCAGCACGCATACCCGGCTTCAGAGTCTTGACAAGCTCTCTAGCTTTGACAATAACCCTGCACCTGCGTATCCAGCGCATCTCATGCCCATGTCTGACATTTTCGGCATGTCCCCGTCACTGAGCATCAAGTGAAGATCTGAGTGGCATATGCCTGTCGCATTGATCTTGATAAGGATATTGGTAGTGCATGGCAAGTTGAAGTTCCCACTGAGATGTTACGTGTGACGGGAGCGAGTCATGACTTATGCCATGGATGTATACCTACGTAGGCATCGACCTTTTACTGTAGTCGTGACGGCAAAGTAACGAGGACACTGGAGCAAGCTAACAGTAATTCAAAGTCATCAAATACCTCCATAATGTACAACTCAGTGTCGCGGTCATCAGCTCAACGGCTTGCTCGCAAAACAATACAACACACCTACCGAGGCTAGCCTTGCGGTCATTTCCCCATGCTTGAGGGGAAACGCCATGTAGACGCGGTGCGGGGTGGTGGGAGTGGGGTTTTTTCGGAACGCAACTCCACGTGACTCTCCAGCTTCCAGAGTATTCGATCGCAAGCGAGGATACAAGTACCGTGAGCCGTTCTTGGCCATCATGGCTCACGATCATCGCGTCCTCTGTCGGCATATGCAGCTAACCAGAGATACGCGGCATTTTCGCTGCCCCAACCCGCCTTTTTCCATGTCCAGAGCGTGGAGACATGCCGACCAAGACTGAAACAGGGGGTGTGTGTGGCTACGCATGCCACCGTGGCGATGACGAGACATGGCACGTTCTGGCGCCACTTGCTGAGGTGTCGATTTCTGCGCGCTTATTCAAACTCGGTGTCTGGCCATGTCCATGGCTTGAAGCCGCCGGTTTCCGCCAATGTGCTGGTAGTTGGGCTCGGTACTGATTTCCCATCACGTGATCTCGCGTCGACCAATCAGAAGCATCGTGTTACTCAGGTCCCTACTGCGGGTCCGAGGGCGGGGTCTTGAGCGGCCCACCTCCTGCTACCATCCATGCCTTTCCTCGACGCCGATTGCGCGTGGCGGCGATACATGTAGTTGGATTTGGAAGCACAAAACGGCAGAGTGCAAAGAGGCGTGCGTGTGAGACACCAGCGTCTTGCCATTGTATAGACAGACTGCTTGTCCAGTACGTGGGCGAGTGGCCATGGTGGGGTCGAGGGTAGGCATGCTAGGCAAGATGGAGCTAAGAGATGCGGAGCCACCGTCGCACCGCCGTCGATTGCGGGAGGGGCAAGCCAGTACGGTGCTGGCCAGAAGTTGGTTGCTTATGAATGCCCCGCCGCTTATATAGGCTGAGCACATCTTGGGATTCAGACAGCCTCCACTGCAGTTTGTTTTTCCAAACAACCTCGCACACAACACACAGCCCAATCTTTCATCATGTCCCAAGGCGAGTGCCCCGTGAAGAAGGTGCCCAACGTCGCCGGCAGTGGCACCAGGAACAGCGACTGGTGGCCCAATGAGCTCAGGACAAACATCCTCCGCCAGCACGATCCCAGACAGAACCCTCTCGGCCCAGACTTCAACTATGCCGACGAGTTCAAGAAGCTCGACTACGATGCCTTGAAGAAGGACCTCAACGCCTTGATGACCGACTCGCAGGACTGGTGGCCTGCCGACTTTGGTCACTATGGTGGTCTCTTGTATGTCCAGTACCTGCCATGACGCCAACCATCACATCTAACTTGGCCCCACAGCGTCCGAATGGCATGGCACTCTGCTGGAACCTACCGCGTCACCGACGGCCGTGGTGGTGGCGGCGATGGACAGCAACGCTTTGCTCCCCTCAACGCATGGCCCGACAACGTTTCCCTCGACAAGGCTCGCCGCCTCCTCTGGCCCATCAAGCAGAAGTACGGCAACAAGATCTCCTGGGCCGATCTCATGCTTCTCACTGGCAATGTTGCCCTCGAGTCCATGGGCTGCCCGACCTTTGGTTTCGCTGGCGGCCGTTCCGACACCTTCCAGTCCGACGAGTCGGTTTACTGGGGTGGCGAGACCGAGTGGCTGGGCAGCGATGTCCGCTACGCTGATGGCGCAAAGGGTGTCCAGGGCGAGGGCATCATGGACGGTGACCAGCACAAGACTGACAAGAAGGAGCCCCACACATCGAGGAACCTCGAGCAGCCATTAGCTGCTGCACACATGGGCCTCATTTACGTGAACCCCGAGGGTCAGTATTCCAGACCGGCAACTTCCAACCGTCACTAACCCACGCTTCCAGGTCCCGAAGGTGTACCCGACCCAGTTGCCGCCGCCCACGACATCCGAACAACGTTTGGCCGTATGGCTATGAACGACGAAGAGACGGCTGCCCTGATCATCGGTGGCCACTCGTTCGGAAAGACGCACGGTGCTGCTCCCTCAGAGAACACCGGCCCAGACCCCAACTCGGAAGATCTCGCCACACAAGGATTTGGCTGGATGAACAAGCACGGTCGCGGCAACGGCCCAGACACCATCACTAGTGGACTCGAGGTCACCTGGACTGGCACACCCACAAAGTGGAGCAACAAGTACCTCGAGTACCTCTACAAGTTTGAGTGGGAGTTGGAAAAGAGCCCTGCTGGTGCCAACCAATGGGTGGCCAAGACCGACGAGCACATCATCCCCGATGCCTACGACCAGAACAAGAAGCACAAGCCAAGGATGTTGACCACCGACTTGTCCATGCGCATGGACCCAGCCTACGAGAAGATTACTCGTCGCTGGTTGGAGCACCCCGAGGAGCTGCACGACACCTTTGTCCGTGCCTGGTTCAAGCTTCTCCACCGTGATATGGGCCCTCGCTCCAGGTGGCTCGGACCTGAGGTCCCCAAGGAGGTTCTTCTCTGGGAAGATCCCGTTCCTCAGCCCGAAAGCGAAATCATCGGCGAGTCCGACATTGCGACCTTGAAGAAGCAGGTTCTTGACGCTGGCGTTGAGCCTACTAAGCTCATCCGCACTGCTTGGGCTTCGGCAGCTTCATTCCGTGGCAGCGACAAGCGTGGAGGTGCCAATGGTGCCCGTATCCGCCTCGCTCCTCAGAAGGACTGGGAGGTTAACAACCCCAAGGAACTAGCCGAGGTCCTCAAGGCTCTGGAGGGTGTTCAGTCCAAGTTCAACAGCGGCAGCAAGAAGGTTTCCTTGGCCGACTTGATCGTGCTCGCTGGTACCGCTGCCGTTGAGAAGGCTGCCGGTGTACAGGTTCCTTTCACACCTGGCCGTACCGACGCCACACAGGAGCAGACTGATGTGAAGTCTTTCGAGCACCTTGAGCCTGTCACTGACGGTTTCCGCAACTACGGCAAGGGAACCGACCGTGTCCGTACTGAGCAACTTGACGTTGACAAGGCCCACCTTCTCCGCCTCACAGCACCCGAGATGGTTGTTCTGACCGGTGGTCTGCGTGCGCTCAACGCAAACTGGGACGGCTCATCCCACGGTGTCTTCACCAAGCGCCCTGGTCAGCTCACCAACGACTTTTTCGTCAACCTCCTTGATAACAACACCGAGTGGAAGCCGACCGACTCGAGCAAGGAGCTGTACGAGGGCGTGGACCGCAAGTCTGGCGAGAAGAAGTGGACGGCAACCCGCCACGACCTAGTGTTTGGCCACCACCCTGAACTGCGTGCGGTTGCCGAGACGTACGCCCAGGCCGACAATGCCGACAAGTTTGTCAAGGAGTTTGTGGCTGGGTGGGAGAAGATTATGAACAATGACCGGTTCGACATCAAGAACAAGTCGGTGAGTGCACAATCGCACGGGGCAAACAAGCCTCGCCTGTAAGGCGTATGGGTTTTTTGTTTATGCCCCGATCCTTGCGTCTCTTGTCTGTCATCCTGCGGCGAGCGGTAGCGTGATGGTTAGACGGTTGTGTACACTCACTGACATTTGTTTCATAGTAGGGCACCTCTGCGTGACGTGACGTAACGTAAGGTAGCGTGGCGTAGCGTAGGAGAGGGGTCCCCGTGGAAGATGGCTAGGTAGAAAAAGTATCCTGTGCAGAAATATGCAGAGGGGGGAATGACTCAAACTACAAGAAATGAAAGAAATGAACCATGTAAAAAAGTGATTGAGTGTGCCATGTGTTGGTTGACGTGAGCCGACTGTGTTTTCCCTCATCACCAAACATGTTGAACCAAACAAGCAGTCAGTGCATGCCAAAAAAACGAGAGGAGAATGCCTTTTATGTTAAACTAGGTCGCTGTCGTTAATGTCATTAATGCCCATGATGTAGTTCCAAAGCCATTTCTCGCTATGCTCGCTTTCCCTGGTCCGTTGTATCATACACTGTCTAACGCCGAGCGCCAAAATCATGCTAATCGGCCTCGTTCTTCATCGCTCCTCGCTCTTTCGCAAAGACCGAGGCCGAAACCGCCCATTACGATGCTGCACCAAGGTAGTAGTATGTCGCAACAGCCGTGGTACCTAGAACAACTGCCGAAGCACTGCGCGTCTCACATCAGCATTGCTCGTCTCCAAGTGGTAATTACAATGAAACAAGAGTAGATAAGAAAAAGAAAAGGACATCAACGTGTGTAACCAGGTAAGCTACATACTCAGAGGGAAGCTCCTTGGAAGAAGGGAATGGTTGTTCTTCTCACCTAGCTCGTTTCCTGTCGCCTACACAGGCAGTCAGGAAGCGACCGAGACGGCCAAACACGGTACCGAAGATGTGAACAAACAGATTGTCGTTGCGGTTCTCTGGTTGCTGCGCGAGGGCTGATGCCGAAAATGCTTTGGCGACCTTGTCTTCGGCCGCAGCATTGATGGGGGTCGCAGGAGATGGAGTATCTGATGGTTTTGGTGAGTGTTCAGTGCGGGCTCTACGCTGGCGGAGCTCCGAATCGAGTTC
>Ga0265780_10007878_pt1 | contig 13021 bp, 6 predicted proteins | sample P1T30metagenome_FD_192432 | JGI IMG/M metagenome (GOLD analysis project Ga0265780, IMG submission 192432) | Plant litter microbial communities from East Loma Ridge, Irvine, California - P1 T30 | ecosystem: Environmental > Terrestrial > Plant litter > Unclassified | place: USA: California...
CGGCGCCGCCTGACCTTCGGCGAACTGGTGATCGAAGACCAGGTATTCTTGACCCCGCTGCAGGAAGTGCGCTACGAGGTGCCGGCCCAGGGCGAGATCGCGGCCTCTAGCCTGCGCATGATCATCGAGGCGCCGACCAATGCCATGCTGCTGGTGCGTTTCTGCTACGACGACGGCACCGGCGAACACAGCGACCCGGCCAATGCCATGTATGACGATTTCAAGAAGTCAGCCTACGAAGAAGCCGATCTGGACACCGTCCGCATCCTGCGCCAGCTCGCCAGCCAGGGCAAGCTGAATACCACGTTGTTGAATTAACAGCCGATCAGGTTCCCGGCTCGGTATCGGCCGGGTCGGTCTGGCTCTCGCCTTTCGACAGGTTGATGGCCAGGTCGCGCAAGGCAGTGCGCACGCCCTCCTCGATCACCGGGTGATAGAACGGCATCTCGAGCATCTGGTCGACCGTCAGGCGCATCTGGACTGCCCATGACAGCAAGTGGGCCAGGTGCTCGGCGCGCGGCGCGATCATCTCGGCGCCCAGGAACAGCCGGGTGCCGTATTCGCCGTACACCCGCAACATCCCCTTGTTCTGCAACATCACCCGGCTGCGGCCCTGGTTGGCGAATGACACGCTGCCGACCCCGAACTTGCGCTGGCCACCGGCGCACAGGGTCTTGTAGTTCTTGCCCAGGGTGGCGATATTCGGTTCGGTGAAGGCGACCGCAATCGGCGCGCGGCGCAAGCCCGGACGTACGTCGGGATAGCGGCCGGCGTTGTCGCCGGCGATCTTGCCGTGGTCGGCGGCGTCGTGCAGCAAGGGCCGCTCGTTGTTGGCGTCGCCCGCGATGAAGATATGGCTGGTGCCGCACTGCATGGTACGCGCGTCAAAACCGGGGATGCCATCCTTCCCCAGTTCCAGGCCCGTGAGCTCCAGCCCCAGGTCATGCACATTGGGCGTGCGGCCGGCCGTCATCAAGACGTACTGGAAACGCTCGGTGCTCTCCTTGCCCAGCGCGTCGCGCACCGTCAGCGCCACCTCGTCGCCCTCGTGCACCGCTCCCACTACCTCGGTCTGGAAGGCGATGTCGAGTTCTTCCATCAAGACCCGTCCCGCGCAGCGCAGTACCTCGGGATCGGTGATATTGGCGATGCTGCCGCCGCGCGCATAGAAGCGCACGCGCACGCCGAGCCGGGCCAGGGCCTGGCCCAGTTCGAGGCCGATCACGCCGGTGCCGATCACGGCCACCGAGCGCGGCAGGTCGTCCCAATAGAACACATCGTCGCTGGTGACGATGCCGGGGCCGACGTTTTCCAGCTGCGGCAGGCGCAGCGGCGTGGAGCCGGTGGCAATCACGATGCGGCCGGCCACGATCTCGGTATGGTCGTCGACCACCAGGTTGCAGGGGCCGGTGAAGCGCGCACGGCCCTGCAGGCGGTCCTGCACCGGCATCGCCTCCACGCCTTCGAGCACGAAGCCGACGAAACGGTCGCGTTCGCGCTTGACCCGGTCCATCACGGCGCGGCCGTCGATGCGTTTTTCGCCGGCGTGCACGCCGAATGGCGCCGAGGTATCGATCACGTGGGACGCCTCGGCGGCTGCGATCAGCAGCTTGCTCGGCATGCAGCCGACCCGGGCGCAGGTGGTGCCATATTGGCCGCTTTCGATCACCACCGTGCGGGCCCCTTGCGCCTTGGCGGCGCGGTAGGCGGTCATGCCGGCGGTGCCGGTGCCGATGATGGCGACGTCAACGTTCATTTGTTTCATGCTGCTCTCCGCGATTGACTGCAAGACGATACGCTATTTTCCTGGGGCGGTGGTTTACTGCGCCTACTCAGGAAGGCTGGGCCATCAACTTAGCTATAGTTGATGTCGAAGAACTTTACACTTAGACCATGATGAAAATTAGACAAATAAAATTACCTATTAAAATCATATGCCTACAAATAAGCTTGTCATAGGCACATTTTTTGCTCGGGACGCCATATACTCATAATGGGAGGATTCATGAAATCACGTACCCTCAGGAAACTTCTGGGCAGCCTGGCATTCTTTGCCTGTGCATCGGTGTCCGCTGCGCCAATGACTTTAGCTGTTGATGTCACCGGCATCCAGAGCTTCGGGTTCACAGATGAGCCTGGCAATGTAATCCAGGAATATAATATTGGCGCCAACTCGACGATTACCAGCATTACTTACAACGTCGGCCTTACAGCATTTGCACCAAGCACTCTGGCGGAAATTGGCCTGCTGCTTGAGAATTCCACAAGTGACGCCTTCGCCTTCCTGACGCCTGCTGACGGTCCTGATGACTTGCGCTCAGGCTCGGGCACTTATTCCGATATTGTCGACCTGGTCGCCGATGGGACAAGCTTCGCTGTGGGCGCCGACGGCATCCTGCGTCTTCAATTCGCCGAGCTGTTCAACGATGAGGAAATCATCCCTGACGGCATCTGGGATTTCGGCACGATCACCATCGGCTACGATACCGTTGACGCCGAAGTGCCTGAACCCGCCACCACCCTGTTGCTGGGCGCCGGCCTGGCGATGATGGGCTACGCTGGGCGTCGTCGCCGCAGCGCCGCCAAGCGCGCCGCCTAAATATCGAGCGGGTCGACCTCGAGCGACCATTTCACGCGCGACTTCATCGCCCGCAGCTGCAGGGTCCAGACCCGCAAGAATGCCTGCAGCGCAGGCCGTGAGCTCGATTCGACCAGCAGCTGGGCGCGGTCCACATTGTGGACCCGCGTCATCGTCATCGGAATCGGATCGTTGATCAGGATGCCATCGGCCGGCAGGCAGTCGCGCGCAGCTTCCAGGAATTCGATCGCGATCGGCAGCTCCTTCGCCTCGGCCCGCAGCAAGGCCTGGTACATGAAGGGCGGCAGCCCGGCTTCCTTGCGCTCGTCGAGCAACTGGCCTGCGAAGCGCTCGTAATCGTGGCGCATCACGGCGCCATACAGCGGGTGCTGCGCATAACGGGTCTGCACCAGCACCTCGGATGCCAGGCCGGCGCGCCCGGCCCGTCCCGCCACCTGCATCAGCTGCGCGAACAGGCGCTCACTGGCGCGGTAGTCCTGCGAGAACAGCGCGGTATCCGGGTTCAGGATCCCGACCAGGGTCAGCTTTTTAAAGTCGTGGCCCTTGGCGACCATCTGCGTGCCGATCAGGATATCCACTTCACCCCGGTGCACGCTGTCGAACGCGGCCTGCGCGCTGCCCTTCAGGCGCGTGGAGTCGGCGTCGATGCGCAGGATGCGCGCCTCGGGGAACAGCGCCCGCAACCCCTCTTCCACGCGCTGGGTGCCGCGCCCCAGCGGCTGCAGGTCGACGTTGCCGCAGGTAGGGCACGAACGCGGGATGCGTAGTTCAAGACTGCAGTGGTGGCAGCGCAGCCGGTTCTCGGGCTTGTGCAGCACCATGAAGGCGGTGCAGCGGGTGCAGTCGCTGATCCAGCCGCAGGCGTCGCAGCAGATCACCGGGGCGTAACCGCGCCGGTTCAGGAACAACAGCGACTGCTCGCCCCGTTCCAGCCGCGCGCGCAAGGCCACCAGCATCTCGCTCGTGAGCCCGTCGCGCGCGCGGTCGCGTTCCATGTCCACCAGGCGCACCTTCGGCAGCACGGCGTCGCGCACCGCGCGCTCGCGCAGGTCGAGCCGCTGGTAGCGCCCCGAGCGCGCGTGATGCCAGGATTCGAGCGAGGGCGTGGCCGACCCCAGCACGATCGGGATGCCCAGCTGGTGCGCGCGCCACACCGCCAGATCGCGCGCCGAATAGCGCAAGCCTTCCTGCTGCTTGTACGAGGGGTCGTGCTCTTCGTCGATCACGATCAGCTTGAGGTGCGGCAGCGAAGCCAGGATCGCCAGCCGGGTGCCGAGCACGATTTGCGCCTGGCCATGGTGCGCCGCCAGCCAGTGCAGCATGCGCTCGCCCTCGGACAGGCTGCTGTGCAGGGTGGCCAGCATCATGCCCGGGAAGCGGGCCCGGATATTCCCCTCCAGCTGGGGCGTCAGGTTGATCTCGGGGACCAGGATCAGGATCTGCGCCTGCGGGTCGCGCTGCAAGACCTGGGCACAGGCCTGCAGGTAGACCTCGGTCTTGCCGCTGCCGGTCACGCCCCACAGCAGCAGCGGCTTGAAGCCAATGGCGCCGCCGATCGTGTCGGCCGCCTGCTGCTGGTCCGGATTGAGCACCGGCATATCGACCGCCGTCGCATCCTGCACCGGGTCGAGCCTGGCCAGCTTGTTGAGAGCGCGGTCCAGCGCCACGGTCTTGGGCACGCGCAGGTTCTTGGGCAGGCCAGGCAGCGCCACCTCCCCCAGCGGACGCTGGTAGTAATCGGCGGCGAAGCGCGCCAGGGCGATCCAGCGCTCGGGCAGGGGCGACAACTGGCTGCGCACGGCCAGCGCATCCTTCAGTTTTTCGGGCGCGACACTGGTCTCATGCTTGACCGCGACGATCAGGGCCATGATCTCGCGCCGCGCGAACGACACCAGCGCCAGCTGGCCGGGCAGCGGCTCCTCACCCGGCTGGCAAGGCCAGCGGTAATCGAAGCTGCTGTTCAGCGGTGTATCGAGCACGACTTCAAGAATGCAGTGCGTGAGGATGCTATCGGTCAATCTGGGCCCTGTGCAAATCTGTGGAAAACTTTGTGAATAGCGTGGGACTTGACCCTGTTAAAGGTTTACGTTAGATCAAGTCAAAATCGATAATTCTCGAAATCAAGAGAATATTTCACTTATAAATCAACAGCTTGCATATTCATCTTCAAACCTGTTAACAAGCTCGGGGGCTTTTTCAGCATTGTGCATAAGTAGCGCATCGGAAGTGGAAAACTCGCTGCATTGCATCACAAACTTAAGGCAATACATGAAGAAGCGCGCTAAGTCTCGGTAAACCAAGCACTTTTCCCAATTGCCAAAACGTCTGTTGATAACTTTGTGAACAAGAGCCGAACTTTGCTGAATTCTACTGGACAAGCTTGTGGCGCGGGAGGCACTCAGCACTGGCGTGAAACAAAAAACGCTTATAAATCATCGTTTTAGAATGATTCAGCAAGTTCCGAGATGTCCACAGGAATTTTTACCCGCGTTTAGGAAGTTGTGAACAAGTGAGGGGTCGGGCTGGCGGCCTGGTCAACCGGGCCGCCAACCGCGGGTGATACAACTCAGGCGGCGCGCTGCTTGCGGCTGAAACTGTGCACGGCCTCGACCATGGCGCTGACCGACTCCGGCGGCGTGAATTGCGAGATACCGTGGCCGAGGTTGAACACATGGCCATGGCCATTCGAGGGCGCGCCATAAGCGGCGAGCGAACGTTCAACCTCGGCGCGGATCTGCTCCGGTTCGGCGAACAGGATGGCCGGATCGAGGTTGCCCTGCAGCGCCACGCGGTCGCCCACCAGGCTGCGCGCCTGGCCCAGGTTGACGGTCCAGTCCAGGCCCAGTGCATCGGCGCCGATGTCGGCCATCTGGTCGAGCCAGATGCCGCCGCCCTTGGTGAATACGATGGCCGGGATGCGCACGCCATCCTTCTCGCGTTGCAGGCCGGCCAGGATGGTCTGCATATAGCGCAGCGAGAATTCCTGGTAGGCGCCATCGGCCAGCGCGCCGCCCCAGGAATCGAAGATCATCACGGCCTGGGCGCCGGCGTCGATCTGGGCGTTCAGGTATTGGGTCACGGCCTGGGCATTGATGTCCAGGATGCGGTGCATCAGGTCGGGCCGGCTGTACAGCATCTTTTTCACCGTGTGGAACTCGCGCGAGCCGGCGCCTTCGACCATATAGCAGGCCAGCGTCCATGGGCTGCCCGAAAAACCGATCAGCGGCACGCGGCCGTTCAGCGCGGTGCGAATCGAGGTCACGGCCTTGAACACATAATCGAGCGACGCCATGTCGGGCACGGCCAGGGCATTCACCTCGGCCTCGGTGCGCAGTGGGCGCTCGAATTTCGGACCTTCGCCGTCGGCGAAATACAGGCCCAGGCCCATCGCATCGGGCACCGTCAGGATGTCCGAGAACAGGATCGACGCGTCCAGCGGATAGCGGTCGATCGGCTGCAGCGTGACTTCGGTGGCGTAATCGGGATTCTTCGCCAGCCCCAGGAACGAACCGGCGCGCGCGCGCGTGGCGCGGTATTCCGGCAGGTAGCGGCCCGCCTGGCGCATCAGCCACACCGGGGTGTAGTCGGTCGGCTGGCGCAACAGCGCACGCAGGAAGGTGTCGTTCTGGAGCGGAGCAAATTGTGGCATGGCTGACAATGGCGTTGGTAGGGAAACGGCTATTATCGCATTCTTGGGCAAACACTATAATGCTCGTCCGACCAAGGAAAGAGTCCAGACCATGACCATTGCCACCAGCAAACAGCCAAGCCCCTGCGGCGCCTGGCCCTCCCCGATCAGCGCCGCGGTGGTCGCGGCCGGCGCGGTGCCGCTGGCGCAGCTGATGCTCGATGGCGAGCGCCTGGGCTGGCTCGAAGGCCGGACGGGTGAGGCCGGACGCACGACCATGATGGTGCATGATGCGAACGGCACGCGCGAGCTGACGCCGGCGCCGTTCAATGTCCGCAGCCGCGTGCACGAATACGGCGGCGGCGCCTGCCTGCTGGCCGGCGGCGTGGCCTGGTTCTCGCACCATGTGGATAACCGCCTGTACCGGGCCCTTGCCGGCGCCGCGCCGGTGGCCATCACGGCCGAAGGCAGCGGCCACCGCTTCGCCGACTTCGTGCTCGATGCCGGCCGCCAGCGCCTGGTGTCCGTGCGCGAGGATCACTCGAGCGGCGCCACCTATCCCGTCAATACCCTGGTCGCGGTCGGCTTCGACGGCGCCGAGACGGTGCTGGTCGACGGCAGCGACTTCTACGCGGCCCCGCGCCTGTCGCCCGATGGCCGCCAGCTGGCCTGGCTGTGCTGGGACCATCCGCGCATGCCATGGGAAGGCACCGAACTGTGGCTGGCCGACGTGGCCGACGATGGCGCCCTGCTCAACGGCCGCCTGGTCGCGGGCGGCCCGGAAGAATCGATCTGCCAGCCAGAATGGTCGCCCGGCGGCGTGCTGCACTTCGTGTCCGACCGCAGCGGCTGGTGGAACCTGTACCGTTTTGATCATGGCGTGGTGCACGCGCTGTGCCCGCGCGAAGCTGAATTCGGCGGCCCGCACTGGAACTTCGGCGGTTCGCTGTACGGCTTCCGCCCGGACGACGAGATCGTGTGCGCCTATGTCGAGAAGGGCGTCAGCTATCTGGCCCGCCTTTCGCACGGCAAGCTGGTGCCGCTCGAGTCGCCATATGAAGAGATCCGCGAACTGCGGGTGCAGGGTGACACCGTCGCCGTGCTGGGCGGCGCGCCGACCATCGCGCCGGAACTGGCGCGGATCGACCTGGAGAGCGGCATTACCGAGATACTCGCGCATTCGATCCCGCAACTGCCGGCAGCCGCTTACCTGTCGGTGCCGCTGGCGATCGATTACCCGAGCGCCAACGGCCGCACCGCCCACGCCTTCTATTACGCGCCGACCAATGCCGACCACGCGCCGCAAGACGGCGAACTGCCGCCGCTGATCGTGATCGGCCACGGCGGCCCGACCGGCATGGCTGCCAGCACCCTGAAGCTCTCCACCCAGTTCTGGACCAGCCGCGGCTTCGCCGTGCTCGACGTGAACTATGGCGGCAGCACCGGCTTCGGGCGTGACTACCGCAATCTGCTCAGGCACCAGTGGGGCGTGGTCGACGTCGAGGATTGCGTGGCCGGCGCGCGCCACCTGGCGGCGCAAGGCATCGTCGATCCGGATCGCCTCCTGATTCGCGGCAGCAGCGCCGGCGGCCTGACCGTGCTATCGAGCCTGGCTTTCCACGACGTGTTCAAGGCCGGCGCCAGCTACTACGGCGTGTCCGACCTGGCCGGGCTGGATGCCGACTCGCACAAGTTCGAATCGCACTACAACCAGTACCTGATCGCGCCGCCAGAAACCGCCGCCGAGGTCTACCAGGCGCGCTCGCCGATCCACCATACCGACAAGCTGCGCCAGCCGATGATCTTTTTCCAGGGCCTGGACGACAAGGTGGTGCCGCCGCAGCAGTCCGAGAGCGTGGTCGAGGCACTGCGCGCGCGCAAGCTGCCGGTGGCCTACCTGACGCTCGAGGGCGAAGGCCATGGCTTCCGCAAGGCCGACAGCGTGGTGCGCACGCTGGAAGCAGAGTTGTATTTCTACCTGCGCGTATTCGGCATCCCGGTGCCGGGTGACTTGCCAGAAGTGACGATCGAGAACCTCGCATGACAGAAGTGGATGTGAACGCGCGCCTGGCCGCCTGCACGGCGGAGGAACGCGCGCTGCTGGTGGTGCTGGCGATCGCGGGTGAACCGATGGGCCGCCAGCGCATCCTGGAACATATGCGGGCGTTGGGCGTGGCGCTGCCGATCGCGCAATGGGTCGATGAACTGGCGCGCCTGCGCGAGCAGGGCCTGGTGGTCGATATGGGCGAGCGCGGCACCGGCATCGCGCCCGAGCTGGCATGGCCGGTGCTGGACGCGGCCCTCGACGACGGCCTGTTCGACAGCGTGGCCAGCGCCTACGCCCAGGTCTCGACAGTGCGCCGCGACTGGCAGGGCAACCTGATGCTGCGCAGCTACCGCCAGGGCCTGTCCCTGCTGCGCATCGCCCTGCTCACCGGACAGGAGTACGATGTCGTCTCGCCCCTGCTCGATGCCTGCCAGCGCTGCCACGAGGCGAGCTACCTGCATCCCTTGGTCGACGTCTGCGCGCGCCCGTTCGCAGCGGCGCTGATGGAACGCATCCACCCACGCCTGCGCGAAGGCATCCTGCACGTCCTGATCATGCATGCGCGCAGCGAAACAGCACTGGCGCCGGCGGTACGCGACTACGCCGAACGGCTAATCCCGCGCAGCAGCCCTGAAAGTCCGCTGCGCCGCTCGCTGGGCGAGCACTACATCCTGTGCGGCCGGCTGGACGACGCCCTGGCGCTGGTGAGCGAGATGAGCGACTCGCCCGGCCTGTTCCTGCGCAGCGTGGTGCAGGTATTGCGCGATGATCCGGATGCAGGGCTGGCCGGCATCGATGCCTCGATCAAGCAGCTGCGGCGCGAAACCGGCAAGCGCAAGGCGGTATTCGACGGCCACTGCGCACACATCGCGATGGCCGCCCTGCTGCGCAGCAGCGATCCCGGCCACCGCAAGCTGGCCGACGCCTGGCTCGAGATCGAGACGCGCGCGGTGCAACGACCCGACAATGCGGTCTGGTTCCAGCTCGGCATGCTGCATGAGATCCAGCGCGGCACCGTCGACGCCGCGCTGTTCGCCACCCGCAGCTGGGAGCTGTCGCTCGAGCCGACCGTGTTCCGCGCCCTGATCCACTACTGGCTGGCTTTGCCGGCATTGAGCAGCCAGCGCACACGCCTGGAAGAGATGCTGCTGCAATCCGAAGCGGCCGGCTTCGACCTGTGGTCGGCCCAGCTGGCCGGCGTGCTGGCGCAGATGGGCCAGGCCGGTTACCTGGTCCACGAAGCGCGCGCGGGCGAACTGCGGCGCCGCCACCGCCTGCCCGACATGGCCGGCTGGTTTACGCGCGAAGAACCGTGGGAACGTCAGCTCAATGCCCTGATCAACCTGCAGCCGGCGGCGAACGTGGAAAACGTGCGCGAGTCGCGTTTGGTCTGGCTGATTCGCCATGACCCGCACCTGGGCGTACAGGAAATCGAGCCACGCGAACAGAAGCGCGACACCCAGGGCGGCTGGAGCCGCGGCCGTGCCATGGGCCTGAAACGCCTGGCCGAAGAAGGCGCCCAGCTCGACTTCCTCACCGCGCAAGACCTGCAGGCGGTGAACGCGATTGCCGGCCGCCGCTATTACGCCGGCAGCGGCATCCGCTTCGAGCTCGAGGTGCACAAGGCGCTGGCCGCCCTGGTCGGCCACCCGCTGCTGTTCTGGATGGATTCGCCCGGCACCCGGGTCGAACTGCTGCCGGGCGAGCCGGAGCTGCTGGTGAAGAAGCATGGCGACCTGGTGTCGATCGTGCTGAACCCGCCGCTCGAGGACAGCGACGGCGACGTGGTGGTCACGCGCGAGACGCCGACCCGCCTGCGCCTGGTGCACATCAAGGAAGAACACCGCCGCATCGCCGCCATCGTCGGCGCCGGCCTGGATGTGCCGATCGAGGCCGAACGCCGCGTGCTGCGCGCGATCGGCGCGGTGTCGTCGGTGGTCACCGTGCAATCGGACATCGGCGCCAGCAGCAGCGATATCGAAACCGTGGCGGCCGACCCGCGCCTGCACGTACTGCTGCGTCCCTACCAGCAGGGCATGCGCCTGCAGTTGCTGGTGCGGCCCCTGCCAGGGGGCGCCTATTACGGCCCCGGCGAAGGCGCGGCCAACGTGATCGCCGATGTCGACGGCGTGCGCACCGAAGCCCAGCGTGACCTGAACGGCGAGCGCGAAGCCGAGCGCCAGCTGATCGCCAGATGCCAGGCGCTGGAACACGCGGAACCGGACCACGGCGAATGGCTGCTGGGCCAGCCGCTACTGGCGCTGGAGCTGGTCGACCAGTTGCGCGCGCTCGATGGTGAATCCATCGTGGTGGCCTGGCCCGAAGGCGAGAAATTCCGCGTCACCAAGAAGGCGACGTCGAAGTCGGTGCGGGTGCAGATCCGGCGCGAACGCGACTGGTTCGCGGCCAGCGGCGACATCGTGATCGACGAAGGCCGCGTGATGAGCCTGCGCACCCTGCTGGAAAAGATCAACGAGAGCGGCAGCCGCTTCGTGGCGCTGGGCGACAATGAATACCTGGCCCTGTCCGACGAGCTGCACCGGCGCCTGACAGAGCTTGGCGCCTACGGCGAGCTGCATGGCGACGGCATCCGCACCCATGCGCTGGCCAGCTTCGCGCTGGGCGAACTCGCGGTCGATGCCGGCAGCGTCGATGCCGACAAGGCCTGGCAGGGCCACCTGCAGCGCATGGCGGACAACGCCGCCTACACGCCCGCGCTGCCGTCCACCCTGCAGGCCGAGCTGCGCGATTATCAAATCGACGGCTTCCTGTGGCTGGCGCGCCTGGCCCACTGGGGCGTGGGCGCCTGCCTGGCCGACGATATGGGCCTCGGTAAAACCCTGCAGGCGCTGGCGCTGCTGCTCACGCGCGCGAAAGACGGCCCGGCGCTGGTGGTGGCGCCGACCACGGTGTGCCTGAACTGGATCGATGAAGCCGCGCGCTTCGCGCCGACCCTGAAGCTGCACCTGTTCGGCCCCGGCGAGCGCGCCGCCATGATCGACAATGCCGGCCCGTTCGACGTGGTCGTGGTCAGCTACGGCCTGCTGCAGCTGGAAGCGGCACGCTTCAAGGGCCGGCGCTGGGGCAGCATCGTGCTCGACGAGGCACAGGCGATCAAGAATATGCACACCAAGCGTTCGCAGGCAGTGATGGCGCTGCAGGGCGACTTCCGGATGGCGGCCACCGGCACCCCGCTCGAGAATCACCTGGGCGAATTGTGGAACCTGTTCCGCTTCATCAATCCGGGCCTGCTGGGCAGCGCCGAGCAGTTCCAGCTGCGCTTTGCGGGCCCGATCGAGAAAGCCCAGGACAAGCGCGCCGAAGCCGGGGCGCGGTCCCGCCTGCGGCGCCTGACCGCACCCTTCATCCTGCGCCGCACCAAGGCGCAGGTGCTGTCCGAACTGCCGCCGCGCACCGAGATCGTGGTCCCGGTGGAGCTCAGCGCCGAAGAAAACGCGCTGTACGAGTCGCTGCGTCGCCAGGCCCTCGACAAGCTGGCGGCCCTGGAGGCGCCCGAGGGACAAAAGGCGATCGAGATCCTGGCCGAGATGATGCGGCTGCGTCGCGCCTGCTGCAATCCCGAGCTGGTGGCGCCCGGCGCCGGCATCGCCAGCAGCAAGCTGGCGACCTTCGCACGCCTGACCACCGACCTGCTCGAGAACCGGCACAAGGTGCTGGTGTTCAGCCAGTTCGTCGACCACCTGACCCTGATCCGCCAGTACCTCGATGCGCAGGGCATCGTCTACCAATACTTAGACGGGTCGACCCCGATCCAGGAGCGCAAGCGGCGCGTGGACGCCTTCCAGGCCGGCGAGGGCGACCTGTTCCTGATCAGCCTGAAGGCGGGCGGGGTCGGCATCAACCTGACGGCGGCCGACTACGTGATCCACATGGACCCGTGGTGGAACCCGGCGGTCGAGGACCAGGCTTCGGACCGTGCGCACCGCATGGGCCAGCAGCGGCCGGTAACGATTTATCGCCTGGTGGCGCGCGGCACGATCGAGGAAGGCATCGTCGACCTGCACCGCCATAAACGCGACCTGGCCGACAGCCTTCTGGAAGGGACCGAAATGGCGGCGCGCATGTCGCCGGGGGATATGCTCCAGATGCTCAAGGCAGGTTTGGGGCGCTGATTTGTCGATCCGTCAACGTTGACATTCATGCGTGTCGGAATGTTTCAGCTGTCGGCAAATGGTGCGTTTGGTGCTAACCTGCACGCCTTCGCGCATGCGCGAGTCAAGACCTCTCCTTTTGTTACAGGGCTGAATACGATGATGAAAACGAAAATCGCGCTGGCGGCATTGCTGGCGTGTTTCGCACTGACGCCGGCCATCGCCGCCACTTCCAAACCAGCCAAGGGCAAGGCCAAGTCCTCGAAGGTCGTCAAGAAGAAGACCCCCGCCAAAGCCAAGAAAGCCCTGGTCGGCGCCGCGGCAGTCGGCGCTACCGCCGCCGCAGCCGGCGCCGCCGGCAGCAACGCCGCCGAAATGCGCCTCGACCGCCGCATGTCGACCCTGAGCATGCAATACCTGACCGCCCTCTGGCGCAACGACCCGGAAGGCGGCATCTATGTCGGCAAGTTCGACCACGCCGCCAACCTGACGATCCCGAACGCCGAAACACGGGGTAAGCAACTCGCATTCGCCAACGAATGGCTCGACAAATTCGGCAAGCTCGATGCCAGGCAGCTGTCGCCGCGCTACCGCACCGACCTGGCGCTGTTGGTCAACAAGCTCGAAAAAGACCG
>Ga0265780_10007879_pt1 | contig 13018 bp, 14 predicted proteins | sample P1T30metagenome_FD_192432 | JGI IMG/M metagenome (GOLD analysis project Ga0265780, IMG submission 192432) | Plant litter microbial communities from East Loma Ridge, Irvine, California - P1 T30 | ecosystem: Environmental > Terrestrial > Plant litter > Unclassified | place: USA: California...
CACTTCGAAAGATAGGAGCTGCAGACCCCTGTATTTTAGATTTTCTTTAATAACTTCCTATGTACGTAAGCAAAAGCTTAGCAATTCTAGAACAATAATCTTGATATAGATGCAGCTTTATGTTAAAACTTTTAGACAATCTCATTAAGTAGTTGTAGAGATAGCAGCGCCAAGAAACGCTGTTTTTACTAGTAAAATCGGTTGACCCACGCGCTGATGTGACCCACGCGCTGATGGAATACGTTATTAACTTACTAAAGTATTAAATTATAGCGCTAGTAGCTGCGCGCGTATTACACGTAAGAGCAAAGTAGTAAAGCTAATTAGTGTAATATTAGTAGGGCTAAGGTCTAGGGTTTTTAATCTTGGTTATATTAGCGTGCGAGGGGGCGTTACCTCCAGAAGCTCAGCAATGATATCCTGCGGAGTCTAGTGCCGTGGTGTTAGAAATGAACATGTCAAACTTCGGGCTTGTGTCCTTGTTATTCACACAAGAAATGCCTCGTCGAGCTGCTCGACCGTTCCGCTGCCAGTCTGAAGATTAGAGGCCTATTAGGTGCGGAATAGTCGTTTACCGTACCCGAGACCCATCCACAATAGTTGTTCGTGGGCTGTAACCTCAGCCACAGCAAAGGTTGCCTTCACTTAACCAACCTTAAGATGCTAGGCATCACCATGTCAACATGGCATATCCAAGACGTGAAATGAGATCTCTACTCAAGTTTGAAATGGAAAAGTCTGCTCATCAATGCTACTACAACTTCTTCAAGTCACCTACGTCGTGCTCCCACGCATCGCCCAAGCCTTCGTTCAACTCATACTTCTGCGGCGCGTCGCCCATAATAGTAATAGTCTTGACACCCACGTTTGTCGAAAAGCCAAATGTGCCCGCCATCTTGATCTTCTTGCCATCCCAGCTGAACACAATCTCACTCGTACCTTTCTGAGTCAAACTCTCTCCATCATCAAGATACAATGTACCGCTCGCATTGCCTTGAGCATCTGGCGCAACAAGTAGCTCGAAGTCGTTGTCACGAAGCTCCTTGGTAGTCATCGCACTCTTGACACGCGCAGGGATGATGGAGCCCCCGGAAACAAGAATTGGAATGCTGCTAGTGTCGATGTCGCTGTATGTGATTGTCGAACCTGCACCGGAGACGGGCTTCTGGGTAGCAAAGTCGTACCAAGTGCCTTGAGGGACGTAGAAGGAAACGGATGTGGAACTCTCCTGGGTGACTGGGTTAATGAGCAGCGCGGGGCCGTAGAAGAATTGCGTCTGGATAGCGTACGTGTTCCTGTCGCTGGGATAGTGCATCCTGGACAAAGTAAGATACGGGCTGACCGCCTTTGGGAAGAAGGTACTAACCACAGAGGTGCGAGCATGGGTGTGCCGTCGACGGTCTGCTTGTACATTGCGGTGTAGATGTAATCGAGAAGACGGTAGCGGATATCGATGGCTTTGCGCGCCGCAGCAGCCACTGACTCCCATCTGTACGCTTCTTGCGGAATCGCGCCATCCACGTTGTGATTCCTGTAAAATGGGTAGAAAGCACCAAGGACAGTCCAGCGAGCGCACAAGTGCTCATTAGTGTCTGATAGAAAACCGCAGACGTCCGCGCCAGCCTACGTCGCGTTAGTACTAATTGATTGTAAAACTCGGAAACATACCATCGGTATCTGGAAGAACGAAACGAATTGAAGCAGATGGCGAATCGAGGTGATGTACTGGTCCTTCAAAATGAACGTGCGAAGTTAGTGTTTGTCTCAGAAACAGTTCGTACATGTAGGTCACGTACCCAGGCGGACAGATTGTCGCCGAGCCAGTGGCCGACGGACGAGCCGGCTCCGACGAAAGTGCTGCGAGTAATAACCATTGGACGCTTTTCCGGCCGTCGCTTGAGCATGCTCTCTCTACTCGCTTCACTCATCATGCTACCATATCTACACATCTGTCAGCATTCGCAAACAAAGTCGGACCACTTAAATTCACAAATTGTGCGTGTCGTACTGAGTATAACCGCCTTCGTGGACAAGATCAGTGTATATTGTCCTGTTGCTTAAAGGTCCAAGTGCGTTATTGATCTTGTATGACGGCTCCAGCAAGTTGCGTCCAGGCAGTCCCATCTTCTTGCCATTGTCCTGACGTTTGACAGTCTCGTGAGCCTTGGCCTGAAATGAGGTTGCCTCATCTTTTCGTAGCTTCTTCGTCGCCGGCTTTTCGACCACCACCTCTTCTTCCCGTACCTTCTTCGTGCTTAAGCTTTGGTCGGGAGAAGAGTCGCGCGCTGTGAAAAACGAGCCGTCGTAGGCCTTCGCTTCCAATGTGCTCGGAGCAGGATAGTCGACGCTGCAGGTGTCAGCTTCGGTAGGTGAAGAACATAACAATTGGCGACTTACAAGTTGGATGGTTCGTTCATGTCTATCCAGAGCGCGTCAATGTCAACGCCAGTGTCAGCATTGAAGAAGCTAGCAAACTCGTTGTCCCAATATTTCTGCATGTTCGGATGAAACCAGTCCGGGAATACTGTTGGACCGGGCCAGACGCTGCCCTCATACAGAGTCCCATCCGCCTTCTTCAAGAATATGTCGGCGCTCACGCCATTGTTATAGGCATCATAAGATTGAGCGGCGACAGCTTGTGTTTTCGTCAGCTCATACTAGCTGTGGTTACCATTTGCAACATACCTGGGTCAACCATGACAATGTAATGCTGATTGTTGGCATGTAAGCCGTTGACAAAGTCTCGCATCTTGTTCAGCGGGAATGGTTCTCCAAGAGTGAAGACTTTGTATTTATCCATGTAATCGATGTCTGTCAGTGTTAGCCAGAGCGTTTAGTGCTTACATGGATCGATGTTTACCAGTCCACATGGTCTCGAGAGGTATGTTTGCTGCTTTGTAACTAGCAACGACATCGGCAACTTCTTCCACACTCTTATAGCCAAATCTGCATTGGTGGAAACCAAGACCCCAGTAGGGCATCATTGCCGCTTTCCGAGTAATCTCGCTGTACTCGCGAGCAACATCAAACGGGCTTGGACCACCCATGAAGTACAGATCAATAATGCCCCCGATGACATTGTACTCCAAATACTGGCCGTTGTCATTGTTGATCTTGATGTCCATGCCGTTGCTGTTCAGAAGGAGCACGCCGTGCGAGTAGCCAGAGGCAGCTCTATGTTCGTAGTACACTGGGTGAGTGCCATACAGATTCGTCTTCAATGGAACCGCACCCGCATCGCGTGCCCACATCGTCCTCACATAGTTGGAAGTTGGCAGTCTGAGACCATCCGTGTGCTCGCCTAGTCCGTATAGGTTGGGGTTGTCGGGTAACGAGGTTCGCAGGCGCCAGTATTGTGACTCGAAGACGAGGTTAGATCCTTTTGTAGAAAAGATCTCCTCGCCATTTTCTCGTCTGGTGACCGTGAACGAGAACGGGTTTTCCTCGATGGAGACGTCGAGTAGTGACACGCTCGAGCTATGAGAACCTGATGGCCGTGGCACAACAAAATCTGGGACCTGATACACTTGCTCGTCCTTGTCAAAGATCTGAACATGCAATCTAGAGTCTGATGCTGGTCAGCATGCGACCGTGTATGCCAGGTGGTTTCCAGACTGTCCCAGAGCATCTCCAGGGACACGCAACACGACAACTATCACATACCTGTTTGCCATTGCGCAGAGAACTTCAGATCTTGCAGATCTGGGGAATAAAGATTGCATGGCGTCCCAGCTAATGTCAAATCTGCCGTCAAACTGCTGTCTGAACGTACAACATTGCTGGCCTTGTACCCTGGACAGCTGTCAGCCCTTCTGAGTGGCACCGAGCTCCCCCATTGTATGAAGCTAGTCCATATAAGGAGACAAGCGTGTAAAAATGTAAATGTTATAGAGGCGGGCATGACGTGCAGAACAGGTAGGGAGCCATTGCTGGAGAGCCATGACTGCCCTATATATCTGCCATATTCGTCTAACACATGCTGCTTAGCCCTTGCTCTCCGTCTTTGCCATCATCACTGTGCACCAAGGTCCGTCAGGTTGGTAGCCTGGATGGCCTGAATGTAGCAGGGTTTGGGTCGGCGATGATCTTACAGGAGGTCACAAGTGCATCCATTGCAAGGTGCGGTGCCGAGCAACAGCAGGGCGACTCGGTGAGGTGCTCGGGAAATAGTTGGACCTGCCGAATTAGGGAAGGGAAAATGTGACTGGTGTGAGATCGGACAAGTGCTCTCAGAGGCGGAAGGTGCATTCATGTTAATCCGCGCCGACCCCTGGCTGTACCAAGCATGATCTACTGTGCATAGCACGTTTGGAGACTTATAATACTAGCGCGGTCGAGCTACCTGCGGGGTATGTTACGGTAAACCTAGAACAAGATATCTCGCAGACGTGTAGGTTGTTCAGAGCACCCTCTCAGCAAGTATCGCCGTGCAAATCCAGGTCGGAACAGATGAGTATCGTCTACTGTCATCCCAACTGACGAACTCATTGCGAGAATTGGCCTCGAAGCTGATTATGTAAGCGTACAATACTGTTCGCAATGTGATTTCCAAATTCATGATACGCAGGGATGGTTAGGGGTGCGAATAACCGAGGAACCCTAAATCGATGGTCACAAGCCACCAGCTCTTCAACACCATCATCCACTCATCTCCGCTCATCCACGCGACCACCAATGACTATCTGAGAATGCAGAAGGTCGTGCTATGCTCAGAGACTATGCTTGCTGGAAGACGTCATGCTGAGTTGTTCCTTCGCCAACATCGATGTGCATGAACACACTACGGCGCTCTCTACCCTCTACTTTTATGGTTTAGCAATGCAAGATCAGTCTCCAACACATCTGAGCTGACTTCTCCAACTACCGACTCTTCACATCTCCATATGTCCTCCGCGCGCAACCACATCTATGCAAATGCACGCCAAAATCCGGGGTAATCCCTTAGCGCCACGACGATCCATGAAGGCGGCAACTTCACCGATCTCTCAGAGGCGGGCCCTGGCTCGTGGCCGGTCTGCGTCTTGCAGTCTGTCCAATCAGAGCATGAAGTGACTACGCTTTGCTCTTACACCCGGACGGAAAAGGTCATGGGGCGTAGTCGTCGGCCACGATGCAATGAGACTTCGCCCTAGGCGCTGACGTCCGACGTCATTCACGACAACGCAGCGCTGCGGAACCGAGGTGATTCTTGCGTAAGAGGATGGGATGACACTCAAGAGTTATGCTGTTCGAGACAAGAGGGCAGCTTGTGTTATGCATGGACGGCTCAGACTGCTAGTTGGGTAATATCCGTGTCCGTTGATCATCTTCGTGCCCTATACGACGGTCGCGTGCGATGAAGATATGTCGAACACCACCCGTCACTGATATCACTCTCAGAGGCTGACCTAATTTCTCAACAATGCTGTCAGTTATCGACATGGGTATTCCATGTGTGGCTACCCTGCACTTCCAACATGCTTACTGGAGATGCCAACAAAATACTATCCTCCAGCTCGCAGCGAATCGTCACGATGGCCAAATCATCCGTGCAGGCGTACACTCTGAGACAAAACGCCGTTACTGGCTCCCGAGTAGTACCAGATCGTCCCTCAAATTCTCCACATGTCATGAGGGAACTCAGCAGCATGCGCGTCTCCAACGAGGGTGCCAGTACCGATGCCCAGCATTTTGAACGGAGGGGATTTGCCTTTGTTGTCCTCAGATCGGACATGTGAATACATACCCCCAGCCTCATTTAGGACTTCCCATCATAATCCAGAACTCCAAACACCCTGCCATTGACCAGTGCTTCAAAACCACTTGGCTCGCGCTAAATCCAGCAACGTTGATCACCAAGATACAGTCTCAACCCTGCATGTGACTCTCTGGAGCGGCTTCAAGATCGCAAAGCTATGCCCTACCCTGTCTGATCCCAGTCCGATGCTCCACGAGGACATCCCTGAGCTGCTCCTGGTTCATAAGCTGCTGCTCCTCGAACGTTACTTTCAAAGCACTGTGCTGCGAAGCCCCAGGTCCGATGCGGAACTCTTCAAACGGACGGACCCTCGGCTCCACCCTCGCCGTCTCCTTCTCCTTCTCCTTCGAGAACAACCGACCCAACATACTCCGGCGGCCCATCGACTTACTGATCATTCTCTTGTAGAACGACTTTGGCGGCTTCTTCTCCTCCGTGGGCTCCGCGGATGGTGGTTGGCGGGGAGGAAGGGGTGCTCTGGGTCTGGTCTCGAAAGGTTCCAGTATGGGTACGGACTGGGACAGGACAATGGGGGCGTAGTTCCTGTGTCCGAGCAGTTTGTTGTAGTCTCTTGAGCTGGGCCCGTGCGTTGCGAAGCGCCCGTCTGTGTAACGTGCATCTAACAGACTTTGCAACCGCGACGATGGACGAGGCGTTTCTTCGTCGTCCTGCCAGGGTGTCAGTTCCGACGATGTAAGGTGGGTGGGCTTGTACTTACAGCAACGGTTGCTGAGTCGTCGTCGTCGACAGCAGGATGTGAGGGTGCAAGCCTTTCCTCCTCTTCTGGTTGACTTGGTGCTTGCCATACGGCATGGTCGAGCTCATGGTCCTGAGAGGCGGCTCCTTCAACATTAAAGTCAACCTGGCTAAGTGCCTCCTGCATCGCCCTATTACGGGCAGATGAGCGAGCGGGCATAGTCGCGAATCTCCCTGTCGCGTGTGTGCCTTCCAGCATCTCTTCGGACCTGGCGACTCACAATCAGATACGCTCATATCAGCAAGACGATCACTCACGTTTCAAGGTCTGGATTTCGATTCATCTGAGGCGCATCCCCAGAATTGTGCAACGAAGCCCGCTGTGGTCGAGCTCTCGGGAAATTACTGTCCTCATCATCCGTCTCCTCCACGGGTAGAAAGTTCATGGGAACGGGTGACATTGGCCTTGCCGGTTGCTGATCGCTGAGACCAGCAGCAGACACGGCGCTGCTCATCGAGGGCATTGGTTCAGCCTGTGCGACGAGCATAGTCGGTTGCTCGTAGGTAGGAGCTACAGAAACTGAGTCTGGCTGGATGATGGGCGTCGATTCTGGCTGGACGATAGGCGTCGTCGGCCGCGCCTGGCTCTGAGGCCTAAGAATTGGCATCATTGTTAATCAGTGCTCTGTACAGAGTGTCGCGAACAAAAGAAGAGAGAGTGTAGGGTGGAAGAATGAAAGAACCAGGCAGGCGAGCGTGCGAGCGAACGAACGAGCAGCAGCGCCCTCTGGGCGCCCAAACTTATCGAACAGTTGGGAAAGTCTGGAGGACATAACACTGGTTCTGCACCCCGGTGCCCGGCCCAGACATTGCTGCAGCACATTGACCCAAATGTTGGGCGTCGACCAGACAAATGTTCGGGACGCCCACACAATTCTACCACGTCGCAGAATACTTCCACCCTGTGCAACGAGCATACGAGCCCGACTCCGAATATCTGATTAGAACGACACCCGGCTTTTCGGGGGCGCATCGTGGGCAAGGCTGTTGTTGAAATAGCTAGTTGGAGTCTTGCTCTAGTTCCTACGGTAGCTCAACGGTTATGCAGGGTCGCAATAGCACCCAAAGCATTTCCATGGGAATCCGATCATGGCCTTTCGCTTTTATGGATGCGTCGGCATCTATGACGCGTACTCAGTACCGTGTCCTCCAGGCTGTGGGCTTTCTGTTACCTGAGCCAATGTAATTCTGCATGCCTGGGTCGAATATGGTATGTCGACGGCCATCGAGCGTTTCTCCTAAAGAAGGATGAACATAGTATCATGCCAGAATTCCATCGCGTCCAGGGGATCCAGTACTCGCCTTTGGTCTGGGCCTGTGTTCTGGTAAGTGGGTGTAGAGGCCCGAGAGCTTAGGTGAGTGGAGCGGTCGCATGCAGATATTGCGCCTATGCGGCTCCAGTGCGCAAGATGGGCAGTGCTGGAAAGGCGTACCGAACTCTTCCACTCTTTGCATTATGTCCGCGAGCCCCTCTATATACATAACCTTCTTCAACCACATTGCCCCAGACCAAGGGTATATCGTCTCAACCCGCCATATATCCAACGACGCAAACAAGACAATGTACAACTCACATGACCGTACAGCATCCCAGCTTCTTGAGCAGCTTCGGCAGCCCCTTCTTGACCATCTGCTCAATCTCATCATTCTGGTTCTGCTGTCCGTGCCCACCATCGTACTGGCCACCATGTTGTTGGCCGCCATGATGTTGTTGACCACCATGCTGCTGACCACCATGTTGCTGCCCGCCATGCTGCCCCGGATACCCTCCGTAACTCGGCGCCTGGGGAGGCGGTGGCATATGATCCACGCCCCCACCCTGCAGATTCACAAACATGCGCCCCTCGTTCTCCTCCGTGCGATACTGCAGCCCCAGCTCCCTACACACCTGCTCCACCCGCGGCTTGATCTTCTGCACATGGTTGCGACTATGATTCCCCTTGCCGACAATAACATGCAAGTGGGTCTGTCCCTGCTGCCTCGCGGTTTTAATCCTCTCTTCGAGCACGTCTTCCGCCTCCTCGACGAACAAGCCGTGCAGGTCGATGGTGTCGCCAGCCACGCGGCCGGGGGCATTGTTCTCGCGGAAAATGTAGTCGCGCGCTTGGTTGTTGTATTGCGCCATCTTGGCGGCGTGTTGCTTGCCTTCTTCGCTGAGTTGGTGGGCGCGGCCGCCGTCGCCAGATTCGTAGGCTTGGTGCGCGCGGTCGAAGCATGAGGAGCGTTGGGCGGCTTCTTGGCGGGCAAGGTCGCGCAGGCGGTCGTATTCGGCTTCAGTGTCGGCGGAGGCGTGGTTGAGGGCTGCGTGGTGGTGTCAGCATATCTGTTGGAGCTTTGTGAGGGTGATAATGGCTGGTGGATGCGCGAAGAGGCATTCGGGGTGCAGACGTACAGCGCGAGCCCAGCGAGAACATTTCCATGGCGGCCATGATGATGCGACACTAGAGAGAGGCTTTGGTAGAGATGTTATGTGTGGAGATGTTGTGCTGTTGTTTCTTTTGAGCTGGCGGAGTCGACAAGGGGACGATCTGCGCTAAGGCGAGTTGCGAGATGGCGCAGGGTCCAGATGGGTCTCATCGTCTACACCGAGTGGCTCAGTCATTGTGGCATGTGCGCCTCGAGTAATTGAAGATCAATATGTTCCTTGATTGGGTATTTGAGATGGCTGTGCTTCCAGCTCAGGCCGTGCTCCCAGATGCGTACATGTGACCAGCTCCCAGATGCCTCAGAACCGGAACTTTGGGCCCACAAAGACGAGCGCGAATGCGAGGACCCAGAGCGCCAAAATGAGCCCGTATAGCTTCATCCTCGCAAACCATCCTTTGCCCTCCGTCATCTTCCTCAACGTGCCCATTCTCCGGCTCGCAGCATCCATGCCCAGCTGATTCTGGTCCAAGCCAGACAGCGCTCGATCTACTATGCCCTTGTCGCCCTCCAGAGTCTGGCTAAAGAGCTGTGACTGCTGCTTCAGCTGCTTAGCCATGTCGAGCAGACTTGTAGTGAGCGACTCTTGTTCGTTCCGGTTGTGCGACAGCAAAGCTTCGGTTTGTGGGGCATTGGGCTCGCCAGTAGTTGTAGAGGGTTTGGAGGGGAATAGAGAATTTCCACTCGCTGATTGCGCGCCCTGTGTATCTTCTGGCTTGCCTCTCCGCCTCAATTGTGATGCGACATTCTCGGCAGCATTGAGCAGTGCTTCGTTGCCTTCATTTGACGTCGATATGTCTCTGCCAGCCTCTGCCTGTCTTCGTGGGGCATATGAGGGGAACTGGTCCTCGTCTTCATCGTCAGAGTCCACCGATGCTTCCGAGTCTGTGTCGTCCAGCTGGTTCAGCTCGTATATTCGTTGGTTGAACTGCTTTATGAGCTCGCGCTTCTGCTGGAGATCTTTTTGGAGTGCTGCCTTCTTAGACTTGGAGGGTATAGTGGACGCTGAATGCTCGAGGTTGAGGAGGAGTGTGCGCGCGCGTTCTATGTTCTAGGCCACTGTCAGATATACGTCTCTAAATCATAGCGATAGGTCCACTTACAGCACTGACACGCGCCCGCTCGTATTTTGACTTGCGCAGCTGCGATATTGGGTCGACCAGCACTATAGTTTCCAGCCTCGAAAGTATCCTATTGAGGTTGATAGAGGTCGTATCAGGGTAGCCCGTTGGGGATCGTGCCCTTATCGCCATGTGTGGAGCAGGTCGGTGTGCGATGCGCGGGTGCTCGTATCTATCGTGTCGACCTTCAGGATATACTGAACACGAATTTGTTGGTTCAAGATTTGTGAGTGTTGCTTGAACACGTGTTAATGTCATGTTCGAAGTTCAGTTATCTGACCGCGTACGTCACTGATCGCGTCGAAGCTCGGCAACCAATCACGCCACACTTCCCATCCCCACGTCACGAAGGAGCTCGCACCCATTGTGTCAACCTTAGGACGCACTGGACGCGAAAGTAGATGACTCAGAACACGGGAACACCTTTGTTTTGTCTGCATCAAGCCAGTGGTCATACTGTTGCAGTGGTGATAGCAATCGTGTGTTAACATGGATCATTACGCTTAATAGACATTCGTTAAAACACCATCCAACACCATCGCCATATAATACAAACAGGTCCAGTCCCACAATGGGTCTGCAACACCTCTCGTAGCCGTACATTCTGCTTCAAGTATCGAAAAGCAACATCTGTAAGAACAAATTCTCTTATCCCCGAAGAGTGGTAGTGTCGCGAGGCTCTTTGGCAGCAGCAGCCGGAACTGCCGGCCCACGCGTATATGTGTTCCATAACCCTCCGAGGAATCCGACCTTTCCGTACGAATCTTGTAGAGAGGCTCGGCGATTGGTGTGATGTTCGCTCTCTGGACGCTTCAAGTTTTGGAGGTTGCCGAACCTTTGGCCAGACGACTGCAATTTTGTTAGATATTATGTATATACACTACGTTGAATTGCACTTACCCTACGGCGTGGGTCATGGGGAGAGGACGGCGGCGATGAGCTCAGCGAGGCATCCGAACCACGGCGGTCAGCCTCTTTGGGAGCTTCGGGCATCGCTGGGACGGTGTTGTCTGTGAAAACTTTGTTGCTCTGCGAGCTGTACTTCTGGTGGAATGGAGAAGGCATGTTGCCGATAGACGGATCGATGGTTTGTTCTTGAGATCGAGCCTTGAGTAGATAGGAACTGTTGAGAAAAGTGATGAGGTTGATGTGAAATAATCGTAACAATGGAAGAGCGGCTGCCTCATAAACACTCCTGAAAATGGAGCTTCTCTCCGTTCGATCTCGTGTTCGTGGAGTTACGCAGTTGATGCACAATCGTACCAATCAGACAAGAATGATCTAAACCCCGCACCCCAAATTGAACCCTGAGATCAGTAACAATGACATGAGAGGGCAATCGACGCGACGCTCTCTGGGGTATGACTGGACGGCTTGCATGTGGTGGCTGAACCCAGCGAATGAGACCATAGGTCATGTTGAAACGCATTTATCCACAACATTTTGCGGACAAGTCCATGACGAGGTTGTGGATGAGCAAGCTCCCTTGCCAAACTTGCACGTTGCTTTGCTGCCGATGGCTTCATAGTGATTGCGGCCACACATTGAATCTCTTTTGCTTCATAAGCTTTATGCAAGGCCGACAACGATTGAAGGCTTGTGCGACGAACACGATCGGGCTAGCTTTTGCACATTGTCGGTGCTCGGCGGTGTTGCTCGCTGAGTCGCTGGTGCATCGCTTGGAGTCTGAGGTTCTGGCATGTACCTGGTTAATGACAGTTATCAACGCTCGTTCCTTGGGGGAATTCAGGATGGGAATGCTGCCTGCGCTGGCACGATGATGCCATGATGTCTCCTCGAACATCGTGCAACTCAGGCTTCTTCCTACACATTTACTCACTCTACGATGCTAGGTGGTATGACGGTGCCAGAGAGCCATTTCTGGTACGGTCGATGTCATGTCCGACAGCGGTCATGGCTATCTTCTCTTCCGAAGTAGTGCAATGACAGTGGTGGACTTCGGAGAATTTGTGACGCTGGACTTCGATGACGTGGGAAGTTATGCTTTGTCATCCCAACGTCACGTGTCGTTTTGCACGTGACTGGCTGTAACCCGAAGTTGTGCCATTAGTGTCAAACTGCAGAAAAAACTCGTTTGTGTCGTTCCAGTTCCGACTAACATCCAGCAAGCCACCATCTCCAGAGTTCAACCCCTATGCGCATTTGTCGATCATGGGCCGCGTACGACCACACCTGTACGGAAAGTCTGTCGATTGAGCAACAGAGCTTCTGGCCACCTTCGTGAGGGTTGCCTTATGAGGCTCTACCTCTCCCGACGTCGGGCACGAAGGCTGAACTTTTTTGAGGACAAGATTGACAGGGTCAGGCAGGGAGTCGCACATCTCCCGGTCTCCGACCCTCCACACCAGATCTTTGCTGCGACCACCATCCTGGCTCTCGTACGCCGGAGAATGTTCCGTGGACTGCACCAGATGTGATCTTCAGATATAGGTTGCGCAAGGTCCTCACTTCGTCGCCGAGGTGCTTGCAGCTCTCGGTTGACGATCGCATCACCTGTGTACCAACACAGGCTCTCAGAGCATCAGCACAGGTAAGTCTGTCTCTCTTCACACATCTCCAATATTTCATGATGAAATCCAAAACACATAAGCATAGTTCATCTTAGGCCTTGAGCCAATGAGGAACCAACAAGCATTGTCTTTCGCTCCTATCTGATTCTCCATACATTATTACCGGCCATCACCTTGTCGAGTTTTTGACGTTGACTGACCGGAACGCAGGTGTAATACAAGTGGCTTCCGGTGCGAAGGTTGAGTGTGCGCGACACCACTGGTCGTCTTTTCCCCACAATGGGACTGGGCCATTGTTCTTTGGGTGTCTCGACTGTGCTGTCAACATGCTGTACAACATCGTCTACGCGCCGCCGACGCAGATTGCACGACGAAGGGTCCAATGCCGTTGTGATGTGTGCTACTGTGATGTATGCCTAGAACATAGGCATTCTAACAATCGATAGCGA
>Ga0265780_10007880_pt1 | contig 13015 bp, 13 predicted proteins | sample P1T30metagenome_FD_192432 | JGI IMG/M metagenome (GOLD analysis project Ga0265780, IMG submission 192432) | Plant litter microbial communities from East Loma Ridge, Irvine, California - P1 T30 | ecosystem: Environmental > Terrestrial > Plant litter > Unclassified | place: USA: California...
AATTGACCATCGCGTCGCTGGCTACCAAGCCACCAACCGGCAAAGCCGACTGACGTTAGCTGCGCGGACGGCTGCTTTCCACCCACAGCGTACGTTGCGCGCCGGCGTGGGTGATGTCCGCTTTCGGGATCAGCCATTTGCCGCCCGAACGGCGACAACTGGGCGCCTAGCTGCCATCGCCGGCTTCATGAACAAATGTCCGCTTACGCCGGTTAGCCGCCCGGAGGTGGACGGGCCGCAATCCACCCGTCACGCTAAAGTAGCTGACCCGCTCTCGCTATCCTGTTGTCGGGAAAGGGCTCGTTCGATCGTGGATAGGCTTGATCTACATGCTTGCCGCTCCGCGCATGATGATTGCCTCGCCAGATACCGATGACGAGATCGGCTAGAACAGGGTTGACGAAGATGCGGGCGCGGTCGTCTCCGCGAAGATCCGGGTCACCCGTACACCATGCGATCAGGCGCGAGCGCCGGCTCGGTCCGCGCTCGACCCGCGAAAGTTGCGCGGCCGAGACGCCGGCGGCGGCGACGGCGACCTCGGCAATGGAGAGGCGAAGCAGGCGACGCTGCTCCCGCAGACGCGCGCCGAGGTCGGCGTCCTTGGCGTCCTTGATCGAGCGCGGGGACATCAGCTGACCCGCGCCGGTTAGACCCGGCTCACCCACGACGTCATTCGCAACGTCGAGCGCCGCCATGAGGCGCTCAAGCGTATCCATGCGAGGAACAACATGCCCGTTTTCAATCCGCGGCAGCGTGCTCCTGCTGATCCCAGCAGCGTGCGCCAGCATCTCCTGCTTGTGGCCGATGCCCTCTCCTTTTGGCCCGTTGCGAGCTTGCCGCAGCCGATCGCCAAGGTCGCTGTGCAGTGCGACGAGTCCAGGAAAGAGACGTGTGCGGGGCGCCCGTCTTGAAGACATGGCACGCTCATAGAAGAATTGTAGCGTTCGTGCACGTTTTGCGGCGGCCATCCCAGAACATCGTCCATGGCGACGACACCTTCAAAAAGGGGCGACCCGGCACCCGCGCACGAGGCGCTGGCCGACTTGGTGCGCCTGCTCGCGCGGCAGGCCGCCGCAGAGCATCATGTGCGGACACGGGATACCCGTGTGCACGAAGCTATGGGACAATAAGCCGTGCTCACCTCTCCATCTCGCCGTATTGCACTCTATGGTCGCCATTCGACATTGATGCAGACGGCATCGTCGAGTGCGGACCAGGTCGCCTCTTGTGCGCCGCTGGTCGACTATCTCGGCGGCACGGTCGTGGCGACGTGGCTTGACCCCGAACTGTCTGGCTATCGCCGAGACCGCCCCGGTCTTAAACAGCTGCTGCGCGCGGTTGAGAACGGCGAAGTTGACCTTATCGTCTGCGAGGCCTTGGACCGTCTCGCGCGTGATGCGGAAGACGTGGCCTGGCTGGGCAAGAAGCTGGCCTACCACCGCGTCCAGTTGCACACGGTCAGCGAGGGTCACGTTGACGAGATCAAGTTCGCGGTGGCGGGCCTGCTCGGCGCGATCTTCCTCAAGCATCTCATCGACAAGACGCTGCGCGGCATGGAAGCGGCGGTTCTCGCCGGACGCTTCGCCGGCGGGCGGGCCTACGGCTACAAGCGAGTTGTTGAACTGGATGCAAAGGGCGAGCTGGTCCGAGGCTTGCTCGCGGTAAATGAATCCGAAGCGGAAGTCGTGCGGCGCATCTTCACTTGGTTCGCGGCGGGCCTGTCTTCGATCCAGATCGCCATGCGGCTCAATGAAGAAGGCGTACCCGGCCCGCGCGGCGGCCAGTGGAACGCGTCGACCATCCGAGGCGATCCCAAGAAGCTGGTCGGCATCCTCAACAACCCGCTTTATGCGGGTCGCCTCGTCTGGGGGCGGCGCCAGTGGCGCAAGAACGGACAGTGAAAAGCGCGAGCGGCGCTATCGGCTGCGTGACCGGTCAGAGTGGGTCGAAGTCGCCGTCCCGGATCTCCGCATTGTTGACGACGCCGATTTGAGGCGGTGCAGGCAGAGATGGAGCGTCGTAAGCGCGCTCCAACTGCGACGTCGCCCGCGGGCAGCAAGCGCGCCAGACACCTGCTGTCGGGCCTCATTCGTTGCAGCTGCTGCGGCTCGAACTACACGATTTCCGGCAAGGACTATTACCGCTGCGCCGGTCAGAAGGAACGCGGCACCTGCGGCAACACAGTCTCCGTACGCAAGGAGCCACTCGAGACCGCCACCCTCGCGATTCTTCAGAGCCACCTGTTGACCAAAGGCCATGCGAAGCTCTTCGTCGAGGAGTTCCGGCGCGAGGCGGCCCGCCTCGCCAGAGGCGACGAGCGTCGTGACGAGACGACCTCCAACCGCCTGAAGCAGATCGAGGTCGAACTGGCCAATCTTTACCAGAACCTGCTTTCCGGGCTGGCAAGCCCCACCCTGCGGACCATGATTACGGATCGAGAGGCCGAGAAGACGAAGTTGGAAGCCGTAATGACCTCGAAGGCGGTCCCGGCGCAGACGGCGGACATCCTGCCCCACCCCGTCCTGATCGAACAGTTCAGCCGCAAGGTTGAAGCGTTGCGCGCCTAGCTTGATGATGACGCGATCCGCCCCGAAGCGGCAACCGTGCTCGCGACGCTCATTGAGAGCGTGACGATCTACCCGGCGGGTGAACATGGGGCCGAGGCGGAAGTGGTCGCAAGGACCGCCGACCTCATCGCATATGCCGCAAACGAGAACAGCCCCCGTCGCGGTGGCGACGGGGGCTGTTCTGTAACGGTGGTTGCGGGGACAGGATTTGGCCAGAAACATACACTGGTGATCGCTGAGGCTTGAAGCTCATGAAGAGCTTACCTGCGCTATCATGGGGTCTTGAGGTCGGCGGACCATTGCCGGTGCCGTGCCAGCACCAAACGTGCTTGAAGTCTCATCTCTCTCGCACGGGAATGTCTGGCAATGGGTGGAAAGCGGACAGGCCGCTCGTCCTGCAACCATCTCCGTAGGCAGACCTTCGTACAGGCAAATCACCTCGAAAGGTATAAGCCGGCTTTTGCCGTTCCGAACAAAATTCGATGCTGATAGCTGCCACTCGGCTCTTTCATGCCCTTATGCTACTTTGTGCACCGAACTAGATCTTCCGACCGGTCGGCGCCCAGCATCCGTTTACCGTCAGAAGACAGCCGCAGCATACCTGTGGACGGCTCCTCACCGTCGGTGGAGCTGAACTTGCTGGTATAGGAGAGGCTGTTTGGCCCCGTCTCCCGCACCTGCTGCACCTCTTCGCTTTCCTCGTAGTAGACGATCGTTCGTGCGCTCACCGTGAAACCAGAACTGTTCTCGCCCCCACGACTGTTGCAGTCTCCGGGCGATCGCGCCCATTCACCCCAGAATTTTTTCGGAATTGCAGAGGCATCTTGATCGATCGGGGTGGTCACAGCCGGACCAGCGGTAGCGACCAGGATTAGCGACAAAACGTACATCGGTTTCTTCTCCCCGGCCGCGAGGCTCGTGAAGCCGCGGCTGTACCTGCTGATATTCCCACGACCATCATTCGCAAGAGGTGTCGACGCGTCAGCGGCCCCTCTTTCGCCGATCGGGATGGACCGGGAGTGATAGATAGCGGTCTAGTCCGGCGAGCGGAGCCATCACAGCGGACGTGTCCAAATCGGTGTCGCCTGTCCCGCTACCCCTTGAACAGCTCTGCATCTCCAAGCTGGTTACGCATCACCAGCTTACCGCCATAAGCTTCGATCAGGCCCCGGGCGCGAACGATAGGGTCGCTAGAATCCCAAAATTTCTGGGGAAGCTGGTAGTTAGACTTAGAGGTCACCCCACCGGAATCGTAGATTTGGGCCACGACCTGCCCGCCAACTTCTATATTGCCCCAAATCTTGGCAGCAGTGTTGTCGGCGGCTTCAGGCGGAAGCATCGCAAGGGCGTCGAACGTCGATGCTTGAAGTAGCCTCTGCTTCAATTCTCCGCTGCCCCCCGGAGGAAGCGAGCTCTTAAGATTGCCGATGACTCGCAGAGGCTCCTCTATTGGGAGACGCGCAGGTGACTCTTTAGCGTTGTATGAGTGGTATGGCAGGCCGCCAGCAGCGTTGATGGTAGTCATTCGCAATCCCCTCAACGTGCGAGGTCCGCACGCTCCCAAGTACATTATAGATCGATGTAAGGTCGGGAGGTTCGTTGCTGGGGCTGATTTCGAGGATCCCGCATTGCGTCTGCGATAGCTTGCCGAGGCGTTTTTGGCGGACTGAGAGCAGGGCACCTAGGGGCCTTAGCCGATCCGATCATGGTTAACGTTATCCGCTGCTACATGTGGGTCATAGGAGCCAAGCACGCAGACAATCGCGGAAAGCTGCGACCGCGAATGCCTGCTAGTGCGGCGTTAGCGGACCGTCCGCTTCCGAATGAGGTACAGTACGGAGGGGCGGAGCGGGTGGCTGAGAGGAGGTGTGGAGCGGGTGAAGGGATTAACCTTTTATCACACCTCGCTCGAAACGGTGCGTTAGCATCAGAGCCGCTCGGAAAGCGGCTTCCAACGTCCGACATTGGGTGGGAAGCGGAACGACTGTTTCTGAGAGGCCGTCGACGGAAACTGCTGTTGAGGGCTCAATTGTCGGTGGTCGGCTTGAGCGGCTAGCCGCCGTGCGGTTCAGGCGTGAACATCACACTTTCGAAAGTTTTTCCCTCCTTGTTGAATATCAAGTGTACTGAGAGCCGGTCATGAGCCAATCCACCAGGGTAGTCTGCAAAAGTCACCCATCGGCGTTCACCTGGCTTGGCATCGGCAATGGCAGGGCACTCGATATCTTTCGACTGAAAATCGTCGACCATCTCTGAACACCCGTAATCAGCGGGCCTGTACTCAATGTCGGTTGTGTATACGCCGACAACTCGTCCTTCGTAATCTGAGTAGTACCTAGCATACTTATGCAGGGGCAAAGCTCCCTCCGGAAGAGTGACGTGACGCTCTATGTAATCCATCAGCATTTCGTGCTGATTTGGCGCGCTACGTGAGGCAAGTAACGCCAATACCAAGATTGGTGCTCGGAGTAACATCTGACTACCCTCGCATTTAGCCTCCTTTACCGCAAGGCCTATCCAGCCAGGAAAAAGTGCGGTGAGTTGTGCCCACAGAGAGCATGCCAATCCTCCGAGACTGATTATGCTAGCGAAAGCGAATGTCCGATGTTGGGGCGGAAGCGGAAAGGCCGCTTCGGCGCAACGCTTTGCTGGTCCGGGACGTCTCGAAGTGGTGGTTAGGCGACAGGCAGGCTTCCGGCCGCTTGAGATCTAAGCGGACGCTCGATTAGATCAACGGGATCCTAGGCTGGCGCTCGCATCTGCACAAAGACTGGCACTGCCTGCCGCCGCGAAACAACTCACCCCAAGCAGACCGGAAGAAAACTGCCCTGGATGACGGGGGTGAATGCCATTCGAGGATTTCCGAGTGCGCTCAGCCTTCGCCGTCTGTGCAAGGCGTTGACGGCAGTGATCAAACGAAATTCCGAAGCGGGAGCGTGGGGGATGATGGTGGAATCCGCAGGCCCCGGCGGTAAGGAATTGCCCGCCACCCCGGCGGTCAAGCGATGCTTGCCGAGGAGCCTATACGGGGCGTCTTGCGGAGGACAACCATCTGCAAACTGAAAGACGAAATTGTTTAGATTTACGTGGGCAAATGATTTTCATGGTCAGTTCGCGCGAATCTCTCATCGGCATCGACATTGTCCGTTTCGCCTGCGCCATCAGCGTGATGTCCTTTCACTATTGCACGACCGCGTGGCTTGGACCGTCTCAGGAAGCCGCTCGTCTGCTGGCGGACGCTAGCCGGCCAGATCCCGGTCTTGTTGCCGCAGCTCGGTTCAACTGGATCGGTGTACAGATCTTTTTTACCATCTCGGGATGCGTCATCGCGAGGTCCATGGTTAGTTCGCGCGGCTTATCGTTTCTCAGAAAGCGATTGCTTCGCTTGCTTCCTGCCGCTTGGATTTGCTCCACGGCGACGCTGATCACGCTTGCAGCGGCGGGGACCGATCAAGGCGACCTGTTGCTGCGGTGGGCCCGATCGCTGGTCTTGTGGCCCCTCGGCCGCCAAATCGACCCCTCCTACTGGACCCTGTCCATCGAACTTTGCTTCTACTTGGTTGTCGCCGTACTAGTCGGCGGGACAGCTTCGCGTGGTATTGAGAGCGTTGCGAACACGCTGTTACTCTGGAGCGCAGCATTCTGGGCAGCGTGGTTTTCCGCAGAGCCGATTTGCCGATCCATGGGAATAATTCCTGAATCAAATCTAATGTTGGTTCCCTATGGGTGTTTCTTTGCCTTGGGAATCTACATCGACGACATACAAAGCAGAGGATTCACACCCCTAGGTGCAACCAAAATCGGACTGGCACTATTGATATGCGGTATTCAGGTGAGTTGGAAGGCAAACGAACTGGCTCCAATATTTTCTCTGCCTGCTTCACCACTTATTCCTTTGGGGATGTTTTTAGGTAGCGCAGCACTATTGATAGCGTCTGAAAAAATCCAACCATTCCTCATGCGAGTTGTAAGAGCGGACTTTGCTCGTCGCGTGGGATTGGCAACTTACCCGCTCTACCTTTTGCATCAATTAGTGGGTATTGTAAGTATAAGCGTATTCACAACCCTTTGCGTCTCGACAGAAGTGTCTATTCTACTGACCTCGATCGCGGCAATAGCGGTTGCCTGGTTTATTGGTACCGTTCTTGAGCCCCCGGTCCGCTGCGCGCTGGATAATTTTCTCGCTCGCTTGGATGCCATGGTTCGGCTCCGTCGACGTGCGGAATATTCTTGATTAAGTCCTCACGCGCCAGCGGGGCGCGGCATAATGCACCATTCGAGCGATGTGCTCCGACGAAGCGCTTTGACCGGCTGAAAGTGCTGACCTGATCAGCTCCACGCGGTTGCGCCCGAAATCAACTTCTTTGCTTGCTCGATGCATTGCAAAGGCGTCCGGGCATCGTGTCAACTAGCATCCTCGGATGTTGCGCCAACTTAGAACGTAGCTCCGTTCTGAACTCATTCGCGTCAAGCCCGACGTCGCCTGTCCAGAACGTTCACTTACCCTCCCTCAATGACACGCCGACCAACCAGCTCCCGGCTCTCTGAGATCGGCCATGTTGGGCCTGAGCAGAAGGGAACGCGGACACAAAGGCGAGCATCAATCCAAGCATCTTGCATGTTTCTCGCTGAAGGGGAGCGTATGCATGTGCGCGGTCTGCCTTTCTGCCGTTGCATAAACGGATGTCTGCTTTCGGACGGCGCCGGCAGTGACCTCGACGACTGAATTTGGCGCGTTCAATGCCACGGAGAATCTCGGTGGCGTCGGTGCGCCTCAGGCTCGGCAGCGTTCCAGCTCCTCTCTGAGGGTTTGAACTAGCTCAACGACCGGAATGGCGCGCGACAGTGGGGCGCCTTGTCCGGCCCATTGTGCGCCGAAACCATGTTCGCCCCGGGCCTTTGCGGCTGCATGCAAGGCTTTTCCAGCATCATAGGCTATTGGGTAATCGGGTTGCTGGCGTTCACCACGCTGATTGGACAATGCCGTGAAGCGGTTGGCCAGTGCCCGTGCCGGGCGACCGGAAATCAGCGGCGTAAGGGTCGTATGATACCCTCCCGGGCCCTTCAGGGCGGCGCGATAGGCCTCGTCAGCGGCAGACTCGGGACACGCAACGAAGGCGGTGCCGAGCTGCGCCGCCACCGCACCAAGGTCGAGTGCAGCAGCGATGCCGGCACCGTCCATGATGCCGCCCGCCGCGATGATTGGCAGCTCAGACTCCGCACTAGCAGTCGTGTCAGCGAGAAGGTGCCGAGTGCATCGTCTGAACCGTTAGGGTCAAACATGCCGCGGTGGCCGCCCGCCTCGATACCCTGCGCCACAATCGCATCGATGCCCGCCGCCTCGATCGCGCGTGCCTCCTCAAGGCTGGTGGCGGTCGCCATCAGGTAAATGCCGCGCTCGCGTAGCGCTGAGAGGATCTCAGCAGAGGGCAGCCCGAAGTGGAAGCTGACTATCGGTGGCGCAAGCTCCAACAGCACCGCTAGCATGTCGGGATCTTCGGCGAAGCTCTTGTAGATGGTGCGCAACGTTGCTGGCGGCTCTGCTTCAAATTCCGCAAACAGCGGCGCAAGCCATTCGAGCCAGGTAGCTTCCCGCTCCGGATCGTGCGTCGGGCTGTCATGCACGAACAGATTGACGTTGAAAGCGCGGCCAGTGCGGGCACGCACCTCCTCGATCATGGTGCGCGCACCCGCAGCGTCGGTCGCGCCGACACCGATCGAGCCCAACGCCCCCGCTTCACAAACCGATGCCGCCAGGAGCGGCGTTGAGACGCCGGCCATCGGAGCCTGGATCAACGGCACACAGAGTTCGAAACGATCGAGCAAGGACATGAGCACAGCACAACCTAGATGAACGATCGTCCACTTATGGGCATCTCGAAGCGTAAAGTGAATGTCGGCTTCTGGGGCGTGAGCCGACCGGCAGCTTAGCGGCCGCAAGGACCCAGTAGCGGACGCTCAGATCGCTCTTCCCGCTTCCCAACTTTGGTCACTCGTTCAGATCGATGTAACGCGCTTACGCCAACCCTGCGACTTGAGTAGCAGCGGTCCCCGATAAGATAACGCTCGCCCTGTACGATGACGTTCACTCAACCGGCGGGACGCGCGCCGATAGATCGTTGAAGGCGACGGCATCGAAAAAGGCGTTCGCCTCGACCACGCGGCCGTTCTTCATGCGGAAGAACCAGGCATAGCTGTTGACGTAAGGCGCTCCGTCGCGGGCGGTGCCGACCGCGTCGAACAGGATCACGACCCGGTCGGCCTCGGCGGTGATGCTGCGAACGTCGGGTTTGATGCCGAGCGACATGCGCGCGTTGAACGGGCGGATGACCTCGCGCAAAAAGTCTTCCTTGGTAGCGTATCGCTTCGACGCGACCGAATTGCCTTCGATCGTCCAGCTGGCCTTGTCAGCGAGCAGGTCGAACGGACTGCCGGTGCCGGCCTTCCATGCGTCGAACCTGGCTACGACGGCGGCCTTGTTCTGCGCGGGCGTCTGCGCGGCGGCCAGGGCGGTGAAGGCGAGCAGGGTCGCGCTGGTCGCCGCGACGCCGAATGCGGTGCGCGCGACAAAGGTCGGCCAGAAACGGGTGTTGCTGGTCATGATGCTTCTCCGGTGCTGGTGGGAGCGACGGCCGGTGCCGCCGCTCCGAGGGGGTCAGATCTGAGTGGTCCAGGCCGCGGCCTGCGCATCCTTGAGCATGTCCTCGACCGCCTGGGGCGAGACGTTGCGGAACTTGCCGGTGTCGGCGGGCACAATCTCGATCATCCGGTCGATCATCTCGCGCGCATCCATATGACCCATCGGCGACGCGAGGAGCGCGTCGAACGTGGCGCGCAGCTCCGCCGGCTCGGTGAAGTTCCGGTCGGCATCGAGCCAGCGGAAGGCGGTGTCCGCCATCGTCTCGTTATAGCCGGTATAATAGGCGCCCGGGTTGATCGTCTGCACCTTGATGCCGAACGGCGTGACTTCCTGGGCGATCGCCTCGGCGACCGATTCCAGCGCGTGCTTGGTCGAGACATAGGTCCCCCAGCCCGCCGGCGTGAACAGCCCGCCCATCGACGAAGTGAAGACGATCTTGCCCGCCTTGCTCTGGTCGATCCATTTGCGGATGAAGCCCTGGGTCAGCTCGAGCGGCTTGAAGACGTTGATCTCGTAATTCTTGCGGAACAGGTCGAGCGGGATTTCGCTCACCGGACCGCTCTCGCCATAGCCGGCATTGTTCCAGAGGATGTCGGCGTCGAGCGTCTGGATGAAGGCGAGGTCATAGGGATCGGTCAGGTCGAGCTTCTCGACCCGGACATTGTCGAGGCCGAGCGCCGCGACCTTCTCGCGCAGCGCCGCGACCTGCGGGCTGATCTGCGCGGTCGCGATGATGGTGTGACCGGCCTGGGCCATACCGATCGCGGCGGCCTCGGCAAAGCCCGAGCCGGCGCCGGTGATGAGGATGGTCTTGGTCGTCATTGCAAGTCTCCTTGGTGCTTGGGTGAGAGAGGGGCGTTCAGCCGATCAGCGCTGCGACTGCGGCTTCGGCGATTTCGAGATCCTGGGCGGGGGCGCCGCCCGAGACGCCGATGGCCCCCACCAGCGTGCCGTCGACGATCAGGGGAAGGCCGCCGGCAAAGGGCATCAGGCCGCCATTGCTGGCTTCGAGATTGTGGGCCGGTGCGCCCGGCCGGCAATAATCCCACACCGCCTCGCTGCTCAGCGCGAATAGGGCGGCGGTGCGCGCCTTGCCCTGTGCGACGCCGATCGAGCCGAGCACCGCGCCGTCCATGCGAACGAAGCCCTTGAGATGGGTGCCGGCATCGAGCACCGCGATGTTGGCGACGACGCCGATCTGGGCGGCCATAGCCTCGGCAGCGGCAACGATCCGCGCCGTCGCGCTGCTGCTGATACTGTCTGCGATGCGGGTCATCAGTCAGGTCCCTTCTGGTCGTGCCGGCCATTCGCCGGCTGCAGGGACCTTTTGCAGCGCTTCGATTGAGTCGATTAGCCGACTTGTCTTCCGAACAATGCTGAGTGAAGATCAGCAATGCGCGCGTCCGATCTCTCTGAGCTGGCAGCATTCGACGCGGTGGCGCGGCACCGCAGCTTCCGCCGGGCGAGCGAGGAACGCGGCGTCACCGCCTCGGCGATCAGCCATGCGGTGTCGAACCTGGAGGCGCGCGTCGGCATCCGCCTGCTCAACCGCACGACGCGCAGCGTGTCGCTGACCGATGCGGGCGCGATGCTCCTGTCCCAGCTCTCCCCCGCCTTCGCCGGGATCTGCTCGGCGCTGGACGCGCTCAACCAGTTTCGCGACACGCCGTTTGGCAAGGTGCGGATCAACGCCCCGAATTCCATCGCGCCGTTCGTGCTTGGCCCGGTGCTCGGCCCGTTGATCGCCGCCAACCCCAATCTGGAGCTCGAGATCGTCGCGACCGACCGGTTGGTCGATATCGTGGAGGAGGGCTTCGACGCCGGTATCCGGCTTGGCGAGAGCCTGCGCGACGGCATGACAGCGGTGCGGATCCGTCCGCGGTTGCAGCTCGCGGTGGTCGGCTCCCCCGCCTATTTCGCGACCCGCCCCCCGCCCCTCGTGCCCGCCGATCTCACCGGCCATGTCTGCATCCGCAACATGTATCCGAGCAGCGTCGGCTATCCCTGGTCGTTCGGGCGGGACGGCGAGGAGATCGACATCGAGGTGAAGGGCCCGCTCGCGCTCCACGATCACGAGCTGATGATCGAGGCTGCCCTGGCCGGCGTCGCTCTCGCTTATGTCTGGGAGGATCGCGCGAGGGCCTATGTCGAGACCGGCCGTCTGATCTCCTGCCTCGATGACTGGATCATCCCCGAGGACTGGCTCTACCTCTACTATCCGACCCGCAAGTACATGCCGGCTGGACTGCGCGCGGTCGTCGAGGCGCTGCGCGCGGGTTAGATGAGGCCACATGACAACTGGCGGCGATCCCGCGGCCAGGCATCGACATAGGCGATGATCCCCTCAGTTTTCCGTTCTGACCGTGAAGACCCACAAGTGGATGTTCAGACCGCCCTCCCCGCTCTCCAACTCCAGACGCTCCTTCAGGTCGACTCAGCGGCTCGTTCGGCGTGCCGGATTAGCCTCCTGAATTGGTAAGATTGGCTGGGTAGCGGACCGGCAGCTTTTGAGAGGTAGGGTGGCGATAAAAGCAGTCCCACAAAGATTGTATTCCGGCGAGCCACAGGTCCGTGGACAAGGTTCAAGTATCATCGCTAAGGATCCACAAGATTAGGCAGCAGGGAACGGGCAATGAGTCTGAAGATGATAGTGGCAGCTTCCGTTCTGGTTCTGACTGGCACCTCAGTGCATGCCCAGGTCGCTCCTGCGGGTGTATCCGACCGATATACAGCATGCCAGGCGCGGGCGGGGGGTAATACGGTACAACAGGGCATCTGCGCCCAGTCTGAAATGGGATCTCAGGATGCGCGACTGAACAAGGCTTATCAGGAGGTGATGCGTCAGCTCGCGAAGACTCCTGAAAAGCGCCTTGCTCTTCGCGCCGAGCAGCGATCCTGGCTGAAAGCCCGCGACTACGAATGCAAAGTTGATCAAGAGACGATCAACAGCAGCTGCTTGGTCATGAAGACGGCGAGCCGCGCGAACGAGCTGGAGCGCATGATCCGCTTCTAGGTTCTGTGGTCAGCGGTCGTCGGAGGGCGGTAGCTGCGCAGTTGCCGCGAGGCGTTGACGGCTGCGCGCCCCTTCCCGCCGTTCAGAGGATCCGAAGCGCCTTCAAAGGCGATCATACGCGAGCGAAGCCCCAGCAGCGCTGCCGGCGACTGGAATCGGCCGGGAAGCGGACTCGCGGCTTTCGAGCGTCGATCGCAAAACGCTGACGCTCACCTCCCGTCGCTTTGAGCTTGTGCAACGGCAACGGAGGAGGATCCGGCGCTAGCCCTGCCTTGCGGCCACAGCGACCATGAAGAGGAGGGCGATTCCGGCAAGCAGGGCAACCGGGCCAAGCACAAATGAAAGAGCCGCGCAGCCAGCGGCTGATCGAGCACTACGGTTCGAAGATGGAAGTAGTGCCCAAACCAGAAGCCCCAAACCGCCAAAGACCAGAAATCCTAGAGGTGACATATATCCTCCCGCGCTGATACATGGCGCCAAGAGGTGTCTTCTCCATTAATTGCTCTTCCGCCTCGGCTTGTGGATTGTGCGCGGAGAGGCGATGAGTCACGGTCGTTGCGGGCCTCTTTGTCAGCGATCATGAGAGACATGGTAGATCAGCCGATCGCATCTAAGGTGGTTAGCTCCTGGCGGCTAATCGAGGCACATCTAGTGAAGAGATCGACCTGCGGCACCTGCACAGGGAATGGGTTAGCCACTTCGAACCCCGACTTCCGGCAGGGTGTGGCGTACTAAATCTTTTCGTCTCCCTTGCCGTAGCGGTGCTCGCATTCTGGGCCGCGCCGGTTGTCCTGC
>Ga0265780_10007883_pt1 | contig 13014 bp, 15 predicted proteins | sample P1T30metagenome_FD_192432 | JGI IMG/M metagenome (GOLD analysis project Ga0265780, IMG submission 192432) | Plant litter microbial communities from East Loma Ridge, Irvine, California - P1 T30 | ecosystem: Environmental > Terrestrial > Plant litter > Unclassified | place: USA: California...
GCCGTCGAGAACGGCGTCACCCAGGAGGAGCTGATCGAGGCCATCACCCATGTCACCCTCTACGCGGGCTGGCCCGACGGCATGGCCGCGATGAGCGTCGCGCAACAGCACTTCACCACCGACGAACAGGACGCCTCGTGAACATCGAACCCGCCGCCCCCACGACCAAGAACCCGCCCGAGCAGTTCGCCGGCGACGTCTGGCTCGACCCGATCGCGCTGCCCCACGAGGAAGGCCAGCACCTGGTCGTCGCCACCGTCCGCTTCGCCCCGGGCGCCCGTACCGCGTGGCACTCCCACGAGAAGGGCCAGTACCTGCGCGTCACCGCCGGCGTCGGCCGCTTCGGCACCCGCGACGGTCGGATCATCGACGTCCACCCCGGTCAGACGATCTACACCCCGCCCGGCCAGGAGCACTTCCACGCCGCCGCCCCCGGCGTGTTCATGGAGCACATCGCGATGCTCGAGAACGGCGACGACCCGGCCACGACCACCACCTGGCTCGAGCACATCACCGACGACGACTTCGCCGGCAGATGAGAAGAGCAGCCAAGGGTCTGCCGCACCGTGCCGCTCCTGGACGATACGCGACAGGGAAGGAACATCGATGATCACCTTCAGCAGCGACACCCTTGCGAGGATCGCCGAGAGCGACGACCTCCATGTGTCACCGTTCCGGGGCGACGGTACGACTTACGGCAGGCCCACCTGGATCTGGTCCGTCGTCGTCGACGACGCCCTCTTCGTCCGCGCCTACAACGGCACGGCCTCGCGCTGGTACCAGGCCGCGATGCAGCAAGGCGCCGGGCGCATCAGTGCCGCCGGAGCCGAACACGAGGTGACCTTCCGAGCCGCAGCAGGCGAGGCCGACGCCGAGATCGATGCCGCCTACCGGCTGAAGTACTCGGGTAGCCCTTACCTGCGTCCTATGCTCACCGCCTCGACGGTCGCTGCGACCGTCGAGATCAGACCTCGCCCGGGAGGCGCCCCGTCATCGAGGAACCGTGACGGGCGTCCTGGTAGCGACGTCGACTGACGTCGATCACCGGACCATGACGACGATCTTCCCCACCGTGCTGCCGGCCCGCAGGGTTTCGAGCGCCTGATCGGCGTCGTCGAACGCGAAAGAGGCACCCACGATCGGGCGGACCCGGCCGGCGAGAACCCCGGACAGCAGAACCTGGTCGAACCCGTCGAAGAGGGTGCCGAGAACTTCAGGGGGTGTGAGGCCGTACGAGACGGACCGCAGCTGGACGTGCCGGCGGGCGAGAGCGAAGAGGTCCACGGAGCCTCTTCCGCCCGCCAGGCGTCCGACGCTCACGACGGTGCCGCCGTCCGCGGTGGAGGCGATGACGGAGTCGAGAGCGTCTCCGCCGAGATGATCGAGCACGACGTCCACACCTCGACCGTCCGTGGCGTCGAGCACGACCTCGGCGAGGCGCTCGTTCTCCGCGACGAGGACGCTGTCAGCGCCAGCATCCCGCATGGCGGCGGCCTTGCCTTCGGTTCGCGTCGTCGCGATGACCCGGGCGGCACCGAGCTCCTTCGCCACTTGAACGGCGACGAGTCCCAGCGACGAGCTCCCGGCGGTGACGAGTACCGAGGATCCCGAACCGATGCCCGCCGTCCAAGCAGCCCCGAGTTCCGTGGTGAACGCGGTGGGAGTGGCAGCCGCCTCGGCATCGGACAGGTTCGTGGGAGCGAGAAGCAGGTGCCGGCGGTCCGCCACGACGTAGTCGGCGAGTGTCCCCTCGGCGATTCCGCAGACTCTCTTCCCGAGGAGCGAGATGTCCGCGTGGTCACCCACTCGAAGGACCTCGCCACTGAATTCGAACCCGGCGACGTGTTCCTCGCCCGACGGGTGAAGGTCTCCATTGTTGAGCGCGGCGGCGTGAACACGGACCATCACGCCGTCGCCGGTCATCTCGGGTACCGGCCGTTCAGACCGAGCCAGGGCGACCCCGTCACCGCTCACCCAAACCCTCATCGACCCGGACCCGTCGGTTCCGCTTGCCGTCATCATGCTCTCCTCGTCGTCGTCCTCTCGACCGAACACCGTCTCGGTCGGGCGAGACGAGCCCCGCGAGACCCCCCTTCGCGAGCCTCCCGCCGAAGACCGGCCCTGACAGGGTCTCCCTATCCGCACCCGACGGGACCTACGGTCTGAAGATGACGAACAGGTTCGGCCGTGCCGGCGGGCGCATTCCCCACCCCGACATCACCCCGGAAGGTCCCGCCTACGAGGGCCGGCCCCTCCCTCGGCCGCAGGACGAGGTCGTCGACCAAGGCGTCGCGTTCGACGTGGACACGGTCATGACACGACGGAGAGCACTCGGCATGATCGGGCTCGGTGCCGGCTCGCTGGCCCTCGCCGCCTGCACAACGGAGCCACGCGGGCTCCCCACGTCCCCGCCGCCGGAGACCCCGGCGGCGGGATCGGGGACACCCGCGGAGATCGCGGGGCCGTTCCCCGGAGACGGGTCGAACGGCGTCGACGTCCTCGAGCGCTCCGGGATCGTCCGAAAGGACATCCGGTCGAGCATCGGGGGCGGCGAAACAGCCGCCGGCGTCGCACTGAACCTGACTCTCACCGTCCTGGGCGGGAGTGGCGCAAACCTCCCCCTGAGCGGAGCAGCGGTGTACGTGTGGCAGTGCGATGCAGCCGGCGGATACTCCCTCTACTCGCCCGGACTGGAGAACGCGACGTACCTCCGCGGTGTTCAAGAGGTCGACGAGGCGGGCGACGTCAGCTTCACGACCGTCTTCCCGGGCTGCTACCCGGGGCGCTGGCCCCACGTGCACTTCGAGGTCTACCCCGACGTCGACAGCGTCCGCGGCAACTCACGCCCCCTCCTGACCTCCCAGCTGGCGCTGCCCGAAGACATCAGCCGGGAGATCTACGGGCTGCCTGACTACGCCGATTCGGCGGGGAATCTGGACGACGTGACCCTCGGGTCCGACATGGTCTTCGCAGATGACTCCGCAGCCCACCAGATGGCTGCAGTCACCCGCGAAGAAGGTGGGTTCCGTGCTGCGCTGACCGTCCGTCTTGATCATTAGCGCCGTCTTCGGCAAATCGATTGCCCTTGGTTCAGCTTTATGTGACCGTCTCTCAACCCTACGGTTGCGAGACGTCTCGCCGACCGCACACTTCATGCAACCGTCGGCCCCTGATCTCAAGGCACGGTCGGTCTCATGACCATGTATCGCGACTGCGGTGGACATCAGGTGTCATGAAGGTTGGTTGCGAGACGCGAACGGCCCTGCGATGAGTCGATCGGCTACGCGCGGGTCTCGACCCGAGGTCAGCCGGCGTAGTCGGGCGCGGCCGGCAGCCCGAAGAACTCCTCGAGGGTCGTCACGCCGGTCTCGTGCATCTCGGTCGCGAGCTCGGGGCCGATGTACCGGAAGTGCCACGGCTCGAACGTGAAGCCCGTCACCGCGACCTTGTCGGCCGGGTACCGCAGCAGGAACCCGAAGCGCCAGGCGTTCGCTGCCAGCCACTCGCCCTGAGGGGTGTCGCCGAAGCAGGCCTGCAGCGCGCAGCTCAGGGGCACGGGGCTGATGTCGAGGGCCAACCCGGTCTGGTGCTCGCTGAACCCCGGTCGGGCGCTCTGAGCGTCCGCCCTCACCTGACCGAGCTGCGCGACCCAGCCGTCGTAGACCTCCACCTGGGTCGCGTACGAGCGGTAGGCGCTCTGCACCTGGAACGCGCCTGCGCCCTCGGCCTCCCCCGCGGCGAACATCTCGACGACGGCGGCGGCCACCTCGGCCCGCAGCGTCGGCGGGTTCTGGCTCGCGACGTCGGGGGTCACGAGGTCGGTCGGCGCGTAGTCGACGGGGTCGAGGGGGCGGAGCTTGTCGCTGACCACCCAGAGACTCGACGGGTCGTCGATCGATCGGGCCGTCGCGTCGAAGGCGGGCGGCGTCGGGGAGGCGGGGGGCGCCTCCTCGGTCTCCGCCGGCGAGGACTCCGGCTCGGGCTCCGCGGACCCCGCCTGCGGCGACGGCGTCGGCCCGGCCGAGACGGGCGACTCCGACGGGGTGCGGGACGCCGAGGCGTCCGGCGACGCCGACGAGCACGACGCGAGCAGGGCCGCGGCGAGCACCGCCGCGAGGGGGACCACGAAGACGGAGCGGGACGAGGCGAGACGAGGTGACATCGGCCCGAGCCTAGTCATCGGCCCGCCGAGGCATACCCGCGCCGACCGACCCTGCTCGCGGACGCGCTCGGCGAACGCTCGGCGAACCCCCGCCGGAGCCCGCCGGGAACCTGGTCGTCGCCTCCGTATTCGTCGTCGACGGTCGTGACCACCCTGGCAAGGGGGTAGCGTGTGTCCTGCTGGAGGTGCTAGCCACCTCCCCGGTCGTCTCGCCCCCGGCGTACCCTGCCCGTGAAGCTCACGCGGGAGGCGCGATGACCACACGGGCCGCGTCTCTCGAGAGGCGCGGCCCGTTCTCCGTCTCGGCGGGTTCGGGGTTCGTGCCTCCCACCCGGTGAAGCTAGTCTCTCTAGCATGGCGACGAACACCCCGGCGGCCCTGTACGACGCGACCGGCTACTGGTACACGAGCAGCAGCGAAGAGCGCGGTGTCGAGGTGCTGAACGCCCTCCGCCGCTACCGGGCCGCGGAGTCGGCCATGCGCAAGCGCACCCGTGACTCGATGGGCATGGGCGACACCGACCTGGCCGCGCTGAGATTCCTCGTGCGCGCGTCGCGCCGCGGCGAGGACGTCAACGCGAAGGACCTCGCCACCCACCTCGGCATCACGTCGGCCTCGACGTCGGTCCTGATCACCCGGCTCGTCGGCAGCGGGCACCTGCAGCGCAACCCGCACCCGACCGATCGGCGCGGGGTGCTGCTGACCGTGACGACCGATTCGCACGTCGAGGTGCGGTCGACCCTGTCGGCGATGCACCAGCGCATGATCACGACCGCCGAGGCGATGACGGCCGACGAGCAGGCCGCCGTGGCGTCGTTCCTCGACGCGATGTCCGAGGCGCTCTCGCTCGACGATCACGACGACGCCGACCCCGGTTCGGCGACGCAGGGCGAGCCCGCCGAGGAGGCGCGGGTCACCCCCCAGCACGGCTCCTGATCCGGAAAACGCGACCCCCGCGAGACAGGTATCCGCAAGGCGAACCGACCCCCTGAATCGCTAGACAAGCTAAACACCCTCTGCCACGCTCGTGTCACGGCCCCGATTCACGGCGGGGCCACCGTCTCCGGTTCACGGCCGGAGGCGCACGGACCCTCCTCCGGGCGGGCCGTGACCGCATCACGTCGGATCGGCAGGCATCGCAGGGATGCCAGAAACGAGCGGAACATGACTGCACTCACGACGACGCCGCAGGGGCGTCGGACCGACTCCCTCGACGCAGGGCACGACTCGACCGTCGCGGTCATCGTCGTCGCCTCGATCGGGATGATCATCAGCCTCGGCGCAGCCGTCGGCACGGCCCTGGGGATGATCTGATGAACGCCCAGATGCTCCAGTCGCTGACGCACGAGCAGCTCGTCGCGGTCGTCCGAGGCACCGTCTCCGTCGGGGCTTCGCACAACGCGGACCACGCCCGCGAGCTCTCGCAGACCGCCGCCTGATCAGCCGGCCGCAGCAGCCCGCCGCCTGATCAGCCGGCCGCAGCAGCCCGCCGCCCGATCAGCCGGCCGCCTCGGTGGCGGTCGTCTTCTTCGGGGTCGCGGCGGCCTTCGTCTTCGTCGCCGGGGCGACCCGTCGGCGCGCGGATCGCGGCTTGACCACGGCGAAGTCCGCCTGCGGGAGGCGTCGGCGCATGACGGCCACCGCCTCCTCGTTGCTGTCGACGAGCACGAACCGGCGACCGAGAGCCTCGGCCACGGCGCCGGTCGTGCCGCTGCCGGCGAAGAAGTCGAGCACCCAGTCGCCCTCGCGACTCGACGCCTGCACCATGCGGCGCAGAACGCCCTCGGGCTTCTGGGTCGGATAGCCCGTCTTCTCGCGGCCCGTCGGCGAGACGATCGTGTGCCACCAGACGTCGGTCGGCAGCTTGCCGCGGGCGACCTTCTCGGGCGTCACCAGCCCGGGCGCCATGTACGGCTCGCGGTCGACCGTCTCGGAGTCGAAGTGGTACCGCGAGGGGTCCTTCACGTAGACGAGGATCGTGTCGTGCTTCGTGGGCCAGCGGTTGCGGCTCTTCGCGCCGTAGTCGTAGGCCCAGATGATCTCGTTGAGGAAGTTGTCGCGCCCGAACAGCACGTCGAGCAGCACCTTGGCGTAGTGGGCCTCACGATAGTCGAGGTGCAGGTACAGGGTGCCGTCGGGCGCCAGCAGACGCCAGGCCTCGGCCAGTCTCGGCTCGAGGAACGACCAGTAGTCGTCGAATCGGTCGTCGTAGCGCATGAGGTCGCCGCGGATGCGCTCGTACGCGACGCCCTTGAAACCGGTCACGGCGGTCACGGAGTCGTCGGCGCTGCGGATCGACGTGGTCGATCGACGCTGCTGCTGGCGACCCGTGTTGAACGGCGGATCGAGGTAGACGACGGTGAAGGCCTCGTCGGGCAGCTTCGCCGTGACGTCGAGGTTGTCGCCCTGGACCACGAGACTCGGGGAGGTGCTGGTCCAGTTCACGGGCATGCCCCCATTCTGTCGGGTGGCGACGGCCGATCGCGCAGGCGACGCCGCGCCTGCTCGCCGTGCCCGGAGCAGCACGGGCCCGCAGGCGTAGCGTGGCGGGATGAACACCGTCGTCGAGAACCGCCCGGACCAGAACCAGTACGCCCTCGTCGAGGGCGATGCCACCGTCGGCTTCGCCGCCTACGAGATCGTCGGTGACGAGATCCGCTTCACCCACACCGAGATCGAGCCCAGCCGCCGCTCGACCGGGCTCGGCGCGCAGCTCGTGCAGGGAGCCCTCGACGACGTGCGCGAGGGCAGCGAGCGCCGCGTCGTGCCGCTCTGCCCGTTCGTCGCCGACTACATCGACGAGCACGTCGACTACCGCGAGCTCCTCACCCGCTGACCCGCGCCTCCTCGGCGGTCAGGGGACGCGACGCAGCCACTCGGGCGTCAGGGGACGCGACGCAGCCACTCGGGCGTCAGGGGACGCGACGCAGCCACTCGGGGGTCAGGGGACGCGACGCAGCCACTCGGGCGTGGCGAACTTTGTCGTGACGAGCTGCTCGGCCTGAGCGAGCTCGTCGTCGGTCACGTGCCCGGTCGTGGCGCCGTAGAGCCCGGTGAACGTCTGCTTCAACCGCTCGATGATCTCGGTGCGGGGCAGCCCGGTCTGACTGCGCAGCGGGTCCACCCGCTTCGCGGCGCTCGTGGTGCCCTTGTCGCTCATCTTCTCGCGGCCGATGCGCAGCACCTGCACCATCTTCTCGCCGTCCATGTCGTACGACATCGTGGCGTGGTGCAGCAGGGCGCCGTTGCCGAGGCGCTTCTGCGCGGCACCGCCGATCTTGCCCTTGGCCGAGGTGATGTCGTTCAGCGGCTGGTAGAACGCGTCGATGCCGAGCGACTTGAGCGCCGTGATGACCCACTCGTCGAGGTAGGCGTACGAGTCGGCGAAGCTCATGCCCTGCACGAGCTCGCCCGGTGCGTAGAGCGAGTACGTGACGATCGACTCGGCGTCCATGAACATGGCTCCGCCGCCGCTGATCCGACGGACCACCTCGAAGCCGTGGAGCGCCGCGTTGTCGAGGTCGACCTCGTTCTTCAGCGACTGGAAGCTGCCGATGACGACCGCCGGCTGCTTCCACTCCCAGAACCGGAGGGTGGGGCCGCGGCGACCGGCGCCGACCTCTTCGGTGAGCACCTGGTCGAGGGCGAGGTGCATGTTGGGCGACACCGGCTCGTCGTGGATGATCTGCCACTCGTAGTCGCGCCAGTCGGTGGCCTTCGACAGGCTGCGCCGGACGGCCACCGCGATCGCCTCGGGGCTGAACCCGAGCAGCACGGCGTCGTCGGGCAGACCCCGGCGGATGGCCGCGGCGATCGTCGCGGCGTCCGACTCGACGGGCAGGCCGTTGACCGCCCGGTCGATCGCGTCGAGCGCGGTGTCCGGCTCGAGGAAGAAGTCGCCTGCCAGGCGGAACCCGGTGATGCGGCCGTCGCCGACCTCGAGATCGACGACCACGAGTTTTCCGCCTGGGACCTTGTACTCACCGTGCATGGGTCGCAGCCTAGGCCACTCGGTCGTCGAGCCACCGGACGAGATCGGCGACGACCTCGTCGCGGTTCGTCTCGGCGAAGACCTCGTGCCGGGCGCCCGTGTACACGATCAGCTCGACGTCGCTGAGGCGGCTGCGCCGCAGGTACGCCGTCGCGAGCCGACGGGCGCTGGCCTCGCCGCCGAGGGTGTCGTCGTCACCGACGAGGATCAGCACGGGCGGGTCGGAGTCGAGGGTGCGCGAGGGGCGCCCGAAGAGCCGCAGGGCGTCGCGGTAGCCGAACAGCTTCGCCACGGTCGCCACCGTCATCAGCGGGTCGGCGACGGCGCGCTCGACGACCGCCGGGTCGCGGCTGAGCCACTCGAACCCCGTGCCGCCCTCGTGCGCGTGCCGCTTGTTGAGGTCGCCGCCGTTCATGCTGCCCGGCATGCGGTACGCCGTGCCGCTGAGCACGACCGCGTCGAAGAGCGAGGCACGGCGGTCGATGATCTTCTGCATCATGAGCGACCCCCACGAGTGCCCGAGGCCGACCAGCGGCAGCCCCGGCTCGTCGGCCCGGATGATGCCCGTCAGCTGGGTGATCGCCTCGATCGTGCCCGCGAGGCCCGAGGGACCCAGCCGGCCGAGCTTCGTGTGATCGCCGCCCCACTGACCGAGACCCGTCTGCCCGTGGCCGAGATGGTCGTCGGCGTAGACGGTGTAGCCGGCGCGGACGAGGTCGTGGGCGAGCGCCTCGTAGCGCAGCGCGTGCTCGGCGACGCCGTGGGCGATCTGCACGACGCCCTTCGGCGAGGCCGCGCGCCACGCGTAGTAGTGGACGGTGACGCCGTGGGCGTCGACGAACGTGTGGTCGCCACGGGCGGGGGTGAACTGGGGCACGGGGTCATCCTGCCAGCAGCGTGCGACACCGCGGGCGAGGCGGGGACGACGGGAGGCGCGGGTCGGCCGGTGAGCCGATCCGCGCCTCCTGGGCTGCGTCGTCGTCGATCAGCTGCGGGGAGCGTCGACGTCGGTGCGGACGACGCCGAAGTCGGCGTCCAGGTCGACGTCGACCTCGGTGCCGTCGTCGAGGCGCACGTCGACCTCGTAGGCGACGCCGGCGTCGTCGCTGCGGTCGGCGTCGGTGACGACGCCGCCGCCGGCCTCCTCGATCGCGGCGGCCGAGGCGCGGTCGTAGTCGGCGCCGGTCAGGTCGGAGTCGTCGCTGCCGTCACCGGCGCTGGGCGCGACCGTGCCCGTGCCCGTGCCGGACGCGTCGTCGCCCGAGCGGTCGTCGGCGTCGTCGCCACGGTCGTCGCGCCGGTCGGAGCCGTCGCGGTCGTCGCGGTCGTCGACCCGGCTCGAGACGACCTGGCGGTCGCCGTCGAGGAGCACGGTGACCTCGCGGCCGTCGTCGCGGGTGACGTCGACCTCGTAGCCCTCGAGGCCGTCGTCGAGCCGGTCGAGGTCGGTGACGACGCCGCCGCCGACCTCGTCGAGCGCGGCCTGCGAGACGGTCTCGCGGTCGGACGCCGAGACGCGGTCGTCCAGGTTCGAGGCGACGGCGATGCCGCCGCCGGCGAGGACGATGACGGCCGCGGCCGCTCCGGCGATGATCATGGTCTTCTTCTTCACGGTGTCTCCGATCGTGGGGCCCGTCGGGCCGGCTTCCGACGCGGCGGGGGCGCCGGTCGAGCTGATGACATCACTCTGGATCGGCGGCACTGAAGCGACCCTGAAGCCCGCTGAAGGAACCTTCAGGAGGCGCGGGTCGACCCCGGTCGCCGATCGCGCGTCGCGGAGCGGGACCGCGTCAGAGCAGCCCGGACGGGAGGTCGACGACGAAGCGCGCGCCTCCGAGCGGGGAGGAGTCGACGGTGACCGCGCCGCCGTGCACGCGGGCGATCTCGCGCACGATCGCGAGCCCCAGCCCGCTGCCGCCGGAGTCGCGGGCCCGGGCCTCGTCGAGTCGCACGAACCGGTCGAAGACCCTCTCGCGCTCGCCCTCGGGCACGCCCGCGCCGTCGTCGTCGACGGTGAGGACGGCTCGCCCCTGACGCTCGACGAGCCCCACCGAGACTCGGGTCGCCGCATGGCGCGAGGCGTTCGCGAGCAGGTTCCGGACGACCTGCCCGAGCAGGCCCTCGTCGCCTTCGACCCGGGCGGGGCCGACCCCGGTCGCGTCGATGGTCAGGGCGGGCGCCGTGCTCCGCAGCCGAGCGGTCTCGGCGACCACGAGGTCGTCGAGGTCGACGGGGCGACGGGTGACGCCGAGGGCCCCCTCGTCGGCCCGGGCGAGCACCAGCAGGCCCTGCACGAGCGCCGTGAGCCGCGCCTCCTCGGTCATGACCGTGCCGGCGAGCGCGGCGCCGTCGATGCTCTCGGGGTGCAGCAGGGCGACCTCGGCGTGCTGGCGGATCGTCGCGAGCGGCGTCTTCAGCTCGTGCGACGCGTCGCCGACGAACCGTCGCTGCGCCGCGGCGGACGACTCGAGACGGGCGAGCATCACGTTCAGCGTGCGGGCCAGGCGCGCCACCTCGTCGGATCCGCCCGGGTCGGCCACGCGACGGTCGAGCTGGGCCGCGGTCACGGCGTCGACCTCGCGGCGCATCGCCTCGACGGGGCGCAGCGCCCGCCCGACGACGAGCCAGGTCGTCACGCCGAGCACCAGCAGGGCGACCGGGATCGCGACCCCGAGGGTCACGAGGCTGGCCGAGGAGGCGGCCCGCGCCTCCTCGAGGGATCGCACGGCGACGACGGTGACGGTCGCCGCCGGGTCCGCCGGCGTGCTCGCGGCGTCGTCGGCGTCCGCGTCGGTCTCGTCGTCGGAGTCGGCGTCGTCGTCGGAGTCGTCGCCGGAGCCCGTCGCCGAACCGCCGCCACCGCTGCTTCCGCTGCCGCTGCTGCCGCTGTCGTCGCTCGCGTCGGCGTCCGGCCGCACGGCCTGCTCCGTCTCGACCACGTACCGGTCGCCGTCGATGCGCGTCGTCGAGTCGAGCGACGCGGGGTCTCCGACGCTGCCGTCGGTGAGGTGCTCGAGCAGGTCGTCGTCGCCGCCGGCGGCCAGCAGCGCGCCGGTGCGGTCGACCACCAGCACGGCGCCGTCGTCGGTGTCGCCGGCCGCCGCGGTCACCGGCGACGTGCCCGCCTCGATCGCCGAGACGACCCGGTCGGCGTCGGCCGTCGCCGACGATCGCGGGACGTCGTCGAGCACGGCCCGCTGCACGAGGGCGAAGACGAGCGTGAAGACGCCCAGGGTGAGGGCCACGGCGAGCACGGCCGCGACGGTGATCCGCAGCCGGAGCGAGGCGCGGTGCCCGGCCCGGGGCGTCGCGCCGGCAGCCTCAGCCACCCTGCGCCTCGAGTCGGTAGCCGGCGCCGCGCATCGTCACGATCGATTCGCGGCCGAACGGGCGGTCGACCTTGTTGCGGAGATGCCGCACGTACACCTCGACGATGTTGGGGTCGCCCTCGAAGTCGTCGTTCCAGACGCCGTCGAGCACCTGCCGCTTGGTGACGACCTGCCCCACGTTCCGCATGAGGAACTCGAGCACGGCGAACTCCCGACTCGTCAGCTCGATCGCGGTGTCGCCCCGGTGGACGCTGCGGGACGCGGGGTCGACGCGCAGGTCGCCGGCCTCCAGCACGACCGGCCGCTCGCGCGCACCGCGTCGGACGAGCGCCCGGAGCCTCGCGAGCAGCACGACGAACGAGAAGGGCTTGGTCAGATAGTCGTCGGCGCCGGTGTCGAGGGCCTCGACCTGGTCCCATTCGCCGTCTTTGGCCGTCAGCATGATGACGGGGGTCCAGTCGCCGCCCTCGCGCATGGCCCGGCAGACGGCGTAGCCGCTCATGCCGGGCAGCATGATGTCGAGCACGACGGCGTCGTACGTGCCCTCGCGCGTGCGCCAGAGCCCGTCGGTGCCCGTGCCGGCCACGTCGACCGCGATGCCCTCGGCCTCGAGCCCCAGCCGCAGCCCCTCGGCGAGGGCGGCCTGGTCTTCGACGACGAGCACGCGCACGAGGGCCTCCTGACGACGCGCCGGGTGCGCGAGAAGCCCATTGTGGCGGGCGGGCGCTGAAGCGCGGCTGAAGCGGTCGCCGGCCCTGTTCATGCCCGCCGACCCGCGCCTCCTGGGGAGGACGCGACGGGCCGGCGAGGCGACGGACCGAGGAGGCGCGCTCTAGTGAGCCGAGTAGCCGCCGTCGACGAGGTGGTAGCTGCCCGTGATGAACGACGCCTCGTCGCTCAGGAGGAACAGCACGAGCGCCGACACCTCTCTGTCGGTGCCGAGGCGGCCGGTCGCGTGCTGCGATTCGAGGTGCGCGAGGGCGTCCCCGTCGAGCGACGACCGGACGAGCGGGGTGTCGATGAAGCCGGGGCCGACGGCGTTGGTGCGCACCCCGCGGGCCGAGTACTCGAGCCCGGCGACCTTCGTGAGACCGACGAGGGCGTGCTTGCTGGCGACGTACGCGGCGTTCTGCGCGAGGCCGACCGAGCCGAGCACGGAGCTCATGTTGACGATCGCGCCTCCCCCGGCCTCGACCATGGCGGGCAGCTGGTACCGCAGGCCGTAGAAGACGCCGTCGAGGTCGACGCCGCGGACGCGATCCCAGGCGGCGACGTCGTAGTCGCCGATGTCGGCCGGAGCGGCGCCGATGCCGGCGTTGTTGACCGCGAGGTGCAGGGCGCCGTACGTGGTCTTCGCGAACTCGACCGCCGCCTCGGACTGCTCGGCCTTCGCGGTGTTCTGCTCGAACGCGGTCGCCGTGCCGCCCGCGACGACGATCTGGTCGACGACGGCCTGCGCGGCGTCGAGCTCGATGTCCGTGACGACGACCGAGGCGCCCTCGGCCGCGAGCGCGCGCGAGATGGCGGCGCCG
>Ga0265780_10007886_pt1 | contig 13013 bp, 12 predicted proteins | sample P1T30metagenome_FD_192432 | JGI IMG/M metagenome (GOLD analysis project Ga0265780, IMG submission 192432) | Plant litter microbial communities from East Loma Ridge, Irvine, California - P1 T30 | ecosystem: Environmental > Terrestrial > Plant litter > Unclassified | place: USA: California...
GCGCGTGGCAACGCCACCGCCGCTGCGCGCTGTTCGTCGTCGAGATAGACGTTGCGCGATGACAGCGCGAGGCCGTCATCATCGCGCTGGGTCGGCACACCTTCGATTTCGATCCCGAAATCCAAGTCCGCGACCATCCGACGAATCACCGCAAGTTGCTGGAAATCCTTCTCGCCGAACAGCGCGATGTCCGGACGCACCTGGTTGAACAGCTTGGCCACCACCGTCGCGACGCCGTCGAAATGGCCCGGCCGAGCCGCGCCATCGAGCCCTTCGCTTACCCCTGCCACCGAAATGTTGGTTGCGAAGCCCGCGGGATACATCACGTCCACCGGGGGCAACCACAGCAGGTCGCACCCCGCCTCGGTCAGCATCCGCGCGTCCGCCGCTTCACGCCGGGGGTAGCGCGCGAGATCTTCATTGGGGCCGAACTGCTTGGGATTGACGAAGATCGACGCGACGACCTTGCGCCCCTGCCGCCGCGCGGTCTCGATCAGCGCGATGTGGCCGGGGTGCAGTGCTCCCATCGTCGGGACCAGTGCGATGTCTGATCCGGCACTGCGGAAGTCGGCGATCGCGGCGCGAAGCGCTTCGAGTGTACGGATGGTTTGCACGCGGGTTGGGCCTTCGGTAAGGACGGAACGGCCTTCTATGGGGGCGGGCCCGACCGAACAAGACGTAGGATACCATCCCGTTGGCAAGTGCTGCGCGAAAACCACACATAATTGTTTTCGCCAACGAGAAGGGCGGCACCGGCAAATCGACGACCGCGGTGCACGTGGCGATCGCACTGGCGGCGCGTGGGGCCAAGGTTGCCGCCTTCGATCTCGACCATCGCCAGCGGACAATGGGGCGCTATTTCGACAATCGCGCCGCCACGGTGCAGCGTACCGGGCGCGCTTTGCCGATCCCCCGCCACGCGACGCACGACGGGGAAACGGACGCCCGGTTCGAGGAACTGTTCGCCGATCTCGCCCACGATACCGACTTCTTGGTCATCGACACGCCGGGCCGCGACGATCGGTTCGGGCGTCTGTCGGCGGCACGCGCGGACACGCTGGTCACACCAATGAACGACAGCTTCGTCGATTTCGACCTGATCGGGCAGGTTCACCCAGAAACCTACAAGGTCACACGCCCGAGCTTCTATGCCGAGATGATCTGGGACGCCCGCAAGGCGCGTGCGCGCGCGGATGGCTCGACGATCGACTGGGTCGTGCTGCGCAACCGCGTCCAGCATATCGAGGCGCGCAACATGCGGCGCGTGTCCGATGCGCTCGACCAGCTCGCCAAGCGCGTGGGTTTCCGCATCGTGCCGGGCCTCGGCGAGCGCGTGATCTACCGCGAACTGTTCCCCGCCGGACTCACGATGCTCGACGCGGGCGAATTCGGCGCGATGGGGTTGGCACATGTCGCCGCCCGCCAGGAACTGCGCGAGATGATGGGCGCGCTCGCGCTGCCCGAAGCCGTGTTGCCGCAGGTCGCGTGATGACGAAGGTTCTCATCTTCGTCGCCCTGATCGTGGGTGCCTGGCTGCTGCTGCGCCCCAAACCCAAGCCAACGCGGATCCAGCCGCCGGAGGAGACCGAGGCGCGTGCGGTGCTGGGAGTCGGCCCGCGCGCGAATGCCGCCGATATCCGCGCGGCGCATCGCCGTCTTGTCACCGCGCTGCATCCCGATAAGGGCGGATCCGCCGAACTTACCCGCCGCATCAACGCTGCCCGCGACACATTGCTCAAACCATAGTCTTTGAACTTTCGCACGTTTGGTCGATTGACCCGTGCACAGACCCCAGGAGGACACACATGACCCATCGTTTCGACCCGACTTCGCTTCGCGAATATGACATCCGCGGTATCGTCGGCAAAACGCTTGGCACTGCCGATGCGGATGCGATCGGTCGCGGCTTCGGCACGCGCGTTCGCCGCGCCGGCGGCACGCGGGTTGCGGTCGGCTATGACGGCCGCCTGTCCTCGCCCGAACTCGAGGCGGCACTGATCGGTGGTCTCACCGCAGCCGGCGTCGACGTCGTGCGGATCGGCATGGGGCCGACCCCGATGCTGTATTACGCCGAAGCCACGCTAGAAGTGGATGGCGGCATCGAGATAACCGGCAGCCATAATCCCTCCGATTATAACGGCTTCAAGATGGTGCTGCAGCACAAGCCGTTCTTTGGCGCGGACATTCAGGATCTCGGCCGCATGGCGGCGGAAGGCGATTGGGAAACCGGCGAGGGCACCGTCTCGACCGCCGATATCGAGGACGAATATGTCGGTCGTCTGGTCGCCGGTTTCGCGGGCGGCACCTACAAGATCGGTTGGGACGCCGGTAACGGCGTGTCGGGCCCGATCATCGAGAAGCTCGTCAAGTTCCTGCCAGGTGAGCATCACCTGCTGTTCACCGATGTCGACGGCAATTTTCCCAACCATCATCCCGATCCTACTGATGAAGCCAATCTCGTTGATCTCAAGCGCCTTGTCGCTGAGAAGAACCTCGATTTCGGACTGGCGTTCGATGGTGACGGCGACCGGATCGGCGCGATCGACGGCGAGGGCCGCGTGATCTGGGGCGACCAGATTCTCTCCATTCTGGCTGAACCTGTGCTCAAGGAGCTTCCGGGCGCAACGATCATCGCCGACGTCAAGGCGTCGCAGATGCTCTACGACCGGGTCGAGGAACTCGGCGGCAAGCCGCTGATGTGGAAGACCGGGCACAGCCTGATCAAGATGAAGATGAAGGAAACCAACAGCCCGCTCGCGGGCGAGATGAGCGGCCACATCTTCTTCGCGCATGAATATTACGGGTTCGACGACGCGCAATACGCCGCCGTCCGTTTCATCCGTGCGGCGCACATCATCGGCAAGTCGGTCACCGAACTGCGCGGTGCGATGCCCGCGCTGGTCAACACGCCGGAAATGCGGTTCCAGGTCGACGAGAGCCGCAAGTTCGCGGTGGTCGAGGAAGTGCTTGCCCGGCTCGAGGCAGACGGTGCCGAAGTCGACCGTACCGACGGCGCGCGCGTCAACACGCCCGACGGCTGGTGGCTGCTGCGCGCTTCGAACACGCAGGACGTGCTCGTCGCCCGTGCCGAGGCCAAGGACCAGCCCGCGCTCGACCGGCTGCTGGCGATGATCGACGACCAGCTCGAGAAGAGCGGCCTGCAGCGGGGCCCGCAGGCAGCGCACTAAGCGTTGGACCGTCACCCCGGGTTCGTCCCGGGGTGACGGACACGCCTCTCGCAATCCTCGGCCAAACACGCCACTTAGGCGCAATGCCTCCCCCCGCTCCCCAGATCATCCGCGTCATCGACCTCGAGACCACCGGCGAAGGCCCGCCGATCCACGGCGTGTGCGAAATCGGCTGGCAGGACGTCGCGCTTCAAAAAGACGGTCGCTGGGAGATTGAAGGCGAAGGCGGCGCGCGCCTCGTCAACCCCGGTCGTCCGATCCCGCCGCTGACGCAGGCGATCCACCACATTCTCGACGAACAGGTCGCCGACGCACCATTCTGGCATGACGTCGCACGCGGGGTGCTAGACCCCTATCCGCGCCGGATCGCGCTTGCGGCGCATCGCGCGGATTACGAACAGAAGTTCTGCACGACCCCACTGACGCGCGGTGCGCCGTGGATCTGCACGTGGAAATGCGCGCTGCGGCTGTGGCCCGACACGCCGAGCTTCTCCAACCAGATGCTGCGCTACTGGCGCAAACCCGAAGGCATGATCCACGAGCGCGGCCTGCCCGCGCATCGCGCCTTTCCCGACGCCTATGTCACTGCCTTCCACCTGCGCGACATGTTGAACGAAGTCGGTCCCGAGCAACTGCTCGCCTGGTCGGCCGTCCCCGGCCTGTTGCCGCGTGTGATCCGCCCCGGACCGGATCGCGGCAAGAGCTGGCAGGAGATCAGCGACGACTCCCTGTCGATCATGCTGGGCGACCGCGACATGGACGTCCGTTTCACTGCCGAGACCGAGCTCGCCCGGCGGCGCGGCGGTGGCGTCGTGGGCCGACCCTCGCCGCAAGGGAAGTTGCTCTAAACCCGCGCGTTGTTTGATCGGCGTTAGTGCGGCGGTACTGGTGTTTATCGTTGCCGATGCGTAAGGACGACCGCATGTACAGGCGGTTGCTTCCCGGTTTCAGCGTCAGCGAAGGGCGCATGGGCCGTTTCCTGGTGACCTGCATGGCACTGGGGTTCTTCGCGTTGATCGTCGCCGGTGTCGCCGCGGCATGGTCCACCGCACAGAACGAGCGACACACCGCCGACGTCGGTCATACCTATCAGGTCGAGATTGCGATCAACCGTGCGCGCGTGCTGATCGAGCAGAGCGAGACGGCCCGACGCGGCTTCCTGCTGACCAGCGACACGGCGTATCTGCAATCCTATCGCACCGTCATGGCCGCCCTCCCCGCCGCGATCGGACGGATCGCTACGCTGACCGCAGACAACCCTGGACAGCAGTCCAAAGTCAGCACGCTGCGTCGGCAGATCGCCGACCTGGAGCAGCACCGAGAGCGCACGATCAGTCTGTCGGTCCGCGGCGACCAGTCGGCAGCGCTCGTCCAGTTCCAGCAGGAGACGAGCATCCGCCGGATGCGCACTGTACGAGCGGTGGCAGACGCGTTGATCAAGGAAGAGCAGCGGTTGCTCGCGATCCGCGATGCCGCGCAGCAGGCGAGCGTCCGGATCTTCTACATCGCGCTGATCTGTGCCGGGCTGTTGCTCGTCCTCGTCGCGATCATCACGCTGGTGACGCTGCTGCGCTACACACGCGAGCTTGCCACGTCACGCGACGCGCTCCGCGATTTCGCCGATACGCTCGAGGATCTGGTCGAGGAACGGACCGCCGACCTGAGCCGTGCGAACGAGGAGATCCAGCGTTTCGCCTATATCGTCAGCCACGACCTCCGAAGTCCGCTGGTCAACGTCATGGGGTTCACGGCTGAACTCGAGGCGGCGACGGGCACGATCGGCGAACTGATCGACCGCGCCGAGGAACGCGCGCCTGAGCTCGTCACCGAAGATGTCCGCTTTGCCGCTCGCGAGGATTTGCCCGAGGCGATTCGCTTCATCCGCACCTCGACGCAGAAGATGGACCGTCTGATCAACGCCATCCTCAAGCTGTCGCGCCAGGGCCGCCGCGTCATTGCCGCCGAACAGCTCGATATGACGACGCTGGTGGACGGGATCGGCGCGAGCCTGACGCAGCAGATGGAGCAACGCGGCACCACCCTGACGGTCGAGCAACCGCTGCCGGATTTGTTCAGCGACCGCCTCGCGATCGAACAGATCTTTTCCAACTTGATCGAGAATGCGGTCAAATATCTGGATCCCAAGCGACCGGGGCGGATCGTCGTTCGCGGCAAGCGTGACGGGAAGCGGATTCGATACGAGATCGAGGACAACGGCCGCGGGATTGCGCCATCGGACCATAGCCGCGTCTTCGACCTGTTCCGCCGTTCAGGCACGCAGGACCAACCCGGCGAAGGGATCGGACTCGCGCATGTCCGCGCGTTGGCGTATCGGCTCGGCGGCGTGATCGACGTCGCGTCCGAACTCGGGCACGGCGCCACTTTCCACCTGACACTTCCGGCAACCTATGCCGAACCCAAGACCGATACCCGAGGACGCCTGAGATGACCGACCACCAGACCGTCAGCATCATCATGATCGAGGATGACGAAGGTCACGCCCGTCTGATCGAGAAGAACATCCGCCGTGCAGGCATCCTGAACGAAATCCAGCATTTCACCGACGGCACCAGCGCGCTCGAATATCTGTTCAACGCCGACAAGGGTCCGGGACGCGGTGGCCCGGCGCTGGTGCTGCTCGATCTCAACCTGCCCGACATGGGCGGGATCGACATTCTCGCGCGGATCAAGGGGTCGGACGGTCCGCTCAAGCGCACCCCCGTCGTCGTGCTGACGACGACCGACGACAAGGTCGAGATCCAGCGCTGCTATGATCTCGGCTGCAACGTCTACATCACCAAGCCCGTGAATTATGAGAGCTTTGCCCAGGCGATCCGTCAGCTTGGCCTGTTCCTGTCGGTGATCCAGGTTCCCGACGCCGAGGGTCACGGGTGATCGCAACCGCCGAACCTGGCACCGGACCGGCGGTCCTCTACATCGATGACGACGCGGGCCTGCGCCGGCTCGCGGCGCGTTCCCTGTCGCGGCATGGCTTTATCGTCACCGTCGCCGAAGGCGGTGCCGAAGGGTTGGCACTCGCGCAGGAGCATGCCTTCGATCTGATCGCGGTCGACCATTACATGCCGGGCATGGACGGGATCGAGACGCTCGAGGCGATCCGCAAACTCCCGGTCTCGCCGCCGGTCGTGTACGTCACCGGGTCCGAGGAAGGTCGCATCGCGGTTGCGGCGCTCAAGGCGGGTGCGTCCGACTATGTCGTCAAGACCATCGGCAGCGACTTCTTCGACCTGCTGGCCAGTGCGTTCGAACAAGTGCTCGAGCGCGCCGCGCTCGAGCGCGACAAGGCCGCCGCCGAGGACCAGTTGCGCGCGAGCAACGCGCGGCTCGAGGCGTTGCTGCGCGAGGTCAACCACCGCGTCGCGAACAGCCTGCAGATCGTGTCGGCGATGGTGCGGATGCAATCCGCCGCCTTGCAGGACGACGGTGCCCGTCTTGCGCTGGAAGACACGCAGCGCCGGATCGCCGCAATCGCGCAGGTCCACCGCCGCCTCTACACCAGCAACGACGTCGAGCAGGTCGACATGCGCGAATATTTGAAGGCGCTGGTCGACGAACTGGGCGAAACCTGGTCGACGCCGACCGCGCCGCGCGTGCTGTCGCTGTTTGCAGAGCCGATCCGGCTTGCCACCGATCGTGCGGTCTCGCTTGGGGTGATCGTCACCGAACTCGTCAGCAACGCGTGCAAATACGCTTATCCGACCGGGGGCGGCGAAGTCCGCGTATCGCTCCGGGGGGATGGCGACGCGCATTTCTGGCTCGCCGTGGAAGATGACGGGGTTGGGATGGGGCCAGACGCCACGCCGCAAGGCACGGGCGTCGGAACCAAGCTGATCCGCGCGATGGCGCAGAGCCTGCAGACGATCGTCGAATATGACAGCATTGGCACCGGCGTCCGCGCGACGCTGCGCGCGGCGCGCGACTGACACATCCACGATCGCGGCGGCGCTGCGACTAAAGTCTCGAGCGATCCCGCCGTGGAACTTACCCGCTGTTAACCGCAACGCCGTAGTTCGGTCCAATGCCACACCGCTCGATCGCAACGATCTTTTCCCTTCACGCCGCAGCGATCACCACATCGCTGGTCGGCATGGCGTTGTCGCCGCCCCGGTCGGGTGCGATGCTGCTGGTACCGCTGCTGCACCAGAACGTGGATTCGGTCGCAATCCTTGCGCGCGCGAGCGGCGCGATGCTGGTCGGCAAGGGGCCGTTACCCGGGTCGCTTGTGGTGGTCGGCGATCGTTCGCGGATCGCGGGCCACTTTCCGACCGGAGGCGTCCTGATCCTTGCAAGCTTGCCGACGGGATGCGGCGACCCCAGCGCTCTGGAGACCGTGGCATGAACCGCTTGTCCGATATCGTCACCAGGCTCGCCGCCTTCACCAGCGACCCCATCCCCGGCAATGCGCTCGATACGATGCGACGGCGCGGTGTCCGCATCTGGGCGTTGATCGGGTGGGTATCGCTCGTCCTGCTGCTGATCGGCAATGCCGTCCTCGACGCAGGGGTCGGGCTGCCGCTGGTCGTGATCGGCGTAGCGATCAATATCGCCCCGACCCTGGTCGCCGTGCGTGGGCGATATGATGTGCCCGCGCGGACGCTGATGGGGTCGACTGCGGCGATCCTGCCCGCGATGCTCGTCTTCCTGCTCAAGGGCCATGCCTGGCAGATGGACGCGCACATGTATTTCTTCGTCGGCATGGCGGCGTTGGTCATCCTGGCGGACTGGCGCCCGATCGCGGTGGCGACGGTGCTGACCGCGCTGCACCATGTGTCGCTGGAGTGGCTTGCGCCAAATTATGTGTTTTCGGGAACCGGAAACATCGGGCGAATCCTGTTCCACGTCGTCGCGGTCGGCTTGCAGTTCGGCGTGCTGGCGGCGCTGACGATCCAGCTCGAGCGGCTGATCCTTGGGCAGCAAGCGGCGCTTCAGCGCGCGCGCGACCTGACCCGGACCGCAGAGAACGGGCAACGCGAGACCGAGCATGCGATGCAACAGGCGCGCTTTGCCGCTGCCGATGCCGCGCGCGAACGCCAGCACCGCGAGGCGGAAGCGCAGCGCACCGCGCACGAGCGCCGCGCCGAGCTCGTCATCATCGCGAACGAATTCGAACGATCGGTCACGTCCGTCATCAAGACGATCGGCGATTCGACCCAGCGGCTCGAACAGGCGGCGTTGAAACTCGAGGATCTTACCGACAGCACGACGCATGACGCGGACGAAGCCGCAGCGGGGGCCGGACGCGCGGCGGCGGACATTGCGCAGGTGGCGGCATCGATCCGCACGCTGTCGCAATCCGTCCAGACCATCGCGATCGCCGCAGATCGTCAGTCGGTGCTGACCGAGACCGCAAGCTCGGAGGCCGAGCGCAGCGTCGAGACCGTCGCGATGCTGGAGGGCCATGCGGTACAGATCGAAGGCTTTCTCGACGACATCCGCAAGATCGCGGCGAAAACCAACCTCCTCGCGCTCAACGCAACGATCGAGGCGGCGCGCGCAGGCGACGCGGGACGCGGCTTTGCGGTCGTGGCGGGCGAGGTGAAGGCACTGTCCGCCGATACGACCCGCGCAAGCGACCGGATCGGCAATCTGATCTCGGGAATTCGCGAAGGGGTCGCTGATACCAGCACCAAGCTCAACAGCGTCAACGGTGCGATCCGCCAGGTTTCCCTGGCGGCAACCGGGATCGCGACGGCGGTCGCCGAACAACGCTCTACCGCAGAAGACGTCGACGTCGGTGCCGACCGGGCAGCATCGACCGCGGATGCGGTCGAACGGCGGATCACCGATGTGGCACGCGTCGGCGGGACCGCGTCGTCGCTGTCCGCAGACGTCAGCAAGAGCGCGGGGGAGCTTGCCGTCAGCGCACGCGACTTGCTGCGGTCGACCGATCGGTTCGTGTCATTCCTGCAGGACGATCACGCCGTCGCCGCGTGACGGCGTGATCGCGGGACGGATCAGCGTGGTTTGCGGAAACGATAGACGAACTGGTCGGTTTTCCCCTGGATCGCCGGGTCGAATACCCCTGCCGCATGGTCATCGGCCGGGTTGCGCAGCGCGTCGCTTTCGCCGTCGAACACGAAGCCTGCCTTGACGACCTCCGCCTTGACCGCGGCGGGATCGATTCGGTGCTTGGTCGACGTGCCTGCGAGACCGCTGCCGGGCGTATCCGCGTGGTCGATCACGACATAGGTTCCACCGGGCTTGAGCGCCGCGAACACCTGCTTGTTGAACGAATCGATCGCCGCTTCGCCTGCGGGCGTGTTGGCGACGTCATGATAATTCTGGACGGTCCAGAACAGATCGACCGGCTCGGACGCGCGGACGTTGGGGCCCGACATGACCATCAGCGACGTGTTGGAGAGATGCCGGGCTTCCAGCGCGGGAAGCGTCTTCTCGGCATATTTGGCGCCCGCCGCAGGCCAGATCGCATAAACATGCCCGGCCTTGCCGACCGTGCTCGACAGGATCCGCGTCCAATATCCAGCGCCCGGGAAAAAATCGACCACCTCATCCCCCGGCCCGACACCAGCGAACACGAGCACCTCTGCCGCCTTGCGCCGCGCATCGTCACCTTGGGCATCAGCGCGGGCCGGGTCGGCCAATGCCTTGGCAACCGCCCGTTGTGTCTCCTTGGGATTATGCTTCGATGCGGCCGCCACCGGCGCGGCACTGGCATCGACCGTCAGCACGGCCCCCGCGATCAATCCGGTTGCAACAAGACCCGTCCACATCGTCCGCATTGTCTTCTCCCCCGGCCACGACGGCCTGTGCCGGATTGTATCCCATTTCTGACGCGGCTGCATCGTCCATCCTGCGGGAGTGTTGCACGAGACGTACGGATCGATAAGCACACAGCGGTGTTCCCCTGAGACCGGACGTCCCGGCGCCCTTCTCGCTCAATCGAAAGCCTGTACATGCCCTCTGGTCTGGTCGCCCTGCTCGACGACGTCGCCGCGATTGCGCGACTGGCCGCCGCTTCGATCGACGATGTCACGGCCGCTTCGTTCAAGGCGTCGTCCAAGGCGGTCGGCGTGGTGGTGGATGATGCCGCGGTGACGCCGAAATATGTTTCCGGCCTGACTCCGGCGCGCGAGCTTCCGATCATCTGGCGGATCGCCAAGGGGTCGCTCCGCAACAAGTTGCTGTTCCTGCTACCCGCCGCGCTGTTGTTCAGCGCGTTCCTGCCGTGGATCATCACGCCGATCCTGATGCTAGGTGGGCTGTATCTCGCCTTCGAAGGCGCGGAAAAGATCCTCGGTGCGCTGCTCGGCCACGATGCGCATGCCGAAGACGCCGCGCTGGAAGGGCAGGACGCCACGGCGATCGAGAACACCAAGGTCGCGGGCGCGGTCCGCACCGACCTGATCCTGTCCGCCGAAATCATGGCGATCGCCTTGTCCGAAGTGTCGGACCAGCCGATCCTGACGCAGGCAGCGGCGCTGATCGCGGTGTCGCTGCTGATCACCGCCGGAGTCTACGGCGTGGTCGGGCTGATCGTGAAGATGGACGACATAGGCCTTCACCTGGCGCAGCGTGAGAACGCGACGTCGCGCGCGATCGGGCGCGGGATGGTCGCGGCGATGCCCGTCGTGCTCGGCGCGCTGGCGAAGATCGGGACGGTCGCGATGCTGTGGGTCGGCGGCGGGATCCTCGTACACGGCCTGGAAGAGTTCCACCTCGTCACGATTCCGCACGTCGCCGAGGGTATTGCTGCTTTCTTTGCCCGCCTGCTGCCCTTCGCCCCCGGTGTCGGGCACTGGTTCGGCTTTGCGCTCGCCTCGGCGCTGGTCGGGCTGGTTGCGGGGGGCGTGCTCGCGCTGATTGTACCGCGGGTTATGGCGCTGTTCGGCAAGAAGGCCGCAGCCCACTAAGTCCGCAACGCCGCCGCCGTCAGACGCCCCGACCGACCTGCATCAGGGCTGCGTCGGAAGGCAGCAACTGATCGAGGAAGGGTAGCAACGCCGCGCCGATGACCGGGGCGTCGCCGCCCAGTGCTGCCCGGACGATCGGTGCCATCGTAGGTAATGGCAGCTCGCCGAGCAGCACGTGGAGCCGCTCGATCAGCGCGTCCACCAGCGGCTCGGACAGGCGCCCGCCGATGATGATGGTATGCGGGTCGATCAGGCAGTTGATGCTGACGAGCGGCGCGATCAACGCGCGCGAGGCCGCATCGACCCAGCGATCCAGAACGTTCCGAACCGCCGGGTCGCTTGCATCGATGTCCGCCGGGCTGGCGACACGGAGCCCTGCTGTCTCAAGGGCCTGCATCAGCGCGGACAGCGAGACGATGTCCTGGACCACCGCGCCCGCGACCGCACTGGTCGGATCGGGAAGCAACCCCAGTTCCGCGCTGCGCCGGTTCGCGCCCTCGACATAATGGCGGTCGATCATCAATCCGCCGCCCAGCCCGGAATTGATCAGGATATAGAAGAAGCTCGGCTCCGAACGGCCCATGCCCGATTGTGCCTCCCCGATCGCCGCCGCCGCCGCGTCGTTGTCGACCAGCACGGGCCACGGCAACACGGGTGCCAGCAAGTCCGGGATCGATAGGTTGACCCAGTCGCTATACCGCTCGGGGCGGCCAGGGAGCGCGATGTTGCCCAGATCGTCCGGTACCGCGACCCCGACCCCCAGCACGCGATCGCGTCCGACCTTCGCTTGCGCCAGCAACGGATCGAGCGACGCGGTCACAAAGGCGATGACGTCCGCGGGAAGCGCAAACGGGACATCGTAAGCGATCCGTGCCCGGACCCGCCCGGCCAGATCAAGCGCGACCAGCGTCAGATGATCGCGGTCGATATTGAGGCCGATCGCGACACATCCCAGCGGCTCGATGGTGAGGCGGATCGCAGGTTGCCCACGCGGGCCCTGCAGGCGACCAATCTCCTTGACCAGCCCTGCGTCCATCAACCGGCGCGTGATGTTGGCGATCGTCGGCGCGGTCAGCCCGGTGGTACGGCACAGATCCACCCGCGTCGTCTCCTCGCTGTTGCGGATCACCTGGAGAACGACGCGTTGATTATAGTCGCTGGCGCGCGCGAGATTGGTGCCCGACATCGAAACGGCCAACCGCGCACCGCGCGGCTCTCGAACGGACTCAACGCTCATCATCCTGCCTTTCAACGACGGACAAGGGGATCGTGGGGAAATTGGTCATTTGCCCCGCCGGCACCATCGTACCCTTCGTCATGTTGCAGTGTCACGCCTGACCGTACAGCCCGAAAGAAACAAAATTAATTTTATTAAATTGCTTGATCACGTCTTGTCGCTGGCTTAGCCTCCATTGGCATCAGCCTCAGGCGACTGACCTGCTTGGCATAACAACAAGATACGCCGCAGCGCTGGCCGAAATGCACCAGGCGGATCAGGAGACAGATCGTGGCGGTTCCAACGCCGATTCCTTCATGCTTTACCGCAGTGGTGCTAGCACCATCGGCCCGTCCGCATGACTGCCCATCCGCATGACTGACCGTCAGTCCGGTTCGATCGGTCGTCGCGACCTGCTAATGGCGGGCGCAAGCACTGCGTCGCTCCTTGCCCTCCCCGGCATCGCTCTCGCCGGCGCCGTCGCGCCCGACAAAACCACGATCGGCCGACGGCCCCCGCGCGACCAGCGTCGCTTCGTCAGCCCCGCGGTCGAACACGAGATCAGCCGGGTCAAAGCCCGGATCGCGGACCCCGGCCTGGCGCAATTGTTCGAGAATTGCTACCCCAACACGCTCGACACGACCGTCTTCACCAGCACCATCGACGGCAAGCCAGATACGTTCGTCATCACCGGCGACATCGAGGCGATGTGGCTGC
>Ga0265780_10007887_pt1 | contig 13013 bp, 11 predicted proteins | sample P1T30metagenome_FD_192432 | JGI IMG/M metagenome (GOLD analysis project Ga0265780, IMG submission 192432) | Plant litter microbial communities from East Loma Ridge, Irvine, California - P1 T30 | ecosystem: Environmental > Terrestrial > Plant litter > Unclassified | place: USA: California...
CCCCTGTAGGCAGTTCGGTAGACGGCAATTGCTTCGTCGAAAGTACGTACTGCCTTCTCGTGATCGAAGAAGCGCTCGATGCCGGCGTGGCTCTGCAGGTTTTCGGCGTAGTGCAGGCGAATACCATCCGATGCCCCCGGCCGCTGCGCCCATGGGCGAAGTACCTCGACTGCCGCGGCAGAATCAGCTAGTCCTCTCGCAAGTTGATCCTGTGCGAAAACCAGGCGCCGCCTGCCCTGGTAGGCCTCGGCCAGCGCGATTGCAGTGGTTTCGCTGGCATCGCCGCGTGCGCGCCTTGCCTCTAGTTCCGAAACGGCGCGCGACAGGTATTTATCGGCGTCTACGAACTTCGATGCGAAGCGCAAAGCCACGCCATACCGAACCATGGCTACCGCCCGATTGACCTCCGTATCCGAACCTGGTTCGATCGAAGGAAGGCTGTCGTAGTAATCGACCGTCCGCTTATGCAGGCGCTCGACCAGGTCCAGGCGCGCGATCGGTTCGAGTTGCCGCGCGAAGTCGAAGTTCAGGTAATTGATCAGGTGTTCGGCCTGCGTCCGCGCGATCGCCGCCGTGCGGCGCGCCGTGTCGGCCTGCGTCACCGCGTGCGCCGCGTTCTCGCGCGCACGCCAGGCGAATCCGAATGCGGCGAAGGCGGCAAAAGCCAGCACCGCGCTGCCGAACGCCGCCTGGCGGGTCCTAAGCAGGTTCTTGCGCGTTGCCAGCTCGCGCTCCCGCTGCTCGCGCAGCTTGCGCTCGTTCGCAAGACGCGCCTCACGCTCCTGGCGCAGGTTGCGGCTGGCGCGCACGACGGAACACAGCACGTCGTGGGTCAGCTCCACCCGCCGCAGATTGAGGCGCTCTTCGATGCGCAGCAAGCGGCGGTCGACCAGGTCGGCTAGCGCCTCTCGTCCCACACCCGCCTCGTCGAACAACTGCTCGATCCGCTCCAGCGCCACGTTCTCGCGGTAGCCGGACTCGGTCAGCAGCACGTCCTCGACGATCGCCCGCGCCGCCGGCGGATGAGGCGCCATCGCGCGCTCGTAGAAATCGGCCAGGATGCTGGCATGCGAACCCGCCAGCAAATCGAGTGTGATCCCGGCACGGCCGCCGGCGATGCGCATGTCGTTGAGCTCGCGGCAAATCAGGCTCAGCAGGGCAGGTTCGACCTGTGCCCGCGCCAGATCGGCACCGCCGGACACGAAACGCACGATCGCCTCCGCCACTTCCTCGCTGACCAGTGCGCCGCCAGGGATGCGCACCGCCGCCAGCGCCTGCGTCCCCGTCATCGGCGCCAGCCGCAAGCGGTTCTGGGTAACGCTCGGCATGCCGCCCTTGAGCTGCTCCAGGTGGGCCAGGTAGTCCTCGCGCAGCGTGATCAGGACCCGCACGTCGTCACGTGAAAAATCAAAGCGCTCGACCAGCGTGTCATCGGTCTCCAGGCGCGCCTCGAGTTCGCGCGGGGGACGGTTCTCGACCAGGCAGGCCAGCTCCTCGATGAACTGGGCAGTGCGTGCGCGCGTTCCACGGTCGTCCTGCCCCAGGGTGAACATTTCCTCGAATTGGTCGAAGATCAGCAGCGGCAGCACCGGCCGGCCTTGCAGATCTGTAAAACCGGCATGGCGTAGGTGCAACAGAGCCCACAGCGACTCGCTGGTGGGCAGTGGCGCACCGTCCAGCCGCGCCACCGCCGCGATTGCCATGCGTACCTGGTGCACCGGCAGTGGCGCTGCCGGTCCGTAGTCGATCCGGATGTACACCGGGCAGTAGCCCTCGTCGCGCAGGCGCGGCACCACGCCCGCGCGCAGGATCGAGGTCTTGCCCAGGCCCGACTGGCCGAACAGCACCGTGAGCCGCTTGCGCCGCACGCGCCGGCCGAGCTCCGCGATCTCGTCATCGCGGCCGTGGAAGAAGCCGCGCGTGTCCTCGCTGAACGAATCGAGCCCCAGCCACGGACGCTGCGGGTCAAGTTCGGCCATTACGGGCGGCCTCCCGCAACGCTGCGCAGGCGATGCCCGAACTCGGGCGGCACCGCGCCTGCGGGCAGGCTGGTGAAATGCAGGGCCTTGAACTTGTCGGGCACCAGCGCCGTGACCGGAGACGTGTCGTCGATGATGACAGGCAGGATGAACAGCGCCCCGTCAGCCATGTTGCGCGCGCGATCCAGCGCATAACTCCACTCGCGCCGAAAGTAAGCCTCATGGCGGCGTTCCGTCGTACCCGATACCACCGGGATGAAATAGGAACAGCGCGCGATGTTATTGAAGATCTTGCGGTCGTAGTCGTCGCCGGCTTCCAAACGGTCCATGTCGAACCAGGTCACCACGCCGGCTGCTTCGAGTTCGCTCTTGATGCGCTGTACCGCTGGTAGATCCTCCCTTGCGTAGCTGATAAAGACCGCGTGGTCGGGCATCTCGCGCGCTGGCGGTAGGAAGCGCACCGGAGCATACACGGTTGCGCTGACGTTGGGCTGGCGCGTCACCCAGCGCCGATGCAGCTCGTCGACGAAGTTCTCGGCGCCGCTGTAGACCCGGGTGCGCACGCTGACCTGCTGCAGGAAGCTCATCAGGCGCTCGTCTTCGCTGCTATGGTTATCTGCGAGTACCTCGCCGACATCGCGCGGATCGGACAAACGCTGGCGCTTGGCAATACGCAGGAACAGGCGCGCCAGCCAATTAGAGAAATTGCCTCCAATGAAGAGCAGGTGGTTGTGCTCGAGCTCGTGAAACAGTTTTTCCGGCGACAAGTGATCGCTCTGCAGCGCACAGATGTACTCCAGCATGTCCTCGTCCGAGATGACGTAGCTGGGCGAGGCGGCTACCCGGCCGAACAGCTGGTAGACGACGGGGCGCTGCAGCGCTCCCCTTTCGGATGGCAGGTCGGCGACGCGACTCGGCGTGTACACGATGCCGTCCACGGTCGGCGCACCACCATAGAGAGCCTCGTTGATCGCCTGCTCAAGCAGGGTGTCGAAGGTGGTGCTGACGAAAAGGTTGAAATCGGTGATAGCGGCGAGCTTGCGCAGCGCCTGCGGCGTCTGAAAGTTTGCGTCGCGCAGGATTCCGCGCAGGCGCACGTAGGCGTCCTCACGCCGTCCGCGCATGGACAAGTACCAGCAGACCACGTCGTTCAGGTTGTAGGGCTGTGGCAGTTGCGCAGTGTCGATGCCGAGTTTGGCCGCCAGCTTCTCGGCAAGCCAGTCATAGAGAAGACGCGCGCCGGTCTCGGTTTCGACCTTCAGCAGTTCCGGACCGATGATCGGGATGACCTGGCGCTCCTCGATAAAACTCAGCAGGTCATCCCAGCCGTCTTCGTCGAGGCCAGCCGGGACGAGCTGCCCCCGTGATTCCATTCCCATGTTCGCGCGGCCTTGACTAAAAGTTATTTCGTAATGACAACGCATACTACCGTCTGCGTATGGTACGTACAAGTTAACTTCGGTTATGCAGCCAAGATGTTGCAAAACGACCGCTGGGACAGCATCACGCGGGACGTCGTGACCGACCAAGGGACGAAGCGATCACAGCAGTCCTTCCTGAATACGCCAATGCCCCCCTCGCCTTTGGCGTAGGCGATCTCGAAGCCGTTCGAGGACCCGCGCTAGTTCGATTCCTCGACCATCACTTTGCCATCGTGAACACGGGTGCTATCACTACGCCTAGGCGATTTATGCAGCAGCAAACCCTGCTGCTTCGGCATGCGGTATATGCGCTTGTGAATGATGGGACGCTGGCCTATCAGGCTGCATGTACGGTTTCCCAAGGCGCCAGCATGGCAATAGCCGTAAGTCGCAGCGTCGTCATTTCAGCGCGTATCGTCCCGGCGATCATCCCGTCTGCGACTGGATCAAGCTTGACTGCTGTTAGCATATAACTGGTAAGAAGACGCTATAGAGGGCTGGTAGCTCGGATGTCCGTATATGGACTCCTCCTCGTTTGCAAACAATCCGTCTTCAGGCCGTGAGGTACGACTGCTCACGTATATCCGGTCTCGTAATACTGCACCTGTTCCAGGTGCTGGACCCTGATGGGCTATTCGCGCGCTGACTCCCTATCGCTTTGACGGGCTCGGAGGCCTCGGACATTAACGGGTTTCATCAGCGCCGGTTCGACCTGTTGGCCATCAAGCGGCTTGTCATGCAATCGTGGTTCGGATACTTCTTCAGGTACTTTTACAGCTGTGCTACGCGAATCGAGGTTGGTAATCGGTTCCCTTTGTGAGCATTGCCCAGGCTATACGGGCAGTTTTGTTCGCCAACGCTACCGCGGCAATATTCGGGTGTCGCGTCGTCGCGATGCGCATCACCCATGTGCTCAAACAATCCGTTTTCGCTTGAGCCGTTCGGATAACCGCTCGCGCGCCATGCACGAGCAAGCTGCGCAGATATGCGTCACCTCGCTTGCTAATGCCGAGCAATCGCTCTTTTCCTCCCGAGCTGTTTTGTTTGGGCGTCAGCCCAAACGAAGCAGCCATCTCTCGGCCGTTGGAAAACTGACTTGCATCTCCGACCGTTGCCAGTAGTGCCGTCGCGGTAAGGGGGCCGATGCCACGCACCTGCTGCAAACGCATCGCCGCCGGGTCTTGCCGGGCGATCTGTTCTATCTCCCGGTCGAGTTCTTCGATGCGCTCGTCAAGTGTTTTCAGATCTCGCCATAACCCACACAAAAGCCGGCGAAAACGTTCGCTCAGCCCATTGTCGTTATCTTCGAGCCAGCGCGGGATCGCTGACCTAAGGTGCAGTAATTCTTTCGGCGCTACTAATCCATATTCCGACGCTAGACCGCGCAGCTGATTAGCCTTAGCTTTGCGCTGATCCATCAGGCCCGACCGAATCCGGTGCACAGCCCGGATATCCTGCTGCTCGACGGTCTTAACGGCTACAAAACGCATGCTCGGGCGGCTCATCGCTTCGCATATTGCCTCGGCGTCGTTAGCGTCGTTCTTGTTGCTCTTGACGTAGGGTTTAACGAACTGCGGAGCGATCAGCTTGACGGTAAATCCCTTTGCCTGCAGCACCCGGACCCAGTGATGTGCGCCGCTACATGCTTCCATTCCGATTTCACAGCCCGGTTCGATCCTGTCGAGCAGTGCCTTGATCCAGTCGCCCCTGACCAGCTTGCGTCGCCAGACCGTCTTCTCTGAGCGGTCTACGCCGTGCAGTTGAAAGACATTCTTTGCCAAGTCGACCCCAACGCGGATAAGCTTCATGACGCCCGATGCCATGCGTATCCGCCGCTCGACCGTCGAGCATCCTTTTGCCACGATCAAGGCGTGGATGGGATCCACGCACTTCCTGACAAAAGGGCTGGAGCGTGTGAAGGTCGAGATGAGCCTGCACGTACTCGCCTATAACTTCAGGCGCTTGCTGACGCTGCTTGGCTTGCAGGACATGCTGGCAGCGATCAGGGCGTATGCCCGCATTTTTGCGGCAAACCGCACTGTTTGGAGCGTTCTTGCTGCTGGACTTGCCGAGAACTGGAAAAAGGTTGGCCAAAACTACGGCGCTTATAAAGGCTTCTGGATAAGCCATGAGCCGTACAATTCGGCGTAAGAATCCAGCTGATGAGTTTTTACACAGGCTGGGCCGCTAGCGGACGTACACGGGCTCGGTGTAAGCATTCAAACAGCGGTCGTGTTTGCAGAGAGTGATGACACGGCCCAAGCACGTATGTCAGAAAGTTTGCTACGCGCTCTCAGTTGACCCGCTTGCCGAGGATGATCAGGTCGCGCTCGATCCCATCGAGGTTGGCCACGCGCGGAAAATGCGCCCACTTCTCGAAGCCGTACTTGCCGAACAGCGCCAGGCTGGGCGCGTTGTGGCCGAAGATGAAGCCCAGCAGCGTATGCACCTTGACGTTCGGTGCATGCGCCATCGCCAGTTCCAGGCAATAACGGCCGATGCCCTGCCCGCGCGCCTGTTCCGCGATGTAGATCGACACCTCGGCCGTGCCCGAGTAGGCCGGGCGGCCGTAGAAGTTCGAGTAGGACAGCCAGCCCAGCACTTCCGGCTGCTCGCTCGTATCGTCCGCGGCATGGATCACCCACAGCGGCCGGCGCTCCGGCGTATGGTCGGCAAACCATTGTTCGCGCGACGCGACCGTGATCGGTTCGGTGTCGGCGGTGACTTCGCGCGAGGCGACGGTGGAGTTGTAGATGTCGACGATGACTGGCAGGTCGTCGCGGGTGGCGAAGCGGTGGACGTAGGACGGCATAAGTATGCGGAGCTGATCGAAAACCAGCAGAGATTAGCGGAATTGAACTAGAGGGTATGGGTAGCGCGCGAGGAGCGCAGCGCCGCGCCCAGGATTTCTTCGATGCGCAGCTTGGCGCGCTGGCCGGCTTCGTCGGCCGGGAAGTGCACGCCGATGCCTTGCGCCTTGTTGTTGTTCGCGCCCGCCGGGGTGATCCAGGCCACCTTGCCGGCGATCGGGTATTTGTTCGGGTCGTCCATCAGCGACAGGATCAGGTAGATCTCGTCACCAATCTTGTATGGCTTGGTGGTCGGCACGAACATGCCGCCATTCTTCAGGAAAGGCATGTAGGCCGCATACAGCGCGGCCTTTTCCTTGATCGCCAGCGACAGCACGGACGGCCTCGGCAGTTGCGGGGCCTGCGTGCCCTGCTGCTCTGCGGGGTTGGCGCTCATCGGTTTCCTTTCATGCACAGCATGAAGTGTACTCAAGCAACATGTCTTCGACAAATAATTTTGCCGACAGCGGGTGGTCGGCCACGGCGCGGCGTTCGCCAGCGGCCTTGATCGCGCGGTTCAGGCTGCCAGTAGACACCCGCCCGGCCAGCGCCGCAAGCTCCTTCTGGTAGCGCGGATAATAGCGGATCCGTCCCGCCAGCTTCATCGAGAACACGTCGTACAGCCAGCGCTGCTCCCAGGCGACCAGGGCTGCAAGCTGCGCCTTGGACAGCTTCTCGGCCGTGCGCAGCGCGCCGTCGACACTGGGCGCGGCCAGGAAATGCAGCAGCACATCCATCTCTTCGCGGCTGCCGCCTTCGGCTTGCTCGCGGGCCGCGAGCGGCGCCCCGCCCTGCTCGCGCAGCCAGCTGTCGGCATCCTGCACGCCCTGTTCCTTGAGCCAGGCCAGCGCTTCCTCATGCCCCGGCATCGGCAGCGCGAACTTGCGGCAGCGCGACAGGATGGTCGGCAGCAGGCGGTCCAGGCTGTTCGAGGCGAGCAGGAACACGGTGCCGGGCGGCGGTTCTTCCAGGGTTTTCAGCAGCGCGTTCGAGGCCGGCATGTTGAGCGCTTCGGCCGGATACAGCACCACCACGCGCAAGCCCTGGCGGTGGGTCGAGATGTTCATGAAGTCGCTCAGGGCCCGGATCTGCTCGATCTTGATCTCTTTCGAGGGCGCCTTGGTCGACTTGACCTTGCTTGCAGGTTCGGATCCTTCCTCACCTTCGGCCGCCGGCTCGTCTTCCAGCGCTTCCGGCCGCACGCGGCGATAGTCGGGGTGGTTGTTCTGCAGGAACCAGCCGCAGGAGGCGCAGGCGCCGCAGGCGTGCCCGTCCGGGCGCACGTTCTCGCACAGCAGGGCCTGGGCGAATGTTTCCATGAAGTCGGCCTTGCCGACACCCGCCGGGCCGTGGAAAAGGATGGCATGCGGCAGGCGGGCGCGCATCTGCTGCAGGCGCTCCCATGCGACTCCCTGCCAGGGATAAATCTTCACAACAATTTCTCCAACACTTCTGCGAGGCGCACCTGGATGCTCTCGATGCTCTGGGTCGAATCCACGACCACGATGCGCTCGGGGAACTGCGCCGCGCGGCGCAGGTATTCGTTACGGCATTTTTCGAAAAACCCGGCCTGCTCGCGCTCGAACTTGTCGAGCGTGCGGGTGGCGTCCAGGCGCTCGCGGGCCACCGCCAATGGCACGTCGAACAGCAGGGTCAGGTCCGGCTGCAACTGCGGATGCACCCAGTGTTCCAATGCTTCCAGCTTGGCCCGGTCGAGGCCGCGGCCGCCGCTCTGGTAGGCGAAACTGGCATCCGTGAAGCGGTCCGACAGCACCCAGTCGCCGCGCTGCAGGGCCGGCTCGATCACCTGCGCGATGTGCTCGCGCCGGCTGGCAAACATCAGCAATGCTTCGGTCTCCAGGTGCATCCTGTCGTGCAGCAGCAGGTCACGCAGCTTTTCGCCCAGCGCCGTGCCGCCCGGCTCGCGCGAGGACACGACCTGTTTGCCGCGTGCCGTGAGCCAGTCGGCCACGAAACCGATGTGGGTCGACTTGCCGGCGCCGTCGATGCCCTCGAAGGTGATGAACTTACCGCCCATTGACTCGCCCGCCGCTGGCACTGCGCTGGTATTGGTTCACTGCGCGGTTGTGGTCGTTCAGGTTGTCCGAGAACTGGCTGGTGCCGTCGCCGCGCGAGACGAAATACAGCGCCTGGGTCTTGGCCGGCGCCAGCGCGGCCGACAGCGACTGGATGCCCGGCAGCGAGATCGGCGTCGGCGGCAGGCCAACCCGGGTATAGGTATTGTAGGGAGTGTCGGTCTGCAGGTCCTTCTTGCGGATGTCGCCGCCGAAGCGCTCGCCCATGCCGTAGATCACGGCCGGGTCGGTCTGCAGCATCATGCCGACCCGCAGGCGGTTCACGAACACGCCGGCGATCATGTTGCGCTCGCTTTTCTGGCCGGTTTCCTTTTCGATGATCGAGGCCATGATCAAGGCCTCGTACGGGGTCTTGTACGGCAGGCTCGGGTCGCGCGTTTCCCAGGCGGCCTTCAGGTGGTTCAGCATGGCCTGGTGGGACTGCTTGTAGATCGCCAGCTCGGACGAGCCCTTGGCGAACAAATAGGTATCCGGGAAGAACAGGCCTTCCGGGTTGGTGTACTCGCTCGAAAGCTTCTTCATCAGCTCTTCGTCGGAGAGCTTGACGGTGTCGTGGCGCAGGCGGTCATGGGCGGCCAGCGCCGCGCGCATCTGCTTGAAGGTCCAGCCTTCGACGATGGTGACGGCTTCCTGGGCGAACTCGCCGCGCACCAGCTGGTCCAGCAGGCGCCGCGGCGACGTGTTCGGCTTGAGCTCGTAGCTGCCGGCCTTGATCCGGCCGGCCTGGCCGGTGATGCGCGCCAGGATGTTGAAAAGCTGGGGATTGACCGGTACGCCGGCCTTGGCCATTTGCTGGGCAGCCGCGCCGACGCCGCTGCCCGGGTTGATCGAGAACTCGATTGCCGGTCCTTCGGTCGTCAATGGGTTCTTGGCCCAGTACGAGAAGCCGGCCACCGCGGCCACCGACACGATGACGCCGGTGACGAGGAGTTTTTTGATGAATGCCATGGATTGTTGTTTTGGTTTCCGCCGTGGTTTTTGCCGGGAGTTGGGGCCTCCCCGACGCGATTTTGCCGACATCTTTATAATGAGCTCGTAATGATAAAGCCTAATCGCACATACTAACTGGATTATGACTAACTGGACAGATACGCTTGCCTCGCTGGGCGCCCGCTTCCATATTGACGAGGCTCACGCAATCGAGGACTTCGGCCGCCCACTGGCCGCTGCCGAACTGCTTGAAGGCTTCGTGGCCCCGGTCACCGACCTGGGCCTGATCGCCGTTCTTGGTGACGATGCCGCCAGTTTCCTGCACAACCAGCTCACCAACGACGTCGAGCACCTCGGCCAGAACGAAGCCCGGCTGGCCGGCTATTGCACCCCCAAGGGCCGCCTGCAGGCAACCTTCCTGTATTGGCGCGATGCGGAGGCGGTCTACCTGCAGCTCCCGCGCGCCATCCAGGCCCCGCTGCAGAAGCGCCTCGCCATGTTCGTGCTGCGTTCCAAGGCGAAGCTGCGCGACGCCACCGAGGAAGCGCCGTTCGCGGCCGTGCTCGGCCTGGGCGGCGCCAGGGCGGAAAGCATGCTGCGTCGCCACGTCGCCGAGCTGCCCGCCGCCCCCTACGGCAAGGTAGCGGGCGAATTCGGCACCGTGATCCGCCTGGCCGATGCGTTCGGCGCCCCGCGCTACCTGTGGCTGACGAATCCCGACACCGCTGCCGCTGCCCTGCCGCAACTGGCAGGCGAACTCGCGCTGGGCGGCAACCAGGCCTGGCACCTGGCCGCGATCCATGCCGGCGTGCCCCAGGTGACGGCCGCGACCCAGGAACAGTTCGTGCCGCAGATTATCAACCTGGAATTGCTGGGCGGCGTCAATTTCAAGAAGGGCTGCTACCCGGGCCAGGAAATCGTCGCGCGCAGCCAGTACCTCGGCAAGCTCAAGCGCCGCACGGCGCTGGCCACGGTGGAAAATGCCGCCGCGCGCGCCGGTATGGAAGTCTTTTCGATGGTTGACCCCGGCCAGCCCTGCGGCATGGTGGTCAACGCCGCCGCCAACGGCATGAAAGGCGCCGACCTGCTGGTCGAGATGAAGCTGGGCGCGCTGGGCGAAGACGTGCGCCTGGGCGCGGCCGGCGGCCCGGCGCTGCGCTTCCAGCAAATGCCCTACCACCTCGACGCGCTCGACGTCTAGCATGATCGACCTGTACGTCTACTACAAGGTGCGCACTAGCGAGGCTGCCAGCTTGGCCCCGCGCGTGCGCGCCATGCAGGCCGGGCTGGGCGGCCCCGCCGTCAAGCCCCAGCTCAAGTGCCGTCCTGACGCGCGCGACGGGCTGCATACCTGGATGGAAGTCTATCCGTCCGTACCCGATGGCTTCCCGGCCATCGTGGACCAGGCCGCCCGCGAGGCCGGTCTCGACACAGTCATCGAGGGACCGCGCCGGTCCGAAGTCTTCACGGACCTGCCTGGGAGCTGACCCATGTGCCTGATCGTTCTTGCCTGGCAGGTGATGCCGGGCGTGCCCATCATCGCTTGCGCCAACCGCGACGAGTTCTACGACCGTCCGGCCACCCCTGCCGCCCCCTGGCTTGAGGCCCCGCACGTGATCGCCGGCCGCGATCTGCAGGGCGGCGGCAGCTGGATGGGGGTGACCACGACTGGCCCGAACGGCCCGAAGTTCGCCGCCCTCACCAACATCCGCGCTCCGTCCGAGCGCCGCCCCGACGCTCCGTCGCGCGGCGAACTGGTGGCCGGCTACCTGACCGGCGAGCTGGACGCGGCGGCCTACCTGGAGCAGGTCATCGCCCGCGGCGACGTCTACAACGGCTACAACCTGGTGCTGGGCGACCGCGACAACCTGTACTGGTATTCGAACCGCGGCGGCGAGGATCCGCGCAACGGCAAGCCGCTCGAACCCGGCCGCATCTACGGCATCTCGAACGGCCTGCTCGACGCACCCTGGCCCAAGGTGCTGCGCACCAAGGCGCAATTCGCCAGCCTGCTGTGCCAGGGCGCGCCGGAAGACGCCTATTTCGAAATGCTGGCCGACACCACCCGCGCGCCCGACCTGCGCCTGCCGGAGACCGGCATGCCGATCGAGGTCGAGCGCATGCTGTCGCCGGTCTGCATCGAGATGGAAGGCTACGGCACCCGCACCTCGACGGTCGTCAAGCTCTACCGCGAAGGCGAACCGGAACTGCACGAGCGCGTCGTGCAACCGGACAGCCAAACCGCCTGACCCAGTTCAAGCATTGCCGCGATTCCCCCCCACGTGGGGGGATTACATTTACGCGACATATTTACGCTGGGTAGAGATGTTACATTGTTTCCCTGTGGCAACCACATAAGGAAACTCGATGAACACGACTCTGAAACGCCTCGCGGCGCTCACCCTGCTGGCCTGCGCGGCCGGCGCTCCTTTCTCCCTCCATGCGGAGCCCGGCACGGCGCCCGCCTCCAAATGGGTCACCGGCTACTACGGCGGCTACTTCTGGGACAACGGCGACTACCAGGCGCCCGAGCACGTCGACATGACCGCCATGACACACTTCGTGTTCGCGCGCATCGGCCCGGGCGGCGGCAAGACCGGCAAGCCGGGCGAGATCGTCCTGGGCGCCGGCAGCGCCCACGACCGCCGCGACCTGGGGCCCGGCGCGGCCTGGGACAAGACGGTCGAGGAATACATGATCATGCGCGCCCACCAGGTCGGCACCAAGGCCCTGATCATGCTGGGCGGCGAAGGCGACAACGCCGGCTTCATCGCCTCCTCGCAGCCCGCGGTGCGCCCGACGTTTGTCAAGAACCTGGTCGACTACATGGTGGCCAAGGGCTACGACGGCGTTGACGTCGACTGGGAAGGCATTGCGGACAAGGCGGTCGAAGAGCAGGCGCTGCTGGAAGCCCTGATCGCCGACATCCGCAAGGAAGCCAATTCCCGCCCGCGCTACCAGGAGCACCCGGTCATCATCACCTTCCCGGCCGGCATGCTCAACACCAACATCGACAAGGTCAGCGACCACGCCAAGCGCGTGGCCGGCCTGGTCGACCAGTACAACTTCATGAGCTACGGCATGGGCTGGTTCGGCCAGGGCTGGGCCTCGACCACCTTCGCGCCGCTGGTCGGCCACAAGAGCGATCGTCCGATGTCGATCGCCAGCACCATCCAGATGTACGAAGATGCCGGCGTGCCGCGCTCCAAGCTCGGCATGGGCCTGGGCTTCTACGGCATGAACTACGCACCGCCCTACACCGGCCCGAACCAGAAGACCGACGGCGACCTGAGCCAGTGGTCGGTGTTCGACGTGCGCTGGAACTACGCCCAGCTGCACAAGCACGGCTACCTGGACAAGGGCATCTACGCCTGGGACGCCGCGACCCAGACCAGCTACCGCACCTACCCGGGCGGCTACACCCCGGCTACCCGTACCGACTGGGCCACCGGCTACCTGAGCTACGAAGAACCGGCGACCATCGCCGCCAAGGGCGCCTGGGCGCAGTCGAACCGCGCGGGCGAAGGCGCGGCCGGCACCATCATCTGGCTGGTCAACTACGGCACCACCGACGGGGTCAACAACCCGCTCCTGACCGCCACCAAGAAGGCCTTCCTGGATCCGAACGCGGTGGAGCCGGGCCCGTACCCGAACCCGCTGCCGCCGGCGCCGGTGCCGACCGTGTCGGTCACCTTCGACAAGCCGAACGACTGGGGCAGCGGCTGGTGCGGCACCATG
>Ga0265780_10007888_pt1 | contig 13012 bp, 11 predicted proteins | sample P1T30metagenome_FD_192432 | JGI IMG/M metagenome (GOLD analysis project Ga0265780, IMG submission 192432) | Plant litter microbial communities from East Loma Ridge, Irvine, California - P1 T30 | ecosystem: Environmental > Terrestrial > Plant litter > Unclassified | place: USA: California...
CTCGCGGAAGAACTCGTTGTTAGCGTACCGGCTGTCGCGCGGCACCGAGACGAGGTTGCTCACGGCCTCGACGACGTCGTACGCGAACGGCAGCGCGAAGAGCGCCGCGAGCACGACGACGGGCCAGCGGCGACGGCCGGAGGCCCGGCGTCCGTCGTGCGCGGCGGTCGCGCCCGCCCCGGTGCCGGTCCCGTCGGGGCCGGTCGTGCCTCCTGCGCTCATGCGAACGCCCCGACCACGAAGGGCCACGGGGCGACGATGAGGACGCCCAGGGCCATGACCAGCAGGCGGCGCCGCACGCGCACCGCGGGCACGAGGACGATGGTCGCCGTGAACCAGAGGACCGGCGCCAGGACGGCGAGGCCGACCCCCAGCCGCCAGAGCAGCGTCATGGCCGGGGCCTCGAACACGTAGGCGAAGCGCCACGCCGAGACCAGCCACCCCACGACGGAGAGCAGGAACGCCCCGCCGAGCACGCCGTGGGCGACGAGAGCGCCCGAGCCCATGACCTGGGGCCCGTCGGGAGCACCGCCCGTGGCCCGCTCGGCCTCGCGGGCCGACACGTGGCTCGCGTCACGCTCGTCCCCCCAGGAGAGCGCCTCGTCGTCGACGAGGTCGGGCCCTGGTACGTCGCGCACCGCGTCCCGTCCGACGGCGGCGCCGTCGCCCGGGAGCTGCTCCCCCGGTCGCGAGGAGCCGGGGGTCACGACGACAGGGTCGACAGCTTCGACGCGACCGCCTCGCGCAGCGGCGCGAAGAGCGGGTGGCCCTCGTCGATGCCGGTGAGCGTCGTGACGAGCTCGCCGTCGGGCAGGCCCTGGCGCAGCAGCGCCTGGAGCTCGACGCTCTCGACGTCGTCGGCGACGTCGAAGTCGAGCGCGGCGCGCACGGCACGGACGAGCCCCTCGGCTCCGAGGCCACGGTCGGCGAGCTGCGCCGCGGGGCCGACGAAGCGCTCGTGGCGGCTCAGCTTGCGCAGCGGCGCACGGCCCACGCGCTCGGTCGTGTCGGGCAGGTGCGGGTTGGCGATGCGCACGAGGTTCTTCTCGATGTACGACTGCTGCTCGTCGGGGTCGAGCTCGTGCTTCGCGACGAGGAGCTCCTTCGTCTCGGCGAGCACGGCGCGCACCTCGGCGTGCACCTCGTCGTCGGCGAGGGCCTCGCGGATGCTCGTGAGCCCGCGCGAGAACCCGTGGTAGGCCGCCGCGGCGTGGGCCGTGTTGACCGTGAAGAGCTTGCGCTCGATGAAGGGCTCGAGGTCGTCGACCCACGTGACGCCCTCGATGTCGGGGCGGGCGTCACCGAAGGGCGCCTGCTCGACGACCCACTCCCAGAAGGACTCGATGGTGACGTCGAGGCCCGCCGCTGTCTGCTCGGGGACGATGCGGTCGATGGCGCAGTTCGCGAACACCGCGTTGTCGGCCGGATCGGTCGCGCGCACGGCCTCGGCCAGCGCGTCGGTCGCGTTGATCGCGTTCTCGCACGCGATGACGGCCAGCGGGGCGGCGTCGGCCGAGCGACGCGCGAGGCCCGCGGCGATGACGGGGGCCACGAAGGGCAGGATGCGCGCCCCGACCGCGGTGGTCACGATGTCGGCGGTCGCGATCTCGTCGATCAGGGCGGCCTCGTCGGTGCGGCTGTTGATCGCCCGGTAGCCGTCGACGACGTGCGTGCGCGCGCCCTCGCCGACCTCGTGCACCTCGAACGACGGCGTCGACCGCAGGAGCCCGATGAGCTCGTCGGCGACGTCGGCGAACACGACCTCGTACCCGCTCGCGTGGAGGAACTGCGCCACGAAACCACGACCGATGTTGCCGGCACCGAAGTGCACCGCCTTCTTGCTGAACGCCATGCCTGCCATCATGCCACGCGCCCCCGGCGCGCACGCCCCGGTCCGTGCTCACGGCCGAGGCCACGCGGAGGCCCGGGACGACGACGGCCCCCGACCGCAGAGGTCGGGGGCCGTCGTGGCACGGGGCGTCGGTCAGCGCGCGGCCGAACCGTCGACGTAGTCCTCGTCGGTCTGCTTCCAGGCGAAGAGGGCACGGAGCTTCTGACCCGTGGCCTCGATGGGGTGCTCCTCGCCCTGCGCGCGGAGGGCCTTGAACTCGGGCGCGCCGGCGTCCTGGTCCTCGATGAAGCGCTTCGCGAAGGCGCCCGACTGGATGTCGGCGAGCACGGCCTTCATGTTCTCCTTCACCGACGGGTCGATGACGCGCGGGCCCGAGACGTAGTCGCCGTACTCGGCCGTGTCGGAGATCGACCAGCGCTGCTTGGCGAGGCCGCCCTCCCAGATCAGGTCGACGATGAGCTTGAGCTCGTGCAGCACCTCGAAGTAGGCGATCTCGGGCTGGTAGCCCGCCTCGGTGAGGGTCTCGAAGCCGTACTGGATGAGCTGCGACGTGCCGCCGCAGAGGACGGCCTGCTCACCGAACAGGTCGGTCTCGGTCTCTTCGGTGAAGGTCGTGCGGATGCCGCCGGCACGGAGGCCGCCGATGCCCTTCGAGTACGACCAGGCGAGGTCCCAGGCCGAGCTCGAGGCGTCGACCTCGACCGCGACGATGACCGGCACGCCGCGGCCGGCCTCGTACTCGCGACGGACCGTGTGGCCCGGGCCCTTCGGCGCGACGAGGAGCACGTCGACGCCCTCGGGGGCCGTGATGTAGCCGAAGCGGATGTTGAAGCCGTGCCCGAAGACGAGCGCCTTGCCCGGTGCCAGGTTCGGCTCGACGTCGGCGGAGTAGAGGTGGCGCTGGACCTGGTCCGGGGCGAGGATGACGACGACGTCGGCCCAGCTCGTGGCCTCGGCGGGGGTCTGCACCGTGAAGCCCGCGTCCTCGGCCTTGGCGCGGCTCTTCGAGCCCTCCTGCAGGCCGACGACGACCTCGACGCCGGAGTCGCGGAGGTTGAGCGCGTGGGCGTGGCCCTGCGAGCCGTAGCCGATGACGGCCACCTTCTTGCCCTGGATGATCGAGAGGTCGGCGTCGTTGTCGTGGACGATGTCAGTCACGGGGGTCCTTCTGTCGGTGGTGGACGGGGTGGAGCTAGTTCTTGGGCACGCGGTCGGTGATCGACTTCGGGCCACGGCCGATCGCGAGGAGCCCCGACTGCGAGATCTCCTTGATGCCGTAGGGCTCGAGCACGCGCAGCAGGGCGTTGGTCTTGCCGGTGTCACCGGTGACCTCGACCACGAGCGAGTCCGTGGCCACGTCGACCACGCTGGCCCGGAACAGGGTCACGGCCTCGAGCACCTGGCTCCGCGTGGCGGCGTCGACCCGCACCTTGATGAGCATGTGCTCGCGCTGCACGGACTGGGAGTACTCCAGCTCGACGATCTTGATGACGTTGACGAGCTTGTTGAGCTGCTTCGTCACCTGCTCGAGCGGGAGCTCCTCGACGTCGACGACGACCGTGATGCGGCTCAGGCCGGGCACCTCGCTCTTGCCCACGGCGAGGCTCTCGATGTTGAAGCCGCGTCGGGCGAAGAGGCCCGCGACGCGCGTCAGCAGGCCGGGCTTGTCCTCGACGAGGAGGGACAGGACGTGGCTCATGCGGGCCTCCCGGTCATGTCGGCGTCCTCGTCGTCCCAGCTGGGCGCGTGGTCGCGGGCGTACTGGACGAACGAGTTGCTGACGCCCTGCGGCACCATCGGCCAGACCATGGCGTCGCGGCTCACCACGAAGTCGATGACGACCGGCCGGTCGTTCGTCTCGAGGGCGAGCCGGATGGCGTCGTCGACCTGGTCCTCCCGCTCCACCCGGATGCCGAGGGCACCGTAGGCGTCGGCGAGCTTGACGAAGTCGGGCACGCGGCGCGACTCGTGGCCCGTCTCGAGGTCGGTGAACGAGTGGCGACCCTCGTAGAAGAGCGTCTGCCACTGTCGCACCATGCCGAGCGACGAGTTGTTGATGATCGCGACCTTGATCGGGATGTCGTTGATGACGCAGGTCGCCAGCTCTTGGTTGGTCATCTGGAAGCAGCCGTCCCCGTCGATGGCCCAGACCACGCGGTCGGGCTCGGCCACCTTGGCGCCCATGGCCGCCGGGACCGAGTAGCCCATCGTGCCGGCCCCGCCGGAGTTGAGCCAGGAGTGCGGGCGCTCGTAACCGATGAACTGCGCCGACCACATCTGGTGCTGACCCACGCCCGAGGCGTAGACGGCCTCGGGCCCGGTGAGCTGCCCGATGCGCTGGATCACCTTCTGCGGCGACAGCAGGCCGTCGTCCGGCTCGCTGTAGCCGAGCGGGAACTGCTCGCGGAGCGCCGTCAGCCGGGCCCACCACTCGGTGGTGTCGGGTGCGCCCTGGGGCGAGACCTCGGCGAAGGCCGCGACCAGGTCGCCGATGACCTCGCGCGCGTCGCCCACGATCGGCACGTCGGCGAAGCGGATCTTCGAGATCTCGGCGGGGTCGATGTCGACGTGGACGACCTTCGCGTCGGGCGCGAAGAGCTCGGCCTTGCCCGTGACGCGGTCGTCGAAGCGGGCTCCGAGGGCGATGATCAGGTCGCTCTCCTGGAGGCCGAGGACCGCGGGCACCGTGCCGTGCATGCCCGGCATGCCCAGGTGCTGCGGGTGCGAGTCGGGGAACGCGCCCCGCGCCATGAGCGTCGTGACGACCGGAGCCCGCGTCGCCTCGGCGAGGCGCAGCAGCTCGGCCGAGGCACCGGAGCGGATCACGCCGCCCCCGACGTAGAGCACGGGCCTCTTCGACTCGGCGATCAGCTGCGCGGCGGCCGTGATCTGCTTGCCGTGCGCCTTGGTGACCGGCCGGTAGCCGGGCAGGTCGACGACCGGCGGCCACGAGAACGGCGCCTTGCCCTGCTGGGCGTCCTTGGTGATGTCGACGAGGACCGGGCCGGGACGGCCCGTCGTGGCGATCTGGTAGGCGGCGGCGAGGGTCGCCGGGACGTCCTCGGCCTTCGTCACGAGGAACGAGTGCTTGGTGACGGGCATCGTGATGCCGACGATGTCGGCCTCCTGGAACGCGTCGGTGCCCATCAGCGTCGAGAACACCTGGCCCGTGATCGCCAGCAGCGGCACGGAGTCCATGTAGGCGTCGGCGATGGCCGTGACGAGGTTCGTCGCCCCCGGGCCGGAGGTGGCGATGGCGACGCCGACGCGACCGGAGGCCGCGGCATAGCCTTCGGCGGCGTGGCCGGCGCCCTGTTCGTGGCGCACGAGGATGTGCCGGATCGCGGTCGACGACATGAGCTCGTCGTAGAACGGGATGATCGCACCGCCCGGCAGGCCGAACACGTCGGTGATGCCGAGCGCCTCGAGGCTGCGCAGGATCGCGCCGGAGCCGGTGAGGACCTCCGGTGCGGTCGTGGTCGTGCGCGAGGTCGGGACGTTGCCCGGAGGCGTGGGCAGGGGCGTGGAGTCGATGGGCGTCAAGGCCTGATCCCTACTTCGTGGTGGTGGGAACGATGGGTCTGCCCGCTAGTACGTGACCGCACCCTCGGCCGCGGAGCGGACCTGGCGGGCGTACTTGGCGAGGACACCGCGGGTGTACCGCGGAGGGAGGGGTGCCCAGCCGTCACGGCGGGCTTCGAGCTCAGCCGGATCGACGAGTAGGTCGATGGAGCGAGCTGCGATGTCGACCCGAATCAGATCACCATCGCGCACGAAGGCGACCGGACCTGCGTCCACCGCTTCGGGAGCCATGTGGCCGATGCACAGGCCGGTTGTGCCGCCTGAGAATCGCCCGTCCGTCAACAGTAGTACATCCTTGCCGAGCCCTGCGCCCTTGATGGCCGCGGTGATGGCGAGCATCTCGCGCATGCCGGGGCCGCCCTTCGGGCCCTCGTACCGGATGACGACGACGTCGCCCTTGCCGATCGTGCCGGCGGTGAGGGCGTCCATGGCGGCGCGCTCGCGCTCGAAGACGCGGGCAGGCCCCTCGAACACCTCGGCGTCGAAGCCGGCCGTCTTGACGACGGCGCCCTCGGGGGCCAGCGATCCGCTGAGCACCGTGAGCCCGCCGGACGCGTGGATGGGGTCGTCGAGCGTGCGCAGGACCTCGCCGTCGAGCGGCTTCGGCCTGATGTCGGCGAGGTTCTCGGCCACGGTCTTGCCCGTCACCGTGAGGCAGTCCCCGTGCAGCAGGCCCGCGTCGAGCAGGGCCTTCATGACGACCGGCACGCCGCCCATGCGGTCGACGTCGTTCATGACGTACCGGCCGAAGGGCTTGAGGTCGCCGATGTGGGGCACGGTGTCGCCGATGCGGTTGAAGTCGTCGAGCGTGAGCTCGACCTCGGCCTCGTAGGCGATGGCGAGCAGGTGGAGGATCACGTTCGTGGAGCCGCCGAAGGCCATGGCCACCGCGATCGCGTTCTCGAACGCCTCCTTCGTGAGGATGTCGCGAGCCGTGATGCCGAGGCGCAGCATGTTCACCACGGCCTCGCCCGAGCGGTGGGCGAAGTAGTCGCGGCGACGGTCCGCCGAGGGCGGCGACGCCGACCCGGGCAGGCTCATGCCGAGCGCCTCGGCGACGCTCGCCATGGTGTTCGCCGTGTACATGCCACCGCAGGCGCCCTCGCCCGGGACGATGGCGCACTCGATGGCCTTGAGGTCCTCTTCGCTGATGGTGCCGGCCTTCGCCGCCCCGACCGCCTCGAACGAGTCGATGATCGTGACGTCCTTCTCGGTGCCGTCGCTGAGCTTGACCCAGCCGGGCGCCACCGAGCCCGCGTAGAGGAACACGCTCGACAGGTCGAGCCGTGCCGCGGCCATGAGCATGCCCGGCAGGGACTTGTCGCAGCCCGCGAGCAGGACCGAGCCGTCGAGGCGCTCGGCCATCATGACGGTCTCGACGCTGTCGGCGATGACCTCGCGCGAGACGAGGGAGAAGTGCATGCCCTCGTGGCCCATGGAGATGCCGTCGGAGACCGAGATGGTGCCGAACTGCAGAGGGTAGCCGCCGCCGGAGTGCACGCCCTCCTTCGCGCCCTGGGCGAGGCGGTCGAGCGAGAGGTTGCAGGGGGTGATCTCGTTCCAGCTGCTGGCGATGCCGATCTGGGGCTTGCTCCAGTCCTCGTCGCCCATGCCCACCGCGCGGAGCATGCCGCGCGAGGTGGTCGCCTCGATGCCGTCGGTGACGTCGCGGCTCCGGGGCTTGATGTCGATCGGGGTCTGCGCGTCCTTCGCTGGCATGGGTCGAGTGTAGGCCCCGTGGCGGACGCCGGAGGACGGGCGCGGGCCGCCCCGCGCAGGGCGGAGCCGACCGGGGCCGGCCTCAGGAGCCCGCCGGGACCTCCGGCTCGTGACCCGGATCCGGCCGACCGCCCTCGTGCCGGGCCTCGTCGTCGTGGCGCAGCTCGACGGCGAGGGCGTCGGCGCTGCCCACGGGCAGCCGCTGGGCGTCGAGCTCGTCGTCGGGGACGTCCTCGAGCTCGGCACCGGCCCGGTCGACGGCCTCCTCGAGCTCGTCGGCGACGAGCAGGTCGCGGTCCACGTCGCCGTTGCGGTACGCGGCGCGCCCGATCATGTGCGCCGAGATCGGCGCCGTGAGCATCTGGAAGAGCAGGACCACCAGGAGGGACGCGATCGTTCCCCAGGTGTGCTGGTCGAGCGCGATGGCGGAGAGGATGAGCATGAGCCCGAAGATCTGCGGCTTCGTCGCCGCGTGCATGCGCGACAGCGTGTCGGGGAAGCGCAGGAGGCCGATGCCGGCCGCGAGGGAGAGCAGCGACCCGGCCGCCAGCATGACGACGGCGGCGACGTCGTAGACGGTCTCGCTCATGAGGGGTCCTGCTTCGAGACGTAGCGGGCGACCGTGATCGAGCCGAGCACCGCGGTGAGCGCCAGCACGATCATGACCGGGAGGGTCCGGGTGTGGTGGTTGATCACCATGTCGGCACCGACGACGCAGATGAGGGTCGTGAGCAGCATGTCGCTCGCGATCATGCGGTCGAGGATGCTCGGGCCGCGCACGATGCGCCACACCGAGGCGAGCCCGGCGAAGGCGAAGATGGCGCCGACGATCCAGAAGACGACGGTCATGAGGCTCCTCCTGCTCCCCCGGCCGCGACGGGGGTGCCCGCCTCGATGCGACGCAGGTCGTCGGTGCTGCCGAGGACGCGCACGAGCCGCCGCTCGACGGCGAGGACGTTGCGGTGCACCGTCTCGACGGCCTGGTCGTCGTCCACCGACAGCGAGTGCAGGTAGAGGATGGACCGTTCGCGGTCCGCCTCGACGATGAGCGACCCGGGCACGAGCGACACGGCCAGGCCCACGAGCGTCATGATGAAGTCGGAGCGCGTGTGCAGCTGCACCGCGACGATGGCGTTGTGCCGCACCCCGCGCGGGCGCACGGCCTGCCAGCTGACCTGGACCGAGGCGACCACGAGGTCGCGGAGGAACACGACGAGGAACACCACGGCGTGCCACAGGTTGAAGCGCCCGCTGAGCTCGACGGGCGGCAGCGGGAAGACCCGCGTGACGAGCAGCGCGACGACGACGCCGGTGACGACGGCGAGCACGGTGACCTGGTTCCAGAGGAACATCCAGAGCACGACGAGCCCCACGAGCAGCGGCAGTTGCCGGGCGAGGCTGCGGCCGATCTCGCGGCCCGAGGGACGCTCGGTCATCACTGCACCTCCCCGTCGGGGAAGACCAGCTGGACGTACGCGTCGGCACCGTACACGTTGCCCGCGGCTCGCTCGGCGACGCCGTAGAGCGGCCCGGCGAACACGGTCAGGGACAGCGACACGAGCACCATGCCGGTGGTGGCCCCGACCATGGTGCGGGGGTTGGCCCGGCGCTGCACGACGTCGGTGCGGCCGGGGGCCTCTTCGAGGCGGGAGGTGAGCGGCGACGAGTGGTCGGCGACCTCCTCCTTCTTCCGCCAGAACGCCAGGCTCCAGGCGCGCATGAGCGCGTAGAGGGTCAGGAGGCTCGTGAGGGCCCCGGCACCGATGAGCACGTAGACGAGGGGGGTCCCCACGCGGGCGCCGGCGTCGAAGAGCGCCACCTTGCCGATGAACCCCGAGAAGGGCGGGATGCCCCCGAGGTTGAGCGCCGGGATGAAGAAGAGCACGGCGATGACGGGCGAGGCCTTGAGCAGCCCGCCGAGGCGGAGGACGCTGGCCGTGCCGCCCCGGCGCTCGATGAGCCCCGCGGCGAGGAACAGCGTCGTCTGCACGGTGATGTGGTGCACGACGTAGTAGATGGTCGCCGCGAGCCCCGCGACGGTGCCGAGGGCGATGCCGAAGATCATGTAGCCGATGTGGCTGACCAGGGTGAACGACAGCAACCGCTTGATGTCGGCCTGTGCCACGGCGCCCAGGATGCCGACGATCATCGTGCAGAGCGCGATCACCAGCAGGTAGACGTTGACGTTGCTCTCGACGAACAGCACCGTCTCGGTCCGGATGATGGCGTAGACGCCGACCTTGGTCAGCAGGCCCGCGAAGACCGCGGTGACCGGCGCGGGCGCGGTCGGGTAGCTGTCCGGCAGCCAGAACGACAGCGGGAAGACCGCGGCCTTGATGCCGAAGGCGGTGATGAGCATGACGTGGATCACGGCCTGCACGTCGGACGGGATCGAGTCCATCTTCTGCGCGATGTCGGCGATGTTGACGGTGCCGAGGGCGCCGTAGATCATGGCGATCGCGGCGAGGAACAGCACGCTCGAGACGAGGCTGACGATGATGTACGTCACGCCGGCCCGGATGCGCTGCTCGGTGCCGCCGAGCGTGATGAGCACGTAGCTGGCCACGAGCAGGATCTCGAAGCCCACGTAGAGGTTGAAGAGGTCCCCGGCGATGAAGGCGTTGAACACGCCCGTCGCCAGGATCAGGTAGGTCGGGTTGTAGATGGAGACCGGGGTGTCGCCGTCGTCGCCGTCGGCCGCCCCCTGCCCCACCGAGAACACGAACACGGCGAGCAGCACGATCGACGAGATCGTCAGCATGAGCGCGGCGAGCCGGTCGACGACGAGCACGATGCCGAAGGGGGCGGCCCAGCCGCCCACCTGCACGGCGAGGGAGCCGTCACGGTCGACGACCACGAGCAGGACGGCGCTGATCACCACGACGACCGCGAGGGAGCCGATGGTCAACCAGCCCTGCAGGCGCGGACGGCGACCGGCGACGAGGGTCGACGCGGCGCCGAACAGCGGCACCAGGACGACGAGGGGCACGAGGACGCTCATGAGACGCTCCCTCCGTCGTGTCGTTCAGAGGCCGAGGTGGCCGGTTCGTCGGGGTCGGGCTCGGGTTCGTGGCTGCCGGGCACGGCGGCCTCGGCGTACTCGCCGAACTCGGTGTCGCCCGCGTCGTCGTCCTGGTCGCCCGAGCGGGACTCCGTGGGGATGGGCCGGCGGCCCACCTCGCGGTCCTCGACGTCGTCCGCCAGGGTGTCCTCGCGCGCCAGCCGCCAGGAGCGGTAGATGAGCGCGAGCAGGAACGCGGAGACCCCGAAGGTGATGACGATCGCCGTCAGGGTGAGGGCCTGCGGCAGCGGGTCGGTGAAGGTCGAGGGGTCGTCCTGGCCGTCGGCCACGGGGGCCGTCCCGGCCCGCCCCGTCATGATCAGGATCAGGATGTTCGTCGCGTTGCCGACCAGGAGGAACCCCAGCAGGACGCGGGTCATGCTCCGCTCGAGGAGCAGGTACACCCCGCACGAGTAGAGCGCCGCCATGACGACGAGCAGCACCAGCGAGACGCTCACGAGGCGTCACCTCCTCGGGCGTCGGCCGACTCGAGCTCTCTCTGGTCGGCCTCCTCTTGACGGTCGACCTCGGCCCCGAGGCTGCGCAGGACGTCGAGGACGAGCCCGATGACGACCAGGTAGACGCCGACGTCGAAGAAGGTCGAGGTCACGAACTCGAGGTGGCCCAGCACGGGCACCTCGGCCTCGAACCAGGTGGAGGTCAGGGCGTCGGCGCCGAGCGCGAGCGGCACCACGGCCGTGAGCACGATCGCCGCCAGGCCGGTGCCCAGCACCTTGCCCGCGTCGAGCGGTGCGGCCGCCCCCAGCTCGTAGCGCCCTCCGGCGAGGTAGCGGGCGACGAACGCCATGCCCGCCACGAGACCGCCGGCGAAGCCGCCGCCGGGCAGGTTGTGGCCGACGAAGAGCAGCCAGATCGACACGACCATGATCGCGTGGAAGAGCAGCCGGACGACGACCTCCAGGAGGATCGAGCGGTTCTGCGGGGCGAGCTTGCGCCCGGCGAGCAGCCACGCCCGACGGTCGACGCCGTCGTCGGCGACGTCGTCGCTGTCGCCGGCCGTGGGGGTCGGCGCGGTCGCGGGCTGCCCGTCGCCGTCGAGCACGACGGGGGCGGGCTCGCGCACCGGCCGGACGCGGGCCAGGAACCGCTGGGCCCGGTTCGTCCGGGCCGGCCGCGGCAGGACGTCGGTGCGGGAGGTGAGGAACACCAGGCTCGCGACGCCGGTCGCGGCGACGATGAGCACGGCGATCTCGCCCATGGTGTCCCAGCCGCGGATGTCGACGAGCGTGACGTTGACCACGTTCTTGCCGTGACCGCCCGTGACGGCGAGCTCGGGGAACGCGTCGGAGATGAGCGGGACGTCGCGCGCCCCCAGGGCGACGACCGCGATGGTCGCCATGGCGGCGCCCACGCCGATGCCGAGGAGCGCCCGGATGCGCTTGTGACTGCTCCCGTTGCGATCGCCGAGGCGGGCCGGCAGGCGTCGGAGGACCAGCACGAAGGCGATGAGCGTGATCGTCTCGATGAGCACCTGGGTGAGGGCGAGGTCGGGCGCGCCGTGCAGGGCGAAGAGGCCGGCCATGCCGTACCCCGTCACTCCGACCAGCACGACCGCCTGGAACCGCTTGTTCGAGCGGGTCGCGCCGATGGCGCCGATGATCATGAGCGCGCCGATCGCGAGCTGGCCGGGGTGGTCGGCGAGCACGGCCTCGGTGGGCCAGGTGCGGTTGAGCGTCAGCGTCACGGCCGACGAGACGACGAAGACGAGGAGGATCGTCGCGAGGTAGAACGGCAGCGAGCCGCGCTGCGTCGCCGCGGTCGTCCGCGACGCCGTCCAGTCGACGCCCGCCATGATGCGCAGGTAGGCGTCCGAGGCGCGGGGCGTCCCGGAGAGGGCGCGCTGGAGGTCGGCCACGGGCTCGCGCAGCCGGAACAGCACGGCACCGAGGACGAGCGTGCCCAGGGTGATGAAGAGCGCCGGCTCGAACCCGTGCCAGAGCGCCAGGTAGTAGGGCTCGGCCTCGCTCGCCCCGGCGGGCACCGTGTCGGCGTACCCGGCGAGGGCGTCGCCCACGGGGTGCGCCAGGAAGCCCAGCACGACCCCGAGCACCGCGAGGACGGCGGGCGAGGCGAGGAAGTCGACGTGCTCGTGCACGAAGCTCGCGGGCTCCACCCCGGGCTTGCGCCCGAAGGCCCCCCAGAGGAACCGCAGGCTGTAGGCCATCGTGAGCACGCTGCCGAGGGCCACGCCCACCAGGGCCACCCAGCCCAGGACCGACCCGGTCTCGGCGTCGTGCAGGAGCGCCGTGAGGACGGCCTCCTTGGCGACGAAGCCGAGGGTCGGGGGCACGCCGGCCATCGACGCGAGCGCCAGCACGGTGATGCCGACGAGCAGGGGCGCCTGCCGGCCCAGGCCGCACAGCTTGCGCAGGTCGCGCGTGCCCGTGCGGTGGTCGATAATGCCGACCACGAGGAAGAGCGTCGACTTGAACAGGGCGTGCGCGACGAGGAGGGTCAGCCCGGCGAGGGCCGCGTCGCGCGTGCCGTAGCCGACGACGACGGTGAGGAAGCCCAGCTGGCTGACGGTGCCGTAGGCGAGGACGAGCTTGAGGTCGTGCTGGCGCAGGGCGCGGTAGCCGCCGAGCAGCATCGTCGCGACGCCGACGACGACGACGATCTCGCGCCAGCCCGGGCTCTCGGCGTAGCCCGGGGCCAAGCGGGCCACGAGGTAGATGCCGGCCTTCACCATCGCGGCCGCGTGCAGGTAGGCGCTCACCGGCGTCGGCGCCGCCATGGCCGCCGGCAGCCAGAAGTGGAACGGCACGAGCGCCGACTTC
>Ga0265780_10007889_pt1 | contig 13011 bp, 12 predicted proteins | sample P1T30metagenome_FD_192432 | JGI IMG/M metagenome (GOLD analysis project Ga0265780, IMG submission 192432) | Plant litter microbial communities from East Loma Ridge, Irvine, California - P1 T30 | ecosystem: Environmental > Terrestrial > Plant litter > Unclassified | place: USA: California...
GGTGTGTCACGTCGTCGCTGCCGGCACGCCAGAGAGGGATCAGACTCCATGGGCCTTGCAGCGATAGAGATAATGTAGAGCATCGTGCAGTAAAATGTCAAGGGTCATCCGACGAAACACACGAATGCAGACCAGGCTGTCCGCTCGATGTCCTGCCATCGACCGACCGGTTGGTTCCTGTGCGGCGTCGGCACACGTCTGTTATGGTCGCCAGACGACGGTCGGGGCCGCGCAGGGCGTCCCGACCCGTCCGCACGAAGGAGTGGCATTCATGCCTCGCAAGCCCGATCCGACACGCAAGCCCGAGCTGCTCGGCCAGATCATCGACCACCTCCGGTCGCGGAGCATCGCGACCGTCTCGTTCCGCACCCTCGCCGAGGCTCTCGGTGTCAGCACCTACGTCTTCGTCTATCACTTCGGCAACCGTGCCGAGCTGATCGCCGAGATCGTCCGAGCGGTCGTCGGCCGCCACGATCACCTCCTCCCCGCCGACGCCGCGTCGCTCGACGCGGCCGCGTTCCGCGGGCACCTCGTCTCGTACTGGGACGAGGCGTCGAGCGAACGGGGTCTCGACCTCCAGCGTCTCGAGATGGAGTCGGCGCTGCTCGAGGTCGTCGCCGGCGACGAGCCGGGTGTCGCTCGGCAGGCGGGCGCCCGTTGGCGCGAGGCCGTGTCGACGTGGCTCGTCGCCCAGGGCACCTCGTCGGAGGACGCCACCGTGCAGGCGCGGGCCTTCGTCGCCGAGGTCGAGGGGCTGCTCTACGACGCCGTCGTCGCCGGTGGCGCCGACGAGCCCGGTGCGGTGTTCGTGCACCGGGTCGACGCGCTCGTCGAGAGTGCCGGGGCGGCGTCCCGCGGCTGACTCGCCGCTCGGCGGGTCGTCTCCGAGCAGGTGTCGCGACGCCGTCAGACGAAGAACGGGCCAGGTGCTCAGCACCTGGCCCGTTCGGGCGCCCTCACCGCAGGGAAGGTAGGGCGCCGTGACCCGGCGGCATGCAACCCGATTCACGCCGCTTGGTGCTCATACTGTACGTGGAATCTCACATGGAGCGCAAGTCGGGTCGGGGCGGGCTCGTCGCGCCCTCGGCTCTGAGAAGATGTCCCCATGCCGTCACACGTGAGCCCGCCCCGCGGGATGAGAGACTTCCTCCCCGCCGAGAAGCGTCGCCGGGAGCGCGTGCTCAGCACCATCCGCGACGTATACCGCTCGTACGGCTTCGACGAGATCGAGACGCCCGTGGTCGAGTCGACCGACTTCCTCTACTCGGGTCTCGGCGGCGACAACGAGAAGCAGGTCTTCGCCGTGCTGAAGCGCGGTCTCGACGTCGACGACCTCAAGTCGGCCGACTCCGCGCTGGCGCTCGCCGACCTGGGGCTCCGATTCGACCTCACCGTGCCGCTGGCCCGGTTCTACGCCTCGCACCGCGCCGAGCTGCCGGCGGTCTTCCGATCCGTGCAGGTGGCGCCCGTCTGGCGGGCCGAACGTCCGCAGAAGGGTCGCTACCGGCAGTTCGTCCAGTGCGACATCGACATCCTCGGCGAGGCCGGCCCGCTCGCCGAGATCGAGCTCATCTCGGCGACCACGGCCGTCCTCTCGGCGCTCGGCCTCGAGGGCACGTCGATCCGCATCAACGACCGCCGGGTGCTGCTCGGGGTCCTCTCGCACTGGGGTGCGCCCGCCCACCTGACGGAGCAGGCGCTGATCGAGCTCGACAAGCTCGACAAGATCGGCGTCGAGGGCGTCGTCGCGCGTCTCCACGAGATCGGGGTCGAGCACGGCGGGCTGGAGGATGCGCTGCGCGAGCTCTCGACGGCCGACTGGTCGACGATCACCGGCACCGAGCCTCCTGCCTGGCTCGACGTCGCCGCCGCCGCCGATCTGGTGGCGCTCCGCGAGGCCCTCCCCGGCGCGCGTCTCGTCTTCGACCCGACGCTCGTGCGCGGCATGGGCTATTACACGGGCACCATCTTCGAGGTCGCGCACCCCGAGTTCGGCTACTCGCTCGGTGGCGGCGGCCGCTACGACGGCATGATCGGGCGGTTCCTCGGCGCGGACGTCCCCGCCGCCGGCTTCTCGTTGGGGTTCGAGCGCATCGTCGACCTCGTCGACCAGGGCGACCCCGATCACGACGGTCTCGCCCTCGTGCACGACGCGGGCGTGCCCGCGGCCGAGCTCACGGCCCTGCGGGCGGCGCTGCTCGAACGGGGGGAGGCGCGGGTCCGTCTCGATCGGCGCGTCAAGAACCTCACGCGCCAGCTCGACACCCTCGCCGAGTCCGGCTACACGCGCTTCGCCGTCGTGCGGGGCGGAGAAGGCGTCGACGACCTGCAGATCAAGACGCTCGGCTGACAGCGGGCCGTCCGCTGCGGCGCGGTGCCTCGCTAGGATTGGCGCGGACCTCGGTCCTGCGAACACAACGACTACTAAGGAGTTCTCCGTGGCAGCAATCGACGCCGTAGGCGCCCGCGAAATCCTCGACTCGCGGGGCAACCCGACCGTCGAGGTCGAGGTCCTGCTCGACGACGGGACGGTCTCTCGGGCCGCCGTCCCCTCGGGCGCATCGACCGGGGCCTTCGAGGCCTACGAACTGCGCGACGGCGACGCGAGCCGTTACCTCGGCAAGGGCGTGCTCAAGGCCGTCTCGGCGGTCATCGACGAGATCGGCCCGGCCGTCGAGGGCTTCGACGCCACCGACCAGCGCCTGATCGACGCGGCGATGATCGAGCTCGACGGCACCGACAACAAGAAGCGCCTCGGCGCGAACGCCATCCTCGGCGTCTCGCTGGCAGTGGCCCGTGCGGCCGCCGACTCGGCCGATCTGCCGCTCTTCCGCTACCTCGGCGGGCCGAACGCGCACACGCTCCCCGTGCCGATGCTCAACGTCATCAACGGCGGTTCGCACGCCGACAGCAACGTCGACATCCAGGAGTTCATGATCCTGCCGATCGGCGCTTCGACCTTCGCCGAGGCGCTCCGATGGGGCGCCGAGACGTACCACGCCCTCAAGAGCGAGCTCAAGGCCAAGGGCCTCTCGACCGGTCTCGGCGACGAGGGCGGCTTCGCGCCGAACCTCGACAGCAACCGGGCCGCGCTCGACCTGCTCGTCGACGCGATCACCAAGGCCGGCTTCACGCCCGGCAAGGACATCGCGCTCGGTCTCGACGTCGCCTCGAGCGAGTTCTACGCCGACGGCTCGTACACCTTCGAGGGCGAGAAGCGCGACTCCGCGTTCCTCTCCGGCTACTACGCCGACCTGGTCGCCTCGTACCCGCTCGTCACCATCGAGGACCCCCTCGACGAAGACGACTGGGAGGGCTGGGCGCACCTCACGAGCGAGATCGGCTCGAAGACGCAGATCGTCGGCGACGACCTGTTCGTCACGAACCCCGAGCGCCTCGCGAAGGGCATCGAGGCCGGCGCCGGCAACTCGATCCTCGTCAAGGTCAACCAGATCGGCACGCTGACGGAGTCCCTGGACGCCGTCGCGCTCGCACAGCGCAGCGGCTACACGACCGTGCTGTCGCACCGCTCCGGTGAGACCGAAGACACCACGATCGCCGACCTCGCGGTCGCCACCGACGCCGGTCAGATCAAGACGGGGGCCCCGGCCCGCTCCGAGCGCGTCGCGAAGTACAACCAGCTGCTCCGCATCGAAGAGGAGCTCGGCGACGCGGCGGTCTACGCCGGTCGCTCGGCCTTCCCCCGCTTCCGCGGCTAGGCACGGCTCCGAGAGGCCCGTCCCGCTTCGGCGGGGCGGGCCTCTCGGCGTTCCGTGACCGACTCGACGGGGCGGTCGTCTACCCTCGGAGTCATGTCCCGAGAGTCGAAGAGCAGGCGTCTGCCCGTCATCCTGCCCGAGACGGAGTCGGCCACGAGCGGCTGGCTCCGCAACATCCGCTTCTCGGGCTTCAGTCTCCTGATGCTCGTCATCCTGGTCCTGTTCGTCGTGATCCTCGCGCCGTCCCTCCGCACCCTCGTCCAGCAGCAGCAGCAGATCGCGGCCATCCAAGACGAGGTCGAGCGGCAGAAGGCCGACGTGACGGATCTCCAGGGCGATGTCGCGCGGTGGAGCGATCCCGCGTACATCGAGGCTCAGGCGCGCGACCGCCTGCTCTACGTGTACCCGGGCGAGTACAGCTACCTGGTGATGGGCGACGCGACGACCGACGCCGAACGGCCGCAGGCACCCATCAGCGACGAGCTGCAGACCCCCCAGGTCGACTGGATCGCCGCCATGACCTCGTCGGTGATCGACGCCGGTCTCAGCGACGAGCCGGCAACCGAGCTGATCGCCCCCGACATCGACGGCAGCGAGCTCCCCACCTCGACCCCGACAGGCGGCACCCCGTGACCACCCCTCCGTTCGACCCCGTGACCGAACTCGACGTGCGGATCGTCACCGCGCAGCTCGGGCGCCCGGCGCGCGACGTCATCGGCATCGCCGCCCGGTGCGCCTGCGGCAACCCCACCGTCGTCGCGACGAAGCCGCGACTCGGCGACGGCACGCCCTTCCCGACCCTCTACTACCTGTGCCACCCGGGCGCGACGGCGGCCGTCTCGACCCTCGAGGCGAACGGCGTGATGGCAGAGTTCACCGACCTGCTGGCCGCAGATGCCGATCTCGCCGCACGCTACCGGTCGGCCCACGAGGCCTACCTCGCCGACCGCGAGAGCATCGAGCACGTCGGCGAGATCGCTCACGTCACCGCGGGCGGCATGCCCGAGCGCATCAAGTGCCTGCACGCCGTGGTGGGTCACTCCCTCGCCGCCGGCCCCGGGGTCAACCCGCTCGGCGATCTCGCGCTCGACCGAGCGACGTGGAGCCCCGACGTGTGCCGGTGCCCCGACTACCTGGCCGACGGCGACTCGGCCGAGCGCGCCTCCGGCGGGGATGTCTGACCCGTGCCCGAGCTGACGCTGCGGACGACCTCGGCGACGATCGCGGCGCTGGCCCTGGCGGCCGTCGTCGTGGTCGCCCCGGGGGGCGCGGCGCGAGCCGACGCCATCCGCGACGACCAGTACTGGCTCGCCGACTACGGCATCGAGCAGGCCTGGCAGTCGAGTCGCGGCGCGGGGGTGACCGTCGCCGTGATCGACACCGGCGTCGACTCGTCGGTCGCCGAGCTCGAGGGCGCGGTCGTCGGAGGCACCGACGTCTCGGGTCAGGGCTCGGCGGACGGCCAGACGCCCGTCGGCACGGACGACCCGACGCACGGAACCCTCGTCGGCTCGATCCTCGCGGGTCGGGGGACGGCGTCCGGTGACGGCGTCATCGGCGTCGCTCCCGAGGCCGATCTGCTGTCCGTCTCGGTCGGCTTCGGGTCGGATGCCGTCGACTCCGACACGCAGATCGCCGAGGCCGTCCGATGGGCGGTCGACAACGGGGCCGACGTGATCAACATGTCCCTCACGCGCAACACCCTCGACTGGCCGACGAGCTGGGACGACGCGTTCCTCTACGCGATGCAGCACGACGTCGTCGTCGTAGCCGCGGCGGGCAACAGGGGCAGCGGCACGACCGAGGTCGGGGCGCCGGCCACCATGCCGGGGGTGCTCACCGTCGCCGGCGTCGACCGGTCGGGTCAGGCGAGCTTCGACGCCTCGAGTCAGGGCATCACCATCGGCGTCGCGGCGCCGAGCGAGAAGCTCGTCGGGGTCGGACCGGGTGACGTCCACTACAGCTGGAGCGGCACGAGCGGCGCGACCCCGATCGTCGCGGGCGTCGTCGCGCTCGTGCGGGGTGCGCACCCCGAGCTCGATGCCGACGACGTCATCAACCGGGTGATCTCCACGGCCGACTCGCGCGGCACGACCACCCCCGATCCGCTCTACGGCTACGGACTCGTCGACGCCTCGGCCGCCGTCGGCGATCGGGTGGCCCCGGTCGAGGCGAATCCCATGGGCGATCTCGCCGAGTGGATCCGACTGCACCGGCGGGCCGAGGTCCCCGTCGCCACCCCGTCGTCGACGGCCGAGGCGGCACCGGCTCCCGTCCCCACCCCGAGCGTCGACCGCGACGACCGCCTCCAGGCGCTCATCCCGACGGTCGAGTCGATGCGCTCGACGGGCATCCCGCTGATCGTCTTCGGGCTGTTCGGGGCGGCCCTGCTCGGCGTCGCGCTCGGCGCTCTCCGCCAGTACAGGAGGCGACGCCACCAGGAGTAAGGTCTTTACGGACAACCCCACCTCAAGGAGATCATCCCCCGTGCCCAAAATCCTGATCGTCGGCGGCGGCTACGCCGGTTTCTACACCGCCTGGAAGCTCGAGAAGTGGCTGCGCAAGGGTGAGGCCGAGGTCACGATCGTCGACCCGCTGCCCTACATGACCTACCAGCCGTTCCTGCCCGAGGTGGCGGCCGGCTCGATCGAGCCGCGTCACGCCGTCGTCGCCCTGCGACGTCACCTGAAGAAGACGAACGTCGTCACGGCGAAGGTCACCCGCGTCGACCACGCGACGAAGACCGCCACGATCACGCCCGAGGTGGGCGACGAGTGGACGATGGAGTACGACCAGGTCGTCATGACGGCCGGCGCCGTCTCCCGCACGTTCCCGATCCCGGGCGTGGCCGACGAGGCCATCGGTCTCAAGACCATCGAGGAGGCCGCGGCGATCCGCGACAAGCTCCTCACCAACTTCGCGAAGGCTGCGAACCTCCCGGCCGGGCCCGAGCGCGACCGCCTGCTGACGGTCGTCGTGGTGGGCGGCGGCTTCGCGGGCATCGAGGTGTTCGCCGAGCTCCGCAGCTTCGCGAGCGACCTGATCAAGAGCTACCCCGGTCTCACCGTCGACGACACGCACTTCCACCTCATCGAGGCCATGGGGCGCATCATGCCCGAGGTGTCGCTCGAGACCAGCCACTGGGTGCTCAAGAACCTCGCCGAGCGGCAGGCCACGGTCCACCTCGACACGCAGCTGCAGTCCGCGGTGGGCGGCAAGCTCGAGCTGTCGACGGGCGAGTCGTTCGAATCCGACCTCATCGTCTGGACCGCCGGGGTCATGGCGAACCCGATGGTCCGCAACACCGACTTCCCGCTCGAGCAGCGTGGCCGCATCACCGTCAAGCCCGACCTCCGCATCGTCGACGGCGAGACGATCGTCCCCGACGCCTGGGCGTGCGGCGACGTCGCGGCGACCCCCGACCTGACCGGCAAGGGCGTCGGCGGCTTCTGCGTCCCGAACGCCCAGCACGCCGTCCGGATGGGCAAGCAGCTCGCCAAGAACCTCGTCGCCTCGCTGCGCGGCGAGTCCGTCACCGACTACCGGCACGACAACCTCGGCGCCGTCGCAGGTCTCGGGCTCAACGTCGGCGTGTTCCAGAGCGGCAAGATCGCCGTCAAGGGGTTCCCGGCCTGGATCGCCCACCGCGGCTACCACGGCATGGCGATGCCCTCGTTCGAGCGCAAGTTCCGCGTCGTGGGCGGTTGGTGGAACAACCTCTGGCTCGGTCGCGACATCGTCTCGCTCGACAACCGCGAGCGTCCGCGCGCCGCCTTCGAGGAGTTCGCCTCGCGCCCCAAGCCGGCAGCCGAATCGGCCCCTGCCGCCGCGCCGGCGCCCGAGGTCGGGACGCCCGCGGGCGAGCCCGGTCCGGCCTACGCGAACCCCGCCGACGAGAAGGGCGCCGCCGAGAAGGGCGCCGCCGCCGAGACCGAGACGGTCGAGACCAGCGCCAAGTAGTGAGCCCAGCCCGACGACTCAGACGGCGCCCGCCCGCGGATCCCCGCGAGGCGGGCGTCGTCGTCCGTCAGGGCTTTGTAGTCTGAGAGCCGGGCCCCCATAGCCCAATCGGCAGAGGCAGGCGACTTAAAATCGCCTCAGTCAGGGTTCGAGTCCCTGTGGGGGCACTCGGAGGGGTCGGCGGCGGCGCCGGAGCATGATCACCGAGGCGAGCGCGAATGCCGCGAGGGTGGCGAAGGCGACCGTCGTCCAGACACCGGGTGCGACGGGGGTGCCGACGAGGACGAGTGCGGCAGTCGTCGCCCCGATCATCGCGACGCCGCTGTAGGCGACCTTCGACCACGCCCACAGCGCCTGCCCGGGCAGCGTGCCCAACGGGAGGATCGACAGCACGAGCGATCCGATCCCGGCGAGGCACATCGTCGTCGCGATCTCCAGCAGCAGTTGCTAGAGGAACCCGTCGCCGAAGCCTCCCCAGCCATGGGCCGCCCAGGCGGCGAACGAGACGACGAGCAGGGCGCCGATCTGAGCCGCGGCGACCATGCCCCGCGCCGCCGTCGACGGCTCCCGTACGGGCGCGGGGTTTTCGGGCGTCGACGCGGCCGTCCGTGCGACGACAGCGCCCGTCACGAGCACCCCGAGGACGAGGGGCGGGTCGAGCGACAGCACGCGGGTGACGGCGCAGGCGACGAGGGCCGCCGTGAGGAGGGCCGGCGACATGCGGATGCTCACGCCGAGGCCGGCCCGTCGACCGACCAGCACCGCGGGGAGGACCACGGTGAGAGCGTTCAGAGCCAGGACGCCGACGACGACCCCGAGCAGGAGACGCGCGTACTGCACCTGGCCGTCCACCCCGGCCGCGACGGCGATGGCGACGCTGCCGACGGCGAGGGCGACCCCGACGCTGACCCGAGGGTCGATGCTCCCTCCGCTGAACGAGGTCGGCAGCTCGGCGGCCCTGTTGCGGCCCGTCAGTCGAGGAGCGGGGCGATGCACGCGTGCGCCGAGGGTCCGTGCGACCATCCGGATCGGCCCGGCGACCACGACCAGGAACAGCAGACCCAGAGCGAGCGCCGACGGCCACACGGGGCCGCCCAGGGTCTGGGTGAGGCCCGGCAGATCGCGACCGAACGAGGTCGCGGTCGCCCAGGTGCCCGTCGTCGGGTTCTGGACCGGCCCGGGGCCGCCCGCCGCGCCTCCTGGAGGCACCGCCGCCCCGCCCCCGCCGCCGTCTCCTGGCGTGACGGAGCCGGGCACCGGCGTCGCGGAGGGGTCGTCGTCGGTCGGGACGGGTGCCGGCGTCGCCGTGGTGCCGTCGGGGCTGCGCGAGGGGGTGGGGGTGACGCCGGGAGCCCCGGGGGAGGCGCTGGGCACGTCCGTCGGGCCGCTCGCGCCGACGACGACGGTCACGCTCCGCGACACGGGACCGTAGTTGCCCGCCGCATCGACCTGAGCCGCCGTGATGGTCCGCGAGCCGTCGGGGAGGGCGGAGCCCGTCGAGTCGCAGCTCCAGGATGCGCCGGCGATGGTCGCCTGGCACACGGGCGAGCCGTCGACGTAGACCGTCACCGTCGCACCGCTCTCGCCCGAGACCCTGATGACCATGGGCTGGGCGTCGACACGGCTTCCCGAGCCCGGAGAGGTGATGACCGGGGCTCCGGGCGCCTCGCGGTCGATCGTGGCGACGACCGCGGCCGACGCACCGGATCGGGGGATCGGGATGGCGTCGCTCCGCTGCGTCGCGGTCAGCGAGTATCGACCGGACGGGAAGGACCCGGCGTCGAGCACGGCGCTCCACTCGCCCGCGGTGTCGGCCGTGCCGGATGCGCTCGCCCCTGCGGCCGTCGTCACCGTGACCACCGCGCCCGGTTCGGCGGAACCGGTCACCTTGGCACCGAGCAGCAGGCCGCCGCGAACGGTGGGAGCCCCGAGGACCGCGAAGGAGGCGCTGCTCACGTCGGGCAGATCGGCATGGGTCGTGTCCCGAGCCGTCAGGACGATGTCGGCACCGTTCGCGACGGTCACGGAGCACGACCACCGACCCGACGGGGCGGCGGCGGAGGAAGGCACGGTCGTCTCGCAGAGCGAGCGGGAGGGGACCTCGGGGTCGAGGACCCTCACCGACGAACCCGAGGCGGCCGTGCCCCCGATCGCGAAGGTGTTCACCGTGCGTCCGCCGACGTCGTCGATGGTCGGTGCGGGGGGATCGGCCGGCGCGGTCGGGCCGGGGGCCGGCTCCGTGGGCGCGCCGAGGCCGGGCGAGGGGGCGCCCGACTGCCGGTCGGGCTCGGGCGCCGCGGGTGTCGACGTCGGCGCACCCGCCGCCTGCGCCGACGGGGCGGGCACGACGGCCAGGGCGGTGCCCGCGAGCAGCGGGAGGGCGATGAGGAGGGCTCCGACGGCACGCAGAAGAGGGCGTCCGGCGCTGGCAGCCGAGGGACGCGACGGGATCGGGGTCGGAGAAACGGGCACTGCCCACCATTCAGCACGTTCGCGGGCGGCAAGTCAATCCGCTGAGAGGGGGAGGTCGGGTGCGCTCGTCGTGAGTTCGCTCCGAAGACGCTCAGACGACGTCGAGGCGGCATCCGGCGCATTTATAGTGAAGATCTGACTGCGACGGCCTGAATACCGTCCGAGACGACCGACATCTCTCGCGTCTTTCGCGTCGTACCCCAAGGAGTGACACGTCATGCAACCGGCCACGATCGGCATCCTGGTAGCCGTCGGCATCATCGTCCTGCTCGCGATCATCGCCGGCATCTACCTCTGGGCGACCTACAACTCCCTCGTGACCCTCAAGGTCCGCGTCGACGAGGCCTGGAGCGACATCACGGTCCAGCTCAAGCGGCGGGCTGATCTGATCCCGAACATCATCGAGGCGGTCAAGGGCTACGCGACCCACGAGTCGAAGGTGTTCCAGAACGTGACCGAGGCCAGGGCCGAGACCCTGGGGGCTCAGACGCCCGCCGAGGCGTCGGCGGCCGAAGGTCACATGCAGACGGCCCTGAAGAGCATCTTCGCCGTGTCCGAGGCCTACCCGCAGCTCCAGGCGAGTCAGAACTTCCTGCAGCTGCAGTCCGAGCTCGTCGACACCGAAGACAAGATCCAGGCCGCGAGGCGGTTCTTCAACGGCGGTGTCCGCGAATTCAACACGAAGACGCGGGTGTTCCCGAACACGGTCTTCGCGAAGCGCCTCGGCTTCACCGAGCGGGACTTCTTCGAGGTCGCCGAGCCGTCGGCGATCGCCGAACCCCCTCGCGTCCAGTTCTGAGCCCGCCCCACCTCGACGCCGCGCCCCGAACGGACATCGGCCCATGTACTCAGCCGTCTCGCGCAACAAACGCAACACCGTCCTGATCGTCCTGATCTTCCTGGTCATCATCGGCGCACTCGGCTTCGGGGCGGGTGCCCTGTACGGCAACTACTCGATCGGGTTCGTCGTCCTCGCCGCGGCGTCGATCTACGCTCTGATCCAGTACTTCGCCGCCAGCGGTCAGGCGCTGTCCCTCAGTCACGCGCAGCGGGTCGACGGTACGACGGCCCCGCGGCTGTACCGCACGGTCGAGAACCTCAGCATCACCATGGGCATGCCGATGCCCCAGGTCTACGTCGTCGTCGACCCCGCCCCGAATGCCTTCGCGACCGGCCGCGACCCCGAGCACGCCGTCGTCGCCGCGACCACCGGGCTGCTCGAGATCATGGACGACACCGAGCTGGAGGGCGTGATGGCCCACGAGCTCGGACACGTCAAGAACTACGACATCCGTGTGTCGATGATGGTCTTCGGCCTCGTCGTCGCCGTCGGATTCCTGGCCGACATCCTGCTGCGCATGTCGTTCTTCGGTGCGTTGACCGGCGGCAACCGCAATTCGAACAACGGCAACGGCGGAGGGGGTGGCGGCAACCCCGTCTTCCTGGTGCTCGGACTGGTCGCCATGATCATCGCTCCGATCGCGGCGGCCGGTGTGCAGGCGGCGGTCTCTCGTCAGCGGGAGTACCTCGCCGACGCCACGGGGGCCCTCACCACCCGGTACCCCGAGGGTCTCGCGCGAGCCCTCGAGAAGCTCGGCGCGTACGGCCGCCCGATGGCGACGCAGAACACGTCGATGTCGCATCTGTGGATCAGCGACCCGATGAAGCCGGGCGCGATGGACCGCCTCTTCAGCACCCACCCGCCCCTGGCCGACCGCGTCGCGCGTCTCCGCCAGAGCGCCGGCACCTTCTGAGGCGCGGTCGCCGACGCCCGCGCATCGACTCAGCCGAACCGGCGGCCCAGCTCCGCTGCGAGGTCGCCGCGTGGCATGACCTCGACCGACTCGAGACCCTGCCAGTGCGCCGCGCGCCGGAGGAGCGACGCCAGGCGATCGCAGTCGACGTCGAGATCCCGCTCGCGCCAGGCGGCCTGCACCCGCAGGACGCCCGCCTGCCGGTCGCTCTTCAGATCGACCCGGGCGACGAGGCGGTCGTCTTGGAGGACCGGCAGGACGTAGTACCCGTGGACCCGCTTCTCGAGCGGCGTGTAGATCTCGATGCGGTAGTGGAATCCGAAGACGCGTTCGGCGCGAGGGCGCGTCCAGACGACGGGATCGAAGGGCGACAGGAGCGCGTCGGCCTCGAGGCGGCGGGGGAGTCGGGCGTCTCGGTGCAGCCAGGCGGGTCGGCCCCACCCCGGCACCTCGACGGCCGAGAGGACGCCCTCGTCGTGGAGTTCGCGGAGGGCCGGCACGACGTCGGCCGTCTTGAGCCGGAAGTAGTCGGCGAGATCCGCCGTCGTTCCGACGCCCTGTGCGGAGGCCGCATGCGCGAGGAGGCGCCTGTGCGCCTCGTGCCGGGAGATGTCCGTGTCGAGCAGCTCCTGTGGGATCACCTGCTCGGGGAGGGCGTAGACGCGTTCGAAGCGTCTCCGCCCCGCGCTCACCAGCTCGCCGACCCGGAAGAGCGACTCGAGACCCTGCTTGACCGAGCCCCAACCCCACCAGGGGCCCGTGCGGACGTTCGACTCGTGCTCGACGAGGCTGGCGGGCACGGGGCCGCCCTCCCGCACCAGATCGAGCAGCCAGCGGGCGAGGCGGGGGTTGGCCGACAGCCACGAGTCGTCGTCGGCCAGCCAGCGGCGCCGGTAGTCGGCCATCCGCCACCGGAAGAGGGGCCAGGTCGCCACGGGGACGAGGGCCGCCTCGTGCGCCCAGTACTCGACGTAGCGACCGGGTCCGTCGAGCGTGAGGCGATCGAGGTTCGCCCGGTCGTAAGCCCCGAGTCGGGCGAAGAGCGGGAGGTAGTGGCTGCGCTCGAAGACGTTCACCGAGTCGATCTGCAGCAGCCCGAGTCGGTC
>Ga0265780_10007890_pt1 | contig 13010 bp, 4 predicted proteins | sample P1T30metagenome_FD_192432 | JGI IMG/M metagenome (GOLD analysis project Ga0265780, IMG submission 192432) | Plant litter microbial communities from East Loma Ridge, Irvine, California - P1 T30 | ecosystem: Environmental > Terrestrial > Plant litter > Unclassified | place: USA: California...
AAGTATCAGTGTCTCAAGTAGGTGGTGAGTCCTCTGTCCTGCACCGTCTTCCCCTTAAGTAGACCCTAAGAAAGCCCCTATTTCTCTCCTTCGTGCAACGGCACAAACCTCCCCATCTTCGAGCTCAGTCCCATGAGCTCTTCCTGTTTCGCGAGCATACATACATGCGTACGTACGTGCGTACATACTAAAAGAGAAAAGCCACACTAAATCCAGTAAGAACAATAACCCCAGTAACTTAATGACAAACCAAAACCTCCTCTATCCCCTCCTTTCCTTACGCCTGACTACCCCTTCGTCCCCTTCGTGCAGGTTGACGTGAAGGAGTAGGTGGTGGTGACCTTGATGTTGAAGCGCGGTAGCGAGATGAAGGCGAAGTCGGTCCTCGAAGCTCCCCAAGCCCATCCTCATCTCCCTCTTCTGCGGTATCCCCACGAAGGACCTGGTCAATACTTGATCCTCTAGTCGCAGCCGATTGGGCTCTCGTCATTGGCGCCTGGTACGTCTGCTCCCTCGCTCTAGTCTCTGCGGGGGTGCTCAATCGGCTAGGAAGCTGGCTGGTCGGAGTAAGCGATGACGACGCTCGGTCACGCCTCCGCGGAGACAGAAGACTCTCTCCAGTGTGGGCCCGCTGAGACCTCTCCTCAGAGGACTGTGCATACTCCTCGCGCAGTCGGTCAAGCGCAGTCGCCTGGTCAATTTGCCCATCGTAGGCCCACCATTCTGCGGTCTTCGGGGGATGCTTGCCTTGATTGCTGAAGAACGATCGATCCGGGACTCCCAACGCTGGGTCAGCTGCGTACGCTAGCTTCTCAAGCTTCTTAGTAATCTCCCAGTTAGCCTTCACCATCTTCGCTGTCGCCGTTCGGGTACTGTTGATCCATTTGCCGATGACCTTTGGATCCGGGTCAGCGAAGAGCGTTCGGAGCTCTTCCAGTACCAAAGGAGAGTCCCAGCGGAGCTGACAGTTTACTGCGCGACAGATTGGCGACGTGTACGTCAACGCCACATCCCCAGGGAATGGCCACTTGATACCTCCGTACATATTTGCATGGCCTGACGGTGTGCGAGGGGCGGCTCCTAAGCTCAGATGGGCCGCCGCGATCTCGGCGTATGACCCCATCTCCGGAATCTCCATTGTAGTCATGTCCTCATGTACTTTGACGAACCAGGGGAGCATCGTCCTCCTCACCTTCTTTGCTGGCCCAGTAGATCCATGAGGTATGCGAGGATCAGTAAGGCGAATGTATCCAGCTTTGCATGGCTGGCCTTTCCACATCACCTCGGGCCACCTCTCCCTCAGCTCCCCTGGCCAGTGCTCAGCGTCGTTCCATCCCTCAATCTTTCCGTTCGAGTTAGGCATGTTTTTCGACTCACGCCAAGCCTGGTATTCATCCATATGGAGATGGAAACGCTCCAATATCGTGGTGCAGTCGTCCTTGTCCTCGTCGTTCCATGAGACGCTTCCTTGAATAATATCCACGCCCTGGCCAGTAGCGACGGCTTTTGAAATGTTAAGGTCGATATGCTGGAAGTAGGTCGAGTCACCCGGCTTGGTGTACTTGGTGTAGTATGGGTACGAGATCAGGTTGGTCTCCTCGCGGAACGCAGCGTACAGTAACCAGTACAGCGGATCCCCGCGCACCAACTGCTGCATGCCGGAATGGTACATGGCTCGGCACCATCCCATATTCGACTTCCCATCGATCATGCGTGTATGATAGTCGTACATATCATACTGGTCATCCAGGATCTTCACCAAGCCTTTGTCTCTCATTACCCATGCAAACGTGTCCATGGTGATGGAGCCATTCTTCCTGAAATTGGCATACGCTCGCTCCCATCCTAGTTTGCTCCGCAAGTCTGCCCAGTCAATGTTAACTGTCATCTTAGCTGGGCGGTAGCGATAGCTCTTAAGGTCTGCATCAATGAGTCCTCCTCGGAACGGCTGCGTGAAGAGTGTACTAGTGAGAGGCTGAGTCTGGATCTCTCCCCAGTCCCCCTGGGACTTGTACATGATATCCAGTACTTCTCGAATCTTCGCACCCGTGAGGTTACGAGTCTTGAATCCCATTTTCGAAGCGATGAACTGCAGGTGAGCATAGCAAACCTCATTCGCCTGGCTGGGCCCGAGGGCTCTCTCGTATTCATTGATGAGTTTCACCCGAGCTGGGTCCGATAACTTCGCCGTACCAGTCATGTTGGCAGTCATCTTTAAAAGGACTCCGCTGGGGTTTGTACAAGTACAGCCTTTTAGGGTCCTCACCGTATGCTTCGTCGCCAGCTCAACGCCGTCCTCAATGGAATCCTCGACCTCGGCGTCCTCATCACGAGCTTGGATTTGGTCTTCCCGTCCCCTGGAACGCATCCACTGCGTCGCTTGCGATGATGAATCCCGCTCTCTTGGGGGCGGCTGAGTTCTCCTTCTTCCTTGAGTCTTAGCCCGGAGCAAGTCGACGGCGGCGTCCCTATTAGTAGCTGAGCTCTCTCCAACCTGTCGTCGGACCATGTCTCCTGGGCTGAAGGGCGAATCTGGGTCGTCTGGGGCCGAGTCGTCTACTTGGTCGATACTCCTGGATAGAGTGTGCCTTCGAAGAGTGGATCTTCGTGCAGCTCCTTCGGTTGGGGTTTCTGGATTCCGGTAGCTCTCATCGCCGGCTTCAAGGGTGACGCTCCGTCCCCTCACTGTAGGACTCATAGCCGGTGACTCCCTTCCTTCCTGGATGGCGGACTCAATCACTTTACCCTTTTCACGTCTCGTGAGGTCTGCACCAAGAAGCGCGGAACGCGGAACGAGTATTCCGTAATCTTTGGAGTATTCCAGCAGATGTTTGTCGAGGAAGCTTTGAGGGATAGCCATGACGTATCTCGCACCAGTGATTGGGTCTTCCATTTCTCTGAATTTGACGAGGGCGCGAGTCCAAAACTCGTTCAGCGCGTGGTCTGAGCCCCGCACACCACAGGAGGCCTTGGTAACTCGGCGAGCTAGCCGGCCCGGGTCTTCTTCAAACTTAGTGGCCACTCCTTCTAGGAAATCCACAGTCTTCTTCTGGGTCCGCAGACCTTCTTCTACCGTCTTGGCGAGGTGGCTGGCGAGGTTTTTCAGGAGTTCTCTCACCCTAGCCCAATCCGCGCCAATAATGAACGGGTCCTTCGAGCGTCTCACATTCTGGAACCGCTGGTAGAGCGAGGTGTTGAGAAAGGAGCAGAGGTGGCGAATTTCGAAGCGGTCAAGACAGTACGCGATGTCGACTAGTCCTTGGTGGGTCTGTAAGACCGATGGTGAGTACGGGACGAGGACATCTTCGAGGAGCTTTCCCTCTGTCGCCTTTATCCTCCGGAAGGCCCCTTGCATTTCGCCGGTCTTCTTCTCATGGTATGTCTTCACCTCTTTGATGATCGGGTAGCGATTAAGGAACTGCGCCTTTCCGCCATAGAGTTGCATGAGGTCTCCGTTGGTAGTGAAAGAGTTTCCTACCGCACATATCACAGCCGCGGTCCGGTCGAAGTATGCAGTAAGGCCTACCATCCATTCATCCACCAGCTCTTTCTGAAGCGCGGGCTCTTGTCCGACCAGGAGATCCAGCATCGCTCCTACCGTTGTATTGTCATGCCAAGGAACCTCGTAGTTCCGATACTGGCTGAGGTTGAGGCCATAGGCGATCGCTGTGTTGGAGTCCGGGTCCCATTCAAAACCTCGAGGAATCATGGTCGTAGGCTGGGCTGAGCCCTCGTTCGGGTTGGCCATCGCGCCCGGCGGTCTTGGGTGTGTCGTGGGGCAAACTTGTAGAGTTGAGTTCCCAAATTGCCGGTTTGCGGGAAGGTTGTAGAAGACTAGGAGGCGGGAGTAGTAGCGGGGTTCTTTATATGGCGGGGAGGGTCCGATTCCGTCTCCCGTGACCCGCTTCTTCCCGTTTGCCTTTACCTTTCCGACCTCGCGTCGCGTCATCACACTTGGTCTCCTTCCAGGGTAAAGTTCAGCTTTACTTGTATCCAGCCTTTACTTTCCGCGTTGGTTAAGTAGCCTGACTAAGAGCCACCCTAACTTGCGCACCCCACCCGGGTCCCCCGGGGCTGCGATCCTTTCACTCTCAGTTTCCGCCTCTTGAGTTTCCGTCTCTTCCTTCCATCCTCAGCCCTCCATTCTCGGCATATGGGCGCGCCCTTGTCAACAAGTGCGTCGCGCATTTCCCAGACCAAGAGATCAAGATCATGTGCGCTGATGAGTGTGAGGACCTGGAAGACTACCCTGGACCAAGGTAAGCTGGAGGAACGCCCCGGGGCGGCGGGAAGTGTCTTCGTCTTGGCCGCGGGAGCCCGCCCATCCTCGCTTTTGGTGTGGTCCATTCTTGGCCTTCCATTCTTGGCTCACGAGCGCGGCCTCGTCAACAAGTGCGTCGCGCATTTCCCAGACCAAGAGATCAAGATCATGCGCGCTGAAGGCCCATGGCTTCATGGTCGGTCGTCGTATCCTTTGCACGTCAGGCCCGTTGGTGGGCCAATCAGGAGCTGGCAGGTTTCGCTTAGCAAACCTGGCGGCTCCTGGTTGGCTCGCTTAGCTGAGGCTCCGGCCGCTCCCGTGGCTCCGAATAGACACCCCGCATTCTTTTCTGAAAGTCCTTCTTCGAACTGATAGCCATAAGAAGAGATATAAGGAAATCGAAAGATAAGAAAATTAATGAACGTGTCTCCAGTATAGCCCAAACCAATTTACGAAATAAAAGTAACGCCGCGAATACACAAAGGAAAACTTAAGAGATACTCATCACTCCCCCCTCCCCATCTTTATTACTGATCGTCCCGATCAGTCTTCCGAGTCGTCGGTATCTGAATCCGACTCGGTCTCATACGACGGCACCTCATACTGGGCTCTCTCTTCCCTCGAGATAACCCTTGGGATAACTTGCACGATGGGTGGGTTCACCGGGGCGGTGGCCGGTGGGAAAGTCCGCGGTATCGAGTTACGACCGTCTACGTTCCTCAGGATTCTTCGTTCAGGATGTGACGTCGTTGGAGGATCAGCTGCATCGCCGGAGTCATCATGCTGGGCCGGAGGTGGTCTGAAGATGTGGGTATTTGACCACAGGGCTGGGTCCCATAGCTTCGATGTGCCCCGGTCTTCTTCCTCAATGTCCTCAATTGCCCGTTGACGGAAGAGTTTGAGTCTCCATCCAGGAGTCGTGTGTCGAAATGGAGTTCCATCTAGGTCTTCCAGCTGGTACGTACCGCGATCCGCTCGCTGAGCCGAGTCCATGCTGATCCGATAGGGACCGAGCCACCGGGCATCTAGCTTCCTCATCCTACTCATGTCAATCTCGCGGACCGAATCCCAAAGGAGTACGAGGTCTCCTGGTCGAATTTCTTCTCGGCGAATTTCTTTCTGGTCGTCCCATAACTCCTTCTTTTGCTCGCGGAGTCTTTGAACGCGTGACGCGGCATCCTTAACGAACTGGTCTCTCAGGTCCAGTTGCATCGCCCGTACCGCGAGAAGCTCGTCCCGCGACCTGACTTGTCGAAAAGGGAGCGTTTGCCATGTTGGGAGACTGAGTTCTATCGGAAGTACGGGGTTTTGGCCGGTAACCATCTGGTAAGGTGAATATCCAGTCGATTCTTGAACTGAGATTCGGTCGGCATGCAGAACGGTAGCGAGGTTATCGGGCCATGTACCCGACATCTTGGCCAACGCGTTCACGACTGGCTTATGACCTCCCTCTATCTTTCCCATCGCCTGGGGATTGTGAGAGGATGACTGAATTCGAATCGTGCGGTAGCGGATCGCGAGGTATGCGACCGCCTTCTTGAAGTCGGGCCCGCCGTCCACCATAATTCTCCTGGTCATGCACCATCTGCAGATGATCTCTTCGTATATGAACTTCGCGATGGTGAGCGATCTGTTGTTGGGGAGGGCGCGTCCCTCTACCCATCCACTCAAGTATTCCCTCGCGAGGATCAAGAACCTCTTCCCATTCGATTCTGGCATGTATACGATATCCATCGCTACACATTCCCAAAGGGCAAACGTGTAGGTGTTGGTCAGCATGTCCACCATTCGTTTTGACGATCGGAATTGACACTCCGCACAAGTAGAGAGCTTCGCCCGTACGTCTGCGTACATCCCCTTCCACCAATAGCGCTGGGCCAGCATTGTAAATATTGCATTCACCCCTCTATGCCCAAGCTGACGGTGCACCTCCCAAATAGCTGCAGTTCGGAGATCAGGGTCATCGATGACCCTTCGGATGGCGATATTCCTTGAAGTCTTCCGGAAGAGGTAGCCATCTCGGACGAAGAAGTTGAGCGCTACTTTCTTCCACGCATGCAGTTTTGATCGCGGCATCTTCGGGGTCCTGGTCGTCGTAAGGAATACCGCGTACTCCTCTGATTCGTCTGAGTATTCCGCGTGTAACACTCTTCCCTCTGGAATCTCCTTCCCCACTTCCGCACTCGCGATGAGGTTCTCAATGAACTCCTCCACCTCATCCTCAGTTCGGCCCGGCGGTGTCCACCCTTCAGGTTTGGGGTATCGTGAAAGCGCGTCAGCTACCACATTCTTCTTCCCGGGGACATGCTTGATCTCAAAGTCCCACATCAGAATAGCTCCCAGCCAGCGGTTCATGACTGATCCTGGTACTTCTGCTGACGAGCGATTCAACTGTGCAATCAGTGTCTGGGCATCGGTTTCGATAACGAAGTGTCGGGTGTAGAGCCAGGTCCGAAAACGCTTCAACGCCCACACTACAGCTTTACATTCCAACTTCGTGGAATGCCATGTACTTTCCTGCTGAGACCACATAGTACTCTCGAACCGACATGGGTGACGCTTCCCGTCAGCCCCAATTTGTTCTAGGACTGCTCCGGCGCCCTCCTTGGACGCATCAACTCCTACGAAGAACGTTCCTCCAGTCTTGTAGTCGGGCGTCATTAGGGCCGGGGCGTTGGTGATGCAAGTCTTCATCTCAGCCATAGCCCGTCGCTGGGCTTCTCCCCAGACGAACTCCACTCCCGCTTTTAATAACGAGAAGAGAGGCTTCGCCCGTAGGGCAAAACCCATGATCCAAACTCGGTAGTAGACGCATATCCCTACGAAGGCTCGGACCTCCGTAACGTTCCTGCACTCCGGCCAGCGGACGATCTTCTCAACCTTCTGTCTGTTCGGGTAGCGTCCCTCCGCAGCGATTTCGTACCCAACGATCTCCAGTCTATCCATGCCAAGGTGGCACTTCATTCCTGACACCGTGGCGCCCGCTCGCTCCACGTCCGCCAATACTCCATCCAATTGTTGGATATGTTCCAGAACATATCTTCTCACCCCGGGTAACGATTCTTCTCCATTGTAGTCGGTCTTCGGACCCCCAGAGGTGATGTCATCAATGAATGGCTGGGTTCCAGGCCAATGGTCCTTCAGCATCCTGGTCACTACTCGCTGGAACGCCGCCACTGAGTTGGTAGCTCCTTGAACCATTGTGCAACACCGAAGAAGACCAACCGGCGTCTGGAATGCCGTCATGTCTCGACTATCCTGGTGTAATGAGATCTGGTCATAGCCGGAGAAAAGGTCCATGAGAGAGACGATCTTGCATCCCGCATACCTTTCTGAGAACTCATCCGCGGTGGGAGCTAAGTTGGCGTCTCGTAGCGTTACCTTATTCATCAGCTGAGCATTCTTGACCATCCGATGAGTGCCGTCTTTCTTAGCCACCAGGAACCATGGGTTCCGGTACTGGCTATCACATCGCTCATAGACACCTCGGTCCAGACGCTGGTTCAGCATTTGAACACACTCTTCCTCCACTGCCCTGGCTACCGGGAAGTACTTTACCTGCCAAGCCGTGTGAGGGATGGTCTTGATCTTGTATGGAGGGCAAATATCGCGAGAAAACCGCCCACATTCTGAAAAGTCGAAGGCGAGTGCTGGTTCCCGATTGTACAGCATTTCGCGGAAGACTCTTCGTTCAGCCACGCTGAGGTTCGGCCCAAACTTCATCATCTCCAGCCGCTCCTTCGTAAGCCTAGATCCTCTCGGGAAGGGAGCATATCGTCGCTCAAATAGATGGTCGCATGGCCCTACGTCGGGTCTCTCCCGCAAACTTGCACGAAGGATTTGGCGTTCAAGAGCCAGCGCCTTCCAATCCTCGCGCCCAAACTCCATTGCCTCTGATTCTCGAGGAGTATCCACTGGTCGCACTTTGTCCGCGACTCGTTTGTACATGGTGTGGACCTCGGGCTCCCCGGCCGCGTTCGTCTTCGAGAGGAGTCGCCGGGTGGTCGTCATCGTGTTCTTCTTCGAGGGGAACCTCCTCTTCGAGGGGAACCGCCGGACTGTCCCGGCCTCCTCCTTCATCCTTTGACGATTGAGCTCGCACATGATCGCGAACTTAGGGATCTCATCCCGCGGGTTGGTGTCTTCGTCGAGTTCCACCTCCCCATCTACGACCTGGTGTGTCCATTTTTCGAAATCCTTCTCGTCTTCCTCAGTGAAGAGCCCAGGGAACCGGCCGAAGCCAGCGGCCGGCTTCACTAGCGCGGCTTCTCGGATGAACTTGACTCGTGGTGCGCTTTCCAGTGTATTGCAGAGGTTTCCCGAACGGCTCCATTGTGCGTCTTCATTCCACCGGGAGAAGGTTGCCACCGAGGTCTCCGCGTCTTCGTCCGGGTTCATCGGCATTAGGTGGTTGGGATGGTGCGGAGCGGGGTCCGACGCTATGAAGACGACGTTATGTCGCCCGTCCCGGTCAATGATCCTACACGTGACTCGCCCAAAGATGTTGTATTGAAGCGAGAGCCTGGCCGACGCACACCATGGCGCACCCAAGATCGCTGAGCGTGTGAGGTTCTCGACTATTCGGAAGTGGGTGGTAACCACCACCTGGCCTATCTTGACCGGGACGTTGAACGCCGTCCCGAGGAAAGGATCAAGACTTCCATTTGCAGTGACGACTCCATCCACCGGCTCGCCTTCCCGTCGCTGGGTCTCTGTATAGGGAAGCCGTAGTGCTAGCGCGGCCGATCGTCGGAAGAGGTTCATCTGCGCTCCCGTATCGATCAGGCATCTCACTGAGTGTGCTCCAATACTGGCCCAACACGTGGGCAATTCCGACTGTACGAACGCTTGTCCTTGGACTTTCTGTATCTCCGTCTGTTCGCCATGGGTGGCGTCGTCGTGGTGATCGCGGTAGGTGTCCCACGTGCCGGTGACTTGGTGGCGGCTCTGCGCGCTCAGGTTCACGAAGGTAGCCACACTGACTTCCCCACCTACACCTAGCTCCTTCCCCTCGTTATCCCATCGGTCGTCGTGCGGAACTTCCTCCAAAGCTTCTTCGTCGCTGAGGTTTGAAGCGGGGTCCAGGGCCAGGAGGTGCGCCGGCCAATCAGGAGTCGGCAGGTCTCGCTTAGCAAACCTGGCGGCCCCTGATTGGTCGACCAGCCCAGCTCCTTCGTTCAAAAGGACCATATTGGCTTCTCCATGAGCCACCCGAGGACTTCCCTCATCTCTCATGAGTTCTTCCACCTGGTGTCGTATCTCGGGTTGGCCGAGGACGTCGGCGACAGTAATTCCTCGCACCTCCTGTCTGAAGATGGCCGCGGGGATGCGATTCGGGTGGCTTCTCAACATCTCGCGGAGTTCCTTCGACCCCAGCTCCTCAATCTGGACCTTCTTCTTCTTTACCGGCTGAAGGTTATCTGGGTCTGCAGAAAGATTCTCGTAAGTAGATCTTCCTGTAGGAGGCTTTATCACTGCAAACGGGTGGTCATGAGTTTGGCTGGGGTAGGGGATCGTCTGAGAGGACTCTTCGACTTCCATTTCCCCACTACCCACTCCGCCATGCTGTAGGCCATCTTGGAAGGGTGGCCCTTCAAGGATGTGGCCGTCCAGTCGCCCAGCGTCGAAGTTCCGATGCGGCCGCCCCTTCTTTTGCACCTGGCCTCGTCGCACTCGGTCCAATACCTCGTCCACGGGAGGGTCAGCGTGCTTCCCACTACGCGTAGCTGCATTGACGTAGCCAGTTCTGGCCAAGACGATATCGCGGGCGTCAACTTCATTTAGGGTGATGACTTCTAGAGCGTCGTCGCATTCCAGAATCCGCCCTCCTATGAATTCAGCTAGCGACGCTTCGGGAGGCTGGCTGAGTCGAGGTACATGGCTCCCGGAAGCTGAGTTTCCTTGACCAGACTGGGTGGGTGCAGAAGCCGGCGGTCTACTCTGCGACCGTCCATACAATGGGCGAGAGTCGACCCCGTCGAACCTTTCCGGCTTACATCCTGACGCTGGTTGGTCCATCATGTCGTCGGTAACTTCATAGAAGTCCCGGATCTTTTCCTTCAACCAATTGTACACATGGGTCGGTGGCTGACGTTCGTTGAACTCCCCCAGACGTTTGTGGTATGGTCCGAAGAACCAAGTAGTCCTTCGGGCTTCCCTATCGTAAGACGAACTAACCCAACCCATCCGGATGAGGCACTTGATCCGTTCGCAATCTCTAATCAAGTGCCCGGATTCATTGCAACCATTGCAGGTATCCCGAACTTCTCGCCCATTGTACATAGCTGTACCCGCGCGCGGGTCGAGGTTCCTAGGCTGGTCGGTCAGGAAAGATCCATCGTTTCTGGCCAGAATTCCTTTAGGTAGGAAGCCAGCAGTCGACTGGGAAGCTCCCCCATATCGAGTATCTTCACGCGACGACTCCGTCCTGGCCACCTGGCTTAGGAAGTACAGGTAGTTCCTTCCCTCGCGAAGAAGTGGTCCAACCCCGGGGTGTGTGGTAAGCGACTCAGCGTCGGCGAGGCTAATCTTCGCACCTTTCATCGCGTCCACTAAGTCTTGAACTTCCTGGTCTACTCCAGTTGGAAGCTTCGAGCTCCGGGATAGGTTCTGGTTCTCTTCAAGTCCTTTGACTGCAGACCGGATGTCTTCCGGGCTGACCTTCCGCGACTCCTTGACGGCGAGTTGAGCCCGTCTTGAGTCTTCTTCGGCCTGGCTGAAGGACGTCTCCTTAATTCCTTCCCGCTGCCGGTAGACCTTTCTGACAAACTTGTAGATCAGGTCCATGTCGTATGTCGCTACATCCGTCCCATCTGGTCGAGGTTCCGGCATTGAGAAGAGTACCAACTCTTTGTCCATTCTTGGAAGTCCTTTGAAGAAGAGGTATCCACGTTCAGACTCATACACTTGTTTGGCCGCGATGCCAGCGTCACTGATGACTAGGAAGTTGGTGTAGTAGTCTGATATTCCTGGGAAAGACAGGGAACATTGCTTCACATACGCCTCAAGGTACGCACGCGTCCCTCGGCGCTGGGAAGTATCATTGTCTCGCCAATGCTCCTTCATGTCTTCCTGAAGCTGGGACCAATCTGCCAGCGTGAACGCCCTCATCTTCTTCACGAACGACCGCCTAACGTTATCACAGTAGTCAGGCAGAAGTTGGAGTTTCTGGCTATCCGTGAAGCCCGCATTGGTCGCCTGTCGATTGTACTCCTCGAGGAACTCCGTTACCTCCGTCCCATCAAAGACCTGGGCCTCTGTGCGCGGAGCCTTCATCTTCATCGCCACTGCACTCATGTTTGTCTGCAAAGCGGGGAGTCGGCGACTGGCGTTCCTCGGGTCGGTCGAGTCTTTCGGGGTCGGTGGTGGTGGTCGAAGGAAAGGTACGTCGTCCTCTTCTGAGGAGTCTTGGGTGATGGGAAAAGGTTCCCTGTATTGAGAGTCAAAAGACTCAAATTGCAACCTTGGGATAGACGAGTCGGGTTGCAATGACAGAGGAAGGAGTCCGTCTGCCTCTTGAGTCGAACTCGTCGGGGTAATGCTCGTGCTAGCCAGCGTGGCGACCTCGTGTATTTGGTAGCGGGGTGGTTCCTGAGGTCGGCGCTGGAAGCGTCCAAAGAAATGAAGCGCGGCTATGATGACTCACTTAGGACTTCCTCAGCGAGGCCCTCTGGTGTCGTGATAATCGATAGATAGCTTGACGCGAATAAGAGCGAAATCTGAATAGTAGTAGGAAGAAAAGGAAGAAAAGGATTATCTTGGTGTTCTGGTGCGTGTGTCGTTCTTGGTTCCTTGGTAACTTGGTGATGGTTGACTGAGTAATCGCTGGTCGAATTGTTGATTCCTTGATGATTTTCTGATTAATTGAGTAATGACCACGCGAGGCCTCAGTGATCTTTTAACTGCCACTGACTGAGCCTATGCGTCTTCTTGGGCCAAAACTCAATGTCTTCGTCTTCTGGGTAAGCGGTGTGACTGCCAGCTCAAAGAGAGCCGGCCCGATAGCACAAACTCTCCTTTAGTTCTCGTCGTCCTTGTGTACTTGTGTCCTTGTAACTTGTGTCCTTGTGTCTTAGTATCTGGTCTGGTATCCGGGTAACGTGTGTAATCTTGGTATCCTGGTAGCTTGGTAATGGTCCTTGTAACGATCTTGGTAACGAGTGTGGTTCTGGTAACGAATGCGATTCTGGTATGATGATGGATGGAGGGGTGTCTTCCTTATCCAATGACTGCACAAAAGCCTCAATGATTCTAATGCCATCGACTAAGCTTGTGCATCATCAGATCTTCCATCATATGAAAGGATCGTCCTTTGGGCGAGTGATCCGATTGTCAGTGCGGCGAAAGTCGGCCCGATAGCTCAGACTCTCTTCCTCACCCCCTATCGATGGGGCTTGCAAAGGAGCTTCTCAGGGTCTCGTCGCCTTCCCGGTCTTCGTCCTGGTATGGTGAGGTAGTCTCTCTTCGTCCGCGTTCTTCCTCTACTCTGCGTAGGAACTTGGTAACTTGGTAACTTGGTGATTTCCTGGTAACTTATGACGGGTGACTTGTACTTGGTAACTTAGTGACTTGGTAACTCGGTAACTTCCTGGTAACTTATGACGGGTAACTTGGTGACTTGGTGACTTGGTGACTTCCTGGTATCCTATGTGCTGGTATCGTGTAGTGGTAGATGAGTACGTCGTTCCGTACTGCTGATTGTTCGCAATTTCAGCGCACTGCGTTTCTATCACACCAAAGGTTGTGGGTT
>Ga0265780_10007892_pt1 | contig 13009 bp, 11 predicted proteins | sample P1T30metagenome_FD_192432 | JGI IMG/M metagenome (GOLD analysis project Ga0265780, IMG submission 192432) | Plant litter microbial communities from East Loma Ridge, Irvine, California - P1 T30 | ecosystem: Environmental > Terrestrial > Plant litter > Unclassified | place: USA: California...
CGAGGAGCATCCGGACACGATAATGGCGATGGCCAACCTGGCATCGACGTACGGGAAGCAAGGACGGTTAAAGGAGGCAGAGGAGCTGGAGGTCAAGGTGCTAGAGGCGAGGCGGAGAGTGCTGCGCGAGGAGCATCCAGACACGATCAGGGCGATGGCCAACCTGGCTGTGACGTACCAGAACCAAGGTTGGTGGAAGGAGGCGGAGGAGCTGCAGGTCAAGGTGATGGAGGCGAGTCGGAGAGTGCTGGGCGAGGAACATCCGGATACGATCACTGCGAAGGCCAACCTGGCTGTGACATATTCGATGCAAGGAAAGCAGGCCAACGCCGAGGAGTTGAAGGTCAAGGTGTTGGAAGTGAGTCGAAAAGTACTCGGCGAGGAGCATCCAGACACGATCAGGGCGATGGCCAACCTGGCATCGACGTACCGGGGCCAAGGGCGGTGGAAGGAGGCGGAAGGGCTGCAGGTCAAGGTGCTGGAGACGAGGCGGAGAGTGCTGGACAAGCAGCATCCTGACACGATCGGTGCGATGGCCAACCTGGGTGCGACGTACCGGAACCAAGGGCGGTTGAAGGAGGCGGAGGAGCTGCAGGTCAAGGTGATAGAGATGAGTCGGAAAGTGCTGGGCGAGGAGCATCCTGACACGATCAGGGCGATGAGCAACCTGGGTGTGACGTACTGGAACCAAGGTTGGTCGAATGAGGCGGAGGAGCTGCAGGTCAAGGTGATAGAGGCGAGTCGGAAAGTGCTGGGCGAGGAGCATCCTGACACGATCCTCGCCATGGCCAACCTGGCATACACGAAGAGAGATCTAGGACAAAACGATGTTGCGGTTGACTTGATGACACAGTCTGCGACGGCATCGTCACGAGTCTTGGGCGTCGAGCACCCTGACTGCAGAATGCGTCACAAACAAGCTGCGTTGTGGTTAAGCCAAACCAGCGAAGATGACGGGGAGGATAATCAGGACGTCGATCAAGCTGTACACAGTGACGACGATGGTGGTGTAGCCGTGACATAAAAAAGACACACATCGTACCCTCCCCTCGTCGAGACAGTGTATGAACGTCTCCTTCTCGTTACCAGTGGTGCAGTCTAACAGCAACTCGCTTGGTACTAACGTTGTATATTTACCTATACGCGAGAGACGATGACTGCTGTCGTCGAGCGTATATTAGAAAGCTCGCGCGCGCCCGAAGAGCGCGTAGCGGCAGGAAGCCAATGTGGAAAGCCTCGTGTTCGGTAAGGTTCGCCCTTGGATGGCACGTGGGATCGTCGCTTAGCGGCGGGACGTGATATGCTTTGTAGGATGAGAGGGAGGCTCGTTAGCGAAGGGCTGAGCTTGTCCTCTCCAAGGTTAGCGGATAACGGCGGCAGCTGCCGCGCGGGGACGACTTTAGAAACAGTGTCGAGCATCTGGACAGCGGTTCCGCAATCCACTGTATCCGTCGTAATAGAGTATTTACACTTGGCTGTCCATCTTCGGCACAGGTGGTCAATTGGGTCTGAGCTACGGTGGACTCTGTTTGCCCTGCGGGTGTTGGTGTTGCCGTAGGCCGTATTGAATCCGCTCTGGGACCCAAAGATCTGGTTGCCGCCCTGCTCCCCTCCCGTACGAGTCTTTGAATGCTAGATTGTCGGCTTTGGGCATGGGAAGGTGGATCGACTGGTGAGGACGCGGCTGTCTGGCCATGCGTACTGCTTTGAACGGGCTGCACCTGGTTGGAGGCCTCGGGCGCATCTCGGAAGATCTTGTGCACACACGGGATCGCGACAGAGACACAATGTGAGCACGGATCTTTCTGATCGCACTTTATCTTTCGTCGTCTGCATTCCAGGCACGAAAATACTGGTCTTCATTTGTCCGCCCATTGCATAACGCCTGCTTATGCACCGGCCCCCCTTTTCCGTGTGTGTTTTGCTGTACAATTCGACCGCAGAGCGAGGATCCATATCGCTTTGTGCGACTTCCGCCAAGTGAGATGGCGAGCTAGGTGGCAAGCCATATAGCTGGGCGGAACTTGAGAGCGCACTTTGTTATGACCTCATCGCTACTCATGGTCGTCTCTGCGCCTTGAAAGAAGTTGGAGCAAAGATGTACGACAGCGACATTTCTATCGACAATACTATGTATTGCATACGTGAGGCCATCACGCATCATTTCGCTGATAGAGAAAGAGCCGGAGAACGGTATGACATAGTCGGCAGAATCAACGCCCGTGCGCATAGAGATCGTAAAAAGTGTAGAAAGACCTTGTCTCGGTATAAGAGCCGTCTCGGGACACATTAATGGACGTCAGCGTGAAGGGTGCTCCAGAGAGCAGTGGTGGCACAAGTCTGTAACCTTCCACATTTTCGCTTGCTGGTCCTGCGCCATTCTAATCGGATCAGATCCAAGTCATACATGGTGCTCCATGAGCAATTCTTTGATTCGACTCGACCAATAACGCTCTGAAGGCGTGCTTACTTCCTTGTCTGTCGGCAAAATTTTAAGCTTAGCCTGAGCAAATGGCTTTTTGGCTTCGGGATGGGACATACGATCGAGGTGTCGTAGACATTGTTCCAACCAAAAGAATGCTGCAGGCATCTTTTGAGTTGCGTATTGGAAGATATGAACCACCCTTTCTGAGACCTCGGAGCATTCCAGATCGGGATACCCTGCAATCCAGCCATCTGGGAAATGTTGACGAAGCGCAGAGATCCAGTATGTGACACTGCGACTTGATTCATCCTTCCAGATAAGCGTGGAACATAGCCCAGACTCTATGACATTGTAAAACTCGTCGTCAGGGACAATGTTTTCGTCGCGCGACATATCTAATCTTTCGTAATGGTACATCTTCCATTCTTCGTACGCACGATTGTTTGTGTTGAAGCCAAGGTTGTCCATGACCTCGATTGCATCTTCAGCGATCGTCACGGGGTCCAGTCCCGCTGCTCCCGAGGTGTAAGACCTTGTTAGGTCCCATGCCAAGTCCACGTTCCAAGGGATCCGATCTTGATTGACCGCAGCTCTCGGTATGGACCCGGAATCTTTCGTAGTTCTCGTGGACACGGTCTCATATTTCAGTATCGTACGGATCCAATTTGCGAAGCTGCTGTCGCCAATGTCGCATTTGAGGTCCTGCAATAATTCATGTTCTTCATTTCGAGCCTCCCACTGGCTTTCGAAGAGATCCAATAGCCTTGAGAAGTTGCGTGTCGTTGGAATCGTCCAGTTGTTGTAATCCATCCGGAACCATCCACGAAGAAGATAACGTGCCCAAGTACAGTCTACACGGCACAAAAAGCTTCGTCTCAGTAGTGACAATAAGTACGTCTGAGTATCTTGCGCATCTGAGTACTCGAGCAGCGTACGAACGATAGCGGACTTGGACTCCGGAGTTTCCTGCCGTCTGAAGGCTGACTTCGCAGCAGTCCAAACATATGTATCGTTCGTACGACGAGCCCGTATCCACGCACGGAAGGAGGCGATGTCTGTAGCACACTCGGCATGCAATTTTAGATCATGCATCTGAATCAGCTGTTGTCGATATGATCGGAAACTGTCGTAGCAAGATCTGTTCAAGAGGCACCAGCTCAACAGATCCTGGTGCTTGGATAGCGCGGCGACGATAAGTAATAGAAGCTCTAATGGGAGTTTGTCCATTGCTGTAGTAATGAATCTGAAGGATCGAGCACGAAGAAGGGTGCATGAGTTGAGATTTTGGCGGCGGCAGTGCTGAGAAGTTGTTGATGCAAGATCCACATCAAGCTATGACATCGTTTCCATGACGACCCTCGGAGATGACCGTCATTCACATCTACATATAAAACCGCACAATAGACACAAGTGGCAAGCATCCCTTCGCAAAGGGAAGGGGGAGGACTTGCTGTACTGTACCAAGATACTTGCGACAGTACACAGTATATATTCTCTTTGTATAAGTTACATGGCAAGTTCGGGCGGGTTATGGCCCTTCTCCGTCGTCGAGCCACATGAGCAGCCTCACGCAGCCAAGATTAGGGAGATGTCAGAGCTTCACACATGTCTTCTGCCCAGGACAAAGCAGGTCGTCAAAACCTAGCGACTCCTTAGAGCCAGGTGCAAAAGCGCTGTCCTCTCATACCCAGCCGCGAGAACACCACGACATCAACACGACAACATTGTTTCACAGCGGCCTAGACTGGCTGTTGACTACCACTAAGGAAGTGGAGAGGAGGCACCAGCAAAAATTTTTCTCGCGAGGGACACCGCTCACCGAAGGCAGTCTTCGCGTGTTAAACACCTCCCAGCGGGGCGCCGTAGGGTCCAGCTGGACTTCCAGCAATAGCACGCAAACTTCGAGCAAAGGACATTGAGGAGATGAGCCAATGTACCCCTTGTTAGCTCGGGAGATTTTGAAGTTGAGACAAAGACAGCACAGTCGCCGAAGGTCAAACGACTAATGAGGATTCACTGCCCCGCTGGAGAAGATAAGATGCATACACATCACATTGCCAGGTTACACCCGGTTGAGAGATTGTGATATATAACAACGCGACGAACACAAAGAAAGAGACGACGAAAACCGGAAAACTGATCATACAAGATCCTGCATACGTTGCTGGTTCTTGTGTTCTTGGTGTCGATACCCAAAGCCAAACGTCAAAAATGCATTTTGTCATGGACAACACAGGCACTCCTCCCGACTCTGCGACTTGACTTCCATGTAAGAGAATGCGAAGCGGCTGCAGGAGATATTCCAGAAGGTCGTAGCGGACGACGATGCGAGCTGGATTGAGAGGTACAAGAAGGCTGCTCGCGCAGTTGTGCCGGGGAAGAAGCGCAAGGTGGAGGACCTAATGAAGGAGATCCTCGAGAAGCTGCAGCTCTTGCACACCAGCCGATTCTTCAAGAGCGAGGACGAGCAGAAGAACGAGAAGAAGTCGAAAGAGCTCGAGACTGCAATCACTCAGCTGTCGGAGCTCCCCTCCTCGCTGCCAGAAGATGAAGGCCGGTACCTTTACCACGGGTGCGGCGCAATGTTCATCAATCCCGGTCTTGGGACGCAGCAGAACTACAACCAGAGCGGGGGCTCTGGCAACAAGCAATTGATTGGACAAACACAGCACTTCGACAAAGACCAATTGAGACTTTTTACTGTCTTGACCTGGCAGCTTGAGTACAATAGCTAAGGCCGCTTTGCGAAAGTTACGTTTGACAGGCGGCAAGAAAGACGAAAAGCATAGGACTGTCAAAGAGGTCACAAGCTGATTCGTGAATCCATTGCAAGTCAAGACGTGATTAACTTCGTGGGAAGATGAAGTCAGAAACATTTTATTGTTTCTTGTAACTTAACGTGACCGATGTCCCCACTTTTAGAAGCTTTGTACGTTCAGTGAATGCAGTTGATTTCAAATATTGGAGTACTTGCTATTGTCGTGTCTTCGTGAACGTCGGAGATCGCATGTCAAAACTCTGTTAGCGGCCAAGTGGCCAGGACTTGCACGAGTCATTTCATGCTCTAATTTACTTCTAGCGCCAGAGCCCAAGCTCTGCACGCTTGTCCTGGAGATACGCACGTGCATGTTCGTTAAATTAAGGGTGCTGCAATATTCCAGCCTTCTCGACGCGATGCGGCGAAAACTTGCAATGGCCACATCGTGGCCAAAAGCAGCAGCAAAGCCAGAGCAATATAACCATGCTGGAGGACAATATTGAATGCATGTCGCTTAGTCTCACCATAACGCGGCTGAGCACACAACAAGGAGAGTAACATTTGTCCGCAGCCCTGGCCAAGCGGCACATCGTTTTCCAATCACTTGTCACGTCGGCTATGAGGACCTGCATAAGGTTGGTTTCGATTCCCAAGTGATCCATTCAACCTCGCGTGTATGCCAGTGAGCGGCATGAGACTTAATATCACGCGAACCTATCATAAACCTATCATATAGACTGGCGAAATTGGAGAAACAGAGGGACTTGCCAATCCGATTAGCGCCTCACCCCTTGCTTGTTATGCTTCAAAACAATATCTGCTTGACAAAGCCTAGAATCTTTCGATCCACTTTACCAGCTGATGCCCGGAACATTGACGCCGATAGTCGTATGGAAGCACCGATATGGTTACAAATGCACAAAACGCCTTCGCATACAAGCCCCTGGACGGGGAGCTCATGGACGTGACGGGAGCGAGTCCCGCCAGTGACAATCGATCCATGACTGATGAGACGGCGAGCTATGCGCCGAATGTCACTGGTTACTCCCAAATCTACATCGACGACGAGTATCAAGACTCGATACCGTTGCAAGAATGGCCCGAGCACAACGCCCAACAGACTTACGACGGGCACAGTACGCCCCTCCAAACTTCACGCAAGAGACGATACCGTTACAAGAGCTGGAAAATTGGTGTCGTCACTGCTGCGACAACGACTACTCTTGTATTGCTTGTCAATTGTGTCTTCACTACGTGGATGAGCATAAAGTACGGCCACGATGGTGGAATTGGAACTGCATATGACGGTGCTTGCGATGCTGTTACTGCGTGGTCATTCTGGCTACATATCCTCATCAACGCCCTTAGCTCGATCCTGTTGAGCGCTTCTAATTATACCATGCAATGCATCACTGCACCTACACGTCGAGAGTGTGAAATTGCACATTCCTGTGGCGACTGGCTTGACGTGGGTGTGCCGAGTCTCCGGAACCTCTTTAGGATTGGCTGGCAACGACGGTTAATGTGGGCCCTATTAGCACTCAGCAGCACACCTATACATCTGCTCTACAATTCAGCACTATTCAAGACATTGGACGACAACACTTACAATACCTTCATCGTGGGCCCGGCATTTCTACAGAGTAATTATACTTTACCCTCTGCAGATACGCTTACAGGCCAAAATTTGTCCGAAACATACAAGGACTCGTTTGGTGTATCCTACGAGAGCTATGTTGCTAAAGAAATCGAGCCCTTCTTGTCCTTGCATGAGAACTACACAGCGAACATCTCATCATTCAGAAGCCTGTCTACCGCAGCATGCATCAGCGTATACGCCACGTATTACCTTTCTGGCCATGGGAATGTCATCTTAGTAGTGGAAGACAACGATTTGAAAACAACACCGGTCAATGTTCACCGTGGAGAGACACTTATCATCGACAACAACTATATCAACGCTCCGTTTCTCTGGTAGGCCCTGCTTAATCTCAAAGAACTTCTTTTCTCATGCTGATGATTCGACAGGATGTGTTCAGAGGACGAAACCTTCTGTACGAGCCCTGAGAAAGCAAGAAAATTAAGCGCGCAAGAAGCGTGGATCGTCAATGGCAGGAAAATTGAATATTGCTTGTCGCAGCAGCAACCCCAGCATTGTAAGCTGCAGTTTTCCAGGGACATACTCATTGCAGTAATTATTTGTAATGTTGTCAAAGCCGTAACCATGTTCTGGATAGTTTGGCAGCAGCGCGAAGTCACATTCGTTACTTTTGGTGATGCAGTCGCTAGCTGGCTTGACGAACCCGACCTGATGACCGCGAACCGTTGCCTCCAGGATGTGCGCAGTGCCACGAAGCAACTAGAGGAGAATGGCTCACAAATACCACAAAATTCGCCAAAACAACACGTCACTGGAAGCTGAGCGTTAGCAGAAGAAGGTGGATAGCTTCGATCTCGGTCCTAGTCGTGGCTATCATAATTGGCACTACTTGTCTCGGGGGAACTATCAGACAGATGTCAAAATTCACTGCCGAGACGATCATTTCACTAGGCTTTGGGGCCGTAAATTCCAACATGCTCCTTGCTGCCAATCTCCCTGAAAAAGGGACAGGCGGATTGGCATCGTCAGTGCTTATCGCTAATCTGCCCCAGCTGGTACTTTCCTTTGTATACTTGTCGTACAATGGACTAGTCACCTGCATGCTCCTTGCGAACGAATACAACGGCTACGAAATACATCGCAAATCCCTCCGCGTCACTGCACCCCATGGACAGCAACGCTCGACATACTGGTTACAGATACCCTACACTTATGGAGTTCCGATGGTTACCTTATTTGCCACTTTGCATTGGCTCATATCGCAGTCGATCTTTCTAGTACGCGTCGAGCGATATGCTGATGGTGCACCAATTGGGCACAGTAGCATCTCTGCTGTTGGTCTGAGTCCTGCCCCAATGCTCGTGGTCGTAGTGCTGGGAATGTGTATCACAGCCATTGCTGTTGGTTTAAGTCAACGAAAATTCAATGGCAGCGCGATGCCAGTCACTGCGAGTTGTTCTTTAATGCTGGCATCGTCGTCGCATCGGCCATCTGGGGACGTGGATGCAGCAGTTCTTCCTGTGAAATGGGGAGAAGTAGAAGAGGTAGGCAACACAGACGTCGGGCACTGTTGCTTCACCAGTCGGGAAGTTGTTGAGGTTGTACCTGGGAGAACCTATCGGTGAGCTGGCAATATTGGGATTGCACTGAGCCTATAAGCCATGGCGACTCGACCAAGTCGACATAGTAAGCCAGACCGCAAGGATACTACCAAATACCCACTCAGGGCGAGGTCAGATGATTGAGAAAACTGTTCAGTCAGCGAAGATCAGCGAGGCAGAAGAGAGATATCCATTAAGAGAGATATCCATTGAAAATTGTATGCAAAATTTTCTTTTGTAATCATATTGTGTAAAAGCTATTCAGCTTATGACAAGCCATGCACTGACTGACGCTGCTCTCCGGCGGCCTCTTTGAAAGTCTAGAAAGCTCGAGTGGTAACAAAGCTCGCTGTGTCAGATGAACGTTGGTGGGCCTTGATGAATGCGACATATGTTGGGGCACAGTAAGAGCTACTGATGAGTGAGCAGGACCCTTATGGAACGCCGATGATGGGTGCGTGACACAGGGCCGACCACATCAAAGTCCATCTTTTCGTTCTCCTGCCGGTTGTTAATCCCTGTGGCTCCTTTGCGTTCCTTGAAAACAGGAGTGTCTCGCTGGTGAACCCTGCACTATGTCGGATGTGTTTTACACAAAAGTCTCGACTGATGAGCATAGTATATGCCTGTGCTTTCCACGTTGGCGGCGCAGACTTGATGTTACGGCTAGTTCTGCGAATACGTTTGGAGGAGCTAGCTCTTCAAAGGTGGGTGCAGAAACAGTCTGCAGCGGCATTGGCGTAGTGCGCAGCCCATCATACTCTGTGATAGGCTCGCTGGTGATGTTCACATCCCGTAGCTCCTCGTCTGCAGCCTCGCGAGCCGCACTGCCCTGAACAGTGAAAGCCTCAATCTCCTCATCATAGTATGCCCTGAGAGCCTTCCACATGTCAGTGCGATGTGGTAGAGCGGCCGTAAATCATAGCATCAGAAGTCGTCTATAAGATAGATAGACCTGCCCTAAGCTATATAGCCTGATTAAAGTATCATCAGAAAAGAAAAGGCGTCTTCCAGACTAGTCGGACTGGCAAAATCCAGGAATTCCTGGCCAAGTCACCGCCATCTAGGTAAAATCAACTTGAAGTAGAGAGGACAAAATCCTGATCCGCTCCCCCTAAAATGACGCTACGCAGAATCAAACCAAAACGATACGTACGGCTCTCGCCGAATCACCATTCTCACGAGATAGCATCCACATGAAATCGATAACAGCACTAAAATGAGGGCTTGTATCTTCGCTGGTGTGAGATCGTTTTGGCACAGGGTGTACTGATCCGATGTATTGGAAAGTTGATGGTTCACTCGTCGATCTTATGAGCGCTGGCGTCGCTGCTCCTTCGAAGAGTGCAAGGTCATCGTAACGAAGTGTTCCTGGGGGGATCATTGCTAGCTCAACACTGGATCTTACAAGATAAGGATGTGTCCAATGGATTTCGACCGTAGTTATCGTGGTTTGTTTGATGCGAGACACAATTCTGCCGAGAAGAAACCCTTGAATACTAAGCCTTTCGTATGTTTCTTGTAGACACAAGTCCCAGGTCCGGTTTAACCAGACTTTTGGATAGTAGATGGGCTTACGCACGGATCCGGTAGCATAACGCCAGTCTGGTACCCAAGAAGGCAATTTTTCCCCATTCACTTCGCCGGCGTTCTTGGGTCTCGGAAATGCTTTGTCGAGGAACAGTATGTTCAAAGAGTGATCTCGGCAGATGATATATTTGGCAAGACGTGCGAAAGTATTTACGGGTGATTCGCCGTAGGATATAGCAAAACAGTTATGGCGCATGTCGTCGGGCTGCTCCACGTTGACAGATGACATTCCTAGTAGCCCGTATACTCGGTCATGTATGCAAGAACACTCTGCGCCCTCAGATCGTCTGAAGACATTTACAATGTCTTGCTGATGATTATCGTCGTCGAGTAGCTGGGAATTAGATTTGTCGTTCATATCTGCAGCTGCATGATCTGTGGGTGTTCCAATGACCAGACGACCAAGTTTTATCGACAGCGCACGGCACGTCAATTCCATTGCGCTTCGTTGGTGAGGCGTAAGAAGTGGAGTAAGTAGCGTGAGGACATCCTGTATCGAGACAAGTGCTTGCCAGGGTAAAATTGATTCTCCGTATCTCACCTCGACCGAACGAGCGGCCCAGATTTCTTGCTTGATCCATACGCGGTCTAGCCACTTCAATCTTGACATCTCGTAAACGCCCTGTTCGAAGAGGTCTGAGTGCATGGCACACACTCCGGCGCCAGATTTGCTGCCTCTGCGGATGAGATCAGTCGTTGTGGAGAATATGCCGTTCAGTGGTGTGCTGATGGTCTGGAAGTCATTCAGAAGGCCGACGATCCATTCAGTGGCGCTTGTGATTTTGCCGCTAGTAGAAAGCTCAAGCTTGATATGCTCGCCAAGATAAATTACAACTTCTTTGGCATTCTGATATATCGAGCGCATTTTAGCCACTTGCTTTGACTTGTCCGAATCATCGAATTGGTTGATGCAAACAGTATCAATCCAGATATAAATCGGGACATATCGATCTCGTAGACGATGTAGTGCGCGATATGCTGCTATCGGAATTGGAAACTCGACCCCGTTGCATTCCAGATGGTACCTGGGGGTTTGATCATCCCCCCAGTAATATGACAGTCCAATGTATGTCTGCCGCTTCTTCGTCCCACTCTCTACTATACCCCCGCCACGCAACATATCTGCGTTGAAAAGACGTGAGACCAACGGCGCCTGGCGCCGATGAGGTTGCAATTCGAGGACTCGTATTTGCCATTCTTCCAAAGGGTCCAGAGATTCATAGAGGATTTTGGCTTGCAGGCGGGGTCCACGGCAACAAGCCGTCTCCAAGAGAGGGTCCCGATGTGCGTGCTGGTCTTTCTGTAGTTGGGCGATGTTCTCATCGGGCACGCTCTCAGCTTCGCAAAACACGCAGTGGGAAGATGCGACATGTGCCATGACACCGCTAAGGAAAGCCAGTTTGAAATCCCTTGAAGCACTGGAATGGGAAAACAGATATCTGGATCGAGATCTGATAAGCAAGTGAGAGGAACAGCAAAAAATCCTGACTGCTTCACAGACTTTGCTCGGGCGTGACCAACATTAAAGCCATGTAGCATGCAGATAAGTTGTTGCTGGACAAGAGCCGCTGCTATGCCGTTCGGACTGTTTATTATTATGGAATCAAGACGCCCGGGGGGGAAGATGCGATGTCGTTGAGAGTTCTGCATCTTTACGGTGCTTTCGTTGCAAGCGAGTCACTGCAGCTTTGCTGCAGCTCGAGCTTCGCTTCGGGAAGCGAGGCTCCGGGGTGTGGAGCATGAAGATGCGTGGAGGCAGGTGAATGCAGGTGATCTTTGTATGTTGTGAGATGCTTCCTAAATGCTAGAACGTTCCACAGATCGACATGGCTTCGCAATATGATGATAACATAGAAAATTCAGGAAACACAGTCGTTGATAAGGACAGGATTTAAAGTGGTCGTGCATAGCATCAAGTAGACAATCAAGCAAGTGGTGTCCGACCAGATCGAGTGCTACCTTTCTCACAACATTAACCCCCACAAGGCGCAGCAGAATCAGAATCCTTCGCGAGCTTCCCCGAACTAGACTATAGCTCAACAGCCCTTGGTTTCTCTCAGTGCCTTGCATCAGACTAAACTAGGAGCAAGAAGTCCAAGCTTTGCGCTACACACGATCGGTCTTAGTGACAACTGGAAGATGTGACGCCGAAACGAAGTAACGTTAGATGTAGCGCCTAGCCCTGCCAGAGCCACTACAGCCCCTGGCACTTGCGTGCTTCGGCGTTGCGCCGCTTTCCCACATAGATTCAGCGAGAATGCTCTACCCCAGAATATATGCCACGTTGTACGATAGCATGCAGTATCACGGCTAGGGACTTTGCATGCAACATGGCTGACCCATCTCTTGCCGCCGTCCTGCGTTCGTCCTGCGTTCGTCACACAAGAACCCTGCTGGGGGCAGGGACTCTTTACGACTTTGTCACCGATAGAGTCACCGTTTGTACCGCTAGAAAGCGCAGCCGAGCCAAACAAGCACGCACCAATAACGTGTCCAGCGCCTTGCTAGCGGATATCATCCACCTGTGAAGGTGACGGAGGTACGCCCTCAAGTGTACTCCCAGAAATTGGAGGCCCGGGGAAGACTTCCGAGCCAATCGGAAGCCTCAGCAGCCTTGCAGATTACCAGCTGGCCACACCAAGCTTTAGCACGGCCTTGATAGGATGATCTCCAATGCTTCTAGGATTATTGATCAACTGAGATTATGCCGAGCAGAACGTTCAAATTTGGCGTTGTGTTGGTCACTCCAGTCTCGAGGTGCTTTGATAGGGAATGGTAGTAAGTACACGAACGATTTGCAGGTGCCCAGGTACCGCGGCCATGATGGCATTTGCGGCCTCAACGGCGACTGAGTTTTGCACAAACGCGATAGCTAACAACCTATGCCGTCTGTCTGCTACAGTCCTCTTTGCTTGTCTCCGGTGCTGCTAGGCTCTGCCCAATATTTGTTCATTCATACTCGACTGCACAGGTTGCCGGTTTCCACACCCGCAAGAAGCTGCATCCCCCAAGGGTCTATCTTTTTTCATCGTTAT
>Ga0265780_10007893_pt1 | contig 13009 bp, 10 predicted proteins | sample P1T30metagenome_FD_192432 | JGI IMG/M metagenome (GOLD analysis project Ga0265780, IMG submission 192432) | Plant litter microbial communities from East Loma Ridge, Irvine, California - P1 T30 | ecosystem: Environmental > Terrestrial > Plant litter > Unclassified | place: USA: California...
ATTATGGATGTGGGGCCGAGGAGAGTGGGGGCAACATCTTTCCCGCAAACGATGGTTGAGCGGGAACGTCAGCGGCTTCCCGAAATCCGTCGCGCGCGCGAAAATTAGAAGGTCGGCACTAGCCGGAACGGCGATAGTTGGTGGTGAGCGGTCCGGCCACTTTCGAGCAGCCTCGGCGGAAACGATCGTAAAAACAAGCGTCCTACTGCCGCAGGGAGTCGTAATCGAACCTATCGTTTATGCCTGGCAGGGTGATCATGGTGGGCGGGTCAGCGCGCCCCAGAGTCAAATATTGCGAGAAGCTAGTTTCATCATATACAATGTGACACCCTGAACTATCAATCATAAAGCCAAGTAAATGCGGCGTTATGATTGCTATATCGTCCTTGCGCCGTTCGACGTTGTAAGCAACATCGCCATGATCAAAGATTGCGGACCCTCGCTGAAGCCTTAACGTCCCACATTTGTCGTTCCGGCTCTGAACCGCGCCGGGTCTGCCGGAGGCATTGGGTTGTGAGTCACGCTGCCATATCGAGGTTGCTAGCGGCAGCATAATATTGATCTTCAGCTTCGGCAGGCGGGATGTTGCCGATGGGCTCCAGCAGCCGGCGATGTTGAACCAGTCGACCCATTCGAGCGTGGCGTACTCGACGGCTTCGAAGCTGCGCCAAGGTCCACGCCGGTGGATCACCTCGGCTTTGTACAGTCCGTTGATCGTCTCGGCCAAAGCGTTGTCGTAGCTGTCGCCGACACTGCCGACCTACGGCTCGATGCCGGCCTCGGCGAGGCGCTCGGTGTACTTGATAGACACGTATTGGGCGGATTCAACCGGTCGTCGCAACACCCTGATCAAGGAGGTTGCGATGAAGGCTCACAAGCGTGCTTCGGATCGGTGTACACGCAGCAAGTTGCGTTCGCCTGGACATCCGCCCGGTTGGCAGCGGGAGAACGTCTGCCGCTTCTGGCAAGCGGTTGCTTGCGGAAGATCGAGCGAGGATGCGGCGATGGATGCGGGCGTTTCGGCACCCGTTGGCGCGCGCTGGTTTCGGGGATCAGGAGGTATGCCACCAACCCATTTATCGCCATCGGCGAAGCCATCGATTGGGCGTTATCTGACATTCCCCGAGCGCGAGGATATCGCGATCGCCGTGGCCAAGGGCACGGGGATCAACGCCATCGCCCGTGACCTTGGACGGTCGCCGAGCACGATCTCGCGCGAGCTCAAGCGCAATGCCGCCACGCGAGGCGGTAGCTTCGATTACCGGGCAAGCACCGCGCAATGGCATGCCGACCGGGCGGCACGGCGGCCAAAGCCGAGCAAGCTGGCGACGAACTCGGCGCTACGCGACTATGTGCAGGATCGGCTCGCCGGACAGGTTTCCAACCCTGACGGCGTCGGCTTCAACGGGCCTGATGTGGTATGGAAGGGGCGCCGTGCTGTTCACCGCCAGAGCCGGCGATGGTCGTCGGCATGGAACCCCGAACAGATCGCGCATCGGCTCCGGCTCGATTTTCCCGAGGATCCGACAATGCGCATCAGCCATGAGGCGATCTACCAGTCGCTGTATATCCAGGGCCGCGGGGCGTTACGCCGGGAGTTGAGCGCCTGCCTGCGCTCGGGTCGGGCGCTTCGCATGCCACGTGAGCGCGCTCGTAATCGCGGCAAGTCCTTCCTCGCTGAAGCCGTCATGATAAGTGAGCGGCCGGCTGAGATTGAAGACCGGGCCGTCCCGGGACATTGGGAGGGCGATCTCATCCTCGGCCTCGGCAGCTCCGCGATCGGAACGCTCGTCGAACGCACCACACGCTTTACGATGTTACTGCACCTTCCGCGCATGGAAGGCTATCGACCGGGAGAGACCATCAAGAACGGGCCGCCCCTGGCGGGGCATGGCGCCGAAGCTGTACGCGAGGCGATCGCGAAGTCGATGACGAAGCTGCCCGACGCATTGCGCCAATCGCTCACCTGGGATCAGGGCGCTGAGATGGCCCAGCACGCAAGGCTGCACATCGACACTGGGCTGCAGATCTACTTCTGCGATCCGCAAAGCCCGTGGCAACGCGGCACCAACGAAAACACCAATGGCCTGCTGAGACAGTATTTCCCGAAGGGCACCGACCTCAGTGGGCACTCCTCCGCTGAGCTTGATGCTGTCGCGCACGCCCTCAATACGCGACCGCGCAAGACGCTGGGCTGGAACACACCGGCTGAAGCCCTCGACCGATTGTTTTCAAACGTTCATATTGAGGGTGTTGCGACGACCGGTTGAATCCGCCGTTCTCTTCAGGCAGGCAGTTCGCCGCCTGGCTCGGTCTGACACCGCAACAACACTCAACCGGGGGCAAAACCAGACTTGGCGGCATCTCCAAGCAGGGCGACCGATACCTGCGCCGATTGCTCGTCGTCGGAGCCACCGCAGTCATGCGCCACGTCAAGGATAAGCCAACGCCGATGGCGGACTGGATCAGGAAGCTCTCCGAGAAAAAGCCCTTCCGGCTCGTCTCGGTGGCCCTGGCTAACAAACTCGCTCGGATCGCTTGGGTCGTGCTGACCCGCAAGGAGGCCTATCACCCTTACGCCAATTTGACCTGATCACCCCAGGTCATCCGAAATGGTAATGGCAGTCGATGATGAGTAACGATCGAGCCAATGGTGAGACCAACCCGTCTGATTCAATGCGCTGCAACGCGCGCCAGCCTGTTTAGGGACCTCACCGGCGGATTTCCATCAGGGCCAGCGGTCATCACAACGCCGCACAAACAGGCCGGACATATGAAAGCAACCGATCAAACCCATCCCGACAAAATGCCCTTGCCAAGGGGGCGTCCACATATGAATCACGCAATCCCTCCCAAGGGAATCCTGTTTATGAGTTTGTGACCTAGCCCTCGGGCGCGAAGATCGCTCGCGGGAGCGCGCGGGCGAGCAGCGCCACTCCCACGAGCAGCGCAATGTCGAGCATGACGGCGCCACCGAAGGCGCGCTGCGCGCCGCCATGATCGAGAAGCCCGAAGAACAGCGAGCCGATCACTGCGGCGCCGAGCGCACCGCCGATCTGCTGCGCGCCGTTGTGCATGCCGCCGGCGACCCCGGCATGCCCGCGATCGACACGCGCCAGCGTGACCGGTCCGAGCGGCCCGGTGATGCAGCCCATGCCGATACCGCTGAGCGCGAGCGCTGCGGCGATCAGCCGGGGCAGCGGCGCGAATGCCACCGCCGCAGCGGTTCCCGCTAATCCGAGCGCCATCGTCAGCGCGCCGAAGATCAGCAACCCGGCGCCGACCCGCGGCAGGACGCGCGGTCCGATCAGCGCGATGCCCGCCATTACCCCCACCCCGAACGGCAAGTGGAGCAAAGCGGTGTCGAGCGGGCTCATGCCGAGGCCGCGCTGCAGCACCATGCTCAGCACCAGCAGGAAGCCATTGGTCGCCGTCGCGAACAGCACGGTCATCGACAGGCCGAGGCGGAAGGTTGGTGCGGCGAAAAGTTCGGGCGCGATCAGCGCTGATCCGACGCGTGCCGTGCGTCGCACCGAATGGCGCCAGAAGGCGATCCCCAGGACGATGCTCACGACCGGCAGCGCGATGCTCCACCACGGCCAGCTCAGCACGCGACCCTCGATCGCCGGGATCAGCAGCGCCATCAGCGCGGCGCCGAGCAGGAGCGTCCCGATCGGATCGAGCCGCAAGGCATAAGTCGAGCGCCCGCGCGGCAGCAGCCACCATCCCGCCACCAGCGCTACCAACCCGATCGGCAAGTTGATCAGGAACACGACGCGCCAGCCGAGCCCGGCCGGGTTGGCGGCGATCAGCACGCCGCCGAGGATCGGCCCGCCGATCGCCGCGAGCCCGCCAACCAGTCCGAACACCGCAAGCCGCGCGACGCGTTCGAGCGGCGAGTACATCAACTGTACCAGCGCGATCATCTGCGGCGCCATGATCGCCGCGGCGGCGCCCTGCGCGAAGCGGGCCGCGATCAGCGTCGTCGCATCGGGCGCCAGTCCGCACGCGAACGAGGCAAGGGTGAAGCCGCCGACGCCACTGAGGAACAAACGGCGGTAGCCGTAGAGGTCACCAAGCCGCCCCCCGGCGACGAGCAGGATCGCGAACATCAGGAAATAGCCGGTGACGACCCATTGTGTCCCACTCTCGCTCGCGCCCAATCCCCGCTGGATCGCGGGAAGCGCAGTGTTGACGATCGTCGTGTCGACAATCTCGAGCACGAGCGCGAGGATGACGGTCGTGAAGGCTAAGCGCCGGCGATAGCCGAGCAGTTGCGCGACGCCGGCCTCCAAAAGCGGTGGGGAAGGCGGATGGGCTGGGATCGTCTCGCTTGACATGCACAGCAGCATATCGATAGTAGTTTCAGAACAATAGTTCTAATTTGATGTCGGCGCGAGGCTGGCGCGTAGGAGAGGCGAATCGTGGAAACCACTGCACGTATTGCGTCGAACGCCGGACGACGACCCGGTCTTGGCCAGGGTTCGACGGTCATCGCCGCCGGGTTCCTGCCGATCTTAGCGATCGTATCGCTCTTTCCGGCTGTCCCGTCGATCATCGATCATTTCGTAGGTGACCCGGCAGCGGGGTGGAAAGTGCCGGCGATGGTTTCGGCGCCCGGCTTGGCAATCGCGGCGATCGCGCCGTTTGCCGGCATCCTCGTCGACCGCTTCGGGCGGCGCCAATTGCTGCTCTTCTCGACCTTCTTCTATGCGCTGATCGGCGTCATTCCGTTCTTTCTCGACAATCTCAACGCGATCTATGGCTCGCGCATCCTGCTCGGCGTCACCGAGGCGGCAATCCTGACGACGTTGAATACGCTGATCGGCGATTATTGGGACGATCGCGGGCGGCGCCACTGGCTGGCATTGCAGGGCACGGTCGGACCGCTTCTGGCGGCTGTCATGATCTACTTCGCGGGGATGCTCACGGCGGTGCGCTGGAACGGCGTGTTTCTGATCTACCTCGTCGCGCTGCCGATCTTCGCGGCAATGGTGGTGTATCTGTACGAGCCGGCAAGCGATGCCACCGCGCGCAAGATGCTCGGGATCGACCAAGACCGTGTCGCACGTACGCCCTTTCCCTGGGCGTCGGTGCTGCAGATCGGCGTGGTGACGCTCGCTGCGGCGGTGCTCTATTACGTGTTCATCGTGAATGGCGGGATGGCGTTCCGCGAAGTCGGAATCCAGTCCTCGGCTAAGCTTGGCGAGCTGACCGCGCTGCCGAGCCTGTTCGTGGTCGTCGGCGCGGGCCTGTTCTGGCTGATGGGTCGCGTTCGCGCGCAGTTGCAACTGGCGTCGTGCTTCGGGCTGCTCGGGATAGGTCTCGCCATGATCGGGCTCGCACCCGATTGGAAGTGGATGATCGCCGGGCTGGTGATCCAGCAGACCGGCGCCGGCATGACGATCCCTACGCTGATCGCCTGGGCGCAGACCAAGTTGCCGTTCGAACATCGTGGTCGCGGCATGGGCGTTTGGACCGCCTGCTTCTTCTTCGGCCAGTTCGCCAGCCCGCTGCTCGTCAGCGTCGTGCGCGGCGCGGTCGTCACCATGCAGTCCGCCTTCCTCGCCGCCGGCGCGCTGGGCGTGCTCTGCGCGCTGATCAGCGTCGTCATGGCGATGCGCCATCCCGTTTCCCATCCAGTCGAGGTTTGATGCCGATGCCGCCCATGATCAAACGAGGCGTCAGCCTCTACAGTTTCCAGGAAGAGCTGTTCCTGCGCCAGATGACCGTCGAGGATGCGATCGCGTTCGCCGCATCGATCGGCGCGACCGGGATCGAAGTGCTTCCCGAACAGAACATGCCGAGCTTTCCCAACGTCAGCGACGCCGAAGTCGCCTGGTGGAAGGACACCGTCGCCAAACACGGCTGCGAGTTGTCCTGCTACGACATGTTCCTCGACACCAAGATCCGCAAGGATCGGCCGATGACCGACGAGGAGCAAGTCGCCTCGATCCGTCGCGACCTGGAACTGTGCCACCGGCTCGGCATCCGATCGATGCGGATACTGGTGTTCGTGCGGCCCGAGATCCTCGAGAAGTGCGTTCCCTATGCCGAGGCACTCGACGTCCATATGGGGGTCGAGGTCCATGCGCCGTGGCACCTCGAACACGCCTGGATCCTGCGCACGATCGACACCGCCGACCGGCTCGGCACCAAGCATCTCGGCATCCTGCCCGACATGGGCATCTTCATGAAGCATTATCCGCCGGTGTTCCGCGCCCGCTTCGAACGGCAGGGCGCGCGGCCCGAGGTCGCACAGTTCATCGTCGATCAGCATGAACAGAAGATCATGGCGGAATACACGATCTACGAGGTCGCGGTGAAGATGCAGGGCAACAAGGCCGAGGTGGCGATGGCCGAAACGCTGCGCCACGCCCCCTATGCCAACCCCAAGCGGCTCGCTGAATATGCGCCGTACTTCCGGCACATCCAGGCGAAGTTCTACGAGATGACGCCCGAGGCGACCGACCCGTCCATCGCGTATGACGAGGTGATCCCGGTGCTCGCGGCAGCCGGATGGAACGGCTATCTGTCGAGCGAATATGAAGGCAACCGCTGGATCCAGGACGTCGAGCCCGTCGACAGCCGCGAGCAGGTTCGCCGCCAGCACATGATGTTCGAGCGCCTGATCGGCGCGACCACGACCGCTTCCTGAAGGGATTGCCCGCATGTTCGACAAATATCTGATCGTGGAAGACAGCCTGCGCGCGACCGCCGACGGCTTCGCGTTTGACGCGCGGCTTGGCTATTATCGGGGGCTCGGGCTTTCGATGGTCGAGGATCTGGTCGTGACGATCGACGACCAGCCGGTGGCGCGCGACGCGATCCGCTTCGACGAAACCGGCGGCGGCGCGCCGCTGACGCTCGACGAGATGGAAACCACCTATGACCGACAGTGGAACTTCGGTGCCGTGGCGACGATCAGCGTCGTGGCGTCCGAGCCACTGGCACCGGGCGCGCACAGCTTGACGCTGAGCGAGCGGCTGAGAGTCTCGTATCTGCCCTTTCCCGCGATCAACAGCGATGCCAAGACGTTGGAACTGGCCGCGTGAGCGCATCGCGTCGCGACGTACTGGCGCTTGCGCTGGCGGGCGGCGCAGCACTTCCGGCAGTGGCGGCGCTGTCGCCGCCCACGCGACGCGGGATCGAGGGGCAGCGCGCGCCAGATCTCGGCAACGGCACGTATCTCAACCCGATCCTGGCGGGAGATCGCCCCGATCCGTCGATCCTCAAGGATGGCGACGATTACTGGATGACGCATTCGTCGTTCGATGCGTCGCCGGGGCTGCTGATCTGGCATTCGCGCGATCTGGTGAACTGGACGCCGGTTGGCCCGGCGCTCACCAAGCCGCTCGGCACGGTCTTCGCGGTCGACATGGTCAAGCATTACGGGCGCTATTTCATCTACATCCCCTTCATGAAGGCGCCGTGGTCGGGGCCACTGCCGCGCTTCGCCAATATCTACGTCATTCACGCGCCGTCGATGCGCGGGCCGTGGAGCGATCCGATCGATCTCGGTATCGGCGATCTGATCGATCCCGGCCATGCGGTCGACGATGACGGCCAGCGCTATCTCTTCCTGTCGGGCGTAAACCGCGTCCGCCTTGCGCCCGACGGGCTCTCGACCGTCGGCAAGGTCGAGAAGGTCTATGACGGCTGGCGCTATCCCGACGACTGGATCACCGAAGCCTATTCGCTCGAGGGACCCAAGCTGTTCCGGCGCGAGGGCTGGCACTATTTGGTTAGCGCGGTTGGCGGGACGGGCGGCCCGGCGACAGGGCACATGGTAATCGCCGCACGTGCTCGGACGCTGGCAGGTCCGTGGGAGAATTGCCCGCACAATCCCATCGTCCGCACGCGCAGCGATACCGAACGCTGGTGGTCGCGCGGCCATGCGACCTGCGTCGAAGGGCCAGGTGGCCGCTGGTACATGGTCTATCACGGCTATGAAAACGGCTATCGCTCGCTCGGGCGACAGACCTTGCTCGAGCCGATCACCTGGACGGTCGACGGCTGGTTCCACGCGACGGGCGGCGATCTGTCGCAGCCCTTGCCGCTCCCGGGCGGCGCCGCGGGGCCGCACGGGATCGCGGGGTCCGACGACTTCTCCAAGCCAGCCTTCGGATCGCGTTGGAGCTTCTACGGCGCGGGTCCGGGCGAACTCGCGCGGGCACAGATCGAGCGCAATACGCTGACGATCGCCGGCAAGGGCACCGGCCCGAACGATTGTTCGCCGCTGACCCAGATCGTCGGCGACCATGCGTATGAGGTGAGCGTCGAGTGCGACCTCGAAGGTGCCGCGCAGGGTGGGCTGCTGCTGTTCTTCAACGACCGGCTGTTCCTCGGCATGGGGATCGATGGAACGCGCATGACCTCCTATCGCGGCGGCAAGGCGAGCTATTGGCCCGAACCGGCGCCTGCGGTGCGGCGGCTGTTCATGCGGATCGTCAATGATCGCCAGATCGTGACCTTCTACTACAGCGTCGATGGCAAGAGCTGGACGCGCCACGGCGTTCGCAGCGAAGTCTCAGGCTACAACGCCAACACGATCGACGACCTCGCCCAGCTTCGCCCGGCGGTGTTCGCAAGTGGGGCGGGCAGGGTCCACTTCCGCAATTTTCGATATAGCGCGAGCGCCTGACCGGAGCGCTCGGAAGCGTTCCGGTCAAGCGCTGCTCAGGCGGCAACCTCGATCCTAGGTGGTGCCTCCGAGCGACGCAGTTGCATCAGGCGGCGTCGCGCGCGAATCGCGGCGGCATCGACTGACAGAATCACCGGGCGCTCGGCCCAGAAGTCGCGGCCGAGCATCGCCTGCTGGATCGCCTCGAGCATCGGCCCATCCTCCGCGTCGAACACCTGTTTGGCCATCGCCTCGGATGCGTCACCGGGCTCGCGGGTGAAAAAGTAATGCGAGCTCGTCGTGGTTTCGGGCGTGATGATGTGCGGATTGGCCATCGCCGGCACCACCATCGCCTGCCGTTCGCTGCCGGCATGCGCGACACCGATGAACAGCGCCATCGACGCGGGGGCGTGCCAGCGCATCTCGAGCCACTGATCGACCCGGCCGCCGGCAGGGACGAGCGCGGTGGTGAAGGGCGGTGGCGGCGTATCGGGCATCCGCCAGTTCGACCAGATCGCGCCGCTATCGTCCTGCGTCGCGCTATGCTCGCCGTTGAACAGCGCGCCGTTGGTGGCGAAGGTCTCGATATGGAGGAACTCGGCGTGGCTGAGGTCCATCAGATTGTCGGTGATGAACTCGTAATTCGCCCGCATGTGGGTGCGCCCGCGAACGATCGGCGGGCCGGCATCGATGAAGGAGAAATCGGGGATCAGCGCAGGATTCGCCGCGGCCGGATCGCCCGGCCAGACCCAGACCGCGCCCCAGCGCGCGGCCGCCGGCCAGGACGAGACGAGCGTGTTGGGCGGGATCAGGTCGGAGAAGGGGTTGCGCACGCAGCCCCCGTCGGCGGCGAATTCGAGTCCGTGATAACCGCAGACCACCCGGTCGCCGTCCCGCTTTCCGCGGCTGAGCGGCGCGAACCGGTGCGGGCAGCGATCCGCCAGCGCAGCATAGGACCCATCGCCGAGTCGATAGATCAGGCGCGGTTCGTCGAGCAACGTGCGGGGCAGCATGCCTCCCTCGGGAACCTCGTCCTCCCACGCGGCGACATACCACAGGTTGCGCACATAGGGTTCCATCGGCATTCCTTTCCCAGTCATGATTATAAAGAAACCAGATGGTTCTTATAGCGCGTCGGGAGGCATGCGCAAACCCCCCGTGAGCCGCGACCCGGAGACGGTGACGGCGCGCATTCTCGACGCGGCCGAGGCCGAGTTCATGGCGGCTGGGTATGAAGCAGCGAGCACCAATCGGATGGTGGTTGCGTTCGGCGGCTCGAAGGCGACGCTGTTCCGCTACTTTCCGACCAAGCAGGCACTGCTCGAGGCGGTGATCCGCCGCATCACCGCACGCGGGCAGGCGCGGGTCACCGCCGCCGTCGGGCAGGAGGATGATCCCCGCGCCTGGCTCACGACGTTCGTCACGCAGGTGTTGAGCTGGATTCTGGGGGACGATGCGCTGTTTCTCGGCCGGCTCGGCATCGCCGAGGGGCATAAGCTGCCGACGCTGAGCGGCGTCTTCCATGCAACGGCGGGCGCGCCGCTGCAGCGGCAACTCGCCGATCATCTCGAACGATGGACGTGTGACGGTCGCCTCGCATGCGACGATCCCGCTGGCGACGCGCAGCGGTTGTTCGACCTTGCGATAGCAGGGGCCGTCAGCCGGGCACTGTATGGCGCGGAGCGACTCGCGGGGGCGGCGCTTGCCGACCATGCGGCGGCGAGCGTTGCCCTGTTCCTGCAGGGCCGCGCGCCGCGCTAACGCCGCATGGACCTTACAGCGCGTTGCGCCGTGCGATCGCGCCGAGCACGGCGGCGCTCGGCTTGGCGGTGCGGCGGAAGGTGATGCGGTCGAGGCTGTGCAAACCGAACTTGGGCGTGTAGCCGAACACCCATTCGAAATTGTCGATCAGCGACCAGTGCATATAGCCTTTCACCGGCACGCCCTCGTCGATCGCCTTCTTGAGTTCGGCGAGTGCGGCGGGGATCAGCGCCACGCGTAACCGGTCGTCGGTCGCGTTGATGCCGTGTTCGGTGACGATCACCGGCACGCCGCTGACGGAATGCGCGTAGCGCACTGCATTGGCGAGCGAGGCGGGATAGATTTCCTCGCCCGCATCGTTGACCGGCGCCCCGAGCGGCACGGGCAGCTTGCCCGACGAATCCCACAGCGTCCGCGTGTAATTCTGGACCCCGACGAAGTCGTCGGCGCGCGCAGCGTCCAGCCATGCCGCATAAAAGCGCGTGCGTTTGGCGTCGCGCACGCTGCCTTTGCCCACCGGCTGATCGTCGATGATGGCGAGGCTGACGCCGACCGGCAGATCGGGCCGCACCGCCTTGATCGCCGCGCGCCCGAGTCGGTGCGCCGCCAGCAGGTGCTTCTGCGTGAGCTGCGGATCGGCGACGTAGAGCGCACTGCCAGCAGAATAGAGCGGGACGCCGCTTGTGCGCGCCACGGCGGCGGCCATCGCCTTGTCTGTTTCCATCAACCGTTCGCCGACACCGGCGGGGAGAAGTTCGCTCAGCAAACCGTTGAGGTTGGGTTCGTTGAGCGTCGTAGCATAGCCGATGCCGTGTGCGAGATGTCGGGCGGCCCGGTCACAGAAGCGCGCGAACAGCGCCGGCCCCTCGGGGTTCGTCCAGCCGCCCGTCTCGGCGAACCAGCGCGGGGTGGTGAAATGGTTGAAGGTGACGAACGGCGTCAGCCCCCGCGTCCGGCAGCCGTCGATCATCGCGGCATAATGGTCGAGCATGGCTTGCGAGAATTGCCCGCGCACCGGCTCGATCCGCGCCCATTCCAGGCTGAAGCGGTAGGCGTTGAGCCCCATCGCGCGGACCAGATCGAGATCGGTGGGCCACAGTTCGAAGCTGTTGGCGGCATCGCCCGAGGGCTCCGCAAACGCAGTCGGCTTGGCATGCTCGAGCGGCCAGAGGTCGCTGTTGATGCTGTTGCCCTCGACTTGATACGCCGCGGTGGAAGCGCCCCAGAGGAAGCCCTTGGGGAAGCTCGGGCTGGCTGGTCGGCCAAATGCCGGGGTGGCGAGCGTCGCGGCGGTCGCCGCCAGCAGGCTGCGACGGTCGATCATCGTCTCTCTCCAGAACAAGCGTGGCGCGTCACAGCGTACCGGCGCGCAGCATCGACACGGCAGCGTCGCAGGCACGCGCGGTAAGCGCGAGGTAGGTGAGCGATGGATTCTGCGAAGCCGACGAACTCATCTGCGCGCCGTCGGTCACGAACAGATTGGCGACGTCATGCGCGCGGCTCCATTTGTCGAGCACCGAGGTGGTCGGGTCGAGCCCCATGCGCGCGCCACCCATTTCGTGGATCGCGGAGCCGCCAGGGCCGGGCTGGTCCATCCCCATCACCACTTGGCCGCCCACCGCACCGAGCATCGCCGCAGCCTCGGCCTTGGCGTCGGCGAGCGCAGCATGCTCCTCCTTGCCGTGCGCGAAGGCGATGTTGAGCGCGGGCGCGCCGTTGGCGTCGGTCTTGGCCGGATCGAGCGTCAGCCGGTTGCTCGCGCGCGGCATCGATTCGGCGAAGGTGACGAGGATCATCTTCCAGTCGCCCGGCGTCCGCAAATGCGCCTTGAAGCCGTGACCGATCCCCGGCTGGCGCTTACCCTGCGTCCAGGTGCCCTGCAGCGCGCCACCCTGGAACGAATAGCCGCGCGTGAAGCCGTTGCCGTCGAGCGTTTCGAGGTTGCGGAAGCGCGGGATGACGATGCCGGTGGGGCGATTGCCGAAGGTGGTGTGCTGTTCGAACCCCGGCATGATCGCGATCGCCGACAAGGTCGTCGCGTGATCCATGATGTGCGTGCCGAGCACGCCGCTCGAATTGGCGAGGCCGTTGGGCATCGCCTCCGATTGCGAGCGCAGCAGGATGTGGTTGGTGTTGAACGCGCCGGCGTTGAGGAAGACGAGCCGCGCGGTGGCGCGGTGGCGTTCCTTCTTGGCGGTGTCGAGGAAGCGCACGCCGGTCGCGCGGCGCGTAACGGGATCGTAATCGACGCCCTCGACGACGCTGTCGGTGACGACGGTAAGCAGTCCGGTTTTCATCGCGGCGGGAAGCGAGGCGCTCTGCGTCGAGTAATAGGCGCCGTAGGAGCAGCCCCGCGCGCAGATGCTGCGATATTGGCACGCGCTGCGGCCGTCCTTGGCCTGCGTCAGATTGGCGGTGCGGCCGATCGTCAGCCTACGCCCGGGCCAGCGCGCGCTGATCCCCTCGCGAATATGTTGTTCCACTACGTTGAGCGGCATCGGCGGCTGGAAATGCCCGTCGGGGAGCTGCGCCATTCCCTCGGCCGCGCCAGACACGCCGACGAAATCCTCGACACGATCATACCAGGGCGCGAGCTCGGCATAGCGGATCGGCCAGTCGGTGCCG
>Ga0265780_10007894_pt1 | contig 13007 bp, 10 predicted proteins | sample P1T30metagenome_FD_192432 | JGI IMG/M metagenome (GOLD analysis project Ga0265780, IMG submission 192432) | Plant litter microbial communities from East Loma Ridge, Irvine, California - P1 T30 | ecosystem: Environmental > Terrestrial > Plant litter > Unclassified | place: USA: California...
ATCGGCTCCATGAACATCGAGATGACGACCTTGTCGACCGAGCACATGAAGCCCACCACGGCCAGCGCCACCAGTACGTAGGTGCGGTAGGCGTCGCTGAACTGCCGGGGGACGGCAGCCGGCACCTCGCCGGCCGGCAGCACGGGCGACTGCATCGTATTGGTCATGGGCTTCATGCGCTCACCTCGCTGTTCAATGTATTGAATCCGGACGGCAGCCAGGCTGCTGGTTCCGTGTCCATGAAGCGGCGCAGGTCCCCGGCCCACAGGGCAGCGTCGGCGCCGGAGGCGAAGTGCCCCTTTTCGCTGTCCAGTTCCACGTAGGACCAGCTGCTTGTCTCCGGCAATGCTGCCACCTTGCGGGCAAGTTCGGGCGAGAACATCGGATCGGTGCGTGAGATCACGTACAGCACCGGTGCGCGGATGGCGCCGAGCTGCGCGCGCAGGTCGAAGGTTTCGGCAGCGCGCATCAGCACTACCAGCGACATCGGGTTGAACCCCTGCGCCCATTCGCGCGCCAGGCGATCGACTTCACGTGCGCGCTCGGCCGGATCGGGAATGCGCTGCGCCAGCTCGACCTCGACGCCGTACTTGTTCAGGGTATCGGTGCGCATCGCCACGAGGGTATCGAACATGGCGTCGCGGTCGCCCGCGACCCATGCCGCCCAGCCGGGTGTGCCCGACAGCGAAGCGAGGATGGCGTCGGCGGTGCCGGGCGCGCCCGGATGCCATGGCGCGCCGACGGCCGCGGCCACCCGCTCGACCATGTCCGGGTAGCTCACCGCCCACTGGAAGGACTGGTAGGCGCCGAAGGACGGCCCGACCACGGCCGCCAGCCGGCGCACGCCCAGCGCATCGAGCAGCGCCTTCTGTACCCGGACGATATCTTGCGCGGTAATTGCAGGGAAGTCGGTGCCGTAAGGGAGACCGGTGGCTGGATCGATGCTGGCCGGCCCGGTCGAGCCGTAGCACGAACCCAGCATGTTGGGACATACGACGAAGTAGCGCTCGGTGTCGATCGGCTTGCCTGGGCCCACCAGTTCGCTCCACGAGCCTTCGGCGACGTTCGCGTCGCGGTCCAGCATGGTGGGGCCGGTGGTGTAGCCGTGCAGGACCAGCACCGCATTGGTCCCCTCGTGGTTGAGCCGGCCCATGCAGCGGTAGGCCGTGGTGGGCGCGGCAAGGGCCGCGCCGCTGGCCAGGACCAGGTCCGGGACGGTGTAATGGTGCAGGATGGCGTCGTCGTGCATGGCGGTTCCGATCAGAAGCGGTAGCTCAGGTCGGCGCCGAAGGTGCGCGGCGCGATGTAGGCGGCGCCGAACGGGCTGCCGCTTGGCGTGAGGCTCTGCGACTTGAGGAAGGTGATGCCGTCCGTGTCGGTCAGGTTCTTGCCGTAGAAGGCCAGGCGCCAGTTGTCGTTCTCGATGCCGGCGCTCAAATTTACCGTGGTATACGACGGCACGTCCTTGGCGGCGCGCTGGCTGAAGTCGGAACGACGCTCGCCCGTGTAATTGATGGTGCCGCCTGCGTAGCCGGTCCAGCCTTCAGCGACCGGGAAGCGGTAGTTGGCGCCGATTGAACCGGTCATTTTCGGAACGAATGGCAGGCGGTCGCCATCCAGGCCGCCGGCCGCCGGTGCGTTCTCGGTCAGCTCGGCTTCGGTGTAGCCGACCGAGCCGCGCAGCGACAGGCCGCTAACCGGGAAATAGGAGAGGGCCAGCTCGGCGCCGCGGCTGCGCGCCGATCCGCCGTTGACCAGGAAGTTGAAGCCGGCGGCGCTGGTCTGGATCTGGATGCCGTCCCAGTCGGTCGAGAACAGGGCCGCTTCGATCGACAGGCGGCCGCCGTCGAGCACCGACTTGTAGCCAATCTCATAGCTGGTGAGGGTATCCGGCGCGAAGGTCAGTGGCGCCAGGGTCGCCGAAGTCGGCGGCACCGCGTTCGGACCGCCCGGACGGAAGCCGGTGGCCACGCGCGCATACAGGGCGTCGGTGGCGGACGGCTTGTAGCGGGCCGTGGCCAGGTAGGTGGTCTTGCTCTCCTCGGAACCGGAATCGAAGATCACTGGGGCCGTGCCCACCAGTAGGCCGCTGTAGTTCTGGGCATAGACCTGCTTGTCGCCGCCATGGCGGATGCCGGCCAGCACGTCGAACTGCGGCGTGATGGCGTAGGTGGCGTTGGCGAACACCGAGTATTCCCTGTACTTGCTGTCGATCGAGGCCTTGATGATGCTTGGCAGCGGGTAATCGGCGCCGGTCGTGGTCGAGAACGGGCGGAAGCCGGGAATGCGGTTGCCGCTGTCTTCGTTGGTGTAATACAGGCCGCCTTCGTATTCGAGGCGATCGTCGAAGGCAGTCGAGCGCAGGCGCAGCTCCTGCGACACGCGGTGGGTACTGGTGAATTGCGTCGAGGCGATGCCCAGGTCCGGAATGCCGAAGGCCGCGCCCAGCGCCACGCCGTAGCCGAAGCTGCCGTCCGCTCCCTGCGCGGCATCGACGTTCTGGACGGTGGTCGAGGACACCAGCTCGAAGTTGCCGAGCTGGCCGTTGACGGTAATGTTGCCTACTTCCAGGCTGGCCGAGGACAGCTCGTCGGTGAAGCGTTTCTGGGTCAGCTCGCCGTGCAGCGGGCGCAGGGTGGTCGGGTCCAGGTCGACGATGGTGTTGGCGGTCGATTTCACCTTCTGCGACAGCGCGAAGGCGCTCAGCTTCCAGTCGGGGTTGATCAGCCAGTTGAAGGCGATGCGACCGCCCTCGACCTTCGCTTCATTGACGTCCTTGCGGCCGCTGGTCTGATCGATGTAGCCGGCATCGGTACGGCTGAAGGCTGACACGCGCAGTGCCATGGTCTGGTCGGCGAACGGGATGTTCAGCGAGGCGCGGCCGTTCTTGCCGTTGGCGCCGCCTTGCACGGAATTGCCGCCCAGGGTGACGCTACCGCGCATCTTCTTGAAGTCCGGTGCCGAGGTCACGTAGCGCACCAGGCCGCCCATGGCGCCGGCGCCGTACATGGTGCCTTGCGGGCCTTTCAGGATCTCGACGCGCTGCAGGTCGGCCGGGTCGATGTCGGGGGTAACCGCGCTGCCAGCGGCGTAGGCATTGACCGAGCCGATCGGCGCTTCGTCGATGTAGAAGGCGGTGGTTGAGGCCGGCTGGTTCACGCCCATGCTGATGCCGCGCAGCGTGACTTGCGTGAAGCCCTGACGGAACGAGGACAGCGACATGCCCGGCACTTGGGCCACGTAGTCTTCCAGACGGACCTTGCCGTCCCTGGCCAGCTGCTCGGTATTGACCGAGGTGACCGAGGCCGGCACGTCGATCGCCGCCTGCTCGCGCTTTTGCGCGGTGACGATGACCTTGTCGATGCCTTCGTCAATTTGTGGCTGCTGCTGGGCCAGGCGGGCAAGGCAGCCAGCGCGCACAGGAGGGAGACGGCGGTGGCATTGGCGTTACGGGCGAAGCGCGGTGCGTGGTGCATGAGTGTCTCCAATTTTATGGATATATATAGTTATGGGCACTGCGGTGTTACGCTTTTCGTGACGCGGGCGGGGCCGTCACGAAAAAATCTTGCCAGGATTGAGAATAGAATTCGGGTCCCACGCCTGCTTGATCGACTGCATCAGGCCGACGACTTCACCGCCATACTCGAGCAGCAGCTTGGATTTCTTGCCCATGCCGATGCCGTGCTCGCCGGTGCAGGTGCCGCCCACCGAGAGGGCGCGGTCCACCATCGCGGCGTACACGCGGTCGACGGCAGCGTGTTCTTCCGGCTGGTCCGGCATTGGCATGAACAGCACGTGGAAGTTGCCGTCCCCGACGTGGCCGAGGATCGGCGCGACCAGGCCCTCGGCATCGATCATGGCGCGCGCTTCGGCCACGCTCCGGGCCAGCGCCGACATCGGCACGCAGATGTCGGCCACCACGCTCACGCAGCCCGGGCGCAGGGCCATGGCGGCGAAGTAGGCCAGGTGGCGCGCATGCCACAGGCGCGAACGGTCCTCGGGGCGGGTGGCCCATTCGAAATTGGTGCAGCCATAACCGCCGCAGACTTCTTGCGCCAGTTCAGCCTGCTCCTTGACTGCCAACGGCGTGCCGTGGAATTCCAGGAACAGGGTCGGCAGCTCGGCCAGGCCAAGGTGCGAGTGCTGGTTGCAGGCGCGGACCTGGTACTCGTCGAGGAACTCAATGCGCGCGAACGGCACGCCCGACATCGACAGTTCGGTCACTGCATCAACCGCCGCTTCCAACGTGGGGAAGCCGCAGCTGGCGGCGGCCACTTCCGCCGGCAGCGGGTGCAGGCGCAGGGTGATTTCGGTAATGATGCCGAGTGTGCCTTCGGAACCGGTGAGCAGGTGCACCAGGTCGTATCCGGCCGAGGACTTGCGGGCGCGGCTGCCGATCCGCACCAGGCGCCCGTCGGCCAGCGCCACTTCCAGGCACTGCACGTTATGCGCCATCGAGCCGTAGCGCAGCGTGGTGGTGCCTGAAGCGCGGGTCGAGACCATGCCGCCTATGGTGGCGTTGGCGCCCGGGTCGACCGGGAAGAACAGACCGGTTCCTTTCAGGTGGGCGTTGAGCGCCTCGCGGGTGATCCGGCTGGACTACGCAGTCGGTGTCTTCGGCATTGATGGCAATGATGGCATCCATGCGCGACATGTCGATGCACACCCCCCCAAAAGGCGCGCTCACGTGCCCTTCGAGCGAACTGCCGGCGCCAAAGGCGATGACCGGCACGCGCCGTTCATTGCACAGGGCCAGGATGGCGCAGACTTCGTGCTTGTCGAGCGGCCAGACGACGACGTCCGGCGCCAGGCTGGTGGCCAGGCCTTCGCCGCGTGCGTGCTGCTCGCGCACGGCTTGCACGACGCTGACGCGGTCGCCGTAGCGCTCGCGCAGCGGCGCGATGACGGTGTCGACGGGGCCGAATTGGGTGAGGGGGTGTCTCGAAGTCATTCTGCGTCCTTAATGAGGATCTGTTCGTCAGTACGGTCCGAGAATACGCCGCCCTTTTCAGCCTGTCAAACATGTTTAATATGTGGTGGCCCAGATACAGGCACCTCAGCGCAATAAGGGCATTCGATTCGTGCTACCTGTATGATACGTTTTCATAAAAAATGATGGAGACACCATGCATGCCGACCAACCCGCCGTCATCCTCGTCCACGGCGCTACCCTTAACGGGCGCTCCTGGGATCCCGTGCGTCGCCTGATCGACACACGCCTGCGCGTGCTCACGCCAGACCTGCCGGGCCATGGCGCGCGCCAGCACGAACGATATACCCTGCAGGGCGGGGTCGAGACGGTCGTCAAGGCCGCCCGTGAACTGGGCGACGCGCCCTTCATCGTGGCCGGCGACTCGCTCGGCAGCTTCACCAGCCAGGCGGCGGCGGCGGCGCTGCCGCAGGACCGGCTCAGGGGCTTGGTGCTCGGTGGAGCCAGCCACGAGTTTCGCGGCGCGCCGGTGCTGCCCTACCTGGTCAAGTCCCTGACCTTCCGCGTGATGCTGGCCCTGTTCGGCGAACGCAGGCTGGTGGAGGGCAGGATTCCCGCGACCTTGCGCGAGCTCGGGATGAGTGATGCAGACGCCGACGCCGCCATCGCGGCCGGGATCAGCCTGAAGGTATTCCCGCAAGCGGTGGGCGCGCTGCGCGGCGTGGATTTTCGGAGCAAGCTCGCCGCGATCTCCCAGCCGACCCTGTTCATCAACGGCGACCTCGATACCGACCATGTGCGCGGCGAGGCCCGCTATGTCGCCGCGGCCCGGCATGGCAGCATCGCGCGCCTGCCAGGCTGCGAGCACGGCGTGAGCCTGCGCCGCAGCGCCGACTACGCCGAATTGCTCAACGGTTTCGCACGCCAGGTCCTGCTGTAAGACCCGGCCGGCGCCTCAGGTGCCGGTGCGCAGGCTGGTTCGGGGCGCTCCCAGCAGCTCCGCCTGTTTTTTCCAGTAGTTCTGCATGGCTTCTTCCTTGACCGGGCCGAAGCCGCGCACCTCCTGCGGCAACTGCGCGAGCAGCAGCGCCTGCGCCATTCCGTCGCGATCGAGCGTGGCGCAGGTGTCTGCCATCACGGCAAGGTAGTCCTCGGCCAGGTGACGTTCGGCGCGGCGCTCCCGCGTCTGGCCGAAAGGATCGAAGCGGCTGCCGCGCAGGAATTTCAGGCGCGCCAGCAGCGTAAAGGCCGGCAGGATCCAGGCGCCGAACTTGCGCTTCTTCGGGCGTCCCGTGGCCGGGTCGATGCGCGAGAGCAGCGGTGGCGCCAGCCACAGGGAGATCCTGCGCATATCCGAAAATTGCGCGGCGAGCGAAGCCTTGAATTCGGCACTGCCGTACAGGCGCGCCACTTCGTACTCGTCCTTGTAAGCCATCAGGCGGTAGGCGTTCTCCGCCACACTGCGGGCGAAGGCCTCACTGGCGGGCGAAATGCGTGCTTCGGCACTGCGGGCCAGGTTGACCAGCGTATGAAAGCGCGCCGCGTAGGCGTCGTCCTGGTAGGCCGCCAGCTCGGCCCCGCGTGTGGCCACCAGCTGCTCCAGGCTCTGCGGCGCTGCAGAGGCGCTGGGCGCGCTCGCTTCGGCCAGTGCCGCCGGGTCGGCCGCGGCGATCCGTCCCCAGGCAAAGGCCCGCTTGTTGAGCGCGATGGCGGCGCCATTGAGTTCGATCGCCTGCTCGATCGATGCCTGCGACAGCGGCACCAGTCCCAATTGCCAGGCATAGCCCAGCATCAGGGTATGCGCGGTCACGGTGTCACCGAACAGCGACTGGGCCAGCGTGCTCGCGGACACGCCATGCAGAGCGCCTGGCAGGCAATGCCGGCGCACCTGGTCGAGCATCAGGCGGGTGGGCTGGCTAGCGTCGCGCTGGCGCACCACGGCGGAAGTCGGGGTCTGGTCGGTGTTGACGACGCTGGCAGTGCGCGTGGGCGAGAGCCGCGCCAGATTGTCGCTTGCCGCGGCAACCACCAGGTCCGCCCCCAGCAGCAGATCGGCTGCCCCCGGCCCGATCCGCACCGCGCCGATTTGTTGCGCCGTGGCGGCAATACGCACCTGGCTGACCACCGCGCCGTTCTTTTGCGCCAGACCCGTGAAATCGAGCACGGTGGCGGCCTTGCCCTCGAGGTGGGCGGCGGCGCCGATAAGGGCGCCCATGGTCAGCACGCCGCTGCCGCCGATGCCGGTGACGACTATGTTGAAACTGTCTCCAAGCACGGGCAGCACGGGCAGCGGCAAGCCCGGTACCAGGCGTGCCTCAAGGGTGAGCAGGCGCGCATTGTCCGGCTTGCGCAGGCGCGCGCCTTCGATCTCGATGAAGCTCGGGCAGAAGCCCTTGGCGCAGGAGACATCCTTGTTGCAGGCGCTCTGGTTGATCTTGCGCTTGCGTCCGTAATCTGTTTCCAGCGGCTCGATCGCGATGCAGTTCGACTGTACCGAGCAGTCGCCGCAGCCCTCGCAGACGCGCTCGTTGATGAAGATGCGCTTGTCCGGATCCGGCATCTGCCCGCGCTTGCGGCGGCGCCGCTTCTCGGACGCGCAGGTCTGCTCGTAGACGATGGCGCTCACGCCCGCGACGGTCCGCAGTTCGCGCTGGACCGCGTCGAGCGTGCTGCGCTCGTGCACCGTGACGCCCGGCGCCAGGTCTTCGGCCGCCAGCCAGCGGGCAGGATCTTCCGACACCAGGGCGATGCGCATCACCCCTTCCGCATGCAGCTGGCGCGTGATGCGCGCCGGATCGATGACGCCCTCGGCCGCCTGGCCACCAGTCATCGCCACCGCGTCGTTGTACAGGATCTTGTAGGTGATATTGGTCCCGGCGGCGACGGCGGCGCGGATGGCCAGCAGGCCGGAGTGCTGGTAGGTGCCGTCGCCGAGGTTCTGGAACAGGTGCCCGGTCCTGGAGAAAGGCGCCGCGCCCAGCCACTGCGCGCCTTCGCCCCCCATCTGCGAGAAGGTGGTCGTCTTCAGCTCGGGCTGCGCCAGCGCCATCACGTGGCAGCCGATGCCGCCGCCGCTGCGCGAGCCCTCCGGCGTGCGGGTCGAGGTATTGTGCGGGCAGCCGGAGCAAAAGTAAGGGGCGCGGATCGGGATCACCGCCGCTGGGCTTGCCGCGCGTGGCCGGTCGATGGCGGCCAGGCGCTCGCGCAGCAGCGGCAGTGCGTCGCCAAAGCGCGCCGCCAGGGCGCGCGCCACGATCAGCGGCGTGAATTCGGATACCTCGGGCAGTACTGCGGCCCCCTTGCCGCTGACCCGCGGCCGCGCCGCCCCCTCCAGGCCATACAGCGCGTCCTTCAGCTGCGCCTCGACATTGCTGCGTTTTTCTTCCACCACCAGCACTTCCTCGTGGCCCCCCGCGAACGCGCAGGCGCCGCCGGTTTCAAGCGGCCAGCTCATGGCCACCTTGTAGACCGAGATGCCCATCGCTGCGACCTCGTTCGTGGCAAGGCCCAGGTCGTCGAACGCCTGCATCAGGTCCTGATGCGCCTTGCCCACGGTGACGATGCCGAAGCGTCGCTGAACCGCCTCCACGACCGTGCGGTCGATGCGGTTGGCACGCGCCCAGGCGCGCGCGGCCGGCAGCCGTTCGTCGATCAGGCGGCGTTCGAGCTCGGCGCGCTGGCCCGGCCAGGCCAGCTTGGGATCCCAGTTGTGGCCATGGTCCGGTACTGGCCCATCGGGAGCCACGAACGCGGGCGCGTCCGGCAGGTCGAAGGTGGCGGCGGTTTCCACCACTTCGGCGATCGTCTTGAGCCCCACCCACAGCCCGCAATAGCGCGACAACGCGATGCCCGCCAGGCCCAGCTCGATGACTTCGCATACGCTGGCCGGCTGCAGGACCGGCATCGAGGCCGCATGATAGATGCCATCGGTCTGGTGCGGATACATCGACGATTGCGCCGCGTGGTCGTCGCCTGACACGGCCAGTACGCCACCCAGCGGCGAGGTGCCGAGCATGTTCGCCGTGCGGAACACGTCGCCGGTGCGGTCCACGCCCGGACCCTTGCCATACCAGATGCCGAACACGCCGTCGACGCGCCCCGGCCCGAACGCGGTATGCATCTGCGCGCCCCACAGCGCGGTGGCGGCAAGGTCTTCGTTCAGGCCTGGCTGGAACACGATGTCATGGGCTGCGAGATCGTCCTGCGCCTTCCACAGTTGCTGGTCGTAGGCGCCCAGCGGCGAGCCGCGGTAGCCCGATACCAGGCCTGCTGTCGAGAGGCCGTTTGCGCGGTCGAGGCGGCGCTGCAGCATGGGCAGCAACACCAGCGCCTGTATCCCGGTAAGGAATACCTGGCCTTGCTCCTGCTGATAGATACTGGCGCGCAGCGCCTTGCGTGAAAGTTCCATCGTCTGTCCCCTATGCTTTTTATTGGATGAATGAAATTCTAGGAGCAAGGACGGAGCGATTGGGACTGAAAGCGGCTAGAATTGGCCTATAATTTGGCGCTTATTACTACAATTAAACAGGAACCGTAGGCAGATATGACCAAGGAAATCGACATCGACAGGATCGACCGCAAAATCCTGCGCCAGCTTGCGCAGGACGGCCGCATTGCCTGGAGCGAACTGGCCGAGCTGGTCGGTCTGTCGCTGACGCCCACCCTGCGGCGGGTGCGTCGGCTCGAAGAAGCAGGGTATATACAGGGCTATGTAGCCAAGCTCGACGAGGCCCGGCTGGCGGGCCGCATGAGCGTGCTGATCGCGGTGACCTTGACCTCGCAGTCCGAGGAAACGCTGGCCCGCTTCGAAGAAGCGATCGTCGCCGCGCCCGAGGTGATGAGCTGTTTCCTGATGACCGGCGACGCCGACTACAGCCTGCGCGTGGTGGTGCCGGATCTTGAGACCTATCACCAGTTCCTGACACGCACCCTGACACGCATTCCGGGCGTGGCCCACATCAAGTCCGGCTTCGCCCTCAGGACGGTGCTGAACCGGGCGTCGGCACTGGTGTGAGCGCGATACGGACATGGGCCGCGCGCACGGCCTCGACCAGCACGGGTGAACCGGCAAGCCCGCCCCACAGCGCCGGTTCGGCGCAAAAGGCGGCGACCGGATCGCCGGCGCCGCACACGCGCTGCACGAATCCCGCATCGAGCGCAGCGTCGCGGTAGTCGGCCTGCACCAGGTCCGCCTGCCAGCCGCGCAGGAAGGCCAGGTAGAGCGCCGGTAGCGCTGCCACCGCTTCCAGGCCGAAACCGCGCGCCATGCGCTCGCGGATGGTCGGCACGATAAAACCCGACAGCTTGGCCAGACTATCTGTCAGCACCCGGTCCACGGTGTCGCGCACGGCGTCGCCGGAAAAGCGCGCTAGCACGGCATCGCGGTAGGCTTCCAGGTCGACCGGGCTCGGACGCAGGCAGTCGAACACGGCGCCGGTCACGTAATCGCGCACCAGGGCGCGGATGTGCGCATCGCGCATGCATTCATGGATGTATTGGTAGCTCAGCAGAGCGCCGGCCCAGGCGATGCAGCTATGGCTGGCATTCAGGATGCGGATCTTGGCTTCTTCAAACGGCGCCACCGACGCCACCATGCGCGCGCCCACAAGCTCCCAGGCCGGACGGCCGTTGCAGAACGCGTCTTCGATCACCCACTCGATATACGATTCGCTCATCACCGCGGCAGGGTCGTCGCGCCCGGTCGCGGCCAGCACGCGTGCGCGCAGTTCGGGGCTCGCACGCGGCGTGATGCGGTCGACCATGGAATTCGGAAAGCGGGTGTTCTGTGCCATCCACACCAGGAGCTCGGCTTCTCCCGCCAGCGTCAGGAACTGGCTCAAGGCCTGGCGTATGCGGGTCCCGTTGTGACGCAGGTTGTCGCAGCACAGCAAGGTGATCGGGCCAGCATCCGCGGCGCGGCGCGCGAGCAGGATGGCGGCCAGGGCACTGTAGATGGTGGCGCCAGGCCTGCCGCAGCGTGCGTCGGTCAGGCTATCGCGCAGCTCTTGCGAGGAGAGGTCGAGCTGGCCGTCGGCGCCCAGAAAGTAGCCGGCCGTCGGTGACGGTGAAGGAAATGATGCGCGTAGCGGTATCGGCGCCAGTGGCGAGCACAGCAGCCAGGGACGGCTCGTAGGCGAGGACGGCAGAGATGGCGCGCATCGTGCGGTAGGCATATACACCGTCCGGTGTGACGGTTTCCAGCGTATAGGAGCAGCCTTGTTCCAGCATTGCCTGGCCAGGATCGAGCCGGTCGGGGCGGATGTTGGCCGCGACGATGGTCCACTCAGGCTTTCCAGCATCGAGCAGGTCTTGCAGATAGGCGGCCTGGTGCGCGCGGTGGAAGGCGCCCAGACCGAGGTGGAGGATGACGCTGTCATGTGCGTGCATGGTGGTGGATTCCCTATTGGACAGGTTTGGAGGTTTTTCTTGCAGTTGCGCGATATATCTGCGAATCTACTACAAACCTGTATGACAGGTTGTAAAAACAAGGAGACGAACCGTGGATGCAATCCGGGATTCCAAAAGCAAGTCGGCAATGACCCGCGCAGCGATCATCGATCATGCGCTCGGCGTGGCAAGCCATGACGGGCTGGAAGCGCTGACGCTTGGCACATTGGCAGATTCAATGAAGATGAGCAAGAGTGGCGTGTTCAGCCGCGTCGGTTCGCGCGAGACGCTGCAGCTGGCGGTGCTGGCGAACTACCGCCAGCGCTTCGAAGCCCAGGTGCTGCAGCCTTCGCAGCGCATGGCGCCCGGCTTGCCGCGCTTGCGGCGCCTGTTCGACATGAGCTTGAAGCAGGTCGAGTCGGGGCAGGCGACTAATTCGGCAGGCTGCTTCTATATCAGCTGCGCGGCCGAATACGACGACCGGCCCGGCGCGTTGCGCCATGCGCTTACCGACAGCGTCAACGCCTGGCGCGATGCGTTCGAAAAGGACGCGTGCCAGGCAGTGCTGCTGAAACACCTGGCAAGCGACCTTGACCCAAGCCAGCTGGTCTTCGAAATCTACGCACTGCTGCTCGCCGCCCAGCACGACACCCGCCTGCTCGAGCAAAGCAGCGCGGCGGGGCGCGCCCGGGCCGGCTTCGAGCGCCTGCTGGCGCGCTGCGGCGCCCAGGCCCAGGGAGAGGCCACCCATGCCTGATTCGCCACTGCACCAGATGCTGCGGGACGCCATGCCCGGCATGCCGGAGCGCGATCTACCGCGCTTCGCCGCAGCGCTCACGGTCGACGAACCGTACACCGCGCTGCCAGTCGGCGCCGGCGTGCCAGAAGGCCGGTTGCTCACGCGCCGCCACCGTTCGACGCAGATCTACCCCGGTGTCGAACGCGCCTACAGGCTCTACGTGCCGGTCCAGTACGACCCCAGCAAGGAGGCCAGCCTGATGGTGTTCCAGGACGGCAGCCGCTACCTCGGTCCGGAAGCGAATGCCGCGCGCGTGCTGGACGCGCTGATCGCCGACGGCAGCATGCCACCCACCATCGCCGTGTTCGCCGAGCCGGGCGAGCAGGGGCCCGGTCTGCCGGTGTATGGCGGCAGCGGCAACCGCAGCGTCGAATACGATTCCATGGGCGACGCCTACGTTCGCTTCCTGCTCGAGGAGCTGTTGCCGGAAGCGCTGGCCGGCTATCGCGTGTCAGCGGACCCGGCGCGGCGCGCGATCGCGGGCATCAGCTCGGGCGGGCACTGCGCCTTCAATGCCGCTTGGGAGCGCCCGGATGCTTTCAGTAAAGTGCTCACGCACTGCGGCAGCTTCGTCGACATCCGTGGCGGGGCCGCCTGCGCCTCCATGGTGCTGCGCGAGCCGGTCAAACCCTTGCGCGTATTCCTGCAAAGCGGCGTGCATGACCTCGACATCCTGTACGGTAGCTGGCTGCTGGCCAATCGCGAAATGGCCGCGGCGTTTGCTCACCGGCGCTACGACTACCGATTCGTGGAAGGCGAGGGCGGGCACTCGCTCAGGCACGGCGGCGCGATCCTGGCCGAGACCCTGCGCTGGCTGTGGCGCGCATGAACTCCGCGCCGCGGGCATGCCCGTTTTAGTTGCGTGCCTTAGCCGGCTTCATGTTTTTCTTT
>Ga0265780_10007896_pt1 | contig 13006 bp, 13 predicted proteins | sample P1T30metagenome_FD_192432 | JGI IMG/M metagenome (GOLD analysis project Ga0265780, IMG submission 192432) | Plant litter microbial communities from East Loma Ridge, Irvine, California - P1 T30 | ecosystem: Environmental > Terrestrial > Plant litter > Unclassified | place: USA: California...
CACCAGCGTTGGACAGCTGTCCACAGCGAAGAGGCGTGTGCACCCGTGTGTACACCACTACCCCTAAAAAACCAAACTCAGCAATGCGTAAAGTGGCCCGTGTGCGCCTTACTAACGGTAAAGAGGTTAACGCCTACATACCGGGTGAAGGTCACAACCTGCAGGAACACTCTATTGTGTTAATCCGCGGTGGTCGTGTTAAGGATTTACCAGGTGTACGTTACCACATCATTCGTGGTGCATTGGATACTTCGGGCGTAGCCGGTCGTAACCAACGTCGTTCAAAATATGGTACTAAACGTCCTAAACCAGGTCAGGCTCCGGCTGCAACCAAAGGCGCACCAGCAAAAGGTAAAAAGAAATAATTAAAGGAGGATAGTAACAATGAGAAAGTCGAAACCAAAAAAGAGAATCCTTCTTCCTGATCCAAGATTTAACGATATTCTGGTAACCAGGTTTGTAAATAACATGATGTACGACGGTAAAAAATCTACCGCCTACGCTATATTCTATAACGCCGTTGATATTGTTGAGAAAAAAACAAGCGAAAACGGTTTAGAAACATGGAAAAAAGCATTAAACAATGTAATGCCTGCTGTAGAGGTTAAATCTCGTCGTGTGGGTGGTGCTAACTTCCAGGTACCTACCGAAGTTCGTCCGGAGCGTAAAATTGCTTTGGGTATGAAATGGTTAATTAGCTATGCCCGTCGTCGTGGTGAAAAAACCATGATGGAGAAATTAGCCGGTGAAATTATTTCAGCTGCTAAAGGTGAAGGTGCTGCCGTTAAGAAAAAAGAAGATACGCACAAAATGGCTGAAGCCAATAAAGCGTTCTCTCACTTCCGTTTCTAACATTTAGATTTACACTGATGATATAATGATTACACTGATTTAACATCAGTGTAATCATCTTTATAATCGGAGAAATCAAACAAAAAAATACATGTCAAGAGATCTTAAATACACAAGAAACATTGGTATTGCCGCTCACATCGATGCTGGTAAAACCACTACTACCGAGCGTATTCTTTACTATAGTGGTGTTAGCCACAAAATAGGTGAGGTACACGAAGGTGCTGCTACTATGGACTGGATGGCTCAGGAGCAGGAGCGTGGTATTACCATTACTTCGGCTGCTACAACCGTAAACTGGAAGTACAGAGACCAAACTTACCATATTAACATTATTGATACCCCGGGTCACGTGGATTTTACCGTTGAGGTAAACCGTTCATTACGTGTACTTGATGGTTTAGTTTTCTTGTTTTCTGCTGTTGATGGTGTTGAGCCTCAATCAGAAACCAACTGGAGACTGGCCAATAACTACAACGTTGCCCGTATAGGTTTCGTTAATAAAATGGACCGCTCTGGTGCTGACTTTTTAAATGTTGTAAAACAAGTGAAAAGTATGTTAGGCAGTAACGCCGTGCCTTTGCAGTTACCTATCGGTGCTGAAGAAAGCTTTAAAGGCGTTATCGATTTAATTAACTTCCGTGGTATTGTTTGGAATGAGCACGATAAAGGTATGACCTTTACCGAAGTGCCTATCCCTGATGATATGTTAGAAGAAGCAACTGAGTGGAGAGAGAAATTACTCGAATCGGTAGCTGATTACGACGAGAGCCTGATGGAGAAATTCTTTGAAGCTCCTGAAACCATTACTGAGCGCGAAGTACTTGATGCTTTACGTAAAGCGGTTTTAGATGCCAAGATAGTTCCTATGGTTTGTGGTTCATCTTTCAAAAACAAAGGTGTACAAACCATGCTTGATTACGTGATGGAATTATTGCCTTCACCTATGGATGTGGAAGGTATCATCGGTACCAACCCTGAAACTGGCGAAGAAATTCTGCGTAAGCCAGATGTTAAAGAACCATTTGCTGCATTAGCGTTTAAAATTGCAACCGATCCTTTCGTAGGTCGCTTGTGCTTTATCCGTGTGTATTCAGGTAACTTAGATGCTGGTTCGTATGTGCATAACATGCGTTCGGATAATAAAGAGCGTATCTCACGTATTTTCCAAATGCACGCTAACAAGCAAAACCCAATCCCTAACGTAGGTGCTGGTGATATTGCTGCGGTAGTAGGCTTTAAAGATATTAAAACAGGTGATACCCTGTGCGATGAAAAATTCCCGATCATTCTGGAGTCGATGAACTTCCCAGAGCCGGTTATCGGTTTAGCTATTGAGCCTAAAACACAGGCCGACGTAGATAAATTGGGTATGGCTTTAGGTAAACTGGCCGAAGAAGATCCAACTTTCCGTGTAAACTCTGATGAAGAAACCGGCCAAACCGTTATTTCGGGTATGGGTGAGCTTCACTTAGATATTATCATGGACCGCTTAAAACGTGAGTTTAAAGTGGAAGTTAACCAGGGTGCACCACAGGTAGCTTACAAAGAAGCTATCACTGGTACTACTCAACACCGCGAAACATACAAGAAACAAACCGGTGGTCGTGGTAAATTTGCCGATATCCAGGTTATCATTTCTCCGCCTGATGAAGGTAAGGAAGGTTTACAGTTTGTGAACGAAATTAGCGGTGGTTCAATCCCTCGTGAATTTATTCCATCTGTAGAAAAAGGTTTTGCTGCTGCCATGGCTAATGGTGTGTTGGCAGGCTACCCTTTAACCGGCTTAAAAGTACGTTTAATTGATGGTTCGTTCCACGCGGTCGATTCAGATGCGTTATCTTTCGAGATAGCAGGTCGTTCGGCTTACCGTGAGGCTTTACCTAAATGCAGACCAGTATTGTTAGAGCCTATCATGAAAATCGAGATCCTGACCCCAGAAGAAAACATGGGTGATGTTATCGGTGACATGAACCGTCGTCGTGGTCAGTTATTAGGTATGGATAGCCGTGCCGGTGCACAAGTAATTAAAGCTACTGTGCCGCTTTCAGAAATGTTTGGTTATGTAACCCAGTTACGTACCATCACTTCGGGCCGTGCAACTTCAACCATGGAGTTTGATCATTACGAAGATGCTCCACGCAACGTACAAGAAGAAGTAGTTGCCAAAGCAAAAGGTAAAAGAATAGGATCTTAAATAAGTTATTGGTTGATTGAGTGGGTAGTTGATTAGTTCAAACTGCAAACTCAATCAACTTAATAAACACAATAAACAAATCAACTACTTGTAACTAATAGCTCTTACAGGTGGTTTAAACAAAAACAAACATGAGCCAAAGAATCAGGATCAAACTGAAATCTTACGACTACAACTTGGTTGACAAATCTGCCGAGAAGATCGTTAAGACTGTAAAGCCAACTGGCGCTGTAGTAAGCGGACCACTTCCTTTACCAACTGAAAAGAAAATCTTTACAGTATTGCGTTCACCGCACGTAAACAAAAAAGCACGTGAGCAATTCCAATTATGCAGCTACAAGCGCTTATTGGATATTTACAGCTCTAACTCTAAAACTGTTGATGCGTTAATGAAACTTGAATTGCCAAGCGGCGTTGAAGTTGAAATTAAAGTGTGATAGTACCGGAAGATACAGAACTACAATAGGCTGCCTTGCAAAAGGTGGCCTTTTGTGTTTTTAAGGCATCTATATTTATTCCAGGCCATACATCTGATAACATGCGACCATTTATAATTACCAGTAACGGAATCATAATATTGTAAACCCCGGTTTATAAAGCTATTTATTATCGTTTTCCTGTGTTATTACCCAACCAAAGGGGTAAGCATCATCAGCGTCGTTCTTCAAAATAGTGTTACTGCTTTTCATTGGGATGCTGATAGTTCCTTTACTCAAACGCGGGAAACTTTCACGTTCCATAATGTCCTCAAAGCCGCCACTCAGAAAAAACAAAACAATGTTACCCAGCACATTGCTAACAGGGTCTACCTTTACCCAGTTGGGTCCCGAAAGCTTAAACCCATCGGGCGACTGTTCATCTGTATTTAGCTTTAAATTCTTAGTTGCATTTAGTACAAGAGTTTGCCGTCCTGTAATTTTATGCATTTCATCAGGGGTTAACAGTGGAATTTGCTCAACCGTGCCCGTCTTGCTTTTATAACGATATAGAGCTACTGAAGTGCTTGAGGTGCTTTCATCATCAGGTACTTTATCACATTGAAGGTAAAGCGTCCCTTCGTAAACGTATGGGCTTATGTTAACATTGTTTTTTAAATGTGGATTGAATACGCTTACCCCAAAAATGAGATCATAGGCAGGGCCTTTTCCATAATTTACATTTGTAGATCTGTTCAACATAAACCAACTTGCTATAACTATAACCAATGGTGCAATCAGCCAAAAGTATTTAGTGTTGTAAATGGATTTGATGATTTGCATATTGTTCTCTAACACTACAAATGGCGTTATGTTACTAAAAGTTGAAAGTGGGTTATTAGTATAAATTGTTTTGGAGCTCCTGTTGATATAAGTAATGAGGAGTAATTAGTAATGTTTTTTAGCTACTGTTCAGTAACGAACGAGCTTTGTATCATAAGCGTACAGTATACATAGAATCTTAGTTTTAATTTATTGATTATCAATAGGTAATGACGGTGGCATTGTCTTGGTACAAGTTAAGCCATACAACCTCACACATCATATGTTAAAGAATTACATCAAAATTGCTTGGCGTAACCTGTTAAAAAATAAGGTTTACTCTTCCATTAACATATTAGGCCTCGCGCTGGGTATGGCCGTAGCTACGTTGATTGGCTTATGGATATGGGATGAAATTTCATTTGATACCTACCATCAAAACTATAAAACTGTTGCGCAGGTAAAAATTACGCAGGTATTTAACGGGCATACCGGCACACAAGATGCTGTTGCCGCACCTTTGGCAGCCGAACTGCGTACCAAATATCCAAATGATTTTAAGCGATTGGCTTTAGTTTCGTGGGGACAAACTTATGTGATTAATGTAGGCCAAAAAAGCCTAACCAGTATGGGCATGTGGGTACATCCCGATTTTCCCGAAATGCTAACGCTCAAAATGATCAAAGGAAGTCGTTCTGCTTTGAAAGATCCTTCATCAAGCTTAATTTCTCAATCGCTTGCTAAGTCTATTTTTGGTGATGCCGATCCTATTAACAAAACCATTAAACTCAATAGCGTAGCAGATGTAAAAATTGCAGGGGTATATGAGGATATGCCTGAAAATACAACGTTTCATGACGTTAAAATATTGAACACATGGGAAAAATATGGCGAAGCGGAAGATTGGATACGTCGTTCGGCCGATCAGTGGGATAACCATAGCTTTATGCTGATTGCCCAGGTTAATGATGGAGCCGATTGGGAGAAGATAAACGCCAGGATCAAAGAAGTAGCCACTCCGCATAAAGTTTCAGGAGGGGATAAGATCCAATTGCACCCTATGGATAAGTGGCATTTATATAACGAGTTTACCGATGGTAAAGTAACGGGTGGTCGTATACAATTTGTATGGCTGTTTGGTACCATAGGCATATTTGTATTGCTGTTGGCCTGTATTAATTTTATGAACTTAAGCACCGCCCGTAGCGAAAAGCGTGCTAAGGAAGTAGGCATTCGTAAATCAATAGGGTCATTACGTCCACAAATTATAGCCCAGTTCCTGAGTGAATCGGTAGTAATGGCTACGTTGGCAATGGTATTATCAATTATATTGGTGCTGTTGTTTTTGCCGTTCTTCAATACATTGTCTGATAAGCAAATTCATTTGCCATGGACTAACCCGGTATTTTGGTTAACCACTTTGGTTTTTACGGCTATCACCGGTTTGGTATCCGGTAGTTACCCTGCACTCTACCTATCTAGTTTTAACCCGGTAAAGGTGCTGAAAGGTACTTTTAAGTCTGGTCGTTTTGCTGCCTTGCCACGTAAGGTTTTGGTGGTGATACAGTTTACGGTGTCTATTACTTTAATAATCGGTACCATTATGGTGTTTAAGCAAGTACAGCATGCCAAAAACAGGCCGGTAGGTTATACACGTGAAGGGTTGATTACTATTGAATTAGCTACACCTGCTTTAAGGGGCCATTACGATGCAATAAGGTCTGACTTGTTTAAAACTGGGGCTGTAGAAAACATGGCTGAGTCTTCAAGTCCGTCAACTTCGGTTAACAGTAATCAAATTGGATTCGAATGGAAAGGGAAGGAACCAAACACCTTACCGCTTTTTGGAACCATAGGTGTAACTCATGATTTTGGTTCCACTATTGGCTGGCAAATAAAAGAAGGCCGCGATTTTTCCCGAAGCTTTGCGACCGATTCGGCAGGTATGATCCTGAACGAAGCAGCAGTTAAACTTACTGGTTTTAAAGATCCGGTGGGTAAAATTATTGTTTTTAACGGTAAGCCTTATAATGTTACCGGCGTAATTAAAAACATGGTGATGGAGTCGCCATATGTGCCGGTGCAGCCCACCATATTTATGGTTGATTATAATTGGGTAAACTATATTACCATTAAAATGAAACCTAATATGCCTACACGCTCAGCACTTGCTAAAATAGAGCCTGTATTTAAAAAACTGGATCCAAATAGTCCATTCGAATATAAGTTTACAGATACCCAGTACGCCAATAAGTTTAAAGCCGAAGAACGCATAGGCAACCTCGCCACTTTTTTTGCGGTGCTGGCCATCCTTATTTCTTCGTTAGGCTTATTCGGACTGGCGTCTTTTGTGGCCGAACAGCGCACCAAGGAAATTGGCGTGCGTAAAGTATTAGGTGCATCGGTCTATAACTTGTGGAGTATGCTTTCTAAAGACTTTGTAGCCCTGGTAATTATATCATGCTTCATTGCCATACCAGTTGCCTGGTACTTTTTAAATCAATGGTTGCAAGCCTATGAATACCGCACCAGTATTTCCTGGTGGATCTTTGCGGTTTCGGCATTTGGTGCCTTAGCTATCACTTTATTAACTGTAAGCTTCCAGGCTATCAAGGCCGCTTTGGCCAACCCGGTCAAAAGTTTAAGGACCGAATAGAGAACTACGTAATATCTTAAAGCATCAAAGGCCGTCTTACAAAAAGACGGCCTTTGATGCTTTTATAGTTTCAACGTGTCAAACATGCAGTTCGCTACATCAATTCACACTATGAACTATGAACTATGAACTATGAACTATGAACTATGAACTATGAACTATCCTCTACCTAATAGTTCATCCAACTTATTGCGTTCAGTTTGCAGCTCGCGTGCAAGTTTTTTTTCTTTTTCATTAGCTTTTACCTTGTAAGCCTTATACTCCTCGTCCAGCTCTTCGTAAAGTTTAATACGATATTTGGCTTCGCGGCGCGCACTGCCCGATTGCATAATTACAATGGCGGCTACAGCACCAAACACAATAACCAGTCCCCACATAATGGTATTGTACATGGCTTTGGTTACGCGTATACCTAAAAAGCTAATTGCATCAACTCTCGAATTCAGTTCAGTTAAGCTTTGTTCCTTAACCGTAGCGTCCGACTGTAAACCCTGTACTGTTTTTACCTGTGCCGAAAGCTTAGCCTGTAGTTCTTTGGTTTTCTTTCTTTCTGTACGCAGCGTGTCGGTTATGTTCTTATAAAATGCCGCCAGCTGAGGTTTCTGATAATTGAAAAATTTCCCGGAAAGATATTGGTACTGGCCGTTCAGGCTTTTATCGGTATTAATAGGGGCTGTAGCTGCGGGCTGTGCGCCATAGGCAGATGCTCCCGGTTTGGCCCAACGTTTATATGTAGTTGGCTTGGCTTTTTTTGCGCTGTCTTGTGCAAATGTGGTTTGCACGCTTACAGTAAATAAAAATAGCATTACCAAAATGCTGGTTGTATACCGGTTATTCATAAGCTCAAAATCAGTTTTCAGTTACAGTAAATAATAGTTAGTAGGCCTTAATTAGTATAAACTATTGATTTTCAATGGTTATTGAGGTGTTATTGAAGGTAAAGCCTAAATAACGAATATAGGATAACATCGTGTAAATTACCAAACCATATTTATATTAGCCCCATGAACATCGGAATTATAGGTTTGGGCGATATGGGCAAGGTATATGCCAAAGCATTTGCCAAGGCAGGTTACACCGTTTGCGGCTGCGATTTGCCTCAAAACCGCGAAGCACTCGAAGCAGAACTGGAGCCGTTATCCATCCGCTTAATGGATGATGCCAAGCAGGTGGCCCGCCTGAGCGACTTGCTTATTTACTCGGTAGAGGCCGACCGTATGGAACAGGTGGTGGCCGAAAGCAGCGGCTCTATTAAGTATGGCGCCATAGTAGCCGGGCAAACGTCCGTTAAGCACCCCGAAATTGCGCTATTTCATAAATACCTGCCTGCTGATGCACAAATTGTTACTTTTCATGCCATGCATGGGGGAGGCTTTGAACCGGCCGGTCAAAAACTCATCCTCATACGTTACCGGGCCAATGATGCCGCTTACCAACGCATGCTTGACCTATTTACCGTCATTGGGTCGGATATTGTGGAACTGGCCGATTATCACGAGCACGACCAAATTGTAGCCGATACACAAGCTGTTACTCATGTAGGTTTCGAAAGTATGGGCACCGCCTGGGCAGCTTCCGGGTTCTTCCCATGGGAAAATGCCTCTTACCTGGGTGGGATAGATAATGTGAAGATTCTGATTACCCTGCGCATTTTTAGCTACAAGGCACACGTATATGCCGGACTGGCCATTTTAAACCCATATGCCCGTCAGCAGGTAAAGCGCTATGCTCAATCCGAGTCGGAACTATTTAAGTTGATGATTCAGGAAGAGGAAAAGGCTTTTAGGGAACGCCTGTATAAAGCCCGCGATTTTGTATTCCATGAAAGCCGTACACCCATTATGCTCAATGATACGGTAATGGAAGAATTTGCTTTTCATGGTAACCAATCCCAACGCCGGCCAAATTCTCATTTAAGTATATTGAGTATGGTGGATGCCTGGCATCACTTAGGTGTAAACCCGTACGACAACTTGATAGGCCAAACCCCGCCGTTCCGTTTACGCTTAGGCATCGCCGAATACTTGTTTAAGAACGAAGACCTGTTAGAGGAATCCATTCAAACGGCATTGTATGATAAATCTATCCGTGACGATGACCTGGAGTTTCATTCGGCAGTGCGCGAATGGTCGTCCATTATTACCTATGGCGATATGGAAGGCTATAAAAAGCACTTTAACCAGGTGCAGGCGTTTTTTAGCGATAGGTTAGCCGAAGGACAGAAACAAAGCGGAGATATGATCAGGCGGTTGATGAAGGGTTAATAGTTAATCTTTAGATTTGTAAATTACAGGGTACTCCTTAAAATTTTGGCGCCAGTTGTCAATGGTTTTAGGCAGCTTGTTTGCATAACCTTTGTCATTAGTGTAATACAATACTTTGTTACTATCCTCAATTACCGCTGCCCAAATATGCTTGCTCGAATCAATCATGATGATGTTTTCCATAGAAGTAAACAAACCTCTTACCCCCGCCGACATCACCTTAGCCTGAAGCTCAGTATCCAGGTTATCACCATCATTGGTAAGCTGGCTGCTGCTCACAAATTTTTGGTAGGAGTTACCAACTAATTTTCTGAAAATGGAGTCTTCTTCGGTCGTTAATATAGTGGTCATGGTTCCTTCGGTTGGTTTCTTACTCTTTGAAAGCACCTTACTGTTAACGTAGCTTCCATCAAAGGTTACGCCTATTCCACCGGCATTGGCACAATTGGTGGTACCAATAACAATAGAATCACCTGATAATTGGAAGGTGACTTTACATTGTTTGTCATCCGGGTTTTGAAAATAAGCCGTGTTGCCCTTAACATACGCTTTACCTTCCATCTCTCCGGTATGGCCACCACTTTGAACAAATAACTTGAACGTGATAGAGTCCTGTGCATATATGTTGGTATTTAATTCGCCACCGTCAAATTCACTATCTCTTTCCCAGTCACCAATCCAACGCTTATTTACTGACTTCAAAAACTTTTTAGCAAGATGCTTAACAGGTTTTTGAGGCTGGTTACAAGAAAGTAGTGAACATATTACACAAATTGCAATAAGGGTGAGGGTAGGAGTACAAGTAGTTGATTTCATATAATTAAGATAGGCAAGGGGCTGTATTTTTTTTAAAGGAATAGGGCGGAAAAAGGTTTACGATGCTCACAAAGAAAAGTAAACCATATGGCAATATTTAGCTTTTTATGGGTTGGAAAATTGTAAGTATTGTAGTCGCATAAGTCTACTTAGGCAGGTTGTAAATGAAAGAGGCTGATACTTCCACAAATCAAAGTTCTATCATGTTAGTAACTAATAAGATAAACTATCAAAAATAATTATGTAACTATTTGACACATAATTAAAAATTCCTATCTTTGCCCTCCCTTAAACCGGGAAAATGCCTTGAACGAAGCCCTACTGCTTCGATGGGCAAAACAAAATTAATTAAGAAAATGTCAGGAATTATTGGTAAAAAAGTAGGAATGACCAGCATTTTCGATGAAGCAGGGAAGAACATTCCTTGTACAGTAATCGAAGCTGGCCCTTGCGTGGTAACCCACGTTAAGTCTGTTGATACAGACGGATATGCAGCTGTTCAGCTGGCATATGATGAGAAGAAAGAGAAAAACACCTCTGCTCCTTTAAAAGGCCATTTCCAAAAAGCCGGTACTACGCCTAAGCGTAAACTGGTAGAATTCAAAGGTTTCGAAGACGAAAAAAATCTGGGTGATACAATCACTGTAGATATTTTCGCAGCCGGCGATTACGTGGATGTGGTTGGTACCTCCAAAGGTAAAGGTTTTCAGGGTGTGGTAAAGCGTCACGGCTTTAGCGGTGTGGGTATGCAAACCCACGGTCAGCATAACCGTTTACGTGCGCCGGGTTCACTGGGTGCTTCATCATGGCCATCACGCGTATTTAAAGGCATGCGCATGGCGGGTCAAACTGGTAACGTACGTGTAAAGGTTCAAAACCTTGAGGTAGTGAAGGTATTTGCAGAGCAAAACCTTATTGTTGTTAAAGGTTCCATCCCAGGAGCTAAGGGTTCATTCGTAATTGTGGATAAATAAGATGGAAATCAATGTATTAAATGTATCAGGACAAGAAACAGGTGCCAAGGTGCAACTGTCTGATACGGTTTTCGCAATCGAACCTAACGATCACGCTATCTACTTAGACGTTAAGCAGTATTTGGCTAACCAACGTCAGGGTACACACAAGTCGAAACAACGTAACGAAATTTCCGGTTCAACCCGTAAATTACATAAACAAAAAGGTACTGGTGGCGCCCGTGCGGGTAGTATCAAATCACCTTTGTTTAATGGTGGTGGCCGTGTATTCGGTCCGCAACCACGCGATTATGGTTTTAAGCTGAACAAAAAGCTTAAACAATTAGCACGTAGATCAGCCCTTAGCTACAAAGCTCAGGACAACAGTATAGTAGTATTAGAAGATTTCACTTTTGAGTCTGTAAAAACTAAAAGCTTCATTAAGCTGGTTGCTGATTTAAACCTCACCAACGAAAAAACTTTATTGGTGCTGCCAGCTGCTAACAACAATATTTATTTATCAAGCAGAAACCTGAAAAAAGCTAAGGTTATCACTGCCGATCAGTTAAGCACTTATGATGTGTTAAACGCCGGTAAGTTGTTATTAACTACAGGTTCTGTTAAAACTCTGGAGGAAGCGTTCGCTAAGTAATTATGGAAATTCTAAGAAAACCTCTACTTACTGAAAAAATTTCTCTGCTTACAGAGAAACTGAACCGTTATGCTTTTAAGGTTGATCCGAGAGCTAACAAGATTCAGATCAAGGCAGCAGTTGAAGCAATGTATGGTGTTACTGTTACTGCAGTAAATACTATGAAATATGCCGGAAAATTGAAAAGTCGTTCTACTAAAGCTGGTGTTGTGTCTGGAAGGGCAGCCACTTTCAAAAAAGCGATCATCACTTTGAAGGATGGTGAAACAATAGATTTTTATAGCACAATATAGAGATGGCAGTTAAAAGATTTAAACCGGTAACCCCGGGTACCCGTTTTAGGGTAGGTGCTGATAACTCTGATATTACCACTAATGTTCCTGAAAAATCATTAGTAGTATCTCACAAAAGATCAGGTGGCCGTAACAACACCGGTAAAATGACCATGCGTTATTTAGGTGGTGGTCACAAACAATCATACCGTTTAATTGACTTTAAACGCGATAAGTTTGATATACCTGCAACGGTAGCAACTATCGAGTATGATCCAAACCGTACTGCTCGTATCGCCCTTTTACATTTTGTGGATGGCGAGAAAAGATACATGATTGCTCCAGAAGGCTTGACCGTTGGTCAAACCGTTCTTTCGGGTGCTGGCTCACCTCCAGAGGTGGGTAACACATTGCCGTTAAAGAATATCCCTTTAGGTTCTATCATACATAACATCGAACTTAACCCAGGCCAGGGCGGTACAATTGCCCGTTCTGCCGGTACATACGCTCAACTTTCGGCACGTGATGGCAAATATGCTATCATCAAATTGCCTTCAGGTGAAACCCGTATGATCCTGTCAACTTGTTTAGCAACCATCGGCACTGTTTCAAATGCCGAAAAAGCAAACGAAGTGTTAGGTAAAGCTGGTCGTAAACGCTGGTTAGGTCGTCGCCCAAGAGTACGTGGTGTAGCTATGAACCCTGTGGATCACCCTATGGGTGGTGGTGAAGGCCGTTCATCAGGTGGTCACCCACGTTCACGTAAAGGTTTATTAGCTAAAGGCTACAAAACCCGCGACAAAAAGAAAACATCTGATCGTTATATCATAGAAAGAAGGAAGAAATAATGGCACGTTCGATTAAAAAAGGACCTTATATTGATCACAACTTAGACCGTAAGGTTATGGTTTTGAATGAATCAAATAAGAAATCTGTTGTAAAAACATGGTCAAGACGTTCCATGATCTCTCCAGATTTCGTTGGTCATACATTTGCAGTACACAACGGTAACAAGTTTATCACTGTGTACGTAACAGAAAACATGGTTGGTCACAAGCTGGGAGAGTTTGCCCCAACCCGTACATTCCGTGGTCACGCAGAAAAGA
>Ga0265780_10007897_pt1 | contig 13004 bp, 17 predicted proteins | sample P1T30metagenome_FD_192432 | JGI IMG/M metagenome (GOLD analysis project Ga0265780, IMG submission 192432) | Plant litter microbial communities from East Loma Ridge, Irvine, California - P1 T30 | ecosystem: Environmental > Terrestrial > Plant litter > Unclassified | place: USA: California...
GGAAACAGCGCTAGCTGGGATCTGCCGAGGTAAGCTACTTAGGCGTCCAGACTCGTGCTACGCGGCACCATCTTAATGCAGGTCAGATCGACTTCAACGTTCTTACATCCCAAGTTGTAAGCAGAATACTTTATTCTACAGTTTCGCAATATGTCGAAGCCATCATCATTAACGCTTACCCAGCAATTGGCCTTCAGGCCTCAAAGCAGCAGCAATGAGTTCGAAACTGTACATCCACCATCACCAATGGGCAACCCATTAAGGATAGCATATGGCGGCTATGCCCTAGCCATGGCCTGCAAAGCAGCCTATCTTTCCGTACCTGCAGGCTACCACATATACTCTATGTTGGGACACTTCCTTGGTCCAGCATCTGCCGAGTATCCCTTGCGTGCCAAAGTACGCATCATCCGCCAAACGCGCACATTCGCGACCCGTCAAGTTGAAGTCAGTCAAAAAGGAGATGGCGAAGAACGAGTCTGCCTAATCGTCCTCGCGGATTTTCAGGTCCGCGAACCCACCAATCTCCTCCAGTTCTCCAAAAAACCAAGCATGGAGTACACCCACCACCAAAACCTCCCCCGCCAACAGGAAGTCTTCCAAAAACTGCTGCAGGATGGAAAGATCACCCAGCAAATGCTAGACGGCCACGAGGCGACCTTCGGCCTCATGAACGACATCTTCGACCAACGCCCTTGCCCAGAAGCCATCTTCTCCCAAAACCTGCTTGGTATTGCCAAAACCCTGCCACACACACAGGACCACCTCTCTGTAACCGAGCGCTCAACAGCAGATTGGTTCCGCTGCACTGAAACCATGCCAGAGCCTGTCGACCATATGTCCAGCCTGACCTTCATGATCGACGGCGCAATCGCTTTCCTCGCGCTATCGTTTAGCAACCTGTGGTTTGACGATGTGGCTGCGTGTTCGAGTCTCGACTTTGCTTTGCGCTTCTTCAAGAGTGGGGATCAGGTGGACCTGGGCGCCTGGCATTTGCGGGAGTTGAAGACGAAGGTGGCGGCGGAGGGGAAGGCGTTTGGAGAGAGTTGGATTTGGGATGAGCAAGGGAGGGCGGTGGCGAGTATGAGCCAGCAGAGCATTTTGAGGCCGCTGCCTAAGAAGGGGAAGTTGTAGGTGGCGGGAAATAGGATAGTGCGAGGGGACGAAATGTTTGGATTTTAGATAAGAATGCGGAGGATTCCCTCCGTCAGGACGATGTGTTTATTTCAGATATCCAGCTTAGTCTGAGGTTATCGAGCTTAATGAACGTAGATCCTTTTAGCTACGATAGATATCGATCAATTTGCAACGCAGAAGGTACTAGACTTCGCCCTCCTCTACTTCCAGTGTTAACCATATGCTTGCTGGTCTCCTTGTTCTCATGTTTGCCCTCATAATTGCCCTCACATTTTCTCTCGTCCTTGCCCTTAAGCCTACTCTCGCTGAGGATATTACCTTTCGACATGATTTTACTGTCACATACCTGTCCATCATTCAACCTCGTCATCGAGATGTAAATTCCTTTATTACCACTTAATGTCAACAATTGACATCTTTATATAATTCTTACCTGGCATGCAGCTATATCAATCAGCAGGCCCCAACATTGCTGGAGGTTTCAGCAACTTGGGTTTGATAAACAAGACTTATCAGAACTGCAGGTGCCTGTGGAAGAATGACGTCGCGATTGACGTGGTTGATTCACAAGGCCGTCCTATCCACGCTTTCACTGCGACCCTACGCGCTAAGCTACTAGCGCGCCCGCCCTCCCCTACTTACTCACCACGGCCCTGCCCTCCACACTTTTATTGATCCACATCTGCGAGCTCCTACACTCTCGCACGATGTCCACATTCACCGAGAATAGCCACCTCCTGACTGCAGTCACGACTTCGACGCCCCCGACTACATGGTCCAACACATCCATGCCTGCCCAGTCTACCCACTCTTCCAAGGTCTCCGACCATGCCCCAGTGGTGGTCGTTCCCTCCACCAACAACATCCAGGACGGCGACTTTCGATTCGTCATGAAGGCCGTCCTTCTGTCACTTGCAATTCTTGCCGAGCTATGGCTCGTGTCAGACTTTGTGAACAACTTCTCAATGATCCTCGTGGTCGTTGTCCTACTATGGACCGTGTGCGGTGGACATGCATCTCTGTGTGCAGTCAACCGTGCATCGCCAGCTGCCACCGGCTCTCCGCATGTTGCGAAGGACGTCGAGCCATGGCTTGCGGATGTCGTCACTCCTCGGCTCATCGAAGTGATTGAGGTCGTAGACCTTCCCATCGGAATCGTTGAAGTTGTTGACTTCTCCGAGACGGTGGCAAGTCCCATCTCGCACGTTTCTAGCACCTTGGTTGCAGTACCCGAAGACACTGAAGACGACCAAGATCTCCTCGCCTTGATGGATCGAATCACCGATACTGTAGATCACATTTGTATCCATGAAGACTACCAAGACGCCCTTGCCTGGATGGACCAAATCGCCGACGCCGTACATCACGTCTGCGCGTTTGAGCTCACTACACCATACAGCACAGCCGAAGAGCCTCAAGAGGTTCTCCATCTTAACGAGGAGCAAAAGTTAGCCCTTGCTGTTCGCAACGAGATCCGTGCTCAAGTCGACATCTTTCAAGGACTTCCTGTCTCTCACGCGCCCATAAATATCGAAGGAACACTAGCCTACCTCGTCGAGCAGCATGGGAATCCAACCTTCAACGATGGCGATGTCTATGCGGCCCAAGAACAGCAGTGGTATAAGAACTGCAAAATCGAGGGAGGCGAGATCTTCTATGACATGAACGCATCAGTGATTAGCCATTGTCCTGTGGAACTCTGCTCACTGGGACGCTCCGTCTTCGGAGACGCCAGAGACATGAGCTTTATGCTCAACGACTTGAAAGATGAGCTTCCTGCCGAGTTCATCGAGGATTTCGAGCAGTCGCGCTTCGAGTTGCGCTACCGTGCACGCGACCGCGTTACGAACATCAACTTCTGGCATGTTCGTTGTTGCGAGCAGTGGTATATTATCAAGGCCGCCAACACGCCTCGACCAGTTGAGTGTTGGGACGACGTCCTCAAAGCACACTGGGAACGTGTAAGGCGATCAACCTCTGCCTATCCCGACATTGAGCGTGGTCTTGAGGGCCTGTGTTCACACTCCAGGTCTTACCTGAATGACGCAGAGGAGTATGTCATCAACATTGGGACTGTTGAGTACAATCAGTACGAAATCGAGTACGAAGATTCATCACAGATGCAGAAGAATCTCCAGGCTCGTCCCGAGGACACTCAGTCTCCGAATCGAAACCATGTTTTAAACTGGCTTACTCCAGCAAGTCGAGCCAAACGCGTTCGACACCTGCGAGTGCGGCATCAAGGCCGTTATCGAACTCCTTGTATATCGCGACGAAGTCGAACATGGCCTCATACCTGCCAGCTTCTTCCCGCAGGAATTCCCCGTCACATACGTTCCGCAGCAAGTGATGTCTGTGCGACGGGATTTGAAGGACAGGGGCAAAGAAACCACGGACGATGATGAAATCCCTCGATGCCAGAAGATTCTCCAAGGCTGCGAGCTCCATGAGTTTGACTCAAACAACATCTTTGTCCTGGTTGACACTTCCGTCGGCGACATCAATGATCGCATCAGTGATCCAGAAGGTCTACTCCCTGCCCCCGGCCAGCCAAACTTGACCAAATTTCCTATCGGATATCATACGCAGCCGCGCTTCCTGATGATTCCTTACTCCAGCCTCACGAAGCGATGTGAGCACGGGCACCCGGAACCTTCACTTGATCCATCTTGCCAGATCTGTTTTCCCAAGTATCAGGCGGCGTTGGCTCGGAGCAACTACATCAACTCTCGTGGAAGGCGTGGCTACCGGAACGTCTCTCCGCTGTTTAAACTCCGTTCTCCACCAGGGTTTTAGGCTGCTTTATTCTGATTGTACCAAGTGTCCTAGCTTAGAGCTACTCACCGCCTATATGCGCCCATCCCGGCGCCTTGGCCGAAGGCTTGGTAGCAGTGAACGCAAGACAGCAGTGATCCCAGCAGGGCTCGGACCAGACATGTCAACAATCAAGCTGATCGGCGGCTTGATTCGCGAACGCGCCACAGAAAGGGACTTGCACGTCTTTACGGAGCATATTGTAGAACGTGCACGCTTAAACAGGAAATGAAACTAGCTGATCGGCTTGATTGGCTTGATTGTTGACATGTCTGAGGGCTCCAGGAGCCGACATGCCTGCATGATGATTATCGATCAACTCGAAACCTTGCCATGCCCTGCGCGACGCCTCAGGACAGTTAGGTGGCACTGATAGGTTAGGTAGCGGCGGGCTACTCTATACATCTATATAGAAGCGCCAAAAGGGAAGAAAAAGTAGTAAAAACAAATAGAAAACTAATGGGAAAATACAACCTACAATCTTTCGCATGACATGCCTGGTATAGCTCAGATCAACAGCTAAGCCAAGTCATCTCTACAGGGCTACTCGCTTTTCCGACTCGAAGACGGGTAAGCCATGCACTTGGGTGCGATGAACTCTATCGAATTGCCTTCCGCTATCATTTCACTCGTTTCAAAATCCCTCCACAATCAGAGCCTTCAAACCACGCCCTGGCGCCCTGGCGCCCTGCGGAACCGGCGTATCGACATGCAAGCCCTGCTGCACATCATACAGCGGAATGAGCGCCTCCATAGGCTATCATTTCTACTCCTGGAAGTATTCGTGCAACTGCTCGATGACATCGGCTACCAGTAGACCCTCACCGTCGGAGCGGCGCACGCATACCTCGTCCCAGGCTGTTGCAGGTCTTTGAATGTTTGCGAGCGACAACTCATCCCAGCCGACATACTCGCCGTGCACTTGCATCGTGAAGTAGATTTCTCATATGGGAGGAGTGCATGCAGCTTCTAGGGCGAGACGTCGTCTGCTACATGGATGATGGGTGGATTTTCGAAGATAGACCATCGCAGGCGAGAAAAGGCGGTCGAGTTGAATGTAGACATAGTGGTCTGACTGTAAATTCGAAAAAATCAATAGGTCTAAACTTGGCGGTCGCATTTGTAGTGGCGAGTAGTCAGCGATGTAGGGTAATGTGCTAGTGGAGTAGCTACATAGGTAGATGCTGTAGTATTTAAACCTTGCTAGGATCATCACGCCCAGGATGGATACATTACTGGCGCTCCTAGATGGGTGCATTGCTGCCGAGATCTTACGACTTCGAAGTTTAGCATGTGGAGTTTGCTGACTACAGGTAGTCGTATATTGTTTAACGAAAATACCCATATAACATCATCAACGCCGACGTACAACAATGCGAAATGACCTTGAACCCCCCACCCCCTTCTTTTCAACCCATTGCCATTTACCAGAACTTCGGAAAGAACATGGGCGTCTCCCTCTTCCACTTCTGGTAGTCCTTCCTGTCGCCATACTTCTTATCGTACTTGTTCTCGCTCAACGGCACCCCACTGACCTTGAGCAGCAAAAATGACACAAACGACGGGCTCGCAGCGCACAACCCCGACACCAGCATCTGGCTCACTGGCGACCCACTCAAGCCCAGAGCAGCCTGCGTGGGCTGGCGAACAAGCAGACCCGCAGCAGCGACAGCAATGCCCGACCACAGGGTCGCCTCGCCAAAGTAATTCGGATGCCTGGATTTTGACCACAGCCCATGCGTCAAGAACTCTTCAGAATGCTTCTTTGCTTTCTTCCCCTCGACCCACGCGTTCTTCTGGCGATCGGCGGTGACTTCGAAGCTCAGGCCGAAGATGAACATCGCCAGACCAATGATATCTGTCAAGTAGGGGCGTGCGGATATCGCAGCGCCAATGGCAGACGTGGCGTATGCCGAGCGTGGAACGGCGTTTACGAGGATGACGGGCATGGTGCAGAGGGCCACCCATGTTGCCTGCGCGAAGAAGGCGACGAAGAACTTCGAGGGGCTGCTGCGGATCTTGTCGAAGCGGGAGTCGCGGCCTGAGTCAGAGGAAATGCGCTGGAAGAGATATGACCCCACTATTCCATGTCAATTTTATCGTCCTCCAAGTCATTTCGTAAAGGTGTATATTACATCTCACAGCCCACACTCCCACCGCTGCGCTCAGAAGCGCTTGTCTCCACCACCACGTCCCCTGCCCTAGTCCTTTGCTTGAGAAATACTCAGTAAGTCCTCCTGTGAAGGTCCCTGCGTTCTTCGCGCGCAGGTATGGCAGGAACAAAGAGAGCGCGGTACATGACAGATACGTGAAGCTGCCGCTTAAGTCATAGTACCGCTCCGTCTGCGCCACAATCGACGGGACTGCAACAGCTGCTTGGATGCCATATGCCAGGCCAACAGTAGGGATAAGCGTGCGGAGCAGAGGGGACTTGAACGCCGTTGCGCGGAGGAGGGTTTGGAGGAGCGTCATTTCGAGTGGTGTCGCGTGGGATGCAACCCCTCACCCCGACGCGACCGACAGCCCTTTATACATTCCGCCGGTAAGTGACGCATTCGGTCCCATTGTCGGCGCGAACGATTAACACTATTTGATCTGCGTGAGCTTCAGATGGTTGGAGATCTAGCCTGGGCACTCGATCGACATTCAATGTCGTCAACGCATGCTTATGCAGGACGGGACAGGGATGAGTTCCGTCGTCGCAAAAGGCTTAGAATTGATCTAGTACGTCAACAACAAAAGAACTTATGCACGTTAGTGTGGGCCTGAAGGCATCCGACGTATTCCACGGTGTCCGTGAAGTCCGCAATCGCGATAATATCATCAGCCGTGCAACAATTAACAAGACATAGCTTGACTTGCATGTGACAGGGTTGCCAAATGCGCAACAATGGATATTGATACTCTCAAGTACTGTCACCTACAACAAGGTGTGCGCCAGAAACACCTTGCAGGATCCCATGGAGTGCTCAATTACAAAGAGCGCCACCATATACAAAGCCTTAGGCTACCTCTAAACAACTACCTGAATATCAACAGGTTTGAACTGCCACTCTTCCGGAGACTCTACCTCCGGAAAGCAGAGGCGACCTCGTTCGTCCCCCAATCGATCTCTACCTCCCCAGTATATACATCCTGATTAATCCTCACGGTGCGCTCGTACACGTTATTGTACTTCTTTTCGCACTCTTTGAGTACCTTGAACACGAGATCGCGGCTGATGGTCGGATCGTCTGCATCGCCAAAGTGCTTGTCAACGCGCTTCTTGAGGGCTTCGATACCCTTTCGAAGCTCCTTCGAGTCATGGCCGTGGACAAGCTTCTTGAAGACCGAGCGTGAGTGTGATGAACGTTGGGCGATGGATTGCGCGCTGGCGCCTGGCTGCGTGAGCAGAGTTTCTGTTGATTCGATGAATTCCTAAGAGCTTATTAGCAGACATACAACAGTTGTATACGAAAAGGATATTGGCTTACCAAAAGCTTGCCCAAGGGCCTCCGGATGACAGCGTCAACGTAGAGATTCATATGCTCGGCGTACTCGTCGTGAGCTTTGGCTTTCCACGTCTCTAACACCATCTCATCTCGAGCGTCCACTTCCTCCATGTAGTGATTCATGTTCTCAATGAGCAGGATGTGGTAGTTGAGTGCTTCCTTATCTTCTGGATCTCCCTGACCTTGCGACGCTGTCACGGTGGGTGATTCCTTGGCAATTACTTTCAAGCTTTCAAACATAGCCTTGTTCATCCTCTGGTAGGCATCGTTGACCATGCGCCTGACTTCAAGTTGGTCGCCTCCATTGCTTGTAGACGGTAGCATATTCTCAATGGCAGCAGAAAAGTGCGGGAACGTCTTCATGAAGGCAATGACTCCCTTGCGCTTCTTGATCTTTACTTTGGTGTCTTCGATAGCTCGTATTTGCTCGTCAAGGAAGCGGTTGAAGAGGCCCTTCAACCGTTCGTGTATCTTTTGTAGATTCCTTGTCAAGAAGTCCTGGTTAGTATCCTCGATGTCCACAAGCTTCCGGTCGACTGCTCCAAGAATACCCACGCCTTGCAAAGGATCGGCCTGAACGGCCCAGTCCACAAGGCTCTGGATCTCGGTGGGCCAAAAGGAAAAGATCTCTTCCATAACACCCGTAACATGCTTCGCCATAGCTCGGTCGGCTTCGAATTGTTTCCTAATCCAAAGATTTGGCCCGCGTCTGGCTTCTGGCATAGCTTCTTGTACAGCGTCGGTAAAGTCGATAGCCTCGGTGGAGGTTGCATGGAAGAACTCTGTGATGAAGTTCTGCTCCGTCAAGAGCACAGGGCCCGTGTCTTCCAAGATGCGAGAGAAAACATCAAAGGCATAAAGTTTACCGTCCTGTGCCTTGTTCGCTTTAGTCTCTTTATCTCCAGATGCCGAGCGTAAGCCACGCGCAAGTGTTTGGCTACGCTTGACGGTAAGTTTTCTCGCAGTACCCGTGAAGCTCTCCGGCTCTTTCTCTTGAGCAGTGAACAATAAGTCTTGCTCCTCGCCAGTTGGCTTGCGTGCGAACTTCCTCCAGGTCAGAATATTGTCGCGAACTTCTTCCTGGTAGAGTTTGGCAGCCTGGGTCTGGTACATGCGAAGCAAGGAGTCCCAAGAGTTTCGATCGATCTCCTTGGCAAATAGCATGACTGGGCTCAGCATCCACAACTCATTGCGGCCTGCATCGTGAGCTTCCACATTCTTCTTCAAGGAGGGCATAGAGCCTTGATCGATGTTGGTTAGAGCGTCCCTTGTGGTCATGAAAGCTGCCCCAAAGGTGATGTCCATATGCTTCTTCAGTCGATCCAAGAACATCGCTCCCTCGCCAAGGTACCTGTCGCGCTTCTCTTGCAAGGCCTGCATCGTGGCAAGTTCACTATTGCCAAATCCCGAACTGCTGGTAATTTTGCTAAGCGCTCCGTCTGAGCGACTGCCTGTGACAAAGGAAGGGTCAATGGTTATCAGGGCTTTGTAAAGTAACACTAGCGATGACTCGATGTCTTTAAGGCCATTGATTTTGCCGATAGGTGCACGCCTCAAAGGTTCAAGCTGGTCAGACGTAATGGATATGGTGTCGACCAACTGCTGGAGCTCATGCTGGAGGAGCCGCTGGTTGGCTGTTTGCACTTGGAGACCTTGGCTCTGTGCTTCTATGAAAGCAATGTCGTCGTTGAGGCTCTGCTTCTGTGTCAGTACGGGACATTCAATATAAATACACAGAAGGATCAACTTACACCCAGCTCAACATTGTATAAAGTGAGCAAACCTTCAAGCTCATCGCACTCGGCAATTGCACGATCGAGCATACGCTCAACCGCCTCTACGCGATCGTCCTTTTGCTCCAGGTGATTTAGCCAACTGCCTGCCTCGACGCGAGCGATCTCGCGCTTGATGTCATTTTCTAGCGAGTCAATGTTCTTGGCTGAAAGCTCGCTACTGCCCCAGCCGAGTTCTGCTAGCAGTCCCTCGAACTCAAGTCCTTGCTCATCGATTAAGCTTGGGTCGATGCCAAGGTTCGAGATGTTTGTAATTTGCTGGTTAGATCTTCGTTTCTTGCGTCGTACTTCAGGCTCCGTGGCGATCTTCTGTAGTGTGGAAGTATCGGAGGAGGGCGCCAGTGACTTCTCATCATCTTCTGGCAGTGGTGCAGCTGGCGCGGCCGATAGAGGAGATGATATGGTTACAAATGGAACAATTTCCGTACTGATGCGCGGCCGTTCCTTTGAGGCTCTGTCTGGCACGGCCTTGGGAGTGTCGTCGGATTGCTTGTCCTCCTCCAGGGGAACTTCCTTAGGAGCTTCCTTGGGAACAGGTCGTTGCGGAACAAACACGCCACTGATTCCGTCCGGCTCATCTGACGTCTTTGTTTCTTTAGGAGCAAATAGCTTAGCGGCAGCACCACCGGCACGGGGCTTGAAAGCTCCAGCCGCGGCGGCGGCCTTGCGGAACTTGGTGGCTGCCTCTGTTGTCCCGAGGGTTTTCTTTATCATTGGCCCCATGCCTGGTCGATGGGCGACCTCTGAGTCAGCTTCATCTGTTGGGGTAGTGACGCTTTCTACTACTTCCTTGTCGTCTGAGTTCAGTTGGATAGCAGGGTCAGATGTTACCGACAAGGGCGCAATAGGCAGCTGGGGAAGTGGTGATGTTGGAGGCGGCGTTGGTTGCTGCGGAGGTAGACTGTCTTGAGGACTTGCAGCACTTAGCGGAGCTGCTGGCCTCAGTCGTTCAGGTATCTCCTGAGGTCGCCTTCTTGGGGGGACTTCAATTGGGGCGGGAGACTGTGCAGGACTTAGAGCATCGTTGCGTGAATCTGTGCCCTGGCTACCAAGACTGCGTTGAGAAGTATCCGACGGCCTCGCTTCCATCATCGGTCGCCTCCGCTGGGGAGGTTCTTCTGGGGCGACATCATCGTTTCGCGTGAAATTCGAGCTTGTATTGCTCTGCGCGGTGGTGGGGCGAATCGATCGTGGTGGCGACAGGTCTCGTCTCTGCGCAGGTGAGCCATTAGGGCGCCGTAATTCTGGGATGGGTGGTGGAGTCCCTGCATCAAAAGACAGATCTTCTACGGATCTTTGAGACCGTTGCGATTGACTGTCGTCGCCCATCGGGCGTCGCCCGGGTGTAAGGCCAGCGGGGAAGTTACCCGAATCGGGCGTCTTCGGACGGCTTGCAAACCCAGACATAGATGACTGGGGTGTCAGGTTTTGGGATGGGGGTTGTGGCGGCGGTGGCATAGGGTCGCGGCCTTGTATTGGTGGTGGCCGCATTCTCATGCTGTCTCCGCTAGGCCGCGATCGTATGCTCGGGTCCATGGAGCGCTTCGCTCTCAAGTCTGGCATAGACGGAGTATTGGGATTCGGGGCAAAAGGCGGCGGTCTGCGACCTGCATCTCCTGTACCAGGTCTACTGCCGTTGCGGAATTGGTCATCTGGTCCACCAGGCCTTCGAGGGCCGGGGAACTCGCCTGGCGGTCTTCTGAAATTCGGGCCCGGTGGTCCTGGTGGTCCTGGTGGTCCTGGTGGTCCCGGTGGCCCTGGCATAGGCCCTCTTCTTCCATCGACTGGCGGCATCTGAGGAGATTCCCCTGGTGGCCGTCTAGGAGGTGGAAGGCCTGGCGATTTGCCAGGCGACTTTGGTGGCATGGGCCGCTGATCTGGTGTGGCCTGGCGTGGTTGTGGGGGTTCGCGCTCCTCTCTACTGCCAGCCGTGGTGGGTGCTCGGCCCTCTGCTCCCGCCAGATGCGGCTGTCCGTTGGTCAGGGTGTTGAGTTCGCTGGTGCTAAAGCCACTCAAGATGGGAAACTCGCCCTTGGTGTACTTGTTGTAGATCTTAACCATGCTGCCGATGAAGAACTCTTTCTCTTTTGCCGTCCCAGCTTCCCAATAGTAAGGCTTTGTTATGGTCACGGTGAATCCCTTGTCGCCTGCCCACTTTTGCTTCTGCGCCTCTTCCTCGTTCTTGGGGCTGAGATGCACGTAGTTCTCGACCGACGAGAGATCCTCCATGGGCCATGACTTGCCAATCGAAAAGGTGCCGTTTGCATTCTCTCGTGCCTTGTGCAACTTGACTCTACCAGTGTTGCGGACGGAGATCATGATAATGCGGGCCTTTTTATTCGACGCGGGGGCGGTGGGCGGCGGCGGCGACTGGGGATAGGAGCCATCTTCCTGGACGCGGATATGCGTAATGTACGACTCCTGGACTGGGTAGAGGGTCAGCGCGGTGGGGGATGCATCTCGTGACAACAGGTATACTCACGCTGGCCTTGGTCGTCTGTCTTGGAGAAGCAGCTCTCGGTAATACGCCGGCGCTCGTCGTCGAAGCGCTCAGCGCGCGACATGGCCGAGGGCGTGGACGTGGAGCTGGCGGCGGAGGGGGAGCCTCGTGCGCCTCCGGTCGAGGGACGGCTTGGTGGAGCTCGGGGGTCTCCCAAGCCATTGGGGTAGTTGCGCGGTCTGCCGTCCATGGCGAGCTATGACCTCACTGCTCGAGTACGATCTGCGTCTCTGCGTCTTGGGAATGGGCTGCAGCGGCGGAGCTCATTGGATCCCGGATCTAGGCCGCGAACGGAATGTCTTGCAAGTGGTTGCCATGCGCAGGTCGAGTGGACAGGTGGGCGTTGCGGAGGGGATGCGACGTCAGCGAGCGGTGCACACGCGCAGTGTTGCAGTCGAGGGGATGCCGTGGTGTTTGGAGCTTTCAGCAGCCAGAGCGCGTCGCAGCAACGAATGGCGACAGCACAGGAATGGCGCCGTGTCTCACTGCGATGCACATGTGCACTGTCTGGCGTCGTATACCTCTGGCCAGGATCCCGCTTGGGGCTAACGCTAGCGCAGAACCTGGAGACTTCAATTCCGCCTGTCAACTTTTTTTCTGCTCGACAGCCGCCGTCTCTTCTCCCCGACCACGCAACAAGATCTCGATTGGGCATCCGCAAAGAGCACCTCAAACCATGGCGGCCGACAAGAAGCTCTCAAAGAAGTCTGCCAGTGACAAAAAGTTGAAGAAGTCGGCCAAATCCTCCACGAGCGATGCGCCATCGATTTCGAATGCTGAGGTTCCGCTCGACTCTGTTCAAGCCTTCCTTGAGCAGCAGGGCCTCAAAGATGCTGCCACCAAATTGAAGGAATTCGAGAAGTGGCAGAAGACTGGCGCCTCCAAGCAGCAGGATGCCCCCGAGCCCATGGATGTCGACAGCGACTCGAGTAGCGATTCGAGCAGCGACTCCGAGAGTGAATCAAGCAGCGATTCCAGCAGTGACTCTGGCAGCGAGTCCGAGGCAGAAGAGAAGCCGATGAAGCCGTCCAAGACAAGCAAGAAGGCACCCGTCAAGAAGGCGCCTTCCGTACCTTCCAGCTCCAGCTCCAGCTCCAGCTCCGAATCTGATTCCGACTCTGATTCCGACTCTGAATCCGAGGCAAAGAGCGCACCTACCCCAGTCAAGGCCAAGAAAGCAAAGTCCGTCTCCTCTTCCGCGTCCGACTCCAGCGACAGCTCCAGCGACTCCAGCGACTCCAGCGATTCCGACAACGAGCCAGCGAACAA
>Ga0265780_10007898_pt1 | contig 13003 bp, 11 predicted proteins | sample P1T30metagenome_FD_192432 | JGI IMG/M metagenome (GOLD analysis project Ga0265780, IMG submission 192432) | Plant litter microbial communities from East Loma Ridge, Irvine, California - P1 T30 | ecosystem: Environmental > Terrestrial > Plant litter > Unclassified | place: USA: California...
GTCGTGCTCATCCTGATCGGCACGAGCATCCTGCTCGAGCACCTCGGCGTGCTGGCCTAGCTGCTTCCCGGCCCGGCGGCCCGGCGGCCCGGCGGCCCGACAGCCCGGCGGCCCTCAGGGCCCGGCAGCCCGACAGCCGGGCGGCCCGTGGGCCCGGCGACCGCATGCCCCGACGACGGGAGGCGCGGTGCCTGTCGCACCGCGCCTCCTCGTGTCCCGCCCGCCGTGTCAGCGGCGGCCGAGACGCCGCTCGCCGCCGGTGCCCAGGGCGTAGGGCAGGCCGTAGTGGGCGAAGACGTCGGCCTCCTGGGAGGCCTCGAGCTCGCCGTCGGTGTCGATGGACGGGGCGTCCTTGACGAGCTTCTTGTCGAACTGCACCTTGAGGTGCTTCGGCGCGACGACCGCGCCGTCGAGCGGCACGAAGAGCAGCTTCTTGCCGACGAGGCCGGCCTGGACCGTCGCGAACGACGGGCTGTCCGACGAGGTGTCGAAGTAGACGCTCTCGAGCTGCCCGATCTTGTCGCCGCTCGGGTCGACGACCGGCAGGCCGATCCAGTCGCGCAGGTTCTCCGCTTCGAACATGTCATCCCTCTCCGCTGCGCGGAACAGGGGCCGGCAGCACGCCTCCGACGGTAGCGGTCCGGCGCGTGCGGGGGCCGTCGAGCACTCAGGTGCGCGCGTCGAGCGGTGCCCCCGCGGCCCGCTCCTGGCACGATGTCGACATGTCCGACCTGAGTCCTCGACACGACGACGCCTCGCGCGCCCGTCCGCGCCCCGTCCTGCTCGTCGTCGACGTCGCCGACGGCGGCCGCGACGACCCCGCCTTCGAGGCCGAGCTGCAGCGCCTGACCGCGAGCGTCGTCACCGCGGCCTCCGCCGTCGGCTTCGTCGTCGACCGGGTGCCGGCGGCGCAGCTGCCGCAGGACGAGCTCGACGCACGGCTCGCGGCGGCCGACGCCGTCGTCGTCACCGGGGGAGAGGACGTCGACCCCTCCCTCTACGGCGGCGACGCCGACGACCCGCACCTCGGCCAGACGTTCCCCGCGGCCGACCGCGCGCAGGTCGCGCTCGTGCGGCAGGCGGTCGCCGGCAACACCCCGCTCGTCGGCATCTGCCGGGGCATGCAGCTCGTCAACGTGGCGCTCGGCGGCGACCTGGTGCAGCACCTCCACGAGGGAGGCCACGTGGGCGACGACCCCGCCGACAGCATGGTCGACCACCGCGTCGCCGTCGAGCCCGACAGCCGGCTCGCCCGTGCGCTCGGCGCGACCGAGCTCGACGTGCGCAGCTCGCACCACCAGGCCGTCGGGCGCGTCGGCACGGGCCTCCGCGTCGTGGCCCGCGCGGACGACGGCACCGTCGAGGCGGTCGAGCACGAGGAGGCGCCCGTCTGGTGCGTGCAGTGGCACCCGGAGGACGCACGGTCGCGCGGCACCGTGCTCACCGACCTGCTCGAGGCGGCGCTGGCCGCACGCCGCGCCTCCTGACCGGTAGACGGTCCGGGCCCGGACCGGATGCCCGCCCCGACCTTGCGGAGGGGGAGGGGGGCCGTGTCACACTGGACGGACGCCCTCGTCGTGGAGTGGCCCCACCCTGACCGCCCGTCCCATCTGCCGTGACGAGCGCGCCTCGCCTCCCGACACCTCCCGCGTTCTCCTTCCGGGCCTGGTCGTCCTCGCGAGCCCCGACGATGCCTCTTCGTCGTGCGCGCCGTCCCGGCCCGTCCAGGAGGCCCGACCGTGCCCGAGAACACCCCGCGTCCCGACGCCGCCCTCGCCCCTGAGCGCGTGCCGTCGACCTACACCGGCTCGATGCGCGTCAGCGGCATCGAGACGCCCGGACCGCGCCCGACCCACGGCCACGACGGCACGCCGCACGTGCTGACGCCGTCGGCCATCGTCGGCATCGCGGTGCTCGGCCTGGCCACGTTCTTCGCCATCACCACCGAGCTGATGCCGGTCGGGCTGCTCTCGACGATGAGCGCCGACCTCGGCGTCTCGGAGTCGCGCATGGGCATCGTGGTCACCGTCTACGCCCTCGCGGTGGCCCTGCTCGCGCTGCCGCTGACCTGGGCGACGGCCCGCGTGCCGCGCAAGGCCGTGCTCGTGGCGACGCTCGGCGGCTACACGGCCTCGAACCTCATCGTGGCGCTCGCGCCGGACTTCGAGCTGGTCTGCGTCGGACGCGTCGTCGGCGGCGTCGCCCACGCACTGTTCTTCTCGGTCGCGTCCGCCTACGCGACGCGCATCGTGCCGCCGCGCCTCGCCGGGCGGGCCATCGCCTTCGTCTACTCGGGCAGCTCGCTCGGCTTCGTGCTCGGCGTGCCCGTGGTGACGACGGTCGGCGACCACCTGGGCTGGCGCTCGGCGGTCTTCGCGGTCGCGATCGCCTCCGCGGTGCTCGCCGTCGTCGCGGTGGCGTTCCTGCCGGCGGTGCGGGGCGAGTCGTCGCCGCACCTGGGGTCGGTCACGGCGTGGGCCCGGTCCGGGCTGCTCGCGGTCGTCGTCGCCGACCTGCTGCTCTTCGCCGGGCACTACGTCGTCTACACGTACATCGGTCCGTACCTGGTGACGGCCGGGCTCGGCGAGGACGCCGTCGCGCCCGCCCTGCTCGTGCTCGGGGTCACCGGGATCGTGGGCCTGCTCACGGCGGGAGCGTTCGTCGACCGAGCGCCGCGGCAGACGCTCGTCGCGGCCGTCGCCGTCATGGCCGTGGCCCTCGCGGCCCTGCCCTTCGTCCACGACTCGTTGGTCGGCACCTTCGTGGTCGCCGGTCTCTGGGTCGCCGCGAACGGCACGACCGGCACCCTGTTCATGGCCGCCGCGATCCGCACCGGAGGCGTCAGCCCGGACATCGCCGGAGCCCTCGTCAACGCCGGCTCGAACGTCGGCATCGCCGGCGGGGCCGCGCTCGGCGCACAGGTCTTCGGGATCGGGGGCCTCGGCCTGGGCGCCCTGCCCTTCGCGGCGGCCGTCGTCGTGGGCGCCAGCCTCGTGGTGGTCGTCCTCGCCCGCCGCGGGTTCCCGACCACCGGGCACACGCAGACCACGCTGTCGACGTCGAACCTGCGCACCATCACCTCGTCCGTGTCGGTCGTGACGGAGTCGATCGCGACGGTGCAGGCGGCCCGCACGGGGTCGGTGCCCGCGGGGCCCGCGGTGCGGGGCGGACGCCGCCCGCGCTGAGCGGGCGGGCGCGAGGTGCGGAGCGCCCGCAGCCGCGCGGGCGTCGCGTCGCGGTCGCGTCGGCGTCGCGTCGCGGTCGCGTCGCATCAGCGTGTCGAGGATTCAGGCGCGGTGCGCCGGGCGCCGCCGCGGCGCAGGGCGACTGCGCGGCTGTCCGCCGCCGTCGCCTGAGTCCTCGACGCGTCGACGAGCCCGTCGTCGCGGCCAGGCCAGGCCAGGCCAGGCCCGGCCGGGCCCGGCTCGTCCGTCTCGACCCCGCTCGCGCGCCCGCCGCCCGCCCAGCCCCGCATCGCGTCGACGGTTCAGGCGGGGTCGCCGGGCACCGCTCCGGTGCGGGGGGAGCGGGCAGCGCCCGGCCGTCGGCGCCTGAATCCTCGACGGCCGACGGCCGACGGGCGCGGCCGACGGGCGCGGCCGACGGGCGCGGCCGACGGGCGCGGCCCCCGCGGGGCGGGCCGCCGGCCTGCGCGCGTCAGCCGCCGACGAGCCCGTTCTCGTACGCGAAGATCACCGCGTGCACCCGGTCGCGCAGCTCGAGCTTGGCGAGCACGCGCCCGACGTGCGTCTTGACGGTCGACTCCGACAGGAACAGCTCACCGGCGATCTCCGAGTTGCTCAGCCCGCGTCCGATGGCCAGGAGGACCTCGCGCTCGCGCTCCGAGAGAGTGTCCAGCGAGGAGGGGCGGCGGGCGTCCCCGGCGTCGGGCAGCCGGCCTCGGTACAGGTCGAGCATCGCGCGGGTCACCCGCGGCGAGACGATCGCGTCGCCCGCGGCGACGGTGCGGATGGCCGCGACGAGCTCGGCGGGCGGGGCGTCCTTGAGCAGGAACCCGCTCGCGCCCGCGTTGAGGCCGCCGAACGCGTACTCGTCGAGGTCGAAGGTGGTCAGCACGAGCACGCGGGCCTCGGGGCGGGCCGCGACGATGCGGCGCGTCGCCTCGATGCCGTCGAGTCCGGGCATGCGCACGTCCATCAGGACGACGTCGGGGCGCAGCTCGGCGTCCCGCTCGACGGCCGCGAGACCGTCGGACGCCTCGCCCACGACCCTCAGCCCGGGCTGGGCGCCGAGCACCATCGCCATGCCGGTGCGCAGCAGGTCCTGGTCGTCGACGAGCATCACGGTGGTGTCGGTCACGGGGTCTCCTCTTGCTCCTCGGGGGATCCGGGCGACCCGCCGTCGCCGACGGCACCGCCGGCGTCATGGACAGCAGCACCGACAGCGTCAGCCCCGCCTCCGGCGTCGGCACCCGCCGCGCCGTCCACCGGGCCGGTGCCCGGCAACGTCAGCAGGAGGCGCCAGCCCCGACCGCCGAGCTCGGCACGGGGTCCGGCCTCCAGCGTGCCCCCGAAGAGCGCGGCGCGCTCACGCAGGCCGACGAGTCCGCGCTCCGTCCCGACCGACGCGGCCGGGATCGTGCCCCGGCCGTCGTCGGCGACCTCGACGCTCACCCCGCCCGCAGCCGCACCCGCGCCAGCAGCACCGTCCGCACCCGCACCCGCACCCGCGCCAGCAGCACCGTCCGCCCCCGCCGCGCGCAGCACCACCGACACCCGTCCCGGCTGCTCGGCGTAGCGGAGGGCGTTCGTCAGCCCCTCCTGCACGGTCCGGAACAACACCACCTGCATAGCCGACCCCGTCGGCAGCTCGCCGACCCGCGTCAGCGCGACGGGCAGCCCCGCCGACCGGTAGGTCTCGACGAGCGCGTCGAGGTCGTCGAGCCCCGGCTGGGGCGCGAGGGCGGCGGTCTCGTCGCCCTCGTGCAGCACCCCGAGGAGGCGCCTCATGTCGGCGAGGGACTCACGCCCGACGACGCCGATCTGCCGCACCGCGTCCCGGCTGCGGGCGGGGTCGAGGTCGGCGACCGCCTCCGCCCCGTCCGAGAGGCTGATCATCACCGACATGCCATGGGCGACGACGTCGTGCAGCTCGCGGGCGATGCGGGCGCGCTCCGCACCCGTCGCGAGGCGCACCTCCTGGTCCCGGTCGCGCTCGAGCTGGGCCGCCCGGTCGAGCAGGGCAGAGAGGTAGAGGCGCCGGCTGCGCACGTTCAGGCCGACGAGCACGACGACGACGATGCCGAAGGCCGCCACCACGGGCGACTCGATGCGCGGGACGACCGTCGACACGGCCGCGATCAGCCCCACGACGACGGCCGTGCAGCCCCACGCCCACCGGGCTCCCCGGTGCACCGCCACGGAGTACAGCGCGATCAGCACCGCCCACGGCAGGGCCACCTGGCCCGTGGCCGTCTGGGCGACGAGCGCGGCGAAGGCGACGGCCGTGACGACGACGGGCGCCCGGCGACGCGCGAGGAGGCTGCCGTACGAGACGAGCCAGAGCACGTACCAGGGCCACGGCGCGGACGGGACGACGACCCACGTGTCGATCTTGGCGATGCCGCTCACGAGGCCGAGGGCTGCGGCCGCGAGGGCGACAGCGACGTCGGTCGCGACGGGGTGGGCGGCGAGGCGTCGGCGGATCGCCCCCGGCGGGCGCAGCGCCTCGACGGCGGAGCCCCCGCCGGCCGACCCGGTCAGCTCGGCAGACGCGCCGGCCCCGCCGGGCGACGACGCAGACCCGGGAGCCGAGGAGGCGCGGCGCACGCGCATCTCAGACGTCGCGCCGGACGGTGGCCCAGCCCGCGGCCACGGCCGGGACGACCAGCCACGCGGCGACGACCGCGAGGTCGCGGCCCAGGTCGGCGGCGGGCTCTGTGCCCGTGAACAGGTGGTCCATGGTGCCGCCAGCGTACGTCAGCAGGTACACGGAGAGGTCGGACCCCGCGCCCTGGCTGAGCACGGTCACCGCGAGGGGCAGCACGAACAGCAGGCCGAAGACGACCGCGATCGCCGCCGCGGAGCTGCGCAGCAGCGTGGCGATCATCACGGAGACGACGGCGAGCAGCACGAGCCACGCGGCCGTTCCCCCGATGACCTGCAGCACCTCGGGAGCGAGGAGCGAGGTCCGCAGTCCGGTGCTCCACAGCACGGCGGTCGACGCGCCCCAGGCCGCGATGGAGGAGACGACCGACAGCACGGCGACGGCGGCCGCGGCCACGAGCGTCTTGGCCGCGAGAACGGGCAGGCGCCGGGGCACGGCCGCGTAGGTGGTGCGGCCCTGGCCGGTCGCGTGCTCCTGGGTGACGACGAGAACGGCGAGCACGGCGACGAAGAGCTGGCCGACGAGGTCGCCGTACGAGATCGTGCGGACGGTGGTCGCGACGCCGTCGGCGAGCGCCCCGGCGGGGTCGGTCGCGTCGGTGGCGGCGACCGAGGCGCCGGCGGCGGCGGTCAGGGCGAAGACGAGCAGCCCGACGAGCGCGGTCGAGCGGAGGGTCAGCAGCTTGGTCCGCTCCGAGTCCACCACGTGGGCGAACGTGAGGCGCGGTGCCCGATCGAGCGGGCGGAGCAGGGGGGTGGTCGTGGTCATGGTGGTCTCCGAACGAGGGGAAGGGGATGAGGTGGGGGAGCGGCGGCAGGGCAGCCGAGGGCGACCCGGGCGCGGGCCGGCGGCGCCGAGCAGGCGCCGAGCAGGCGCCGAGCCGGTCGAGGTCTCAGGAGGCGCCGGTCACGACGCCGCCGCGACGCACCTCCCGGGGGCGGCGCGGCCGGTCACACCTGACTGGTCGACCCGGACCGGTACTCGACCGAGTCGTCGGTGAGGCCGAAGAAGGCGTCCTCGAGCGACGGCTGCACCGGCGTGAGCTCGTACAGCAGCACTCCGGCGGGCCCGGCGGCGGCGGCGATCTGCTCCGTGCCGAGGCCGCCCACCTCGAGCCGGCCGTCGGGCAGGTGGGCGACGGTGGCGCCGAGGGGCCGCAGCAGGGCCTCGAGGCGGTCGGCCGCGTCGGTCCGGACGGCGACGCGGTCGCCGCCCGCCCTGGCGATGACGTCCGCGACGGACTCGTCCGCGATGACCCGGCCCCGGCCGAGCACGACGAGGTGGTCGGCGGTCTGCGCCATCTCGCTCATGAGGTGGCTCGAGAGCAGCACGGCCCGTCCCTCGGCGGCGAGCGAGCGGCAGAGCTGCCGCACCCAGACGACGCCCTCGGGGTCGAGGCCGTTCACCGGCTCGTCGAGGACGATCGTGGAGGGGTCGCCGAGCAGCGCGGTGGCGATGCCGAGGCGCTGGCGCATGCCGAGCGAGAAGGTGCCGGCGCGGCGACGTGCGACCGGCTCGAGGCCCGTGAGGGCGATCACGTCGTCGACGCGGCGGTCGGGGATGCCGTGCGTCCGGGCCACGGTGCGCAGGTGGGCGCGGGCGGTGCGTCCCGGGTGGGAGGCGCCGGCGTCGAGCAGCACCCCCACCTCCTGCAGCGGGGCGGGGCTGTCGGCGTACCGACGGCCGTTCACGGTGACCGTGCCCGAGGTGGGCCGGTCGAGCCCGACGATCATGCGCATGGTGGTCGACTTGCCGGCGCCGTTCGGCCCGAGGAACCCGGTGACGGTGCCCGGCGCGACGGTGAACGACACGTCGTCGACGGCGAGGGAGGCGCCGTGGCGCTTGCTGAGGTGGCTGGCTTCGATCATGTCCCCGACGCTACGGAGCGCGACGCGCGCCCTCGTCGGAGCGCGGTGCCGTCGTCGTGGTACCGGGGTACCACGTGACGCGGGGCGTCATCGGTCTCGGCCCGCACCTCCTGCTGTGGCAGTGTCGTCGGGGTGACCGACGACACCGCACCCGAGACCGACGCAGCCCCGGCGGCCGCGAAGAGGCCGCTGATCCTCAACCTGTTCGAGATGAACTGCGTCGGCCACATCACGCACGGCCTCTGGCGGCTGCCCGGCAACCACCGCCGCGAGTACACCGACATCGCCTACTGGACCGAGCTCGCGCGGCTCGCCGAGCGGGGCGGCTTCGACGCGGTGTTCCTCGCCGACGTGCTGGGCACCTACGACGTCTACGGCGACGGCCCCGAGGCGGCGCTGCTCGAGGGCATCCAGGCGCCCGCGAACGACCCGATGCTCGTCGTGCCCGTGATGGCGGCGGTCACCGAGCACCTCGGCTTCGGCGTGACCGCCTCGACCAGCTACGAGCCGCCCTTCGCCTTCGCCCGCCGCATGTCGACCCTCGACCACCTGACGAAGGGGCGCGTCGGCTGGAACGTCGTCACGTCGTACCTGCCCAGCGCGGCCCGGAACTTCGGCCTCGACGCCGAGATCCCGAAGGAGGAGCGCTACGCGCGCGCCGCCGAGTACCTCGACGTGGTCTACGCGCTCTGGGAGGGCTCGTGGGAGGACGACGCCGTCGTCGCCGACCCGACCGCCGACGGCCTGGCCCCCGGCTCGGGCGTCTACACGGACCCGACCAAGGTGCACACGATCGACCACGACGGCCGCTTCTACAAGGTGGTCGGCCCGCACCTGAGCGAGCCGTCGCCGCAGCGCACGCCCGTGCTGTTCCTCGCGACCGCGTCGCCGACCGGCGTCGAGCAGGCCGCGCGCAACGCCGAGGTCGTCTTCACGGGCGGCCGGGCGGTTGCCCGCGTGGCCGAGGCGACGCGCGCCGCCGCCGTCGAGCTCGGCCGGGCCGCCGACGACGTGCGCTTCATCGTGCAGGCGGGGGTCGTCACGGCCGAGACCGAGGAGGCGGTGGCCGAGAAGCTGGCCCGCTACAAGTCGTTCGCCAGCGAGCAGGGCGCGCTCGTGCACCGCAGCGTGCCGTTCGACGCGCTGTCGCACGACCCCGCGACCACGGTGCGCGAGGCGCTCACGGCCGAGGGCCGTCTCGACCACCCGGGAGCCGCCTCCCTGCCCCTCGACATCACCGTCGGGCAGCTCGTGGCGAGCGTCGACGAGGCGTGGGGCGGGGCGTTCTTCGTCGCGGGCACCCCGACGGTCGTGGCGGACGAGATCGAGCGCTGGCTCGACGAGGAGGGGATCGACGGCATCAACCTGCGGCAGTACCACTCGTTCGACACCCTGCGCGACTTCGTCGAGCTTGTCGTGCCCGAGCTGCGGCGGCGGGGCCGGGTGCGCGAGGCGTACGTGCCGGGCGAGACGCTGCGCGAGCGGCTCACGGGAGGCGGTCCGCGCCTGCCCGCGACGCACCCGGCGGCGGCGCACCGGCGCTGACGGGCGGCCCGCAGGCGCCCGCGCTTCGCTAAGCGGAGGGGCGGACGCGGTAGCGCGCGGGCACGGTCGGCACGCGCAGCCAGGTCGTGCGGCGCACGCCGTCCGACGAGGTCCACTCGACGAACAGGGTGCCGTGCTCGGCGAGCGCGCCGATCTCGGTCGGGGTGGCGACGCCCATCGTCGAGCGGCGACGCAGCGCGTCCGTGCGGCGGGCGACGCCGCCGGGCAGGTCGACGACGACGTCGCGGGGCGTCTGGCCGCCGACGCGACGCAGCACGAGGCAGGTGCCGAGGGGCAGGGCAGGGTCGGAGCCGTCGTTCGGCAGGTCGAGCCAGGTGAGCACGAAGACGGGGGCGCGGCGCAGGCGGACCGTGCGCTCGGGGCGGACCCGGCGGTCGTCGGCGAGCTGCAGCGGAGCGGAGGCGCGGACGGCGTCGGTGCCGTGTGCGGTCGAGTCCATCGTGGTGTTCCCCTGGTCGTGGTCGGTCGGCGGCGGTCTCCCGGGGCCTGCACCCAGCGAACCGCGTCCGGGCGTGGGGGACAACGGGGGACGCGGGCCCAGTCCGGGGGGTAGCCGGTCCCCAGTGAGGGGGACACGGCGCCGCCGGCGGTGTCCGAGGGCGCTCGCGACCGGCCTCCGGGCGGCGCCGTCGAGGGCTCAGGCGACGACGCGACGGCCCCGCGGGGCGCCGGGCCGCGCGGGCCCGGGTCGGCGTCGCGACCTGAGTCCTCGACGCGGCGGGCCACGGGGCGGCCCCGTCGAGGGTTCAGGTCTCGGCATCGTCGCCCGGCCGGGCACCGGGCCGCCGCGCGCGCCTCCGCCCGCGCCACCTGAGTCCTCGACGGGCCGCCGCGCGCCCGCCCGCCCGAGCCCGCCGCGGGCCGCGGGGAGTGAGCGCTCACTAGACTGGGCGCCGTCACCGAGTCGAAGGAGTCTCATGCACAACTGGGCCGAGAACGTCGAGTACACGACGACCGACCTCCGCACCCCGACCTCGGTCGACGAGCTGCGCGACGTCGTCGCGTCCAGCCGTCGCGTGAAGGCCATCGGCTCGCGGCACTCGTTCAACCGCATCGCCGACACCGACGGGGTGCTCGTCTCGACCGAGGCGCTCGGCCTGCCGATCGAGCTCGACCAGGCCGCCGGCACCGTGCGCGTGGGCGCCGGCACGACGCACGCCGTCCTCGCCCGCGAGCTGCAGGCCCGCGGTCGCGCCCTGTCGAACCTCGCGTCGCTGCCGCACATCAGCGTGGCCGGGGCCGTCCAGACGGGCACCCACGGCTCGGGGGTGCGCAACCCCGCGCTGTCGTCGGCCGTCGCGGCCGTCGAGATCGTGCGGGCCGACGGCTCGCTCGACGTCGTCCGTCGCGGCGACGACGCGTTCGGCGCCTCCGTCGTGGGCCTCGGCGCCCTCGGCGTCGTCACCGCCCTCGTGCTCGACACGGTGCCGACGTTCGACGTCGTCCAGACCGTGCACCACGACCTCCCGTGGGACGCGGCCCTCGAGCACTTCGACCGCCTCATGGCGCACGCCTACAGCGTCAGCCTCTTCACCCGCTTCACGGGCGACCACGTCGGCCAGGTCTGGGCGAAGGCCCGCGTCGGCGACGCCCCCCTGGCCACGCCGCTCGACCTCGTCGCGCTGGGCGCCCGTCCCGCGTCGGAGGCCGTGCACATGCTGCCCGACACCGCCGCCGACGCCGTCACCCCGCAGCTGGGCGTGCCCGGGCCGTGGCTCGACCGCCTGCCGCACTTCCGCGCCGAGTTCACGCCGAGCGCGGGCGAGGAGATCCAGAGCGAGTACCTCGTCCCCGCCGAGCACGCCCCGGCCGCGGCCGAGGCGCTCCGCGCGATCGGCGAGAGCCTGGCCGACGTCATCTTCGTCAGCGAGATCCGCGGCGTCGCCGCCGACGACGCCTGGCTCAGCCCGAGCGGCGGACGCGACAGCATCGCGTTCCACTTCACGTGGAGGCGCGACACCGAGGCCGTGCTCGCGGTGCTGCCGAGCGTCGAGGAGGCGCTGGCCCCGTTCGACGCCCGCCCGCACTGGGGCAAGGTGGCCACCGTCGACCACGGGGTGCTGCGTCGTCGCTACCCTCGTCTCGACGACTTCGCGGCGCACGCCGCCGCCGTCGACCCGGAGGGCCGCTTCCGCAACGCCCACCTCGACCGCACCGTCTTCGGAGGAGCACCCCGTGCCTGAGACCACCTCGACCGACAGCTCGACCGACGCCCCGACGACCGACGCCCCGACGACCGGCGCCCCGACGACGGCCGCCGCGACCCTCCCGCTCAGCGGTGCCCGTACGGTGCTCGAGCACGGCCCCTACCGCGCCGAGCTCGCCGGCGTCGGCGCGACCCTGCGCTCGCTGACGCACGACGGCCGCGACCTGGTCGTGCCGTTCGGCCTCGACGAGGTGCGTCCGCTGTACCGCGGCGCCCTGCTCGCCCCGTGGCCGAACCGCGTCGTCGACGGCTCGTGGGAGGACGACGACGGCGTCGAGCGCCAGCTGCCGATCACCGAGGTCGAGCGGGGCCACGCCCTGCACGGCCTCGTGCAGTGGAGCGACTGGGACGCCGACGCGGCCGGCTCCGAGGGGCCGCACCGCGCCTCCCTCGTGACGACGCTCGCGCCGAGCGACGGCTACCCGTTCCGCCTCGAGCTGCGGGCGACCTACGAGCTCGGCGACACGGGGCTCGTCACCACGGTCACCGCGACGAACGTCGGCCAGGGCACGGCGCCGTACGGGGTCGCCCCGCACCCTTACCTCGTCGCGGGCGAGGGGCGCGTCGACGACTGGTCGCTGCGGCTGCCCGCGGCGAGCTACCTCGAGGTCACCGACGACCGCCTCGTGCCGACCGGGGTGCACGGCGTCACCGAGCGCGAGGGCTTCGACTTCCGCGAGGCGCGCGTCGTCGGCGACCTGTTCGTCGACCACGCGTTCACCGAGATCGAGGGCGGGCCCGACGGGCGTGCGACGGTCGAGGTCGTCGCCGGCGACGGGCGCGGGGTCGCGATGTCGTGGGCCGTGTCCGAGCTGCCCTGGGTGCAGGTGCACACGGGCGACCGGCCCGAGCCCGAGCTCGACCGCCTCGGCCTCGCCGTCGAGCCGATGACCTGCCCGCCCGACGCCTTCACGAGCGGGGTCGACCTCGTCCGCCTCGCGCCGGGGGAGTCTCACACGGCGTCGTGGACCATCGCGGCGACCTCCTGACCACCACCGCCTGACCCGGTCGCCCGACCCCGAGGAGGCGCGGCGCGGCCCCGCAGGCCGGGTCGCCTACGCGCTGAGCGGCTCGGCCCCGAGAGGCGCCGTCTGCCACGTGACCGCGGAGACGGCGCCGAGCGACCAGCGCGCGAGCACGCCCTCGAGGGCGCGGCGCGTGCGTCGGCCGGCGAGCTCGTCGCGGACGACGACGTCGAAGCGCAGCATGTCGGGCAGCTCGGTGAGCAGCACGGTGCCCGCGTCGGCGAGCTGCACGAGGTACTGGCCCTCGTCGACCCGGGCGGTCGTGTGCTCGGCGAGCAGCCGCCGCGACAGCCAGAACAGTCCGGCGCTGTCGTGCGCGGTGTGGACGGTGGCCGTGACGGTCATCATGGGCACATGGTGCACCGCGTTCCGCTCAGGCCCGTGAACGGCGTGTATCCGGCGTGTGAACCCTGACCCCCGTGTGCGCGACTTGACATCGGTCACGGCCTCGTTCATAGTTGCCCCGGACCACAGATGTGAGCGCTCACATG
>Ga0265780_10007899_pt1 | contig 13003 bp, 18 predicted proteins | sample P1T30metagenome_FD_192432 | JGI IMG/M metagenome (GOLD analysis project Ga0265780, IMG submission 192432) | Plant litter microbial communities from East Loma Ridge, Irvine, California - P1 T30 | ecosystem: Environmental > Terrestrial > Plant litter > Unclassified | place: USA: California...
CGGCGTCCGACGCTAACAATTTCGCCGTGTTCCGACCCAAGTCACCAGCGAACGCTGATCCGAACTTTGCCGTCTATTGGCAGGAAGGGACCTACGTCGACTTCGATAACTGGGATCTGAAGATTTATTGGTGAGTTACTACGCAGATGAACAGGTGGCGCTACTGTCGCGCCACCTGTCCTACACGGCTTCACCGGCTCTTATCGGCAAACTAAACCATCGAGGCGGCATGTAGAGCCACCATAGCCTCGCACGCGTCACATGATGCAATACAAGTGCCAAGGGCGGCAAAACCGCAAATACGACGATGGGCAACAGCGTTAGCATTACGCCCGACATAGGCAGGACCGCCATCGCAGTATAATACAGAGCAGTGATCAGCGGCGCTTGCAGCAGGTAAATCGGCAACGTCCGTTCACCCACCCAGGATAAGAGACCGCCAATGCTGGGCGCGGCACGCAAGATAATTGCTAGAGTGTTCCCAACGGCAAAAACACCAACAAAAGCGGCCGTCATTTTGACCAGGCCTCCGAAGCCGTTGCCGTCCAGATAATGCGATGTGAAGGTGAGCACGGTGTAAGCGCCGACGAGACAGCACGTCGATTTATATTTGCCGGCTACCAACGCCGTAGCGGTCGATCGAAATTGAGCAGCGCCGATAAAGAAGACAAAATATTTAAGGCTGTTCGTAATCGGAAGTGGCAATGCCTCGGACGACATCTGTGTGGTTTCGCCTAATACGAAACCCAGACCAGCGGCACCTAGCGCCGCTATAAGCACAAGCCTTGGATGCCGGACCCCGACCCAAGCAATTAGGTAAAAGAGGCCAAGGCACCACAAAAACCACAGTTCGTTTTCGGGCACTATAAGGTTTTCGAAAAACGATCCGATTGTCGGAAAAACGGTCGGATGTCGCGGATGTGGCACCGCTGCAAAGAAGAGGGAGGAAAGCCCAGCCCACAGCGTGAACACCCACGCGTACAAACTGAGCCTCCGATTCCAAAGCGAGCGCCAGCTTTCGGAAAGAACGGATCCCGCCGTCAAACCGGCGGCGGCGAAGAAGAGAGGCATGCGGATAGGCGTAAGAAGCTCGCTGACGCCTTGCATGGCATCGACGTGGAACCCGAGCGCCTTACCAAATTGCGATACGTGATAGAAAGCGACGAGGATTATCGATGTGCCCTTGGCAGCATCAATCCAGCCAATGCGCTGCTTCAAGCCAGCAGGTTGAAGAGTCTCAGACTCGGTCATTGAAATGGCGCCCCCCCTGTTTTCCCTCGGGCCGGTCATAAACAGTGCTGACGATAATACGATCAGCGCTTGTTCCGGCTTGGCCCGCTTTGACACATCTTAAAGTCGACATCATAAGGAAGGAACTGCAATGCTTCGTTACCTTACGGCCGTTTCGGCTCTGGTGGCCTGCGCCTGTACCGCACAAACGATCATCACCTCCCCGGTTCGACTGGTCGACAACAGTCCGAAAACGCCTGGGATAATCATCGCCAACGCGAAGACCACGCCCTCAGTGAAGAAGGGGGCGAGGGTCTTCGAGTGCGAGGGTGGCCCGCCCTGGCGCTACAGCGTGGCGGTGCCATGTCCGGCGCCGGCAGCGCCGATCGTCACGGCCATTGCTGCGGCCCGAATCACGACCGCAGCCAAGGACTACGGCGGCAGCGGCGCGTGCCTCTATCCGCGGCCCGGCGTCACAGGCAACTTCTGGGCGACCCGCGCCTTGGATTGCGTGCTGTTCCGCGTCGAGAAGCCGAATGCCTGGGACCAGTCGCCCCGCACGGTGCAGGACTTTCGTATTGACGCATCGCGTGAGGGAATCACGACGCAGCCGCGATCGGCCAAGACCAGCGCGTACACGCCAATCAACAACGTGACGCTGCAGCGGTTCGAAATCACTTCACGAAAGTACGGGATTCGCATTCGTAACGGCTCGTCAAACTGGGTGATCCAGGATTTTCGCATCACTGGATCAGGCATCAACACGTCGCCCGGCGATATTCCTGGCGGCATTGTAATGGACGGCGCGACGAACGTCACGATCCGGCGCGGCGAGATCAGCGGCTTCAAGACGGTGCTGGCCGATCCCAAGAAGTACGCGAACGCCGACTGCATGGCTGCGGAGCGTGGCGACAGCCTCACTGCGACCGACCTCTACCTGCACGACTGCACCGATGGCGGGATCGACACGAAGGCCACGACCACGCTGGATCGCATTCGTGTCGCGAACATTGGGCATTACAGCTATCGGTTCTGGGCAATCGTGAACGCCGGCACGCTGACGAGCGAAAACCCAGGCGGCGCGCACATCCAAATTGCGGCCGCATCGGCGCGGGTGAAGATCAAGATGCTGGTGGCGATCGGGCCGAAGGCTCTGATCCATGTCGACAGCAAGGGCATTGGTGGTGAGGCTGACGTCGAGGCTTGCGACCTGCGCGGCTGGACTGGGACGTCATTGACGTCTGGATTTGCCGCCCGCGCCAAAATCACGCTGGGCAACGGGTGCGCGCTCCCCCGATAGCGAAGGGTCATTACATCAACCGGCGCCGGCTCTTAGCGATGGGTCAATCCGAACCGGGGTTGCCCGTAATTAAAATGGCTCGTAGGTCGAGCCGATATCTCTGAACATGGATTTTACCGGCTAAATGGAAATCGAAGAAGCCAAACGGCGAGCTCGATCAGGCCCCCTGCTGCTGTTCGCCCGCCGCGCGTTCGGCATTTTGATGACTTTCCTTTCGACAGTCACAATTGCACGTCTCGTTGCTCCGCGAGAGTTCGGGCTAGCTAATATGGCAGTCGTAATTTTTGCCTTTGCACAGATGTTTAGGGAGTTCGGCCTTACCAACGCTGTTTTGCGCAAGGGTCATATCAGCGAAGACGAAATGAGCTTTCTCTTCTGGTTCAATGCGGCGATGACGCTCGTTATTGCAGGAATAGTTGCTTCATGCGCAATCCCAATATCGCATTTTTACAACGAAGCTGTGGTCGCAGATGTAGTCTATCTGTCGGTAATAAGCTTCGTGTTGAGCGGCCTTTCCTTACAGCATCGTGCTCTCATGGCGCGCGATCTCAGGTTCGCCGAGATCGCGATGATAGACAGTGCTGCACTTCTGGCTCAGTTTCTCGTAAGCCTCGTGCTAGCACTGCTCTGGCACAATGTTTGGGCTATCGTTTGGGGCACAGTTGCACAATCTGTCACGACGTCCCTTCTGAATGTCTGGCGAAGCAAATGGCGCCCAGGACGACCAAAGCGTATCGACGGATTACGAGACCTTCTCAGCTTCGGCGCAAATTCGTCCATATTTTCAATTTGCATGTTTTTTGCCGACAACGGTGCGTTGATAATGATCGGCCACTTTCTCGGCGCAGCACCTTTAGGTCAATACTCCAGAGCGCAAGCACTGTATAAGCTGCCGAACACAAATCTTGTTCAGCCGATCGTGCAGACGGTCATGCCACTTATGACCCGTCTTAGGCCGTATCCTGAAGAATACCGCAAAGTATATCTCGACTTGGTTATGAAGCTTTGCACATTTCTATTCCCGATCTCAGTAGCGCTAACGTTTGGTGCTATTCCCCTGGTCCACAGCTTGCTGGGCGTGCAATGGCACCAAGCTAGCCTATGCTTTATGGCGTTGGCGCCATCACTGGCCGCTTACGCAATCGGCTACTCTGCTGGCGATCTTTTCATCACGCAGAATAGATCGGCAGAGTTCCGTACTCTCGGCATTATCGAGGGCGCAGTCCGCGTTTCGTCGATCGCCGTAGGAGTTCAATTCGGACTGATCCCGGCGGCGATCGCGTTCACCGTATCCAACTCAGTCATGGCGCTTTGGAAAGTTCGCCAGTCTGGGCGAGTTGGCCCGGTCACCGCCATGGATCAGTTCAACGCTGCGCTTCCCGCGGTACCGCTCGCCCTGGGCGCTACCGTAAGCTGTCTTATCGTCGTAACGATCTCTTCGGTCTACCAGTTCGACGATGCATATTTGGCAATCGCCTATCTTGCATTTGGTGCCGTCGGCGCGCTCGCGGGAGGTATGTTATCTGCCCGGTCCCGAGCAGCGCTTCGTGCAGTATTGGCCATCTTCGGTATCGATCGGCTCTTTAAGAAGTTGATGAAGGGGCAAGCCATCCAATGACCGATCAAGTTTCACCAATTGTTTCAGTTGTAATTCCTCTATTCAATAAACGAACGACCATAGAACGAGCTGTCAGATCAATTCTCGATCAAGGCGTCGAGAACGTTGAAATTATCGTGGTCGATGATGGCAGTACGGACGGCTCGCCGGACTTCGTCGATTCGCTCGGCCTACCCAACCTTCGCCTAGTAAGGCAGCCTAACGGCGGGCCAGGCTCAGCTAGAAACACCGGTGTCGAAGCATCTGAGGCATCAATCGTAGCCTTCCTGGACGCCGACGACGAGTGGCTAAGCGGATTCTTGCGTGCCGCGCTCAACGCGCTCGAAACGTCCAAAGCAGTTGCATATGTTTGCGGATATGATGCTGGCGACTACCGATCAGAGCGTCCAAACAAAGTTGCGCTTTTGGGCAAATCAGCTTCTGCTCAGCCCCCGCCATCAGACGCCTCGGGTCATCTGCTCAAAACCCATGTCGACGCAATGCACTCAAGCTGCGTAGTCATTCGCAAGCACCAGTTTTTAGCAAAGGGCGGTTTTTTCACCGAACAAGGATGTCGGTTTGGCGAGGACAGCTGGCTCTGGGGTCAGTTCGTACTGTCCGAAATTATTTTCTGGGACCCTACGGAACGCGTCAGATTCCACGTTGAAGACTCAGAATTGGGCTACGCTACGGTGATTCGCCGAAGCGCACGACCGATAACGCAGCACCCATCACGCTTTCTTAAGGCCCAGCCAGCGAGAGCGGAACAGCCGGCTCAGCGGCTGATCGCTGTATTTGCGATGCTCGATTATCACAACCTCGTATTCTCAAAGTCGTGGACCGAGGCTGCCCGGGTGCGGCGCTTGCATAGCCTGAACGGCGCTGCCGGGCTGCTCAAGGAGCTAAAGTATCGAGTTAGGTCTGCTATCGGCCTCTCGCCTTGGCGGCGTTGATAGGGCTGCGCCTTTACTTCCTTACTCAAGGACAAAGCTGCCCTAACTGTGCGTTCCATTTCCCATTGCCGGCGCAGACCCCGCGCAGAACTACAGCCGCCGGTTAGAATATTCGAAGAAATGGATCTACGGGCTCTTCACGAAACAACAGATAAGTATGTTCTTATCTGCCGACGTATAAGGCAGTTCTCGTTTGACGCTCCAATGCCGCAGCACAGTACAGGCCCGCTTTAATGACATCAATTAAGGGCGCTCGCGTTGATTCAATTGCATAGTTTACTAATGCAAAGCGTCGACCGGTAGGAAGCCCTCTACCAAAGATTGTCAGTCTCGCTACCCCAAATATCGTGAGACTCACGTTCTGCATACTCAATAAAGTTAAGCAAAAGTATATCTATGCAGTAAACTATCCAAGCCATATAAGACTCCTGCAGTATTCTGCTATTTCTGGAACTAGGGTTCCGGGGCTGCTCAGCTCTGCTAACAGAGTCTGCTCAATCCCCACAACAAAGTCCTTAGGGTTAAGCAGCAGATCTCGACTTAGAATTCTGAAAAAGGTCCCCGCACCATCTTCGGCTTCAGGTGCGTAAAACATGCTATCCCCACACTCGATCCAAGCTCGCCGTGTTGAATAATCGAGAACCAGATAGAGGCGGTCAGCGACTCGCCCTGCCCCAATCCGGTCTAAAATGCTATCGACGCCGAGCTGTACTTTTGGAGCACTGTAAGCGAGCTTAACCAAGTCGATATCTCCGCAGACGCTAGTTTCATAGAATTAAATGGCAGTCCCCATCGGCATAGTAAACTGCCAGACGCATGTGCCCGTTCCATTGAAAACTTGCTTCGAGCGTTTGCCTGCGGAGTCAGGGTGGTGAAGAACGGGGCGAGCACGCGCCTCGTCGTCGAACGAAAGCCCGCGAGGTTCGGTATTCGTGCCATCTCTCGTCAACGATGATCCTGTATCTTGTGCTTGTAGGTATACGGGACGCGCCCTTGGCGATTCTAACAGCCACCTCGGGAGCGTGCGGCCTGTCATCTCGCTTTGCCAATTACTTACGGGGGTACCTAGGCTGCTGATCTTGCGTTGGGCACGGCAATGGCGAGGCGCGGCCGAGTGTCGGAGTCGCTCAGCGCATCAGCAGGGCTTCAGCCCCTAGACGGTAGAGCGGGTCTCGTTCTCCCGTCCAGTGCCCGCTCCCTCCCGCGATCGCGTTGCGCTCCATAGGGCCGGGGCGAATGGACTGGGGTCGCTGCGCGCATTCGCCGCAGCGGACGCGCTGATGAATAGTGATGTCGAAGAGGCTCCATCAACGGGCGCGACATCAACTGCGATTACTCGACCGAGGCGGCCATGCATCGACAGGGCCTAGATCCCGATCGCGCCTGGGCCGCTCAGCTGCTATTTATTCGTCCTTGAACCCAATTTATTGCTCACGAGATAAGCGATCATTGGTAGCCCACCGGTGTACATCATGCTCGCTGTGAGCTTGGCACGACCGTAGCGCGACGGCTCGAACGATTTCCGAATTCCGGTAGCCAGCCGTAGATAGTAGGACCTCACAGCGACACTCATATCGTCGCCGTAGTTTTTGATAAAACGATCGATGCCATCAGCACGACGTAACGAACCTGTCGTTATCCGCACGCCATCGTGTTCGTGCCAGCGCACCAGTGCTTCTGGGATGACCGCATAGGTCAGGTTACCGCGCAACATCCGAATAAACAGATCCCAGTCGTTAAATACCGGCACCTGCGGGTCAAAGCCGCCAACTTTATGGAAGCTATCCTTTTGCACCACAAAGCTGCTCCCGGTCATGTATACCCGTTCCTTAAGCACGGTCTTGCCGTCGAGCCCTGCGCTGGTCTTCAAAGGCTTTACCACGCCCCCTGGATAACAACGGTCGATATAAGTCAGCGCAAAGTTCACCCGCTCATTCGTGATCGCCGCGACACAGCGATCCAGAAAAGTTGGCAGCCATTCGTCATCGTCATCGAGGAATGCAAGCATGTCCCCTGCCGCCTCGACACCGCCCTTGTTTCGGGAGTTGCAAGCGCCAGGCGTCGCGCTGTTGTCGATATATCGCAGGAGACACGGAAAGGCGGGGGCGCGACGCTCGATAAGCTGCCGAGTTTCCTGGTCGGCGGCATCGTCAACGACCAACACCTCGAAAGGCGTCAGCTCCTGCCGCTCTATGCTATCAAGTGCGCGAGTTAGCGTGGAGACCCGCAAGTGCGTGGGAACAACGCACGATACTCGGGCTGCTGGTTCGGTTGAGCGGCCAGAAGTTGAGACAGGCATGAAGCCGAGACTTTCTTATTGCGATCGTCAAGCGCCTCCGTAACGCCGCCCCATATGTTTTGGAAGCCGAAACGGGCGGCCAAGATCACGTCATCATCATTGCCCTGCTTGTCTGAGCGGGGCAATGTCAAGGCCGTCACCGGCTCACACGGCTCTGATACTACCGAGCAACCGATTTAGATCATCCCTGACCCTTGACCATGAATAGCTTGTCAGATCGGGACCTTTGCGACGTTCAGGCGACGTGGCCCGCAGCCAAGCAACGGCGTCGCCCAGTACCTTGCTCGTCAAATCGCCGTCATACAAGTATACCCAGCCAGCCCCAACGTCTTCAGCCAGTTCTGGTAGTGATCCGGTGCGAGGAACAATGATTGGCCGATGACGTGAAAGGCAGAATAGCGCTGATCCGCTGTTCAACACCCTAGAATAAGGAAGTGCGATAGCGTCAAACTCGTCAACAATGTTCTCTAGATCAACAGTACTGATTAATAATTCTCGAATATCAGTCCTTACCCCGGCATTTTGCGATGCAGACAATATGCCCTTAGTATAACTGGCATCATTGCTTTTACCTACAATAGCTATATTCGCTTGGACAGACTCAAGTCCCTCAGCCGCTCGGATCAGCATTTCCAATCCCTTGTAGGGTTTTACTTGCCCAACATATCCGATGCTCACATCGCTTTCTTCCGGCAGGTCGCGAGGTTTTGTAGCTGGCGAGACAGACAGGTACTGCCCATGCACTGTCGTGAGGTGGATGGCTGGATAGTCCAGTCCGTATTCAGCATCTACCAGCTCATGACTAGCTTTTGACAAATGAATAAGACCTGAAAGCGATCTTAAAAACCTTTTTGACAAACCAGAGGAAGCTGCTGCGTCATGTGGAATAAGATTGTGAACTACCCATATAAACTTTGTACCAAACAGTTTTCGTGCAATCCGAATCTTTAACAAATTTCTGCGACCAAACTTTGCCAGTTCTGGATTAAACATCGAGTTTGGCCAATGCAGGATGACCACATCCGCCCTTGCCAAGTCAACAAAGCGCCACCGGATAGGCACGATTCTTCTTTTTGGATCGGTCAGCGCGCTTGTGAAATTCTCTATAAAGTCATTATCCGGTAGCGTCATCGGACTAAGCGCAATAACCGTTTTCTTCATTAAAGATTTCCCAATATGTGCGCGAGTTTGACCGCGTCATCATTTAAAATGTGGGGCCGTATCACGAAAACGCGATCAAAATCGATGAATTTCGCAAGCCTGCCCGCTTCGGGCAGCACCTCCGGGACGAGGTTGAGCGGACCGACCAGATCATGTGCGCCGCTGGGGCGCTCCTCATCGGCCCGAACGGCCTCCCCACTTGAGATCATGCTCTCCCCGACCAGCGCTTCCGGCCGCTCACTGGAACCCGCCTTTGAGTTCGACGACGCTCGCCCGCAACCATACAATCTCTCGAGCCCGATCGCGCGCGTGTTCTCCCGATTTATGGGGGCGGGATCGTTCACTGCTGCTCGCCCTCATTGATCGCATCGACTGCCGCGGCGACGCGCGCCCAGTCGTTCTCTTGCGGCGTGTCGCCAAGCACATCAAGGATCGTATCAACGATCGGAGCGGCTTCCATCGTGCCGTGCGCTTCAACGATCGCCATCGCCTTGAGCCAGACTTCGCGGTCGGTCATCATTCCGGCAGCCTATGCGCTGGCGAGCGATTCGGGCAACCTGCCCGAGGTGACGTTGCCGCCACCTCGGGGTCTTAGGCCCTAGGCCCGCTTTCCGGTGTTGATCTCGGAAATGCGGCCCTGATTGACGTGGAGCTCAGCCGCGATGTCATGCTGATACTCGCCGGCAGCAAGCCGTCGGCGGATTTCGGCAATCAATTCAGGGGTGAGCTTCGCGCGCTCAGGACGGCGCGGGCGGCGGGGCGGTTGGTTGTCGTTCTTCATTGCGTACCTCATTGATACGCCAGCTTGACGACGAGTCCTGACTGTGAGTATTTACCCACCAACAGGACCCATCGCTCTCGCATCGCTGGCTCCATACCATTGCGAGAGTTGACCTGCGAAGCGGGCCCGGTGTTAGCGCACCGGGCCTTTTCCCGTTTGAGGTCAATCACGGGCATCGTACCGATCTGTTCATTGCGATGCGAGTCATTCGTCGTTCGATTACATCGCTTCGCCGCATATACAGACCGCCTCATAGTTACCAACGTGCTAACTATTTGGGCTCTTAGCCTTTCGGGATCTGGCAACTGGTGTTTCTTGCGGAAATACTATGGACGGTGCGCCTGATTGTGTTGCCGATTCGCAGTGTTCGGTTTCGCCGATTCGACCATCCCCGACCATCTGGTCGAGGTGGGTCCAGCGCTTCCGGCCGCTCACGGGGCGCCGTGGAAACGGGCGAGGTGATCGTTGTAGTGATCCCGTAGCGCGTTCACGTCCTTGGCGCGGTTGTCGCGTTCTTCGTTCAGCGCGGCATGCACAGATTTGGTATACGCTTCTTCCGAACGAAGTTCGACCTCAAGGCCTGCCAGTCGCTCCTCGAGACTGGTCACTTTATCCTTGAGCGGGGAGATGGCGTCTTCCGATACGTCTTCCGCGGTCGCCATCGTTGCATCATGCGCGGTCTGCCGCTCCTTGCATCCGACCAGCGCCAGCGACATCGCGCCTAGTATCACAAACCGCATAGCACTTCCCCGCGTCCCCACGACCCGGAGCTATGTACACATGCTGCGGCACTCCTGCATTTCGGATTAAGGGTGTCGATGATCATGCGGCGAGCTCCGCGGCGGCGGGCCAGTCGCCCCAGCCGTAGGCATGCTTGTCCTCGGTCGGGTGCTTGTCTGTACGCGGGCGTGACGGCGTGTCCCGGCTGCGGCCGGGGACGTGCCAGAGGAAGCGCCAGCCCGCCGCGCGCAGCGACGCGCCGCGCTCGCTCGAGAGGATGTAGGTCAGCCCGCGCCGGTAGCCCTTGGCGATCGCCGCGCGCCGTGCCGCGCCGTAGAGCAGCGAGCAGCCGTTTGGCTCGCCGTCGGTGCAAAGGCGGGTGACCTCCATGGTCAGACCATCCTGCAGCGCGCGGGCGACCGGGCGGCCGACGACGGCGATGCCGACCAGTGCGCCGCCCTCCCCCGCCAGGCCGTAAAGCCATAGGAAGCCCGACACCCATCCGTGGTGCCGGTGGTGATCGAGCACGAACTGCCGCGCCTCGATACGCTGCACCGGCCGCAACGTGATCATGCTCGGACCCTATCGGGCTGAACGCCGTCATGCTGGCATGCGGTGTCAGGAACCTGTCCTATCGACCATGTGCCATCAAGATTGAGCGAGACGAGCGCAGGCACCCCTGGCCACATTTTGATAGCGTCTAGGAGGGCGCGCTCCGGAGCAGTGCAAGCATTGCGACATCCATCGGTCATGTCCGGGCCGCCCAAGCCAGCGGCGTCTGATCGCGAGGTATCCGTCCCCGCCCCCGAGCCATAGGATGCTTTGGTGCGCCGCCGAGGGTTTGGCCAAGGCATATCAGTTCGACGCCCAGCGCCATCGCGCGCTTGGTAAGCAAACGATCGCGCTGCTCAAAACCGCCATCGTTACCCCAGGCAACCAGCATCTTCCCGCCATTTGAGAGCGCGAGACCCAAGGCCGCGTCAAGGCGGATTGCATTTTCGGGGCCGATACGCCCGGCGGACAAAAACATGTCTTCAGGACGCGAAGCGCGCCAGGGGTAGAGATTGACGATGACCAGCCGGCCATATCCCCAGAGGGAGGCGAAATGGATTAACGTCTTGATTGTGGGGTCGTCGCGGTCGGCATCGCCCCGACTTGGGTTGAGCATCGTGACGGCGAGGGTGGGCAGTGTCGCGTCCCATTCGCGCTCAAGCCAATAGCGGTACAGGCCGCAGTGACTGATTTCGGCGGTGCGGCGGATCGTCTGTGTCATCGTGGTCTCCTGTTGACTGGAGTTCACCAGAGCGACGACGGATGGGGTCAGCACCGCGTCGCACGAAAATAAATTGAGGGCGCCTCTTTCAGCCACGTGCAGCGTCCAGTTTGAGGGTTTCGATGATCATGCGGCGATGAAGGCCAGCATGCCCTGCCTTGGATCCGGCTGCCGCCGGCGCGATACATCGGCGGGCGGTGGCGCCGCGACCAGCTTTGCCGGGCGCCCTAACCAGAGGTCGTCGCGGCCTTCCAGATGGTCCGCGTATATCCGGCGCCCGCGCCACCGTTCGGGCTCGCCGTAGCCTGGATGCGCATCGAGCCAATCGTGCCGGTGCCCGTTCTGCCCCAGGCTGCTGCTGTCCGCGGCGGCAAAAGGGACGCATGCCAGCTACGGCGACACCTCGCAGCATATGCACCTGCGACCAGATGTCTGTTCCGAGCTCATGCTCGATCTCTTCGACGCGGCGCCAGTAGCCTGGGCAGCCGACCGGCTCGCGCTTCGGGTGCCCGATCCACCCCATCGCGACCCGCGGGTATTTGCCAAGCAGCCGCGCGAGCCGCGCGATCGGTCCGTCCATATGGTAGACCGGCAGGCCCTTCTCGAGTGGGAAGGGCCAGTCGAGCAGTTCGTTATCGTTCAGCTGCGACGGCGCGCCGGGAATGTCGGGCATGATCGCCGTCGCGTTGTCGTTCCATATCCACGACTCGAGCCAGCGGTAATAGACATCCCTCGGGACATCGTCGTCAGACCACTCCTTGCCCGCCTTCATTGCAGCGATCCATGTCGAGAAGCGCCCATGGTCTGCCAGGATCTTGTTAGCGATCCGCAGCGCTCGCTTTAACTGGCGCGGGTCGTACATGCTGATCAGGACATTCCGATCCGCGCAAACGCTTTCCATCGCCGCGTTCGGCGTCATGGGCGTGACGTGGAAAATGTCGGGATACGCGCTCACCGCTCCCACCGCGCGTAGTGCCGCTCAAGCGGTCGAGCCACGTCAACCTGGACGCATGCCCTGTCATCGAACCTGTCAGCGATACGCTTGGCGATATCTTCGCCCCACGAAATCTCGACCGATAGCTCGGCATGATCAAGGCGCCGCAGGATCGCGGCCAACTGCTCCTGACGATGCGCGGCGTTCGGGCGTCCGGTGAACCACGCGGTCACCTCCCAGCTATGGCCGTGGAGTGCGCCTGTTGCGAGGTCACGATGGGCGGCACAGAATATGCCGCCAACCCCGGTCAACGTCCTCACGACGGGCACCGCCAATTAATTGGAAACAGGTCCTGACAGTTTTCCATTTCACACCCTTCGTCTCGGTGGAAACAGCGGAGGTTTTTTGGTATTCTCGCGTCAGAAGCGCAGCATTCTGCCCTGTCGGGTTAATTTACATTTAACCATATTCATGAACTCGAAAACCGCAGAGATCCGCCGGTGGCGCGACCCTTGCATGGATAGCTGCATGTGGAACCGCTTTGCCCGCCTGTTCATCATCAAGACCAAGTTCGAGGCGTTTCTCGTCATCTATGGCCTCGGGCTCGGCGCCGTCGAGCGCGGTCGGCATTATATGGAGCAATATCCCGGCTATGGCGGGTGGCTGCTGTTTGCGGCCTGCTCGACTGCCGTGTTCATGGCCGGCGGGCGATTGATCGATTCGGTCGCAAACCGCCCGCCCGACTGATCGTACAG
>Ga0265780_10007900_pt1 | contig 13001 bp, 16 predicted proteins | sample P1T30metagenome_FD_192432 | JGI IMG/M metagenome (GOLD analysis project Ga0265780, IMG submission 192432) | Plant litter microbial communities from East Loma Ridge, Irvine, California - P1 T30 | ecosystem: Environmental > Terrestrial > Plant litter > Unclassified | place: USA: California...
CCAGGTTACAGATCCGGCCTGAAAAGCTGGGTCCCAATCGAGATAGGAAACGGCCCGCAACTCAAAGACATAGCCAAAAAGCGATACCAGCAAATCTACGAAAACTTCGCAAAGTAAGTCCTTTCTTCCCCCCAAATCCCACCTCAACACTAACAACCCACAGAGCCGACCCAACCCCCCTCTCCCAATTCTGTCTCCCCCCCCTAACCCGACACCTAAAAACCCGCATCTCCTCCCGCGGCCCCCTAACCATGTCCTGGCGCCTCATCTCCTACCGCCCAACACCCTGGCTCCTGCGCAAAATCTCCTTCAACCGCATCGACCTCTCAGCGCGCATCATGTCGCACCGCGCGCAACCCCTCGGCGACGAACAGCCAGATACAGCGTACAGACAGGTCGTAGTGCGCATTGCGTCGAGGCAGCGCTTAACACTTAGCGCCAGTGCTACTGCGGATAAAGAAGGTGGAGATATATCGAGCGAAATCCAAGTACCTATTCGGAAATTGCGCTGGGCGCCGGAGTCTACGAAGCGCGGAAAGGAGAAGAAAAATAAGAGCAGAGAGGTCGCGGGGTTCGTGGATAATGGAAAGGAGCGGGATGTGGTTGAGTACCTGGTTTTGCAGAAGCGGCTGATTAGGGGTAGAGAGGAGGAGTGGAAGGTGCAGGGTTTTGCGGTGGAGCATACGCCTGAGAGGCTGGAGGAGGATGAGGAGTATTGGCGGAAGACGCTGGATGCGCAGGCGGCGGAAATGACGTGAGGGTGTTGCTGGAGGGCGGTGGTGTAAAGATATTGGTGTACATCATGGAAACTGTGAAAGTTGTGCTCTGTATGATATATGGAAAAAACATCTGGGTCTTCACGATACAAAAACGAATGTGTGCTGCCAAATTGGGTGAGTGTCGTAATGAATACCATTTTCATATCATGAATCTCTCTAGCCACTGCTCGGTCATGGATGGGACGCCGCCCGTCTACCATACAGCGCTCATCGAACCTGAGTCCGCGCATCCTTTCCGAGCCAAACACATCCTCGCGACCCTGTAGCCCTGTCCTCAAACAGCGCTCACGCTCCTCGATCAAGTATCGAAGCAAGCACGCGGGGCGAGTATGGTCGGCAACAATAACGAGGTTCTAGAAACCGTGGACCTGAGTAACACATGTTAGCCGCTTTCCCTCCTCTTCGTTTCCCTCCGTAGACGACTCACCTTGATAGTCTTCGCATCAAGCCCCAGTCCCTCCTTCTTATCCGTCAAAAAGTCCTGGACATCTTTGCGCTGATCGCCCTGCAGCTGGACGACCTCGCCCATCTCCGCGTCCGTGACTATGGTGCCATTACAGGCGAATTTCTTCTTGATCACCTTGAGGATCTTCTTCTGGTCGAATTTCTTGGGTAGGCCTTGGACGGTGGTTAGGGTTTTGCGGCCATTGCGCTCTGTGTGAGGTCAGCGGATGTTCATGTGTGTGTGTGGAGTGTGGCAGTGCGGCGCGGGTCTTGAAGCGGCGCACGAACGTGGGAAGGGGTAATACGTACGCTGGATACGAATGTGGATGTAGTCCTGCTGGCTCTGCTTGACCTGGCCGGTATCTTCATCCGCTTCCGCGAACGGGTCGAAAGTCTTGAGGTTCTCGATGGACATACGAGAGCTGTGGAAGGGGTTCGTGTATGTGCGTGTGGGGTCTGTGGTGAGCGGGCGGGGTCGGGGTCCGGGTTTGGTGGTTGATAAGAGGGGCTTCGTGGGTTGTGCGTCGTGGTGGGTGTGGGTGTGTGTGAGTGTTTAAGACTGGAAGGGAAGAATGGGGTGGGCTGCGAAATGCGCAGCGGGAAGGAACGCCCGCAGGCCCCACTATCACTCACTGGCACTTGGCCCAAGCGCGCCTGCTTTGTGAATGCTTGCCGTATTGGGCCGCGATTCGAGGGTGACAACACGGTTTGTAGACATTATTTCGTGAAACACTTTGCTAGCAATAACCATGACGTCGGTCTTTCAAAAAGTGATGCTGGAGCGCTCAAATGCGTTCGATTATACAATTACAAGATAGATACACAAGGCCTCGACTCCTCGACTCCTGACGTCGGTTGCACCACGCGATGTATCACGATGGCGGTACAGCGCCTGGAGCTTCTGTCCCAGTTGCCATTCCTGAACTGCCTGGCGGGGGCGGGAGGAGCAGCGAAGAGTAACTCTGTGCACACAGTTAGCCGCCGGTCGAGAGTTATTGGAAGGAAGACGGCATACAACAAGGAGGGACATGACTTGATATAGTTAGCAGAGTTCACAGACTCGAGGTGTAGGGACTCACCAGACATGCCAACCTGGAAGTAGGCGGGCGTTGAGGAGGTCCGCTTTTGCTCTGGGGACTCGGCGAGCCACGACTGTATGGCAAAGACCACAGCGACCCTGCAGCTAATCAGTACGGGAAGTGACACGAGACGAAAGCAACCTACCAGCCTATCATCCTGTTCAGGACATGTGATGTCAGCCTTCCTTTATCTGCGACCTCATCTGGGGCAGCCATACTTGTTTCGGGTGAAGATCTAAATTCGATATCAGCCATGCATGTAACATTGAGACGCGAAACAGCACTTACAGCGGCCATGGGCAGCGTGCTGGCCATTGTGCCTGGGCGTCCATTAGTCTGGAGGTGCTACGACGGTACGACACAGAGTGCTTACTCGACATGTCGCCGTCATTCTTGTCCTTTGCGGGTTCGGCATATGGCACGACTGTGGTGTCATGTCAGCACGTGATGTCTAATCAGCGGAGAACGATAGGAGAGAGTCGCGTCGCGCGGATGCCCACGTACTGAGGTCGGCACGGCGCATGTCCTTGCGTGAAGCCATGGTGGAGAAATAGGCGCGGTGTGTTGTCCGAGATGTTTACCGCGGAGTTGAGGCACGCCAGTAGATAGCTGAGGAGAGATGGTGTCAGATGAATTTGTGACGAGGCCGTTTCGCTCACATCGAGATCCGGTTGCGCTACGCCTGTTTATGTATCCCGGGCCGAGCCCTGTCTACTGATCTGATCGTTGCAACCCAAGAGACAACCCAAACCTCGTCCGCGGCACGCCCCGCCTGTGCACTCTGACGGCAAACCTCGCACCATTTCCGACCCTTTCCTGCAGCTTCGGTGGTCTTGTTCAGCTCCAGCTACCGTCCGCACACCGTCTCCCCAACACCCCGGCCTCCCTTCGCTCTCCATGCGCCTGGCCTGATACGAAGATGATGCGCTCCCCCGTGCGATGACTTCTCGTCCTGCCCTGGGGAATCATGGCAGCGGTGCGCCCTCCCGTAGTCAGAGTCAGGCCTATAGCCAGGTGCGCCGGCCCTCGAAGCCCGTCAAGACGGAGTCCATCGCGGACTGCATCGACCCAGCCTTGGAGGACGAGCGGCCCCCCATATACAACAACAATGGCGCAGGCGAGGCCAGAGCACCGCCGAGGGGTAGACCGCAGTTGTTCTACAGCACCGTCGCCAGCAATGGCATCGAGCTGCCCATGCACTCGTTCCCGTACCAGCCGGCCGTCAACCTTCCCGCACCTCCGCGGCCCGGCTCCGTCCACCTGAGCGATGCCTCCCAGCAGCGGCGCATACAGCCCGGCGGAACTGGTGTGAAGGATGCGCCGAAGCTCACTGCCCCAGAGGTGGTGCTTGCGCCTGTCCAGTTCCCAGGCGAAAAGGACGCGGACGTGTTTCCGTGGACCGGCAACAACGCCGAGGACACGCTGTCGGAGACGCTGGTGAAGGGCGGGATAAGCAACAAGCCGCAGATCATGAACGAGACGAACACGGCCCGCCCGTCGCTGTGGTCGAACCTGAAGAACAAGTCGGGCATCACCACGCTGTCGACGCTCTTCGTGGCCGTGCTGGAGAAGAGACAGCAGAGCGGCCGTCTGCAGGCCACGAACACCTTCAAGCCTCCGCCACGGTTGACCCTACGAGATTCGAATCGAGAGGCATGGCTTCACGATCTGGCCAACCCCACCGTGAGCCTCCGCAGGCTGAGTAGAACGATACCGCACGGCCTCATGGGCAAGGTGCTGCTGGACCAGTGTCTCAACAAGAACATACCCCTTCCACGAGCCTTGTGGCTGGCCAAGTGCGTGGGCATCAACGAGCTGCGAGCCCACAAGCGCAAGGGCCAAGCCGGCACCGTGACCTGGGCAAGAGGCTGGACCAGTTCGGTCGAGCAGTTCCTCGACAGTGTGATAGCGACGATTGGGCAGGGCGATTGGAAGCCTCGCATCACCTACTCCCTGCAGCTGGCTACATGCCTGTACAAAGAGCATCTGCTTGACGACGACCACTTCCTCGACTGGATACTGCATGGGCTGGACAGCTGTCCAACCGAGCGACTGTTCATATGGCTTCTCGTAGTCTCGGTCTCACACTACTGGAACGGCATCACGTCTTGTCGGCGGCGTGGAAAGCGCCTTGCAGAGACGTTGCTCAACCACGTCGGAAAGGTATGTTTAGCTACTCGGCAACCGTACTCAAAGCTAACAAGTCTGCAGCTATATCAAGTTGAGGATCAACTCTCACCTTCGCCTGCGCTTCAGTACCTAGAGAACACGCTTCTGAAGCTTCTCGGGACCCGACCGGCGTGCTTACTTCTCCCAACATCGTGGGCGAAGCACCATGCCACCCTCCAAGCCCTTGCTGCGAAGCGAAATCACCCTCAAATCACACAAGCCGTACAAAGGCTAGAGGCAAGAGTCACCCGGCTTCTGCAGCGCTCGAAGAGCACGGCTCCCAAATCCCCTTTCGCGCGGGTGATACATCGGCTGGACTCCGTCAACTACAAGACCACAATTCGCATCGAAGACTTGTCGTACGAGTGTATGGAGATCATGTCAAATGCTGTGCAGCTGATATCTGTTCTACTCCAGTGGGCTTGCTCTTACTATAGGAACGGATCTCACAGAATCTATTTGGCTACTCGTTTGCTTCGCAGATGGAGTCACCTCGGTGCGGACATCTACGAAGGCATCGTTTCATACCTGCAGGACATGACATGGAAAGACTCCGGCCAGCTCGGTGTCGTTTTCAGGATCGTTGCCGAGCTAGTCCGCTCGAAACACTTTTCAGCTGGTCGCTATTTGCAGTGGCTCATTGCTACAGGCTCTCTCGGGAGCGACGTGGATCTAGGCGCAGTGAGTACACCACTCCCCGTCGGCCTTGGCTGTGCTAACAAATCGTAGTCTTCGTCTTGGCCAGTGCGTCTCATCACGGAGTTTCCACTGACCGGACTCTCTGACCAAGTCCGCAATCTGCGCAGTACGCTACTTCGGGGCACTGTTCACTCCGCAGAATCTGAACAGCACGTTCTTGCTTTAGCGAAGCAGAGTGTATCCCAAACAGTGCCTGCTCTCTTCGAGATTGACTTAGCGACCACCGAGCTGCCAAAGATAAGCATCGCCCGACTTAGTTCTACCGTTAGACTTGAACTTGGTATCTGGTTGCGGCAACGAGTCGCGCAGTATGCGGAGGTTAGCGAGCAGTACGTTATTACCTGGCCTTCTCCTTCATGCCTAACATTCCTTTAGTGTACCTACCAAGGACCCTTCGGTCGAGGAAACAGCAGCAGTTTCACGGCTTTCCATCTACGACTTTCACGTCATCAGATCCTACCTCGAACAGTGTGACGATCTGGCAATACTCGCGGATGTTGTTGGCATTGCTACGTCCTCTTTGGATCCCGCCGTTCTCGCCTCCGTCGCGGACACTCTCCACTATCACATCAAGTCTTTCAGATCCATCGGCGCATTCGATACACTCTTTGGAAGAGTAGCCATGCGATACGCTGCCATCAGGACTGTTCGCTTCCCTGACCGTGAGCTTCTTCTTAGTCTTCAGAGTCTCGCCCGTGCGGCTCAACCAGACAGTCAGCTTCTGCAACTTCTCGCGTACGATCTTAGCCGTCTCGACCAGAAGAACTCTATGGCCGCTTGCTCGCCTGCTTCTGATAACATGGGAGAGGTGACGCAACACACAGCAAGTCACTCCGATGATGAGATCGAACGGGTATTGTCAAGTGGCACAAGCATGGACCAGCAAATGATGGCTCGCGTCTTGCGAAAAATCATTCTCAACCTGGAAGAGCACACCAGCAAGACATACTTGCAGCTCGAAACCCACCCTGCCTGGTTCTGGCGTTTGCGCAGTTTTGATGAACCGACCTTCGATGGCGTGCTTCATGACTGGCTTGCTTCATGCTTGATGAACTCCCAAATACGCACGTTGCAGGTTGCCATACCGCCTCTGGCGTCTTCAGGTAGTATGGCTATGTCAAGCTTTCTGGGCGTCTTGCTGGCGTACATTGCAAAGTCGAAGGCTGGGCAAGTCGCTGAGCCCTCTGCAATGGCTCTGTACGGGTTGCGACTATTGCTACACTCGGACACGATCGTTGAATCCTGTTCGCCTCAAGACGCCTATCGATATCGACTAGAGCAGTACAAGCTTTGCTTCGCGTCGGATGCTCGCATCGTCGAGTGCATCCGTGAAGTTACGGAGTTGGTGCAGTCGTCCCGGTCACCAAACGAGGGGCAAACTTTGGTAGATCTCCTCGCAACAGCGTCTGTGACCGCCATCTTGCGGCAGCAAATTGTCTCGGGGGCAAACCTCGTGGTGAAGAGCAAGGCAGAGCAGCAGGGCTGGGATGGAAGAGATCACTTCAAAGCCGTCCTCAGCAGACTCTTGGACCCTGTTGGTACTCAAGGTAGGCGTTCTTTGTGCGATGGCATCTATCACTCACGGCTGACGAATCTTCTAGGTCTGCTCAATGCTAGTTCTACAGACCTAGTGACTGCCGTCTTCACGACTGCCAGTGAATTGTCTTTGCCAATCTGCCAAGCACTGATAGAGTACATTTTTTCTGATTCGTTCGTCGAAGAAGAAGCAGCAGGGGCGTTATCTGCAACTTTGTTGGGTGCAGTCAAGACAGCGGTGGAAGAAGATCAATCACAAGGACTGGAGCTGTTGGCTGCTCTGGATTCAAGCCTCACTAACAAGGTAATTAGTCGCCGCGTTACACCAAGACGCGTCTTGCTAACATCCCTAGATCCGCCATCATGCGGAAACCGAGGTCTTGAGTGCATCGTCGTTTTTGACGAATCTCAACAGTGTCGATCCAAGCGTTGACAGTAAGACCGCTGCGGCGTTGGTCCAAAAGTACCTGACTGTCATCGACTTGACGTCGAGCGATAGCACCGATAGCCTTGATCAATCTACGATGCTCATAGCGCTCATAGATCGTATCAAGGGCATCTCGCAGGCCCTGAACAACGTTGGCGAACGCAGCAGCCAGGCAAATACACGGAAAGTGCTCGACTTGTATGCATGGTAAGAACGCACAGATTCCTTTCCTGTATCCTACTAACGAGACCTCAGGTTGAGTGCACTTCTTCGGCTCACCATTGCTCACGGTTCGACCATGCTGCAAAGTGCCACCCCAGCCAACCAGATCGCTCTGACGGTCGCCTTACAAGCACTACTCACCAGTCCGACTCTAGAACTGTTCCCATCGATTGCTGAACACATCTTTGATGTGTCTGTTGTCTTATCCGACCGCATCACCGACGATGTTCGCATCCAAATGGCGAGTCTAGACCGAGCCAAGGTGACGGAGTCCACGCGTAGCCACTTTGTCATCGGAGCAGTCGCCCCTATAGATGGGTGGCTTGTTCTGACGAAACCCGTCACTCTTCCACTTAACCCTCAAGCCTTTGCTCAGCCTTCAACACCAACACCTACACACAGCCAGTCGTCGCCGTATCAAAGTCCACAAACAGCTCCTTCAGTCCCGGCGACCCCTCAGCAGCGATATTTCAACCAGCAACAACAGCAGCGACAGCAAATGCAAAATGCGCAGCAAGCGCAACAAATGCGTTCGTACCCGCAATATCAACAGCATCCGATGCAATCTGGCAGGCAGCTTCCGCCACAGCTACAACGCACACCATCGTACCAAAACTCTCCCTCGCCTCTACAACAAATGCAGCACATGCAACAGATGCAGTCGCTTGCCCAACAACGTGCCACGCAGCCTTCGCCAGTCCACTCCCAGCGTTCTACTCCTGCAGCGAGTCAGGGCAGCATGGGTGGACCTGTCGGCGGTGGGTCGATGAGCAAGATGCAGACTCCTTTCGCCAATCAGCAGAGAGAGGTTCGACAGTATCCCTTTGTTCAACCACGCTGGGAGATCCTGGCTGAGAGTTCAGGCAATCCGAATCTCAACGAAACGGCGATCAACTTGAGTTTGTTCGGAGCCAGAAGGGTGTGAAGAAAGCACCCTATCTTCTCGTCTATATATTGTTACATTTCCTTTGTTTTGTCTCTCCTCTGGCCAGTCCCTTGTTTTTGGGACATACTGTCGTTTCAATAGTTTGGGTTCATGCATGAGCAGGCGGCGGCGTTCTTTGTTTCTTCAAGATTATGATACGACCGTTCTTGCATAACCATGGCGTACAACTGATGCTTGTTGCTTTTACTTGGTCACGTCGAGTTTCACAGATGACACATAGCATGGCGTTTGAAGGAGCAATGTTGGGACTCTGGGTGCATAGCGCGAACATCAGGTAGCTCAGAAATAGGCAGTAGCTCTATACGAGATACACCAAACACAACATGAACCGCGACTTCCATGCCTTCTCTCATCCCATGCGACCATCATCTAGCCAGCCCACCACACCACACCACACAACCTCCATCTACCCAGCCGTAATCTTCTCATACGCCTCCCGATACTTCTCCGCCGTCTTCACCACCACATCCTCCGGCACCCTAACGCCCTCCTTCCCCTTGAGCCCATTCGCCGTCAACCAGTCCCTCAAAAACTGCTTATCAAAGCTCGGCTGCTGGCCCCCCAGATTCTTCTCCCAGCTCTCCATCGGCCAAAACCGTGAACTATCCGGCGTAAGCACCTCATCAACCAGCACGACCTCGCCCGCCCCATCCAGCCCAAACTCAAACTTCGTGTCGGCAAGAACAATACCCACATGCGCCGCACGCTCCGCCGCCACGTTGTAGATCGCCAGACTCAGCGCCTCGATCTTAGCTGCTACATCCGCGTCGCCGATAATCGCACGTGCCGCCTCGGGACTAACATTCTCGTCCTTAAACCCCGCTTCAGCCTTCGTACTCGGCGTCCACAGCGGGACAGGAAGTTTCTGGCCCTCGATTAGACCAGCTGGCATCGCGATGCCGTTTACAGTGCCGGCGCGGAGATACTCGCTCCATCCGGAGCCGGTGATGTAGCCGCGCACGATGGACTCGATGGGGATGATGCGCAGGCGGCGGACTTGCATTGAGCGCGTGGTTAGGGCCGGTTGGGAGGTTAGTGTGGGAGGGAGCGTAGAGGTGAGGAAGTGTGTGCGTAGGTGGGGGATCTGGGTGGGCAGGTAGGTGAACCAGTATGTTGACATTGCGGTTAGGAGGGCGCCTTTGTTAGGTATGCCCTGGTGTTCGTCGTTAGTATGTATTTAGACTAGATTTTTTTGATAATTGATTGATTTTTTTTGGGGGGGGTGAGGATACTTACGTTCTCCAGAACGACATCATACGCCGAGATGCGATCGCTAGCCACGAAAAGCAGCGTATCTTCGTCGATAGCATACAAGTCCCGGACTTTTCCTGACGCGACGAGCGGCAGCTTGCCTTGGATGTCGATGGTGACGAGTGCGGAGTCGGACATTTTTCGTTGGTTTTTCTTTGTGAGGGTGAGGGTGAGGGTTGATGACTGGACTTGTGCATATGCAAGTGCCCGGTGCGGGTCGAGTATTTTATGGCGTGGGATCGCGTGGGGGGTGTGGCTAGTGCGGTGTGGCGTTAAGCTAGCTGGAAGGGACTCGGGGCGCGGCTGCCTGGGATCTACGCGTGAATCACGAGGTGTTCGACGTGCTGCTATCACTCTTTTAGCACCTCTGGACTAGGGTGGAGGTCTTTGCACGTTGTTCACTTGTTGGGAGTGGCTTTGCATGCTCGCGTGGATCGAATCACGCTAGGCTCCGTCTAACTCGCGCCATCGACCTCGACCATCGTCCTTTCATTGACTTTCATCTTTGTGATACAAAGACACTTCTTGTCATGTCGTCTGTACAGTTCACTGCTTTGATACGGTTGCCGTTTGCTCGAGGGGATTTCCAGGATCCGCCGCAGGTAAGCTTCCTTTTGTGGTTATAGCCTTCTGTTAGCTTCGAGGCAAGATCATTATGGCTTCAAGATTGGAGGACAAGGACCGTACATCTAGAGTACACCACGGTATATTCGCTTTGAGAAGCCTGTGTGCAATCAAAGACGTGTGGCTGCTCCCTACTACTTCTTCTGCTAACCTCGCGCTAGACACAATGGGATGCAGAAAAGGACAGACGACTCTGGAAGGTAATCTCCAAGTCTTCAAAGACCAGCGATCTGAACTGTGAGTCCAACAAAGTCCAACGAAGAAGACGTACTGACGCCAGCAGGGGTTGAATTGTAAGAGCCAGATTCATCGTAGATATCGGCAGCCTTGCTGACATGAATCTCCAGAGCAACCACTTTTCAAGTCTCTCCTACATTCCTGCTGCAGCAAGCAGCATGGCTGTACGAGCGACACCTCAATCATGTGCGGAGTCAGATGAAGAAGGTCAGCGGATCGAATGTACCGACTGTTTCGACTGCTGGGGCAAGTACTTTGACTGCCACGGGTGGCGTGACAATGAGGAGGACGGGTAGTGGTGGCTCAGGACGTAGGTCACTGATAACACAATTCTTTACAGCCTAATAATTTGTCTCAGCTCCAAGGACGGCATCTGTATCATCTGGGCAACCGAGAGATAGCCCGAGTATCCGTGGTGGTGAAAACACGGCTTCTGGTGTGTACAGACGACGATTCCGTTCTTCTATGCTAACACTTCCAAGCACCTCCTTTGTCAAGAACACCATCAACAACCACCATCACACAATCCCGGACGAATAATCTTCCCACCAGAACTCAATCAACACGCTCAGCGCAACGACGAGTGCCGAACTCTCCTAGGCTAGACGAGCGTCGCCTCTCTGCAGTCGTCGCACCGTCTAGTCCGCTCAAAGACTACATGGACTCGCCCGGCATTCCTTCTTCCTCCTCCTCCTCAAGCTCTTCGTCTCTCTCCGACGCTGACCACCCAGCTCATCGAAGCCAGCTGTTCAAGCGCCCACCACGCTTCAAGCAGCAGCGCGCACGCGATCTATCAACGTTCGAGGAGGGCGACGGAGGTCAAGACGTAGATGACTCCGGCTCCCACGGTGTCCCCAGTCTCCCATTCGCATCTGCCGCCGGGCGCTCCGCAAACACAAAGTACGCACAAGACACCCTTTCCAGCACCAGTAACAAGCCCGAGCAAATAGTCTCGCAATTCAACCGGCCTAGAAATACTCCGCCCACAAGGCAAAAGTCGATTGATCAGCAGTCGCAAACGACGACGGAGCCAGCATCATCGATGACAACTTCGGCTTCGGGGAGCGATGCACAGGTTCCTAGCTCTGCGGCAAAGGCTCCGATGAGCCCGGTGTCGGATCATCGTGCGGCGCTGGGGAGGCTGGGGAGCCCGAGGCAGAAGAGTTTGCGGTCGAGGAGGGAGGGGAGTGAGGGGACGCCGAGTATGGGGAGTAGTTTTAGTGATATTGATGGTGAGTGGATGCGAGTTTATGGTTGGAGATGGAGCTGACTGTTTCAGATGCGGGTATTAGTCAGTCGGCGCTGGAAGAGGCGCTGCTGAGCAATATGCAGCATGGGAGGATGAGCACTTTGAGTCGGATGTCGCGGTTCATTTGAGGGTGAGGGTCGCTTGATTTCCTTTGGTGGTGGGATCACGTGGCTATATGGGTCTATCTCAGGGTTCAGAATCTACCAATTTCTTCGTCTCAAGTACCTTCACTTCATTCACTATCTCATTCCGCAAGGCTCCAGTCTTGGCATTGCGTTTGTCCCAACAGCGAGCCCTCAACACCTTTTCCTTCCCCCAACCTCAACCCTTACACAAAATCCCCCCAAACTCATCGCCAAAACACACCACACCATAATGCCGCCCTCTCCCACCCCACCAACAATCCTAATCCACGACCACACCCTCACACCCCCCACAACAACACACTACCTCTCCCCCGCCATCGACCACACCCTCGCCTTCGCCCCAACCTACCTCCACATAAAATCCCTCCTCACACACCCCGCATGCGCACACGCCCCACTCTGGCCCTGCGCCCCCTGCGACTCCGCGTTCGCCGAACGCTTCTGGTCCATCGCCGCGCTGCTGCTCGATTACTTTGCGGATTTTTATGCGCATGATACGGGGATTATGCGTGAGGTGTGGTGGGGGTTGGTGGATACGTGGCAGGAAAGTCTTGCGTGTTTTTGGCCGGTTGCGGATGTGTTGGCGAATCCGAGCGTGACGCCGGAAGATGTGCGCGCGTGGATGAAAGCGCGGTGGCTCGTCAAAAACGTCAAAGACACCATACGTCTCATGGACACTGTCATTCACGGCCCTTCAAACAAGAATCCGAACAGGGAGACCATCATACACGATCCCAGCGGCGACGGCGACGGCGTAATGGGGCGATATAACACGGGACCCTGGATATCAGGCCTCAAGCCATGGGAGCAATTCTTGTGTAGAGGCGGCCCAGGCGTAGCAGAAGATGAACGTGCCGGCGACGACGCGTGCTTCGTACCGCTGCCAGGCATAAACATTCTCAAGACGCATACTTCGCGCGGTCGCGCACTCGCGGGTATACTCACGCCCGACACAGACGCTATACGCGCCTTCGACGACAGGAGTCTCAAGTTTCCTACAGAGGTCGGGGTCGAAGAAAGAGTGCCGAACGGAACGCTGCGGTATCATTTGAGCGATGGGGCGCCGCCGATTGTGAGGCATAGGGGTTACGCGGATGTTGGGAGGAGGCGAGAGGGGGTGGGGTTGTGGGTGTTGGATGACTTTGTGGCGACGTGTAGGATGATTCGGCCGTTTTATTCGGTGAGTAGGGGAG
>Ga0265780_10007902_pt1 | contig 13000 bp, 12 predicted proteins | sample P1T30metagenome_FD_192432 | JGI IMG/M metagenome (GOLD analysis project Ga0265780, IMG submission 192432) | Plant litter microbial communities from East Loma Ridge, Irvine, California - P1 T30 | ecosystem: Environmental > Terrestrial > Plant litter > Unclassified | place: USA: California...
CCATAACGAGGAGACAGTGCCCATGATTGCCGATGCGCTCGACCCGGCCCTGCTGCAGCAATGGGTCGGCAACACCGAAAGTTCGCACGCGCCCATCGCCGCCAGCACCGCCAATGCACTGGCGGCCACGCTCGACCGTCCCGGCTTTCTGGCGCCCGGCGCCGCGCTGCCGCCGCTGTGGCACTGGATTTATTTCTGGATCGCCGCCCCGCACGCCACGCTGGGGCCGGATGGCCACCCGGAACGCGGCGGCTTCCTGCCGCCGGTGCCGCTGCCGCGCCGCATGTGGGCAGGGGGACGGCTGGTGTTTCATGCGCCGCTGCCGGTCGATGCCGCCGCCACGCGGGCGTCTGCGGTGCAACATGTCGCCGTCAAGAAGGGCGCGAGCGGGGCGCTGGCGTTCGTCACCGTGCATCACCAGATCAGCGTCGACGGGCGGTTGTGCGTCAGCGAAGAACACGACATCGTCTACCGCGCGGCGCCGCTGCCGGGCGACCCCGCCCAGGCACCGAAAACGGCACCGCAGGACGCCACCTGGTCGCGCACGATCACGCCCGATCCGGTACTGCTGTTTCGCTATTCGGCGCTGACGTTCAACGGTCACCGCATCCATTACGACCGGCCGTATGTCACCGAGGTCGAAGGCTATCCCGGCCTGATCGTGCACGGCCCGATGATCGCCACGCTGCTGGCCGACCTGGTGCAGCGCCACCTGCCGCGCGCCACGATGCGCAGCTTCGATTTCCGCGCGGTCGGCCCGATGTTCGACACCGAGGACTTCACCGTCAACGGCCGCCTCGATGCCGACGGCGTGCGCGTGCACCTGTGGGCCGCGAACGCCAGGGGCGCTCTGGCCATGCAGGCCACCGCCACCATCGAGGCCCTCTAGGACCAGCCCATGATCCTGCAGCAAAACGCCCATCAAGACATCCGCGACGCCGTCCGCGCCCTGTGCGCCGAATTCCCCGCATCCTACTTCCGCGCAATCGACGAACAGCGCGGCTACCCCGGGCAGTTCGTCGATGCGTTGACCCAGGCCGGCTGGCTGGCCGCGCTGATCCCGCAGGAATACGGCGGCTCCGGCCTTGGCCTGACCGAAGCGTCGGTCATCATGGAAGAGATCAATCGCTCCGGCGGCAATTCCGGCGCCTGCCACGGCCAGATGTACAATATGGGCACCCTGCTGCGCCACGGCTCGCCAGCGCAAAAGGACCTGTACCTGCCGCAGATCGCCAGCGGCGCGCTGCGCCTGCAATCGATGGCCGTGACCGAACCGACCACCGGCACCGACACCACGAAGATCACGACGACCGCCGTGAAAAAGGGCGACCGTTACGTGATCAACGGCCAGAAGGTCTGGATCTCGCGCGTGCAGCACTCGGACCTGATGATCCTGCTGGCGCGCACCACGCCGCTGGCCGAGGTGGCGAAAAAGTCGGAAGGCATGTCGATTTTCCTGGTCGACCTGCGCGCGGCCATCGGCCACGGCCTGAGCGTGCGGCCGATCGCCAACATGGTCAACCACGAGACCAATGAGCTGTTCTTCGAGAACCTGGAGATCCCGGCCGCGAACCTGATCGGCGCGGAGGGCAAGGGGTTCCGCTACATCCTCGATGGCCTGAACGCCGAGCGCGCCTTGATTGCGGCCGAATGCATCGGCGACGGCTACTGGTTCATCGACAAGGTCACGCGGTATGTCAACGAGCGCGTCGTGTTCGGCCGTCCCATCGGCATGAACCAGGGCGTGCAGTTCCCGATCGCCAAAGCGTTCGTCAACATCGAAGCGGCCAACCTGATGCGCTACCAGGCCTGTGCGCTGTTCGACGCGCAGCAGCCGTGCGGCACGCAGGCGAACATGGCCAAGATGCTGGCGGCCGACGCGTCGTGGGAGGCGGCCAACGCCTGCCTGCAATTCCACGGGGGCTTCGGCTTTGCCGCCGAATACGACGTCGAGCGCAAATTCCGTGAAACGCGCCTGTACCAGGTGGCGCCCGTTTCCACCAATATGATCCTGTCCTACGTCGCCGAGCACGTGCTCGGCATGCCGCGGTCGTTTTAAGGAGAAGGCCATCAGCATGCGACCACTCGACGGCATCACCGTCGTCACCCTCGAACACGCGATCGCCGCGCCGTTCTGCACGCGCCAGCTGGCCGACCAGGGCGCGCGCGTCATCAAGGTCGAGCGTCCCGGCGTGGGCGATTTTGCGCGCGCCTACGATGCCCGCGCGCGCGGCCTGGCGTCGCACTTCGTCTGGACCAACCGCTCCAAGGAAAGCCTGACGCTCGACGTGAAGCACGATGAAGCCGGCGCCATCCTGGACAAGCTGCTCGCCGGTGCCGACATCCTGGTGCAGAACCTGGCGCCCGGCGCGGCCGGCCGCCTCGGCTTGTCCTATGCCGCGTTGAAGGAGCGGTTCCCGCGCCTGATCGTCTGCGACATCTCCGGCTACGGCGCCGATGGCCCGTACCGCGACAAGAAGGCTTACGACCTGCTGATCCAGAGCGAAGCGGGCTTCCTGTCGATCACCGGCACGCCCGATGCGCCGGCCAAGGCGGGCTGCTCGATCTCGGACATCGCCGCCGGCATGTACGCCTACTCGAACATCCTGGCCGCGCTGATTGCACGGGGACGCACCGGCCACGGTTGCCATATCGATGTGTCGATGTTGGAGAGCATGGTCGAGTGGATGGGCTTTCCGCTGTATTACGCGATGGATGGCGCGGCGCCGCCGCAGCGGGCCGGCGCCGCCCACGCCACCATCTACCCCTACGGTCCTTTCCCGGCTGGCGACGGCAAGACCGTCATGCTGGGATTGCAGAACGAGCGCGAGTGGGGCGTGTTCTGCGCCAAGGTGCTGCGCCAGCCGGCGCTGGCCACCGACCCGCGCTTCAATTCGAATGCGGCGCGCACGGCGGCGCGGGCCGAACTGCGCGCCATCGTGGTCGCCGAATTCGCGCAGATGTCGGCCGAGCAGGTCATCGCGCGCCTCGACGACGCGCAGATCGCCAACGCCCGCATGAACGATATGCACGACCTGTGGGAACACCCGCAGTTGAAGGCCCGCGCACGCTGGGTCGAGGTCGATACCCCTGCCGGGCCGATGCCGGCGCTGCTCCCGCCGGGCATGCCGGACGCCTGCGCCGCGCGCATGGATGGCGTGCCGGCGCTGGGCCAGCATACCGACGCCATCCTCGCCGGGATCGGCTACCCGGCGCCCGCCATCGCGGCGCTGCACGCGCGCGGCGCGGTATGAAAGCGCACGGCGTGGCGCACGCCCACCCGACCCAGGCCCTGGCCGGCTTCGCCGCAAGCCTGCGCTTCACGGATATTCCGGAGGCGGTCGTCCGGCGCGCGGAAGACCTGCTGCTCGACTGGGTGGGCTCGGCGCTGGCCGGCAAACCCGGGCGGCCGGTGCAGAGCATCGCGGCGTTCGCCCTGCAAATGGGCCAGGATGCGGGACCGTGCGAAGTGCTGGTCAACCGCCGCACCACCAGCCCGCTGTTTGCGGCGATGGTCAACGCGGCGTCGTCGCACTTCGCCGAGCAGGACGATGTCCACAACGGATCCGTGTTCCATCCCGCTGCTGTCGTGTTTCCGGTGGCGCTCGCGCTGGCGCAGTCGACCGGCGCGAGCGGGCGCGATTTCCTGTGCGCGGTGGTTGCCGGCTATGAAACCGGCATCCGCGTCGGCGAATTCCTCGGCCGGTCGCACTACAAAATTTTCCACACCACCGGCACCGCCGGCACCATTGCCGCAGCGGCGGCCGCAGGTCACCTGCTCAAACTGGCGCCGGAGCAGATGCTGCACGCGTTCGGTTCGGCCGGCACGCAGGCGGCCGGCCTGTGGGAATTCCTGCGCGACGCGGCCGACTCGAAGCAGCTGCACGCGGCCCATGCTGCCGCGGCGGGCTTGACCGCGGCGGTGCTGGCGCAGGACGGTTTTACCGGCGCGCGCCATATCCTCGAAGGCGCGCAGGGCATGGCGGCCGGGATGGCGCAGGAGGCCGACCCCGCGAGACTGACGGATCGCCTCGGCCGGCGCTGGGCGCTGGCGGAGACGTCGTTCAAGTTTCACGCGTCATGCCGCCATACGCATCCCGCCGCCGATGCGCTGCAGGCCGTGATGCGGGAACACGGCTTGCGTGCGGACGCCATCGCCAGCGTCACGGCCCACGTACACCAGGGTGCCATCGATGTGCTGGGTCCCGTGGTCGATCCGCGCACGGTGCACCAGGCGAAGTTTTCGATGGGGACGGTCCTGGGGCTGATCGCCGAACATGGCAGCGCTGGACTGAGCGAATTCGAAACATCCTACGACAGCGCCCGCGTCGTCGCCTTCCGCAACAAGGTCACGATGCTGCGCGATGACGCAGTCGACCGCGCGTATCCGGCGCGCTGGATCGGCAAGGTGACCGTGCACACGATTGCCGGGAACGTCCACACCGGCCGCGTAGACGAGCCAAAGGGCGATCCGGGCAATACCCTGTCCCGCGCCGAACTCGAAGACAAGGCGCTGCGCCTGGCGCGCTTCGGCGATGCCGCCAGCGAGGGCGAGATGCACGCGCTGTTCGCACGCATCCGGGCGCTGGCCGATGCGCCGGAAGTGGGAAGGCTGCTGCCATGACCGATGCTCCCGCGCGCACCTGGCTGTTCGTGCCTGGCGACCGTCCCGAGCGTTTCGACAAGGCGCTGGACGCCGGTGCCGACGCGGTCATCGTCGACCTGGAAGACGCCGTGGCGCCGGCTGCCAAGGACGCGGCACGGGGGCACCTGCTGGCCTGGCTCAGCGCCGCGCGCCCCGTCTACGTGCGCATCAATGCGGCCGACAGCGCCTGGTTCGACGCGGACCTGGCGCTGTGCCGCCATCCCGGCGTGGCCGGCATCGTGCTGCCCAAGGCCGGGCAGGCGGGCGACGTGCAGGCCGTGGCCGATGCCGGCGCGCAGGCCATCCTGCCGCTGGTCGAAAGCGCGCTGGGACTATGGAATGTCGCCGCACTCTGCGGCGCCCCGAAGGTGGAGCGGCTGATCTTCGGCGCCATCGATTTTTGCGCCGACACTGGCATCCGCGAAACCCATGAAAACCTGCTGCCCGCGCGATCGCAGCTGGTGCTGGCGTCACGCGCGCTGCGCATCGGGGCGCCCGTCGATGGTGTCACGGTCACGCTGGACGATGACGCGGCCGTGCGCCGCGATGCGACGCGGGCGCGCGACCTTGGCTTCGGCGCCAAGCTGTGCATCCATCCGAAGCAGGTCGCCGCCGTACACGCGGCCTTCGTGCCGGCTGCCGCCGAACTGGCGTGGGCGGCGCGGGTGCAGGCGGCTTTCAAGGCTGCAAGCGGCGCCGCGGTCGCCGTCGATGGCAAGATGGTCGACCGCCCGGTGCTGCTGCTGGCCCGACAGATGCTCGACGAGGCCGCCCGCCGCGGCGCCGTCAACCCATGAAGCACCGATGCGTACAACGACACCCAAGGAGACTTTCATGAACCGCCGCACCCTCATCGTCCTCGCCCTGGCCACCACATGGGCCGCCACGTTCGCCGGCAGCGCCGCAGCACAAACGCCGGCGCCAGCGCCCATCGTCATCAAGTTCAGCCACGTCGTCGCCAACGACACGCCGAAGGGAAAAGGCGCCCAGCGTTTCAAGGAACTGGCCGAGAAAGCGACGAACGGGCGCGTCAAGGTCGAGCTGTATGCGAACAGTTCCCTGTACAAGGACAAGGAAGAGATGGAGGCGCTGCAGCTCGGGGCGGTGCAGATGCTGGCGCCCTCGCTGGCCAAGTTCGGCCCGCTCGGCGTGAAGGAATTCGAGGTGTTCGACTTGCCCTTCCTGTTCGCCGACAAGGCCGCGCTGTCCCGCGTCACGCAGGGACCGGCCGGCAAGATGATGCTCGAGAAGCTCGACGCCAAGGGCATCCGCGGCCTGGCGTACTGGGACAATGGCTTCAAGCAGATGACCGCCAACAAGCCGCTCCACGTCCCGGCCGATTTCAAGGGCCTCAAGATGCGCATCCAGTCGTCCAAGGTGCTCGACGCCCAGTTCCGCGCGCTCGGCGCCAACCCGCAGGTGATGGCGTTCTCGGAGGTGTACCAGGCGCTGCAGACCGGCGTGGTCGACGGCACCGAGAACACGCCGTCGAATATCTACACGCAGAAAACCCACGAGGTGCAGAAATACCTGACCGTCTCCAACCACGGTTATATCGGCTACGCAGTTATCGTCAACAAGAAGTTCTGGGATGCGCTGCCGCCGGACATCCGCGTCCAGCTCGATGGCGCAATGCTTGAAGCGACGAAGTACGCGAACACGATCGCCCAGGAAGAGAACGACCAGGCCATGGAAGGCATCCGCAAGTGGGGCAAGACCGCCATCTACACGTTGACCCCGGCCGAGAAGGCGCAGTGGCGCCAGTCCATGCTGCCGGTGCGCAAGGAAATGGAAAGCCGCGTCGGGCGCGACACGCTGGCGGCCATCGACAAGGCGGTCAAATAGATGGTGCATGCGGCAATGCGGATCGCGGCGCCTGACCCCGGGCTGCTGCGCGACGAGCGCGGGCTGCTGGACGCGCTGCCGCTGCAGCACGCGCGCGTGCTGGAACTGGGCTGCGGCACCGCGCGCCAGACGCGCCTGCTGCTCGAGACCGGCAAATTTGCCGCCATCACCGCGCTCGAACCCGACCCGGTCCAGCACGCGCGCAACGTGGCGCTCGGCGACGTGGCCGGGCTGACCTTCGGCATGGGCCGCGCCGAAGATACCGGCTACGCCACGGCCAGCTTCGACGCCGTCTTCCTGTTCAAATCCCTGCACCACGTGCCGATCGAGCGCCTGGACGACGCCTTCGCCGAGATGCACCGGGTGCTCGCGCCCGGTGGGCTGGTGTATATCTCCGAGCCGGTGTTCGCCGGCGACTACAATGCCCTCCTGGCGCTGTTCCATGACGAGCGGGTGGTGCGCCAGGCTGCATTCGACGCTACCGTGCGCGCGGTGGACAGCGGCCGCTTTGCGCTGGTCTCGCAGACGTTCTTCCTGGCGGCGGTGCGCTACCGCGATTTCGCCGCGTTCGAGCGCGCCGTGATTGGCGCGTCGCATACACGCCATGTGCTCTCCGCGGCGCTGCTGGCGGAAGTACGGGAGCGCTTCATGGCGCACATGACCGACGACGGCGTCTTCTTCGAGGCGCCGTACCGGGTGGATTTACTGCGGCGCCGCTGATCCGCCGCTTCGAACCGCCAACGCCCCGAGCAGCAGCGCAAACGCCGCTGCCTCCGCGCGCCGCGCCGGGTACACCAGGTGGTATCTTGCAAGCGGCTGGCACCATTCCTCCAGCACCCGCACCAGCGTGCCCGCCGCAATGTCGGCCTGCACCACGTCTTCCAGCACATACGCCAGCCCCAGCCCTGCGAGCGCGCCCATGCGCTCCTGCGCGGCGCTGTTGAACACCGCCTGCCCGTCGACACGCACGGTGACCGGATCGCCATCGCGCGCGAAGTCCCAGGCCGGCCCGCCGTTCGTGATGCAGTTGTGGCCCGTAAGCTGCTGCGGCTGCGCCGGCGCGGGGCAACGCGCAAAATAGGCGGGCGACCCGACCACCGCCATGCGCAGTGCCGGACCGATGGGCGCCGCCACCATGTCGCGCGCCAGGTGTTCGCCCAGGTGCACGGTCGCGTCGGCCTTGGCGCCATCGCGGTCGGCATCACTGCTGATTGCCACCTTCAGGTCCGGATACGCCGGCAGCAGCCGCGCCAGCGCCGGCAACAGGATGGTCTCGGCGGCGTGGCTCGGGGCACGGATGCGCAGCGTCGCGGCGGGCCGGTCGCGCAGCGCCGTCAGGGCCAGCAATGCGGCTTCGATTTCCTGGAAGCGGGGCGCCAGTGTCGCCAGCAGGCGGGCGCCCGCCTCGGTGGGCGAAACACTGCGCGTGGTGCGCGTCAGCAGGCGCAGGTCGAGGCGGCTCTCCAGCGCGCGGATCGTGTGCGACAGCGCCGACTGCGAAACGTTCAGCTGCGCCGCCGCCCGGGTAAAACTGCCTTCGCGCGCCACGGTGGCGAAAGCCAGCAATTCATTGAAATTTTCGCGTGCCATCTGTCGCCTCGATCCTCAAGCCTGATGCTTCAAGCCTGGTGCTTCACGCCGCCACCGGCGCGGGATGGCGCAGCGCCGCCACCAGCGCGCCCAGGGCCGGCGACGCGCGCCGGCTTGGATAATAAATGTGATAGCCGGGAAAGACGGGCGCCCAGTCGGCCAGTACCTGGACGAGCTCTCCGCGCCGGATATGCGGCTGCGCCAGGTCGAGCGGCACGCAGGCCAGGCCGAAGCCGGCCAGCGCCGCGCGCATGGTGGGCAGGCTGCCGTTGAACGTCAGCTGGCCCTCGACGCGCACATTGAGCTTGCGGCCGTCTTTTTCGAACTCCCACGCATACAGCGCGCCGTGGGTGGCCAGGCGCAGGTTGATGCAGTCGTGGGCCGCCAGCGCATGCGGCGTGGCCGGTGCCGGATGCGCCGCCAGGTAGCCGGGCGCACCCACGACGGCCATGCACAGGTCGGGCGCGATGCGCACCGCGATCATGTCCTTCACCACCTGGTCGCCGAGGCGCACGCCGGCGTCGAAGCGGCCAGCGACGATGTCGATCATGCCGTATTCGACGACGATTTCAACCTGCACGTCGGGGTGGGCCGGCAGGAAGGCCAGCAGCTTCGGCCACAGCGCCGTGGTGGCAGCGTGTTCGGCGGCCGAGATGCGCACCGTGCCGGCCGGCTTGTCGCGCAGCGCCGACAGGTCGGCCACCTCGGCGGCGATATCGTCGAAGCGCGGCGCCACCGTGTCGTACAGGCGCTGGCCGGCGTCGGTCAGCGATACCTTGCGCGTGGTGCGGGTCAGCAGGCGCATGCCCAGGCGCGCTTCCAGCCCGCTGACCGTATGGCTCAGCGCAGATTGCGACAGGCCCAGCTGGGCCGCGGCTTTGGTGAAGCTGCCATGGCGGGCGACGGTCACCAGGGCTTGCAGGTCGTTCAGGTTTTTCAGCAAGGCGCAGAGTGCTGCTCATGAATCGCGTTCATCAGCAAGCATCGATTGATCAAGAAATCGACTGTATCACTGCCAGCGTCATTCCGGGTCCGCCAGCAGGCGCATCCGCACCAGGTCGGCAACATTGTCGACGCCCAGCTTGTCCATCAGCCGGGCCTTGTGCACCTCGACCGTGCGCGCGCTGATGTCGAGGAGGAGGGCGATGTCGCGGTTGTGGCGCCCGGCCACGACCAGTTCCATGACTTCGGTCTCGCGCGGCGTCAGGGACGGGAACAGCGCCTGGGCGCTGGCGCGGCGGGCGCTGGCCGAGGCCAGTTCTCGCATGTCGACGAAGGCTTCTTCGATTGCATGGATCAGCTTGTCTTCGTCGAGCGGTTTTTCGAGGAAATCATGGGCGTCGGCGCGAAAGGCCCGGCGCGCCAGGTCGACATCGCCGTGCCCCGTGATGATGATGACCGGGAGGGTGCAGCCCGATTGCTTCAGGCGCTGCTGCAACGCCAGCCCGTCCATGCCGGGCATGCGGATATCGATCAGTACGCAGCCCATCCAGGATGGGCGCCAGGCCTTGAGAAAATCCTCGGCGTGCGCGAAGGGCGCAATGCGATACCCTTGAATGCCCAGCAGCAGCCCCAGCGCATCGCGCACCGCGGCGTCGTCCTCGACCAGAAATACGGTCAGCTCGGTGTTCCCGTGGACATCCATCTTGCTCATGCGTGCTCCATCTCGTCGTTTTCCAGGCTGTGCATCGGCAGCAGGAATTTGAACAGTCCCTGGGCGCCGGCCTCGGCCCACAGGCTGCCGCCATGCGCTTCCACGATCTGGCGGCTCAGCACCAGGCCGAGCCCGAGACCGCTCGATTTTCCCGAGGCGAACGGCTCGAACAGGCGTCCGGCCATCGCGCGCGAGACGCCCTTGCCGCTGTCCAGCACGGCCACTTCGAGCCGTTCGCCCTGGATGGCCGCGCTGACGTGGATGCGGCGCCCGGCAACGGCACCCTCGCCGACGGCATCGACGGCGTTCGCGATCAGGTTGCGCAGCACCAGTTCGATTTGCAGGCGGTCGACGCGCAGCACCAGGCCGGCGGGGGCGCTGACGGCCAGCGCGATCCCCTGGGCGCGGCATTTCTCACTGAACTGGGCGCAGACGCTGGCGATGATGTCGCGCGCGTCGGCCGGTTCCAGGTGCATGGCCCCGGTGCGGAAAAATTCGCGCACGCGCCGCACCACCTGCGAGGCGCGGCCGGCTTCGCGCACCATCTTGCCGATGGTGTCGGCCAGCAGCGGACTGTTGTCGCCGCGCGCGATCAGGTGTTCGCAGGCCTTGCCATAGGCGGAGAGCGCCGCCATCGGCTGGTTCAGCTCATGCGCCAGCGCGGCCGCCATTTCGCCGGCGGCGGCCAGGCGCAGCGACTGTTTCAGTCCGTCGGAGGCCTGGCGCTGCTCGTCGACAATGACGCCGATGAAGAAGCCCACCAGCGACAGCGCCGCGCCGAGCAATTGAAGTTCGGCGAACGGAATGCCATCGGCGCCACCCCAGCGCACCACGGCGATGATGCTGGCCTGCAGCGTGAACGCCACCAGGGCGGTGCCGGCATTGCCGTGGCGCGCCGCGGCCCAGACGATCGGCAGGAACAGGAAATACAGGTGCTTGTACTGCTCGGTGCCGATATGGCCATGGAACACGGTCCAGACCAGCGCCGCCGCCAGCAGCAGGTAGGCCGCGGTTTCCCAATGGCGCAGGGGCGCGGCCAGGCGCGCGCGCGACGCCGGCACCACCAGCATCCACACCAGCGGCATCGACATCACCACGCCCACGATGTCGCCGATGACGTAGCGCACCGCCGCGCTGGCAAAGGCGCCGGGCGGCACCAGGTGCGCCAGCCACAGCGCACCGACGTAGGCCAGGCCATTCAGGCCCAGGCCGATGAGGATGATGGTCAGCCACTTGAACAGGCGCTCGCGGCTGTTCACCAGCGTGGCCCGGGAAAACACCCGGTGCAGCACTTCGCCGGTGAGGCCGTAGCCTAGCGTCAGCTGGGCCGACAGCAGGACCGTCGGCAGCAGTCCGGCCGGCATCTTGCGTACGACGATTTCAGCGAGAACCAGTGCGATGAACCAGGGCAGGGCGGCGCGGCGGCCAAAACGCAGCCACAGCACCAGGCCGATCGCCGGGTCGGGATTCCACGGGGTGATGTTCAGCGCAAACAGCGGATCCATGAAGCTGGCCCAGTCCAGCACTACATAGGCGAGCACGAACAGCGCGCCATACAGCGCTTCGACGGGACGGGAAAGGACGAGTTTGCCGGGCATGGCGGCATTATGCCGACACAACCGTATTGACGCACCTTCTAATTGGCGCAGGGGCTGGCCTTACCGCGACACGGCCGCGCCGCCCGGCGCCGGGCCGATACCGCTCCCGCGATCCATTTGTAATTCTGCAACTAAGGGTTTCCCGTAGGTGGGGGCCCGTATTTACTGCCGAGTTGCCCGCCGATACACTTCTCGCGAAACATTTCGTTACAATCCATTCACGGAGCTGTTGCAATGAATCTGTCGGACAAGCTGAGCTGGGACGAAGCCGCCATGCTGCGCGGCGCCAGGCCATCGGTGACGCTGGCCTCGGCCGTCGAACCCGGACTGGCGCACCTGCCGTACCTGCGCGAGCTGGTGAAAATTCACTTGCGCGCGCTGGCGCAGCCGGGGCCGGCGCGTCGCTGGCTGGCCCTGCTCAATTCCCATCCGGCATTTTCCGACTGCGTCCGGCACCGCCCGAGCATCCTCAACAAGATCTTCCGGCCGTACCTCACCGCGACGCTCGACACCGAAGCGCGCCTGGCGGTACTGACCTCGCACTACGCATTCATGTTCCGCCACGGCCTGGCGGCCATGGTCGCCCACGCCAGCGGCCGCGGCTTCCTGCTCGCGCGCCTGAACGGCAAGAGCGGCGTGCCTTATGAAATTCAGCTGCGCGCCGCCGGTACCTGCGAGCGCGAAGGCGAACTGGTGCTGCAGCTGCATTGCGAGGGGGCCGTCGTCTATTCCACCGCGTTTACGTTCTCGACCGTCGATGGCGCGGCCGTGGTGAGCATCGGCTGCCTGCAGGGACCGCGCGGCGACGACGCCATGGCCGCGATCAAGCAGGCCACGCGCGAACTGCATGGCCTGCGCGCCAAGGCCATGCTGGTGGGCCTGGTACAGCAGCTGGGCGACGCGCTCGGCTGCCGCGAGCTGCGCCTGGTCGGCAACGCGAACCGTACGGCCGGCCGGGCCATCGGGCGCGGCCGTGTGCTGGCCGACTACGAACAGTTCTGGCAGGAGCTCGGTGCCCGGCGCCGCGCCGACGGTGATTTCTCGCTGCCGTGCCACCCGCTGGCGCCGCTCGACCTGGAGCAGGTCGTGCAGAAACGGCGTTCCGAGGCCCGCAAGCGCCACCAGATGCTGCAGGACGTCGGCGCCCAGGTCATCGCCCAGTTTGCCGGGCGCGGCCGTCCGGCACTGGCACTGCTCGCGGCATAATCGGACCGCGGCAAGCACAGGCCGCCCGCATCGATTATCCTGTCGCTTCGTCAAGGAGCGCCAGTGCATTCGACCGTCCCCCATTCCCCTGCTGCCGATGTCGCCGGTGACAGCGCGCCGTTCACCCTGACGCTGCAGGTGGGCGGGATGACCTGCGCGTCCTGTTCCGGGCGCGTCGAAAAAGCCGTGCGTGGGGCACCCGGCGTGGCCGGGGCCAGCGTCAACCTGGCCACGGAAAAAGTCACCGTCACAGGCCACGCCCCGCTCGATGCGCAGCCGCTCATTGCGGCCATCGTGCGGGCCGGGTTCAGCGCCAGCGAACTGCCGGACATGGCCGCGGCCCCGGCGCCTGGTGCCAGGGCGCGGTTTCCCTGGCCTTTGCTGCTGTCGATCGTCCTCAGCCTGCCGTTGCTGGTACCGATGCTCGCGGGCCTGGCCGGCGGGCACGCGATGCTGCCGGGC
>Ga0265780_10007903_pt1 | contig 13000 bp, 14 predicted proteins | sample P1T30metagenome_FD_192432 | JGI IMG/M metagenome (GOLD analysis project Ga0265780, IMG submission 192432) | Plant litter microbial communities from East Loma Ridge, Irvine, California - P1 T30 | ecosystem: Environmental > Terrestrial > Plant litter > Unclassified | place: USA: California...
CGCGAGCTGATGTTGACCGCGCTTGCCACCCTTTCGCTCGGCGATGCGCTCGCCGAAGTCGCTGCCGATATCGACGCACGTTTCGATGTGCTGCTCACCCTGCCCGACGATCCGCGCCGCGATCTCTACGCGGCGATGCGCCACGCCGCGATCGGCGGCGGCAAGCGGCTGCGCCCGCTGCTGACCTACGCGACCGCGCGTCTGTTCGGCGTGGATCCGGACTGCGCCGGGCGTGCCGGCCTCGCGATCGAGTGCATCCATGTCTACTCGCTAATCCACGACGATCTGCCGTCGATGGATGACGACGATATGCGACGCGGCAAGCCGACCGTCCACAAACTGTACGACGAGGCGACCGCCATTCTGGCGGGCGATTCGCTCCACGCACTCGCCTTCGAGGTGCTGGCCGATCCCGAGACTCACGCCGATCCGTTCGTGCGCAGCGAACTGGTGCTCGATCTCGCCCGCTCGGCCGGCCCCGCCGGCATGGCGGGCGGACAGATGATGGACATTGAGGCGGAAAAGACGAGCTTCGATCTCCCAACCATCACGCGATTGCAGGCGATGAAGACCGGCGCGCTGATCGCCTGTTCGGTCGAGGCCGGCGCCATCCTCGGACGACTGCCCTCCGAAGGCCGTGCGCACCTGCGCGGTTATGCGCGCGATATCGGCCTCGCCTTCCAGATCGCCGACGACATCCTCGACGTCGAGGGAGACGAGGCTGCGGTCGGCAAGAAGCTCGGCAAGGATGGCGACGCGGGCAAGGAGACGTTCCTGTCGCTGCTCGGGCTTGATCGCGCGCGCGAACAGGCGCGGATGCTGGTCGATCAGGCGATCGCACATCTGCACAGCTACGGGCCGGAGGCCGATCTGCTGCGCGACATCGCCCGCTTCATCCTCGAACGCGACCGCTGATCGTCAGCCTGGGCGGAGAGACAGACATGCGTATCGGCGTCTATCCCGGCACGTTCGATCCGATCACGCTCGGGCACATGGACATCATCCGGCGTGGCGCCAAGCTGGTCGACCGGCTCGTCATCGGCGTGACCACCAATCCGTCGAAATCGCCGATGTTCGACGTCGGCGAGCGTATGGCGACGGTCGAGCGTGAAGTGGCGCCGCTCGACGGCGACATTCGCGTCGTCAGCTTCGACTCGCTGCTGATGGACTTTGCCGAGCGCGAGGGTGCGCGCGTCATCGTACGGGGCCTGCGCGCGGTCGCCGACTTCGAATACGAATATCAGATGGCCGGCATGAACCAGCAGATCAATCCGCGCATAGAGACCGTGTTCCTGATGGCCGACGTGTCGCTGCAACCGATCGCGAGCCGGCTGGTCAAGGAGATCGCCTTGTATGGCGGCCCGATCGACCGTTTCGTGACGCCGGCGGTTGCGGCGGAAGTGGCCGCGCGGGTCGAAAAACTCGGCCGCAAGGGCTCCTGATTCGACCTGCCGGGCGCCGCCATGTTCAGATTGGCGCAAGCGTGGATTTGCTCTAAGCGTGCCGCACCTATCTGCCGTCGCGGGGAAATAATGCGTTTTCTTGGTCTTCTCGTCATATTTCTCCTCGCGCTTGTCGGTGGTCCGGTCACGGCGCAGGTCGTCGATCCCGTAAAGGGCCGCCCGGCCATGCCCTCCGTCACCGACCCTGAGAATCTGTGGTATCTCGATCTGTCGACCGGCGGCCGCGTCATCATCTGGTTGCGCCCCGATGCCGCCCCGAAGATGGTCGAACGCGTCAAGACGCTCACCCGCCAGCATTTCTACGATGGGCTGCCGTTCCACCGCGTGATCGACGGGTTCATGGCACAAGGCGGTGATCCCAAGGGCGACGGCACGGGCGGCTCGACGCTCCCCGATCTGCCGGCCGAGTTCAACTGGCTGCCGCATGTGCGCGGCGCAGTTTCGGCCGCGCGCGCGGAGAAGGAGGACAGCGCCAACAGCCAGTTCTTCATCGTGTTCGATCCCAAGCTGTCGCTCGACAAGAAGTACACCGTGTTCGGCCGCGTGATCGAGGGCATGCAATATGTCGACACGATCACCCGCGGCGAGCCGCCTGCGAACCCCTCGCGTATCGTTCACGCCTACATTGCAGCGGATCATCCGCCTGCGTACGTGGCACCAGCGCCAAGCGCGCCTGCCACGCTTGCGCCGAGCTTGCCGAGCACGTCGCCCATCAAGGGCAAGACGATGAGCGCGCCTTCCGCCGTGAAGCCGAAGGCCAAGTAAGCCGGCACGGCGTCGCGGCACATTGTTATGAAGGTTGACCTGTTCGACTTCGCGCTGCCGGCCGAGCGGATCGCGCTGCGGCCCGCCGTTCCGCGCGATTCAGCGCGATTGCTCGTGCTTGACGGAATGGAAACGCGCGACCGCGTCGTTACCGATCTACCCGCGCAGCTGCGCGCCGGCGATTTGCTGGTGTTCAACGACACCCGCGTCATCCCGGCACAACTCGAAGGGGTACGCGCTGCCGCGGAAGGCAATGCGCAGGCAGGCGCTGGTGCCAAGGTTGGCGCGACGCTCCACAAGCGCGAAGGGCCGCGCCGATGGCGTGCCTTTATTCGCAACGCACGTCGCATCCATGCCGGCGAGGCGATCGACTTCGGCAACGGGGTCTCCGCGATCGCCAGCGATCGTCAGGAAGACGGCAGCTTCGCGCTGACGTTCGCGGGCGAAGAACCGGTCGAACTGCTGCTCGAACGCGCGGGGCGGATGCCGTTGCCGCCTTATATCGCCTCCAAGCGCAGCGCCGACGCACAGGACCTCGACGATTACCAGACAATGTTTGCCGCCGAGGAAGGCGCAGTCGCCGCCCCGACGGCGGCCCTGCACTTCACGCCGGGCTTGATGGCCGCGCTCGACGCAGCCGGCATCGGCCACGCAACGCTGACGCTCCATGTCGGCGCGGGCACTTTCCTGCCGGTCAAGGCCGACGATACCGCCGCCCACCGCATGCACGCCGAATGGGGCCGCATGGACGCCGCCACCGCCGACCGTCTCAACGCGGTACGAGATCGGGGCGGCCGCGTCATTGCCGTCGGCACCACCAGCCTCCGCCTGATCGAAAGCGCCACCGCCCGCGACGGCCGAGTCATGCCGTTCGAGGGCGATACCGCGATCTTCATTACCCCAGGCTACCGCTTCAAAGGTATCGACGGGCTACTCACCAACTTCCACTTGCCCCGCTCGACACTGTTCATGCTGGTCTCGGCGTTGATGGGGCTGGATAGGATGCAGGCGGCTTACGCTTACGCCATCGAAAATGGCTACCGTTTCTATTCCTACGGGGATGCGTCGCTGCTGCTTCCGTAGAGGTCGCTGGAAAGGACGCGGTGGGCGCGTCGTGGGAACGTACATTCGTAAAAGGGCGTGACATCCATAGGGCGGGGCGTGGGTTCGGGTGCTGCAGCGGCACCGCCTGCCTTATGGCACTTCCACGAGGAAATCGCCTCCGAGTCTCAGGTCAAGCTTCGTCCACGAAGCCTAGATGATTACCACTCGGCATCATATATTTTAAGCGTATCGCCTTTGAGCTTATTGGCAAGATCGGTGATCATCGAAGCTGCGCGCTCTTCATCAACTGCCCATATATCATGCGCTTTTCGCACAACATCTCTAAACATATAGTCGGCGACACGGTTCGACAGCTTAATCCCCAACACCGATGGAAATATCGTTTCATAGCTTTGCTTGACTTCAGCAGTGCTTGGCGCAAAAGATATAAAGTTTAGCAGAAATTCCGGCCTCATCATAAATCGCTGTCCGAAGTGCTTCAGAACGACTTTAGTTGAAGCACGTCTCACCCCACTATCGAGCGTTAGCCACCACGTTCTAAAACCAAAAGGATTGGCCGGACTGCTTTCTTTGTTTTTTCGTCGAACAGCATATATCTGGTGGACATGCAAAGCATCATTATAAGCTAATTTACCCAAATGCTCGCCCGTGCGGCCAGACTCTGATTTTACCTTTATGATCTCATCTGTTAACTCTGAAACTTCTCCTTGATCTACGCTACTTTCCATTTCTTCAGTCGATTCATATGTCAGCCCGAACTTAGCAATAAGATACCGCGCCAGTTCCTCGTCGCCACTGTTATTTTTAATGTTTGCATAAGAGGCAAAGTTCTCAACAAATGACCTCCAACCCTTCGGCGGAGAAGCATCCGTCATCGGAGCCAGCCTCGCGTAAAAATATGACCTAATCAAAATCCTATCTATGTACTCAACCATTTCGAAGGAAATTTTATTTTCTATGTGCAAGTAGGTTTGCTCGAACTCGTAGATTTGAGACCTAATGTGCGTCGCCAGCTCCTCAACGGTCTTCTGAGTAAGCACCAAGGTTGCGCCTGCATCGACTAGGATTCGAAAGAGATTTCTGGTAGTCTGATTGTCAGTGTCAAGATAATGCTCTGAGAGCGCCCTTACGAAGAAATCTGTGCCTATATAAAGGATGAATTTCGCCGAAATGGTCTTGAAGTATTCAACGATCTTTGGATCATTTTTAAGAAGAAGCAGAAGAACATATGTTCTACTTAACTTTTCTAAATAAACTCTCTCCTCCTCCGTTCCGTCGTAAAAGGTTCCTCGAAGTATAGATGTGCAGGCAAATCTGAGAGTTGACCGATTACCTATTAATGACGAGTCACTGTCAATGGAGCTTGCAATCAGAATTGCAGCATTCGCATACAAGTCATCATCTTGGTCACCATCGGTAACAAATTGAGCGACTTGCAGCCCCTGCTTTTCAAACAGTCTCTGCAAGACATCATGACAGATTTTAACGATCTCGTCGAGCGGTGGGGCTTCTACATCGTAGTGCAGACGCGAAGCTCGATCTATGAAAGTGTTAGTGACCGAGATTTTCAGCGATTCATCAGTCAGGTTTTCTTGTCCAACGAGAAGACGAGTCTCATAAGGAAGACAGTAGGAGTTCTGTTTTGGGTAGTACCGGATTTGTCGTCCCGAAGTCTGATCCTTCGTTCGGAGACGCTCTAATCTGTTATCGATGACTCCTCTGATAAACTGCTTGGAAGAAGGCAGCGCTTCCTCGATTTTAGTTAGAATCTGACCTCGCGTCATGAATGCGTTCTGCATGGGATCAGTTTCAGTCAGGGACCAAATTACAAGGCTATCTGCTACAGATTCTAGCAAGTCTGATTTACCGCGCCTCTGATCAACCTCTTGCCGGAGAAATACTGCAAGCGTCCGGTCAGAATAATTTCCAACTCTCGGAGCGATATTTGCCGCTCCCGGCACATTCAAATACGCGAGACCTGGAAGCAAATACGAATTGAATGCCGATACCGAAGAGTCTTTTTCGTTGATATGCGCCTGAATATATTTCCCATCGCGGATTTTAATACGACAAGACAACTCTTCGCTGAGCATCTCCTCTTCGCTGTCGAGATCCGGCACTACTATGCTTGTTAGATATGCAAGCGATGAAACTTCCCTGCCGTACTCCCTAAGACGCTTCACAGTCCCGCGAATTTTGGCTCGATAGGTTTGTTGCTTCGAAACTTGCAGCCAATGTCGAGCTTGTTGATCGCCGAACAGCTCTGGATCTAAATAGCCCTCAGCACCACCGTCGTGCACACCCCCTAGCGGAATGAATGCTCGCCCCATCTGCGCAGCATAGAAAGCCTGGCCGAAAGCCTCGAAACTCGTGGTATCCGCCTTTTCCAGCGCTAAGGGAACAAGCACTAGATTTATTAACGATGCCCGCATGTGACCTCAATCGGATTGGCCGTAATGACGTCAGCAACTCACGTCGACGGGCATACAGAGCGTTTTTCTTGAGTGTGGTCAATTGCGGCGTATTAGTTCCGCGAATCAACGTTGAGGAAGTCAACTCAGCGCGAGAAACCAATCACCTTATATGAAGAGGCCAATCAGCCCCGCTCCAGCAGCTTATGCGGCTCGACCTTAAGCGCCTCGGCCAATCTGCCCAACGCTCGCACCGACGGATTGCGCGTGCCGCGCTCCAGATCGCTGACGTAGCTCCGCTTCATTTCCGCCTGCAGAGATAGTTCCTCCTGAGACATGCCGGCCAGCTTCCGATAGCGGCGCACGTTTTCGCCCAGAAGCTCCACCAAATCCATGCGCGGATGTGGCCGCAATGACGCGTTGCAGTCTGCCCACTAATCGTGTCATTTTTACTTGCTCAACGCACTTCATCGGGCGATCAAACCGCCGGTGCGGCGGCGTGACAGCCTGAGCTGAAGGTCGCTCCGCCATCGGGAGGGGCGACATAACCACAGCGGCATCATCAACAACGTCGGCGCGAACCCGCCCTGGCGCGATGCCGTGCGTCCAACACACATCCAACGGAGAACAGCATGCCCCACAAGATGAAGACGCTCGCCCTGTGTCTGGCGCTCGCCGCCTGCACTCACCCCGCCGACGTGTCGCGACCACTCACGGAGATCAGCGACAAGAACGCCAAGTTCACGGTCCTAGATACGCCTACCGGCTTCACGGTCGAGGTGCGGTACTCACGTTATCAGTTCATGCCCGAAGCCGGCGCCTTGCTGGTGGCGTGCCGCTCTCTCGTGACCGCCCGCGCCTACGACGAGGCCAAGAAGCGCGGTCGCGAGATCGACGCGATCAACGAACAGACCATCCGCGTTTCGACCGGCCGCAACGAACTCAGCGGTCGAACCGCCTGCCGAGCCTTCGCAGAGGCAACCTTCAAACACTGAAACTTCACCGGGAGAACACAGATGATCAAGACCATCTATATCGCATTCGCGGCCGCTCTGCTTCTGTCGGCGTGTGGCGGATCAGGCTCGAACAAGAACAGCGCCGCCCCGACCGCTCAAGCGGCCAGCCCGACAATCGCGATCGGCAAACCCGCGAAGGCTGACGGCCTGGAGTTCACCGTCACGAAGGTGAGAACGCCGCCGTACATCGAGTACGGTCCCAAGGCGAACAAGGGCGAAGTCTTCGTCATAGTGAACTACATGCTGAAGAACACGTCCGGTAAGCCGCTGCCGCTGCTGAGCCGTCCGGCGATCACACTCGTCGATGCGGCGGGTCAAAGCTACAACACGGACGACTTCCTGACGGCCTCCTCCGGCGTCGACATCGCGGGTCAGGCTTCCTTCCTCGCCGACATCAACCCCGGCATCACGGTCGAGGGTCGGGCGGCGTGGAAGCTCAGCGCCGATGCTTTCGACAAGGCAACGTGGAAGCTGGTGCTCGCCAGCGATCCGCAACTAACCTTCGCGCTCAAGTGAGTGCCTCGCATAGCTTTACTATCCAGGAGAAGAAACGATGAAGCTTTACACCACCGCGCTGCTCACCCTCGCCCTCGTGCTTCCCTCGATCGCTCAGGCTCAGCTGAGCCCACGTGAGCGGGAGCGCGCGCAGGAACTCGCCCGCATCCAGGCGAAGGCCGACGCCGACGAACGCGCGAAAGAGCACAAGATGCACTACGACATGGCAAAGTCCAATTGCCAGTCGAGCGGCCGACAGTGGGATCGCGTCAACGAAATCTGTAAACCACGGTGAGGGTCGCCGCACCCTTGCTGATTGCGTCGCACCTCGCCGTGGCGGGCGGGGTGTACGCGTTCACCGACAAGCGGCCACTCGACACCGAGGTGCACCACGACTGTTACTTCTGCACCGACGCCAGCCGGGTGCTCGCCGCCACCGTCTCCAGCTTGCGTGAGGAGAACAAGCTGAAGGTGTTTTCCGCAAAGGTCGGAGCGCAGGTCGTGACGGACCGGACGCGCTACTACTTCTTCGGCCTGCACCAACGGCTCACCGTCCCGGCGGCCATCAGCTACTTCATCGATCTGTCGCAGCTCACACTGGCCAACGCAGTGTACGACGAGCGGGCCAAGTTGGTGCGCGTCACGTTACCGCCCGTCACGCTGGGCGATATAGCCTTCGATCCAGAGCACGCCACAACCACCTCTGGTGGACTGCTCGCGTTCAGCGAAGATCAGATCGAGGAAGTCCGCAAGCTGAACTACGCGCAGGCGAGGCGTGCGGTCGTCGCGCAGGCGCAGCAACCCGGCTTCCTCAACGCGGCCAAGCGGCAAGCCATAGCGGACGTCGAGCAGTACTTCTCGATACCGCTGCGCATTGCCGGACTGCCGGACGTGAAGGTGGTCGCCACGTTCAAGTGAAACCCGCCGGCTGACCACCGGACAGCATCAACCCCTCAAGGGCTCGGAGCAATCCGAGCCCTTTTTTTGGAGAACACACCATGCTCATCATCGACACACCCTCCGCCATGACACGCGCCATCGCGACGACCAACAACCCTTGGCTCCGGCGCAGACTGCTGCTGCGGCGCGATCAGCTATTCGACGCGGACTGCTTGGTCGGCGACCTTGGACCGTTGATCGTCGTGCTGCCCGGCGACACGCTCGCCGACGTGGAACGCGCCGCCGGCTTACCTATTGCAACCAATCTCGTGGATGGCGCGGTGTTTCCCGCTCCTGATTATATGCCCTCGTGGGAGGCCTGCGAGCGCGATCACGGCTGGTACGAGATCACCTACGTGCTGTCGGACGACGGAAGCGGCGCTGTGATCTTCCTGCCCGATCGCGACGGCGTCGATCCTACCCTCCGCGCCATTGCCCGGGCTCACGCCGACGCGCACTGATCGCGCCACCACCGACAACAGCAAGCGTCCAGGCACCGCCTCGGGCGCTATTTTTTTGCCCGAAAGGCTTAGCCATGCTTCATCTGTACGACCGCGCCACGATTGCGCACGCCCTCACCCTCGACCTTGATCCGCGCCTGCAAAAGCTTCTGGCGGCAAGTATCGGCACGCTGGATGACGACCTGCTCGACTGTACCGGATTCTTCGTTGTGCAGCCCGGCGACAAAGAGAGCGACATCATCCGGCACATTGGCCTGTCGCCGCTTATTGAGCCCATCGACGGCGCGCGGTTCGGCGACACCGCCGAGTTCAACCCGCACTGGGATTGGCTGGCGGCGCACGACGGCTACTGGGAGTTGCACTTCACATTTGGCTCTTCCTTCGCCTATGTCGTCATCGTGGCCGACGAGGACGGCGTGATACCGGACCTGCGGCGCATGTGCGCCCTCTTTGCCACATCAGAATTTTGAGATTTGGCGACGGAACCGCCTGCGTAGAGCGAAGTTATGTTCGCGCGACACTTGCAACAGCAGTTGAGTCTGCTTCGCGCGATTTAGTTGAAGAGGTTCTGTCCTCATGGCGACGTTCCTGATCTAGCTCTGCGGAGCTACTATCTCACTCCGCGACATTGCTAAAACTTCCTCGGCCGATGGTGCATCGCCGATAGTAGAGGGCTGCCCCACCGCATGTAGCCGACGAGTAGCGTCGTCCGCCACACATGCCCGGTAGTCACTGCCTGACTCGCGCAGGTTCCACGCACCTTGCCACTCGTTTCGTTGCGCCGCCGCCGTCGACACGGTCGCGTCGCGTCAGATCCTCCGGCTCCGAGCCGGACAGAGTACAAGGACGTCTCATGAACACGGTTCAATCTCACATTCTTCCGCACTTGCCCGAAGCTTATGGCCTGTTGAGCGGAGACCCTACTTGGTGCGCGGCGGGTTTCAGCGACCTGCCGACACTTATGGCCATTCTATGGTTGCTGGTCATAAGCCAAGACGGCGATGGCTGGTGGATGCTCAAGCAGGCAATGAGCCTGACATACTCCTTCTATTCTGAAGCGGAAATCCAGAGCGTCCTCAACCAGTTCGAGGGCGAAGATCCTGCGCGGCATCTCTGGCGTCGAAACAGCAACGGCAACTACCGCCTGCTGATCTGATCACGGAGCCGCGCGACCCCTGACGCGCGCCTCCAGCCATGCCGACAACCGGTCCGGCGGAGCGAGGCGCGCGTCCTCTTCTCTAAGGTAATCGATGGAATATGAGCAACTCAGCGAACAGCGCCGAGCCCGCAGCGGCAGGCGCGAACATCACGGCCGGCGGGAGCGCCGCCGGTCTTAAAATAAAAGTATCCAACAAGGCCGCTCGCCCGGTCCATCTCGACGTCGGCTCGTTCCCCGACGCTCCCACGGGGCGTTCGGACGGGCCACCCAGCACCGTCGCCAACGTGCGGCATCTGCTCGACAGCAATGGCGTGACGGTCCGGTACAACATCATCCGCAAGCGCACGGAGATTTCGGTGCCGTGGCTCTTCGGCACCACGGAAAATAGTGAAGCCGTGTCGATGACGCATATTCTGAGCCTCGCCAGCCAGTGCGGCATGCCGACCGGCCTCGTGCCGTCAATCGTGGAGGCGATCGGGGACGAGAACTCCTACAACCCCGCCGCCGACTGGGTACACAGTCGCCCTTGGGATGGCGTCGATCGGTTGCCGGCGTTCTGCGCCACAATCACCCCGCGCGAAGGCTACCCGCTCGAACTGCTCATGCGCGCGTGGATGCTGAGCGCGACGGCGGCGGCGATCATGCCGGACGGTTTCCGCTGTCGCGGTGTGCTGACCCTGCAGGGGGCTCAGGGCATCGGCAAAACCAGTTGGGGCATGAAGCTGATCAACGATGAGCGGCTCGGCAAGCAGCTCATCAAGACCGACCACCATCTCGACGCCGGGAACAAGGACAGTCAACTCGGCGCGATCGAACACCTGATCGTTGAGGTCGGCGAGCTGGAGAGTTCGCTCAAGCGTGACATCTCGCGGCTCAAGGGCTTCCTCACCAACGGCACGGACAAAATCCGTCGCCCTTACGGCAAGGCGGCGGTCGAGACGCAGCGCAGGACGGTGTTCTACGCGACGGTTAATGCGTCCGATTTCCTGATCGATCCGACCGGCAACGCGCGCTTCTGGACCATCGCGTGCGAGCGCATCGACCACGACCACAACATCGTAATGCAGCAAGTCTGGGCACAATGCGCCGTGCTGCTCAAGGAAGGCGAACGGTGGTGGCTGACCGCCGAGCAGGAGGTGCTCCTGGAGCGCCAGAACAGCCTGCATCGCAGCTTCAGCCTGATCCGCGATCTGCTCGTCGCGATCATCGATCCCGATGTGACCGACACCGCTGCGTGCAAGGCGATGACTGCCAGCGAAGTGCTGGAGGCGGCCGGCATCGAGCATCCCAACAACCCGCAGGCCAAGGAGTGCGCATCCTTCCTGCGGGAGTGGTTCGGCGAGCCCAAGCGCATTCACGGTCGCGACAAGTGGCGCGTACCGCTGCGACCGGACGCAAAGGCCGAGACCATCAACGAGCAACCCCATAAACCGCTGAAAGACAAGTTCGACTAAATAGACCCCAAGTTTGGGGGCAGCAGTGGGGGGAGGGGTAGGAGTTTGGAAAAGGTGTTGATCAAGTGAGACCGATCACGCCGGCGCCGAAGTCACGGCGAGCGCCGCCCCCTCCCCCACCAGCATCCGTCGACCTTCGCATGGGCGAACGACAACGAATGCCAAAGAACTTCGCTTTGCTTCTCTGCTCCCGTCCCTCCTCTCTGTTCGATATCTCACGATCGTCTTCATTGATCCAGCGCCAAAGCTTCGCCGCGCACGCCGTGGCTCACCAAAGGATTCAACATGCTGAACAACCCGAATGGCGCAACGCCGCGCCTGTCCGCCGCGCACATTAAAGTGTCTCGCAAGCCCGCCCCGACCTTCTTCGAACGCCTGAAAGCTCTGGTTGCAGATTGCGGGACGAACAGGAACGATCAGGTCATCGTGTTGGCCACCGCATGCATCGGTGAGGGCATCGATACGACCAAGCATATCTGCGAAGTATTGGCGCACTTGGGCTTCAAGACCGCGCACGTCGCCATGATCTTAAAAACCAATACCGGCGGCAACCCAGACCGCCATCTCTGGTCCAAAGATGCGGCCGGTCGGCACCGCCTGCTTGGGTGACGACGGCGCGTCGGGGTTGCTAATCACCCGCCCCGGCGCACCCCGCACCTCTGCACCTCGCTGCGGCCGTTTTGCCGAACCCAGGAGCGCCGCCGCGCGCATCGCTGGAACCAACCCCCGCCGCTGCCCCGCGCCTCTGTGCGCTTGCGGGCTAATGGCCTTTCACAAGGATGCTTCAGAATGCCTAAGGTGACTCTGGACGCGGGCATCATCCCGCACCTCTACTGCCCACCCGACAAAGCGAAGGAAACCTACTTCGACCAGAAGATCATCGGCTTCGTGGTCGAGAAGCGCCCAGACGGGGGTGCGACCTATGCGCTGCGCTACAAGGACGAGTACGGCCGCCAGCGCCAGTACAAGATCGCCAACGCCGCCGATATTACGTTCGCCGAGGCCAAGAAGGTGGCCATCAAGGTTAAAGCTCGCGTTTCCGTCGGCGGCAATCCGGTCGAGGAGCGCAAGGCCAACCGCCGCATCCCCACCGTCGCGGAACTCTCCGTGCGCTATCTGGAGTACGCGAAGACGTACAAGCGATCGCATGACATCGACGAGCGGTATCTCCGGCTGCATCTGCTGCCCCGTTTCGGCAAGCTGCATCTTGACCAGCTCGATCAGACGGAGATCATGGAGTGGCTGCAATCGAAGGTGGTCGAGGGCTACGCGCAGGCGACCGTGAACCGCTGGCAGGTTATCCTGTCGCACATGATGCGGATGGCGAAGAAATGGGGCCTGCCCGGCGCCGATCGCAACCCGCTCGAAGGGGTCAAGCAGAAGGCCGCCAACAACCAGATCGAGCGGTTCCTGAACCCGGCGGAAACGGCGCGGTTGAAGGCGGCGGTCGAGGCCAGCCCGAATACGATGCTGAAATACATCGTCGCGCTGCTGCTCCTGACCGGTTGCCGCAAGCGTGAGCTGCTCGACGCGAAGTGGGAGAACGTCAACCTGGAGCGCAAGACGTGGTACATCCCGATGTCGAAAACCAAGCCGCGTCACGTGCCCTTGTCGGAGGATGCGATTGCGGTGTTCAAGGCGATCCCCCGCTTCGCCAAGTGCCCGTACATCGTGCCAAACCCGAAGACGAAGGAGCCGTTCACGGCGATATTCAACAGCTGGGACACGGCGCGGCGTGCCGCAGGTTTGCCGGACGTTCGGGTCCATGACCT
>Ga0265780_10007905_pt1 | contig 12997 bp, 16 predicted proteins | sample P1T30metagenome_FD_192432 | JGI IMG/M metagenome (GOLD analysis project Ga0265780, IMG submission 192432) | Plant litter microbial communities from East Loma Ridge, Irvine, California - P1 T30 | ecosystem: Environmental > Terrestrial > Plant litter > Unclassified | place: USA: California...
TTGACCGACTTAGTGGGTTGACCGACTTAGTGGGTTGACCGACTTAGTGGTGGAATACGTTAGCCTTAGTAGTTCCTAAGATAGTAGTTGTAGACCCCTGTAATTAAGCTTTTCTCTAATAACTCCTTACTTACGTAAGCTAGAGCTTAGTAGGTCGAGAATAATAATCCTTATATCGGTGCAGCTTTACGATTAAATTTTTAGAGAATTCTATTAAGTAGTTGTTGAGATAACTAACAGTGCTAAGAAAGAGCGTTTTTTTGTGCAAAAAGAACTGTCCGACGTAATGGGTTGTTCGACGTGATGGTGGAATACGTTAGTTAGTATTATATAGACTATTATTCTGTAATTACTCTAATATAGGAAGGGTAATAGCCCACCTACAGTACTAGTAACACCTACTACAGCAAAGCAAAGAAGACTTTTGCGAAATCCTCCTGTATGTATCGCATCCGGCGTCATGAAATACAATCAGCAGATCGATTATGCGCGATGCTCCTGTCCTATGCTCTGTCCGCTCTTTCAATACTACTCAATCGATGAACTCATCGTCCTCGTCCTGCTCCTCGTGCTCATATCCCGGGACGTGATATGCTAGCTCACACAAGGATACATTCCTGCGATATACATATCCTGGCATCAGCTCCCTCACCCAGTAATGCAGGTTGTCCCTCATACCCGGCAAGAAGACACTCAGGTCATCCGCCTGTAGCCAATTCAAGTGACGATCTGGCTTGGTATAGAAGTGAAATTGGAGCTCCAAGCCATCGCTCACCTGCTTCAACTCCGTCTTGATCATGCCCATGTCGTCTTCCAGGAAGCTGATGTTGGCCCTGGGCGGCTTCGGGTTGTCTGGAAGCTGCATGGGCGGAACCACGTAGTGGCTTTCGACGAAGAAGGTGAAGGAGGGGTTGTCGCGGCGCAGCCGAAGGAGGCGGGAGATATTAACAGGGTCTGCTGTCCTCCTGGGTCCTTTGCCACGCTCGATTTCGTTCCTATGGCTGTTGCGCTTGAGGGAAAGGACTATACGCCCCTGCAGGCCAGTGACATTCTTTAGCCAGACGTCCTTGTAGTGGGCAAAATCAACGAGCGGGACGTTGACGTTAGTCTTTCGCTTATAGAGGGGAAGGAACTCTGCACGAAGCTCGTGGCATGTCTGCGTGAGCGCACGACCAGATGCTGCCTCCTCCCAATTGATGTACTCTGGGAGATACGGTTCGTGCATGAGGGGGACTTCTTCGTCGGTGATCAGGAGGTCGTAGACTATGTTGCGCAGCTCTCCGAGCAGACGTAGGAGGATCTGCTTTTTGTTGTCGTCTTCTCTGGCCTGGCGGGTGGCCTGCTTTACAGCTTCCTGCTCTTCGCGCTTCTTGGAGATGTCTAGGATGCGTGCAGAGACTCGACGCTTTCTTGGTGCACGGGTGCGAAGGCGAGCTGATCGTTGGTCGCCCTGGAAGTCGTCATCCGAGTTCTCGCGGTAATCATCGTCAGAGTCGGAGGCCGCACGCGCGCGCTTTGTGAAAGGTGCCATGACAGCCGCGAAGTGTAGTATCTGTTTTGGACTGCTGGTAAGTAAGCCTGCCGGTCGTAGAGTTCCAATCTGTATGCTTACGAGGGAGAACTCTGTCGGGACAAGAGATGAATAGGAGGCCGAGCGGGTCGTATACAGGCCTTATGGTTGTTAAGCTGAGTATTTATGCGCTTATCAGGGAACTCTCTGTGACGATAAGCAATGGATGGCTTTGCAAAGCGGAGTGCTGTAGCACGAGAGAAAGGATGGCAATGATGAGTACTTGTGAACAAAGACGACCCGGAGTTTGCTGGTTATATCAGATGCTCTAGCTGGATGTGCAATATGCAGCAAATAAAGTATGGTCCCGTGGTCAGAGTTGACTCAGCTGATTTCAAAATCGCGGTACCATTTGCAAATCGCGGCAATGCGGCGCACTTACATCCGCCAAGACAGGAGTATCGCGTCATAGGTCAACATATGTATCTGGCTGCTGCTGGAACAACCGCCAGATATGGACCGTGCCCTTCATCGTCACCTGCACTGAGGCACGGACGCGACGCGGTGATCTTTGTACACTACGTAGTTAGTATGCATCAGCATGACCGTGAGGATCGCGAAGAACTCGAGATGGAGCCTTACGTTTAGGGTTATTGCCTTCTCATTTCTTGACCTGAGTCGCGGAGACCCGTCTACTGATCTCTCTCACCATGGGAATAACTTGGACGCTACAGTATTCGACACCATCAGACATGACAGATACCTAGCCAGCCAGGTCAGTTGCGACCTCTTCGCGCAAGTTGCCCCAGTCACTTGTAGCGCGGTCTCAAGGACGGATGCCTTTCAGTACTCGACTGCCGAAGGATAGATCTCGAAGGGGATCTTGCCTTATAGTTCGAAGGTAGCAAGCAGGGCCTTGACCTGGTACTCATTGAGTATGCACCTCGATATCTCACGGCTCAGTCGACGCCAGGCGCCCCACCCGTCATCTGTCAAGATATCGCGGGCAGACTTGCCAACAATCAATCTGGAGGGTGAACATCAGCTTGACGGTTACCCTTTTGGGCCTAATAGTTATCTACATAGGCCTAGCAATTACTTCAAGTGGTTAGACACTAAGCTCAAGTCAACGGCTTGGCTTGATTGTTGGCAAGTCTGATCGCGGGTCGTCCTACTCTACCACAACAGCGACAAGAACAGGTCGAGGACCCGTAGGAGGAACTTCGGGAATGTTACTGTCACTCCTGAGTTTACTGGCAGCTTGTAAAGATGTCCGCCGCCCGAGATTTGTCGCATGTCTTTCCCTTGTCAAGCCCGTCCGAATGCCGTAGCACGTCTATCTTTCATCACGCCCGTCTCGCACGTCGTCTCGGACTCGAGTCATGTCGTCGAAATTGCTTGCACTCAGTACATGTGCTACGTAGCACATACGACCGCTCAGCAGAAGACAGTGGTGTCGCACACTCATCTTCAACATCCACAACCGACACACCACATCCGCACACACCCCGCCTAGACCTTAACATCGGCGACATATCATAAGCCACCCAGCTCCGTCTCGCTGGGTAAATCCTCACCTCGCGGCCCAGCATTGACGCGGCTGAAACCCGCCGCATTGGTTCGCTCGGCTAAAGCCCCGTACCACACCCACGGATCCTGTTCCTGGCATGCCAAGGGCAATCGCAAGCCCGACTGCCTCTTTGAGGGGACTTCTGCTCGTACGGCATTCATTGTGGTGTTGGATATATGAGGGGTGGTGTGGCAGGACTGGGGAGGAAGTGCGGCTCTTGCGCCCTTACTTTCCTGTCGCTCATTGTCTTCTCGCTGTTCGAGTGCGCAGTGCATGCTTCTTCGATGCGTTGACGATACATAATCTGAGCGGCGCAATACGGATAGCGACCTGCTTGCCCAACGAACGCCGTAATGGTCGACCAAAACGCCAACTCCCCCGCCCCTCTCCCCAACAAGCCGCGTCCCTCTGGCCAAACAAGCGTCACCGAAGCGCTTAAACAACCTACCGTCCTTAAAGCCGGCGAGGCGATGCTCATCGTCTCGCTGGTGCTTGTATTTCTCGTTTGCTGCACCGTGTGTGCACATTTGTACTTGCGCCAACGGAAACGGCAACGACGAAGTGGTGTAAAGAAGGACAAAAGGAAGAAGAAGAAAGGAAAAGAGGAGGAGGTACAATCGGAGCAAAAGAACGGATATGTTGCAGAGCTAGTGGGCACGCCGATGTGCGAGATTGGCGAATCAGATCCGCGACACGAGATGGAGGATGTGGAAGTAAATGAGCGACATCTACAATTGGAGAACGAGAGTGAAAAGACATGGGGCCACAAGACGGAGGTCAGCGAGAGTGGAAGTGAGGTGGATGTCGAGGCTGGGATATCGTGGTACGACGACTCGGAAGAACGGGTCGAGCCAAACGATAGGGCTCTCGCTATGTACTGGGCGAGAGGGATGTAATCCACGTATTGAAGACGCAAAAACTCAAGTGAGCATTTCTCAGTGCTCTGTGGATCGCTCGGTACTGCTAGCCCGCCACAGTCACCTGTCATTTCGCTACAGTCACCTGTCATGTTAGCAAGGACGAGTCACAAACAGCAGGGCAGCCATCAGCGATGAGGCCTCGCACATGGAGCCGCAATAATCGCAGCAAACAGCGCAACGAGATAGCCGCACGGTACCGAAACAACACTTTTCGGTTTGAGGCTGTTGTAAGCGTCTTCGCAAACTATGGGCGAGAGTTCGGCGGTGAGACGATTCGCAAAAGTCATCTCGCTCGATGCACGTTGCGAGTGGCCGATGGCAGAGTCGAGGAAGCCACCAGTAGCCAGACCAAACATTCCATGCTCTTGCTCTGTTGCCTGCAAACCCAGGTGGTCGATGCAGTCCATGTCGCGAAGGTAGACTGTCCTTAATTATGCGCAGATATCGGCGTAGATGGAAGAAACATGCTCTAGCATTGAATTTTGTGGGCGACGTAACGTTCATGTTTATGGTGATGGTGATGGTGATGGTGGGTGTCGACTGTCAAGCCCATTCCAGCAAAGCGCGCGGACGTGGCGTAGCGCCGCGATCCGAGAGAACGACCGCCGTCATCCTCCTTGTCTACTACCTATTACCTACCAACCTCACCCTCTCGACCCACCGCCGTACCAACCACCAACCACCCCACAGCGACCCTCATGCCCGCGCCATGAAGCGCATCCTTCCCCTCACACTCCTCTGCGCTGCGCTCGCCTCCGCCGACGACCTCGTAACCACCAACCGCATCAAAGTGCAACTCTTCGCGGCGCCGGCGTTTGTTTCGGAAGTCAGCGTCGATGCGTATCATAACCAGTGCTTGTCGCTCGATAACAACCTGTGCGTGCAAGCCTGCCCAGTACTACCACTTGAACATGGCTGACGGGAGAACAGCATTGATGGCCGGGTACAGTCGCTGCTCGTGGGCGGACACGATGTCCCGACGGTGCTGAAGCGCGACGATTATTGGAACTGCAAGTTCTTTGAGTATGCTGCGCGCGTCCGAGATGACACATGGGATGCTAACCGTCGACAGCAATTACGACTGCACAGCCTCGGAAGCAGACGACTCTCCGTCGACACCGTACGGCGAGAAAAGGTCCCTGGTCATTCCGGATGGCGCGAACAATCTAGCAAGTATTGATTGGGGCACGCGGATAAGGAGCCTGAGGTGCAAGAACTTCAAGCAATGATGGTGGGGATGGAGGGAGACGGAAAGATTTGAGCATGGCGTTTGGTATCGTTTCTGTACATGTTTGCGGGATTGAAAGCGTGGAAGTCGAAGTGCTCGACGCCACGAGAGCAGCGTAGTGTATAGTATAGTATAGTATAGTATAGTATAGTATAGTATAGTATAGTATAGTATAGTATAGTATAGCAGGAGCTTGCATAATTTCATAAATTCATGGGTATCTCATCACCAACGCCACGCTATGCAAAACCACATGTCCAGTCCCACCCTCACAGATCAATCAAATCCGGCTCGCCGCTTCCAACGCCTCGGAGAAGAACGATCATATTTCCGTTCCCACACGGCCCACCAATCTTCTCCCCAAACTTGAGCAGCCTCCCACCCTCGACGTGAAAAACTCTCAACTTCTCCTCCTCGCCGCCACCCCGATTGTTCACATTCTGCACCTGCAAACTCTTGGCCGCCATGTCCAGCACCCTGCCCACGGTCCATTCGGCGTTATAGAAGAACTTGCCGGTCGGGAACTTTGCTTTCGTGGTATCCGCCGAGGCCTCGACGTGCAAATATACACGCTGTTCAGCCGGTACGCTCGCATCACCCTTGGCCGCACGCTTCAGCGCATTAAGTTCAACCTGCGCACCCACCGCCGCGCTCTTGCCCATGCCCAGAAATCCACTCTTCTTCGGGGCCCTTCGCTTCGCATCGTCATTCCGCTTGTTCTCCGCCCACAGCTTCAATTTGGCCAGCGCGCTCAACGTCGTCTGCCGCGCGCCCATGGGCACAGCTCCGCGCTTAGGCACATTCTTGCAGTCGTGGTCCTCGGGCATGCGGTGCTTGAGGCAGTAGGAGCGGTTGCATGTTGCGCACTGGTTGGCGGGCATGCGCGGCGTGTTGATGAGTGTTTTGCAGGCAGCGTCGTAGCATTGCTGCTCGTGGGTGTAGAGCGAGGGCTTTGGGGGGAGGGGCGTGGAGGCGGAGGCGTTGAGAGCGGCGCGTTGGCGGGCCCAGTCGCCCGCCTTTGGGCACTTGTGGGCGTGTTCGGTGCGGTGGTCGAGGCAGTAGGTCGCTTTGCAGGACTCGCAGCGGAAGGGCAGGAAGTCGAGCACATGGCAGTAGGCCATTTGGCAGTGCGCCCCAACGGCTTCAACGTCGCCCTTCATCTCGGTATACGTTTCGGTGGGTGTGGACGCCATGGTGGTGTACAGTATTTATACGGGGCGGCGTATTAGTGATGACAGATCAGGGGACAGAGAAGAGCGACGGTGCGAGGCTGAGAAAGCAGATTAGGGAGAAGGAGAAGCATCGAGAAGGCGGCGGGTTGTTAGGCAAACAAGGCTGACGTGGTGAAGCTCGCCGGCACGTCAAGGCCGAGAAGTGGCAAGTGCAGCCGAGACGCGCCTCCACGATTAGTTTCAAGGGTCCAGCTTCACCTGTCTTCACCTTCACTCCACCTCATCTCACCTCTCGCTCAGTACGCTGCATTGGAATGCTCCTGCCATTCTCCAAGCTATCAGTACACTTTTTGTTCGCCCAAAGAACTGTGTAATGATCCTGAACAGATATACGTCGTCTACCACTCCAGATCCTCCGCCTCCCTCACCATCGTCTTCATAAACCTCTCTAGTTTGACCCCAAGATTCGCATACGAGGACCCCGCGTCGTTGTAGAACTTGCAGTTCGCAACGATCAGCTTCAGATCGACGACAAAAGCCTCTGGCACCTTGTAGCTTCCTATCTCCAGACTCTTGCTCATCGTCGCAAAGTCCATCGGCGACGTGATTTTGTCGTAGTAGTCTGGCACAGCTTCACCATCGACCGGTTCTCTGAACGGCCACGAAGACTCGTGAGCAACGAATTTGTCGAGCAGTTCCTGCATCGTGTCGAAGTAACGTCCTCGTCTTGGCACCCGGCTTGCAGCGTCCATCTCACGTGTCCACCCAGAAGCTGCGACGGCTGAAATCGACATCGGATGAATTGGGACAACACCATTCTTCCACTGTGCCGGCGGCTGCTGAACTGCGCTCTTCTTGTCTATTGCCAGCGTCTTGGCACGTGTGACTTCTCGCTGCTTTTGCAGCATGCGCCCCAGCTCCAGATATCGCACCCTTGGCAGCAGTCTGCATTGCATCAACGTTCCGCCCTCGTAGTCCTTGATGAAGTGTTCCCACTTCGGTAGCGGCATGTCAATCTCCTTACTGAAACCCTGCTTCCGAAAGAAACCAATCGCCAAGTTGTCCGCGTACGTCAGGAAGTACTCAATTCCGGGTGTTGTTGCGCGCACGTAGTCCTTTAGATGCGCCATAAGGTGCTGGCCGTAACTATGGTGCTGCTCGTTTGTATGGACCGCGAGGAACACTATCTCGGCGAAGCCACGCGATGCGAAGGGCCGGATCGTCATGCCGCCGATTACATGTAGATTGGGCTTGAGCAGGGCGAGAGACAAGTGCGTGCGGTCGTAGACGAGGCGCGCGATGTAGGATTGAGGCATCTCGGGGAGTTGCGCCTGGTAGAGGTTTTTGAGGCCAGTGAGGATGATGGTACTGGTCTCGCGGCCGTCGTTGTTGACGGCGTGGAAGGAGATGAGCTTCTTGCGCTCTTCGATGGCGGCGGGCTGTAGAGTCGATCAGCTCTTTTTGGCGGTCTTTCGCAAATACGCGCTTGCTTACTCTCTCTGGATATGGCCCTACGGGCTGCCGCTGCTCCGTATCGTCTTGAAGCCGGGCCATAACTGCTGTTTTGGGGAGAGTGGTAGATCTGTTGTGGCAAGTAAATCTAGTGTCCGGTGTGGAGGTCATTGTGGATTTTTTGTGTTGATAATTGTCAAACTTGAAGCAAATGCAGAGCTTCGTTTGCCCGTAGCGCTGCTGAGGGGGGTCTAGTCCGACCGATAGACCATGTTCGCAGTCGGGTACACTTTCACTCTAACCGTAGTTCACACTACTCAGTGCACCAAAGTCGTGAGTAACGAACAATATTTTTGCTTGAGTCATACACAAAAAGCTAGAGATATCCAAAAATAAAGCGCAGCCTTCCTCTCTATTTCATGAGATTAGATTAGGCTGTAGTAGATAGGAAAAATGTGGTGTGCGTTTGCAGGTCGCCACACTTTCACCAAGATCTAAATCGAAAGATATCTCGTCTTCACCAACAGCCATGGCTGAATGAGGTCTGCGACAATAGCAGGACTTGTTCAGTCCTGTTTTCAGCACGTCGAATCGATTTCGAGACCATCGCTTTTATTTATTTGTTTCCCTTCACATTGACGATGAAGCGAGGCCCCGATATCGGTATTGTAAGTTTGCTGAAGAATATGCAGGATCGTTATTTGGGGTGGCGTTGTGAGCAGAGGCAATGCAGAAAGACCTCCACGGTGTGTGGATTTGACTTTGAATGACCGAAGGATGTATTGGGGATTCGATAGAGGCCAACGTCTTTGAAGACTACGCTCCGATGATGGCTGCGATCAATTTTGGCGTCCTTCTACCAGCTGGTGGTTTGACGAACGCACTCTTATCTGGGTGTGACAACGGAGACTGTACCTTCTCCCAGTCCCAAGATGCCGCGTTTCATCGCTTGCGATCAGCCATTCCTGCTCGAACATTACATCGCGCATTCGTGTCGTCAATGAGACCGGTCTGACCTCATTCCTGGGGTTGGACTACGGAAGCAATAAGACGTTTGCGTGGAGTACAGAGCAAGGCGGACCTGTTCTCACCACGTTCATGGGCTACGATGTCCTGTCAAGCTTCACGACAATACATTTTGTGTTTTGATCGACCTGGTCCAAACAAGATTGGAAAGCGATTGATTGCACAATACTGCCAACCTGTCGGATCGTGAGTATCGGTAGAGACATCGGATGCTCAATGCTGGCCAACGAGCCGACTCGATCCTACATCGGTCCGACTCGTGGCCGAGCTCAGGTATACCTTCGTAGCACCCCCGTTCATAGATCAAGCAATCACAATACCAAGTCACAGAAGAAGCTCGTTGCTGTTATTCACCCGTACGATCGTACAAGGCCTACCAACACAACCATTGAAACCTACACTGCCAGTTTTAATGACGCCGTACTGAAAGAAAGGCTGGTTGACCTGGTTCCCCTACGAATGATAGGCGCGCAATTCGCAGAACCGCCAGTTTTTTATAAAGATTACGACGAAAAGGAGAACTTGTACACTCATTTGATGACCACAAGCTCAACAGTGCGGGATGGTGTACGAGTGGCATGCGAAGGCGCAGCAAACCCGGCTCCCGGGCTTACCAAGGTTATGAAGAGCAGTAGCGAATCGACGTACGTGAGTTCAACAGGACACACCAACCCGAGCGGCGGATGGAGATGGTGGTACTACCCTAACGACTGCGTTTGGTCTTTACACCAATATTCTTACATGAGCATCCGTCGAAGCTTGGAAAAGGTATTCGAAGCCAAAGTGGCTACTATGGGTATAAGGAATGGAGTCATGGGTCCAGCCCAGCAGCGCTTGCTGTTCGAGGGTGGCAACGTCTCGCTCAGCACCGTGAATAAACGGATGAAAGACTTGACTACACCAACGACAACCATCATTCGTACGCATGGTGGCGGTGGATGGTACACCACTATTTACACTGAGCCGGTTCCCCAGACATCCCAAGGAGACGTGTGGATCAACACCACATGCGTTGCCATACGATGGAAATGGATCGCCTTCCCAGCCGTCATGATTGGACTGACGGGACTCTTTCTTCTCCTGGTTGCTTTCGAAAATCATGGTATCGAGACCGATCGGTTTTGGAAGAGTTCGTTTTTAGCTGCGCTCTTTTGCGAAGTCAACGGACACGAGACACAAATTGGGAAGAAGGACATGAGCGCGGTTGCGAAGTCAACGAGTGTGAGCATCGATGAGAAGAGGGGGAATTTGCGACTAGTCTCTGGATAGAACTGTTTTTGTTGAGCTGCTCATGCCTTCTGGTGGTGAGCCTTGTGTGATGTGAATTGATCGTGCCAGGTGCACATGGCAGCCGGATTTGGAGTCGTCAACGCGCCACGCGCCGAGAAAAACAATCTAGTAGCCGTCAATTTAGTAGAACCCCACTCTACACAAGATAATGCAAAAAGGGAAGGAAGAGAGACTGACGATGTTGTTAGAGCTAACGGGGTGTAATGCGCAGCCGGAGCAGTGAGGCGTGCTGTCTGAAGCACAGTATTTATTGAGTGGTAGTTCCGTTCGGCGACGTCATGCAGATGAACCTTGATACGATCTGCTGTCTCTGATTAGTTCCTGGAGCACTACACTCCTCCTGCAGCGCGACCTATTAGCGGAGTTATTGAAGCCACTTCGTGCGCAAAGTCGTCGAAAGCGTTGGGGACCTCCACGCACGCTTGCTTTCATGACGCAGGGTTGTTAAGGCCTACCTGACGTTATTAACGCCCTGTTACACAACCGCATTGCGAGCGCATCAAGTGAGTTAGTGTGTTGGGTTTAGATTGAGTTGCAAATTCGTCGAAGAGGGGCAAGGCGAGTCCGCTAGGGAGGTACTGTAGGCACGCCTCTTTCCAAAGACGGCCCGAAGTCCTTTTACGCCCGACTCGCGTGCCATCTCCACCACACAACGTTCCTGAACTTCATGGCTTTTACGCCCTGCGTTATCTGACGGCTTCTTTGTGTCGCCTTTCACTTCAGCCGTACAGCCGGAAGATCGTGCTGACCATCTAGCCAGCTCCAACTAGACAAGCAAGCGAAGGTAACACATACCGGACGATGGGATGATCTAAGGTCACTGATCTACCACGTCGGCGATTAGTATTCCTTTATGTGCAAGCAGGGATGTAATTGCCACGCTGAAGTGATCTTCGCGGTTCCAAAATCGGTGCCGTGGGGGCCGCATACCAACTTATCGATGTGTAATGCCCGTGGCTGTGTAGCGGGTTGCATGGATTTCAGATTGCTGTGCTACAAAGTCTGTGTCCTTCCGCATCATGATTCGCTCACCCTAGGAAGAGTGGCTGGTACCACTAGTCTCGAAGGGCAGGCCTTTTATGTGCATGCCTTGTCTTTGCCCTCACATCCCGGGTATGTTGTTCAGCGATGTATAAGTACTAGGAGAGAGCACTATAAACAACACCGCTGAACAATACAGCACTGCTTCGTTGCATAGAATACTGTTCAATCGTCAACATGAAGTCTTCCATCTTCCTCCTTTCAGCCTTGACCCTCATCACTCATGCCTTCCCTGGCAACTTTGCTCGCGTCAACGCGGAAGATCACCTCGAATGCCTCAACGACGAGGCCTTCGACGCAACAGACGATCACCGAATTCGGAGAGATATGGACACCGCACCGCTTCCTCGAGCGGTTGTAGTCCAGATCGATGCCTACGCTCACGTCCTCGTTTCCGAGAAGATCGCGAAGCCGGCCGTCGCCAAAGAAACTGTGCAAAACAAATTCGACTTCTTAAACAAGAACTTCAAGCCTTGGGGATATCACTTCAGCCTCTTGGATACCGATATCACCGCCAAAGCTGAGTGGACGCAAACTCTGGACGCGGCCAAAGGTGCTCAACCGTCGCTGCGCAGAGGCGACTACCGCACACTGAACGTGTATATAGTCGAGGGCGCCGGCGCAGGTGTCTGCTCCTTTCCCGTCAGAGAAGGTAGCGAGCTTACTCAAGAGCGACTCACTGATGACGGATGCTTTGTGCCTTGGGGTCCTGCTACCAATGCCAGTACCCTGACGCACGAAGTCGGACACTGGATGAACGGGCACCGACTTCTGCGATGACACTCCTCAGTAGGAGGTCGAATCTGTTGGAAGGCCAGCAATCGATGGAGACTTTAACAGCTGCCCCGTGCAGCCGCAATACAATGGAAAGGGCAAGCAGAATGTGTTTAACTTTGTAAGTCAAATTACGACACAAGCGAAGGGACCGAAGAAACTAATGCCATACAGATGGACTATAGCAAGTGTTCACAAGAGTTCACACCGTGTCAAGGCGCGCGAATGGATGCTGCCTGGCAAAACCTGAGGAAGGGAAGGAAGGTTGGATCTTAGGTGATGAAGGATCTGTCGGCCATAGGGCTTATCCCCTGGCGCGTGAGTGATGAACCAGGTTACACCACATGCTTGCTGTCATGCACTTCCCCATTAGAACTAGTGCGTGCTCCCTTCAGTACATAGGCCTCGCTCTCCCACAGCCCAATACATCATGATTCTCCTCAACTCCTACGCCTGACAGGATCGTGTGCATAATGCACGTAGCATTGGGTCTAGACAACGTTGTGGTGCTGGGCACGAGGCGACTTGAACTGGATCGAAAGCGGTAGCAGGGCCGATTATGTTGCGGTGAATGTAATGTCATATATTCTGCTATCGTGTTGTGTATGTATGTATGTATGTATGTATTGTTTAGCGTCCTATGAAAGCCTCCCAGGGGGCATGAAAGACGGGTAGCGCCCTGAATGTACTCAGGTGCTCCTATTCTTTGGGTGTTGGCAGTGTGTGCAGTCTCGCAAAGTAATTTCCGCCAGTTGAAAAGACTCTATCTAGGTTCTGGGCCGTGGGGCTGGGGGTTTGTTGAGCAATGAAGCAGAGCTCTTATTCTGGGGCCAGTGGGCCTAGGACGTTAGCGTTGAAGCTGGGGGAGGGGGTGTAGAGGTGGTAATTGGACGAGGGATTGATAACATGGACATAAGCGGCCAAGGCCGCCCAGTGCTGTGTTTTGTAATGCCAAAACTTTGGCGGGGTCACAGAAGAGCAGCTTCAGCTGCTTCTTGCTCTATTTTGGCGTGC
>Ga0265780_10007906_pt1 | contig 12997 bp, 9 predicted proteins | sample P1T30metagenome_FD_192432 | JGI IMG/M metagenome (GOLD analysis project Ga0265780, IMG submission 192432) | Plant litter microbial communities from East Loma Ridge, Irvine, California - P1 T30 | ecosystem: Environmental > Terrestrial > Plant litter > Unclassified | place: USA: California...
TTTATTTTTACCTGGTAATAAGAAACATCAATTCCGTGTATGGCGTATTTCTTTGGAATTTTGATGTTAAAGCTTTCATAGGTTCGATAGTTTGGGTCTTGCCCCCAATCTTTCATCCATCTCCAGGTGGCCACGAATCCATTTAGAATGTAGCCATAGTAGAAAGGAGAAAGTAAAATCAGCAACAATCCCGCGATGGCCACTTTCCACTGTGTAGGAAATGACTTCACTTTCTTTTTACGTGATGCAGGTTTTCTAACGGAAGGCTTTCTGGTGGTCGGCTTTTTTTCTGGTGGCATAGTATTTTAACGGCGCTAAGTTGAGGAAAATGATGGGGAAATAAAAAAATGATTTACTGTCTGTGTTATCATTGTACCCCTGATCCTTATGTTATCGGCTGATGGCCCAAAAAACCATTATCTTGTTCATACACAATCCGCTTTGCCCCCTTTTAAAGGAGAAACAGCGATCGTATAGAACTTAAGTTTACACGACTGGAATTGCTATCATATCCTACCGCCAATGAGGCGAAGAAACACAAAAAGATTATTACTTTTGCACACCAAATAACCCGATGTTCAAGCTCATATTTAATACCTATAAATCATCTTTCAGCGGACTAAGTAGAGAAACCTGGCTGTTAAGTATCGTGATGATGTTTAATAGATGCGGAAGCATGGCCGTTCCGTTTATGGGTTTATATGTAACACAAAGTTTGCACCGTTCGGAGATGGATGCAGGCTTAATTATTACGCTTTTTGGGGTAGGTTCTATTCTTGGATCAGCAACAGGCGGAAAATTAACAGATATGATTGGTTTCAGACCAGTGCAAATATTATCCTCCATTATTGGGGGTATTCTTTTTATCCTGTTTTCCACCATTACTAACTTTTCTGCACTATGCATCTTGGCTGTCGTCATCAGCTTCTTTTCCGAAGCCTTTCGTCCGGCAAATTTTACAGCCGTTGCGCATTACGCTACCGAAGGCACCATTACCAGGTCTTATTCATTAAATCGGCTAGCGGTTAATATCGGCTGGTCGGTGGGTATTAGTTTGGCCGGAATTATTGCATCATTCAATTATAAACTGCTTTTTATAGTGGAAGGTGGTGTAAGCATTATTGTGGGTCTACTTATTTTATCTTTTCTTCCTCAAGTAAAAGGCTTTATAGCAAAAGCTAAAGAAAATGCCTTAAACATGGTAATTATGAAACCGTGGAAGGATATATTTTACGTGAAATTTATCTTACTAACCACTATCTTTATCACTTGCGCTTTCCTGATGTTTAGGGTTGTTCCGGTTTTTTTTAAAGAGCAATGGCACATTGACGAGTTTGCCATAGGCATTATCATTGGGATAAATGGTGCCGTAATTGCCTTATTTGAGATGATCATGATCAATAAGATTGAAGCTAAAAGGCCGCCAATGTTCTTCATCATCATCGGGGCAATTTTCTTTGCAGTTTCTTATCTGATGTTGAGCGCACCCATTGGCTTCCATCTGGTTGGGGCAATTATTGTTATTATTATTTTTACCGGGGGCGAAATGTTTTCTCTACCATTTATTAACACCATTGTAATTAGCAGAAGTAATGAGCACAACAGAGGTTTATACGCTGCCGGATACACCTTGAGTTGGTCTTGCGCTCAGGTGATTGGCCCTTTGGCTGGGTTTTTTATAGCTAAAAATCTGGGTTATAACTCGCTTTGGTTCGGCCTTGCGTGTATGTTGTTGCTATGTGCTTGGGGATTTAACAGACTTGGGAAGGTGAAGGTTTAGTTTGGAGTTAGGATCCGAATATTGACTATTTAATTCGTAAGGCCAATAACTGGCTAATCGCAATTATTAATGGAATAATATCATACTGATGGATTGCATCCGGCAATCTGTAAATAAAAAAGTTCAAAACGGAAGTTTAAGATAAACTCCGCTTTGAACTTTTTTTAAACAATATCTTCTGTACTGGTATACAATAACTGTAAGATATAATCTGCAACTAAGCAAGGTATTGCCTATGGGCAGAAAATCTATTTTACCTTTTGTGCTTTTACGCCTTCGTTGGTAATTTTCACTGGAAGGATTTTTCCATCAGCGTCAAATTTCATCTCATCAATACAGGTAACGCGATGATTACCATCCGTTTCAGTTAAAGGTCTGCGGTGATAAACAATATGGTAGGTTCCTTTCTTTTCATTAATCAATAAGGAGTGGTGTCCTGCTCCTCTTGCTACCTGCGGATCCTGCTTTAAAATTTTATCAACTCGTTTAAACGGTCCAAACGGAGAATCTGCAATGGCATATGCAACAGAATAATCTGGACCAGTCCAACCGCCTTCGCTCCACATAAAATAATATTTACCATCCTTAATAAACATATACGGGCCTTCAACGTAGTTTTCAGGGGTAATTTCTTTGAAGGTCGTCCCATCATCAAAAGGTACAAAACCGGTAAAATCGATATTTAACTTGGCAATGTTGCAATGTTTCCAGCCACCATAAATTAAATAATACTGTCCGTCTTTGTCTTTAAAAACAAACTGATCAATCGGTTGTGCACCATTATGAAACTTATCAACCAATGGTTTACCCAAATGATCTTTATATGGTCCTTCAGGCCTATCGGCTACTGCAACACCAATTCCGCCTATCTCATTATCGCTTTGAATATCATTGGCGCCAAAAAACAGATAATATTTTTTATCTTTCTGAACAATTGCCGGTGCCCACATGGCTTTGTTTGCCCATTTCACCGCAGCGGTATCCAAAACACGCGGATGTTTTTTCCATTTCACGAGATCATCCGAAGAAAATGCATCCAAAAAAACCTGCTCCCGATATTTAGCCGAAAAAGTGGGATAAACCCAATATTTGTTATTAAAAATGGCAGCTTCAGGATCTGCATACCAACCTTGAAATATTGGATTACCAGATTGCTTAATCGTTTTAGTACTTTGAGCAAAAGAACTAAATCCTGCTAAAAGTAAAAGAGATGAGAATATGTATTTCATGGTCACAATTTAGGAAAAAATATGAATTATAAAATTGAGAATAATTTCGGGTAAAGCAAAGATCTCGTTACCATCGGTTTCTTCAGTTCTGCTTCTGCTCCGTTGAAAAATCGGGAGCATCTACTTCGATCGCGTTTAAATGACCAGCGTGGTAGTACTAAGTAATTGTATGCCAATGATAAACCTGACTGCATTAAATAATCTGAAGTGCAGTGCAAATATTACCGATTTCACATCAGTAGCGAATTGAGAATTATGAGCAATGGCAGAACAACAGCAGCAATGAAAAACTGACATTCATTTTCAAAAAAAATCCCTGTCTGAATAAACAAACAGGGATTAATAACTTCTAATAACAAAATGCAACTTATTTGCTCAGTTCTGCGAAATATTTATGGAACAAAGGCAAAGTTTCTATTCCTTTATAGTAGTTGTAAATATCGTATTTCTCGTTCGGCGAATGCAATGCGTCGCTATCTAAACCAAAACCAAAAAGAACAGATTTAATACCTAACACATCTTCAAAAAGCGCTACAATCGGGATGCTTCCGCCACCACGTGTTGGAATTGCTTTTTTACCAAAGCTATCTTCAATCGCTTTTTCTGCAGCCTGATAAGCAATACTATCTGTTGGGGTAACCACTGGCTCACCACCATGATGCGGTGTAACTTTTACCTTTACATTTTTTGGGGCAATACTTTCAAAGTGCTTGGTAAAAATTTCAGAAATTTCTTCAGAGCTCTGATTTGGCACCAAACGCATCGAAATTTTAGCATTTGCCTTGCTTGGCAATACCGTTTTAGCACCCTCGCCAATATATCCACTCCAAATGCCGTTTACTTCCAAAGTTGGTCTGGTTCCTGTTCTTTCTAATGTCGAATAGCCTTTTTCGCCCCAAACTTCTTCAATATTCAGGTCTTTTGTATATTCAGCTTCATCATAAGGTGCAGAATTTAAAGCTTTCTTCTCCTCATCAGTCAACTCTAAAACTTTATCATAAAAAGCAGGGATGGTGATATGGTTATTCTCATCATGCAACGAGGCAATCATTTTACACAAAATAGTGGCTGGGTTTGCTACTGCACCGCCATAAACGCCAGAGTGTAGATCACGGTTCGGACCAACAACTTCCACCTCCATGTAAGCTAAACCACGCAACCCGGTTTCAATTGATGGATTTTCCATGCTGATCATTGAGGTATCAGAAATCAAGACCACATCAGCCTTTAATCTTTCCGTGTTCGCCTTAACAAAAATGCCCAAATTTGCAGAACCAACCTCTTCTTCGCCCTCAATCATGAATTTGATATTACAAGCCAGGGTATTGGTTTTCATCATCAGTTCAAATGCTTTAACATGCATGTAGAATTGTCCTTTATCATCGCAAGCGCCGCGGGCATAAATTTTTCCATCACGAACAGTTGGCTCAAACGGAGGCGTGTGCCACAATTCCAATGGATCTGCCGGCTGCACATCATAATGGCCATACACAAGCACCGTTGGCAACGACTTATCTATAATTTTTTCACCGTAAACAATAGGGTAACCTGCTGTCTGACAGATTTCAACATGATCTGCACCAGCGTCTTTAAGCTTTTGGGCAACATAATCGGCTGTTTTTAAAACATCACCTTTATATTTTGGGTCGGCACTAACTGATGGAAAACGCAATAATTCAAACAACTCATCTAAAAAACGTTGTTTGTGCGTTTCTACATAATTTTTAATCTCTTGCATAACAAAATGAATTTGAGCAAATATAGGGTTTTAGGACAAAAGCCGCAGTTTATAACCGTTTTTACTTTTTATAGATAACGTAGGTTCTACCGACCCTATTAACTGATAAGATCAAATTTGATACGGTAAGCAATCTACTGAATTTAGCTATTCAATTATCGAACGATTAAATATGAAATAATACAACTGAATACTTTTTAACCATTTTTTCGTAAATTGCAACGTTTAAAATATTTCAAATAAAACCAGAAATGAATCATTTATAATGAAAATTAGCATACCATTTGTTACTTTTCTCGTATTGCTTTTTTCCATCAGTATTTCTGGTTTTTCGCAAACTGCCACGCCACCAAGAGTGAGTTGCCCCGAAGCGGCTCAGTTTTATGCTAAAGACAGTATTAATATTGTAACCTTTGGAGCAAGCACAGTAGAAGGTGTAGGCGGCGCCGGCTTCCAAAACATGCTTAGAAATAACTTCTTAAACTGTTACCCAAATAAAGTTGTAGATATTACCAACCAGGGAATAGGCGGCCAAACTACTTTTCAAGGCTTATTGAGAATTGATAATTCTATAAAAGACAGAACTGGTTTTATTGTAATTTCTATGGGCATAAATGATGCATTGGCCATGGTTAACGGCAAAGGGAGCGTGACCGAAACTGAGGCCAATATGCGTTCTTTGATTGCGATTAGTTTAAAACAAAACCTGGTTCCGATTTTGTGTACCTTACAAAATGTAGACGATAGAAACAGTGCTCCGCTGGCTCAGGCAAACGTAAACATTAGGGCATTAAATGTGGTTTACAGGCGTTTGGCAGCTGAATATAAAATTTATTTGGCTGATGTAAATGCAGCCATGCGAAGAGATTTCTCGCTGTATCAGGATGCTTTTCACCCAAACGCAAGAGGGTATCGGCTAATTAGTTATGTAATTTTCGACGCGGTTAATAAAGCTATATTTGATAGATTCTTGATGTTTGTTGTTTCTCAAAACTATCCTAATCCAGCCGGCACACAAACATTTTTGGATGTAGTATTGCCAGAAACAGACAAACTAACCATCCAGGTTTTTGATATGATGGGCAGATTGGTTAAAACGGTGTTAAATGAATATATCAACACTGGTAAACACACCCTGGAAATCAATACTTCTGCTTTTGTCCCCGGAATTTATTTTTTTAAGCTTACATCGGATTCCGGCCAGTACAATGCCGCAAAAAAGTTCATCGTAGCCCGGTAACAATTATTTTTGTTCAGCGTCTTAAAAAAGATTGAGCCCAATTATATCCTCGAAAACGCCTATGGAAATGTTCACCAACGAAGCAATCGACATTAATGCGCTGCCTAAATATGAAGAGATAGCTTTAAAAAAACCGCATCAGGATTACTGGAAAATTATTTGCCTTAATTTAGCCATTTGCTTTCTTTTTTTAGGCCTAATAGCTGGCTTACTAGTATTTTTTGTTGCGAAAATTACACCTTATTCTACCCTTATATTTTCTTCTTATCTTGCTTTACTCATCATTTTTTTCTTTTTGTTTTGGGCAAGCTTTAAAAAACGAGGGTATGCAATTAGAGCTAAAGATGTTATTTATAAAGATGGTATAATTGCAGAAACCACAACCATTGTTCCACTTAATAGAATACAGCATATTGAGCTAAATGAAGGCTTTTTTTCCAGAATCTTTAAATTAGGCTCCTTGCAAATTTTTACCGCAGGTGGCGTTAGTGGGCATTTGAAAATTATGGGAATTCCTATCGAAGAAGCTAAAAACATTCGCGATTTGATCTTGAATAAACTCGATACTATTGACACGACCGATACTGAAAACGTAATTTGATGAATAGCGATTTTAGCAAACCACAGCGTCAATCAGCTTCTGGCATTATCGTCATTGCTGCTCATTCAGTTTTTAAAATCCTTAAGGCTACCATTATCCCCATAATGTTTGCCTTCTTTAAATCTACTGGCAGCAAATTTTATTTACTAATTGGAATACTGGCATTAATTATAATTGCCATCATTATTTCTTATTTATGGTACCGCAGATTTACCTTTTTTTTGGATAAGGAAAAACAGGAGTTTATAGTAAACAAAGGCATTTTAAACCGCGATCAGGTAATTATACAGCTTGATAAAATACAGCAAGTTAATATCAACCAGAACCTGCTACAGAAATTGATTGGTGTTTATGGCTTGAAAATAGATACGGCTGGCGCAAGTGGCGAAGAAGTTAACATTTACGCAATAGACGAAAATGCGGCCTACAACCTTAAAGATCATTTGCTGAACAGAGCAATGGTGGATTCAAACCGAACTTCTTCAAATGATGCATCCTTAGTACAAACAGCAGAAAAACCAGTTCTAAAAGTTAGCGCATTTACTTTATTGAAGGTTGGTTTAACATCAAACTATGGCCAAAGTTTAACCTTAATGTTTGTATTTTTCCTATATACCATTCAAGAAGCAAGACATATTATGGATTTGTTTGAACTTGATCAGGATGTTGTTAAAAGCTCTGTTTTAGGTCTGGCTACTTTGTTTTCATTGGCGATAATTGTAATCGTTCTCCTATTCACGCTCCTTGCCATCAACCTGGTAAGAACATTTTATAAATATTTCGATCTGCAAATTAGTAAGCATACTCATTCCTTATTACTATCCTCAGGTTTAATTGCGAAGAAAAACACTTTGATTAATCCGGATAAAGTACAGGTAACCAAATATAGCCAAAACTACTTCCAGAAAAAATTGAACCTGCTGAATATGAGTTTAAAGCAGGCACAGTTTGGCCAAAACAAAACTGGCGAAGAGTTGCAGGGAAATACATTAGAAATTGTTGGATGTAATGCCGCAGAGCGGGATGAATTGTTAAAAATGATCTTGCAGCATGTGCCTGTTAAAGGAAAATCATTTATTCCAAATTGGCGTTTCTTAAACCTCCCTACATTTTTTAAGCTCATTTTACCTGTAGTTATTTTTCTCATTGTCGCGATTAATATTGCTGAGGTAAGAGCATATATCGGCCTGGCATTGGTTTATCTAATTCTTGGTTTTTTGATGATTTTGATCAGTTTTCGGAGGCATCGAATAGCCGTTAATCAGGATTTTATAATCAAGACTAGCGGTATTTGGGATGTAACGACAGAGATTATCCAGCCAAATAAAATACAGGCCATCACCGCATCACAATATCCATGGCATAAAAGTGTAGATGTTGGTCACCTGAGCTTACATACTGCAGCCGGACAAATACGCTTCAAATACGGAAATTATAGCGAAATTAAGCAGTTAGTAAACTATTGGCTTTATCAAGTTGAATGTGGAAACAAAAACTGGATGTAGCATCTTTATCTCATGGTAGCGTAGAGGTTAGTAAGAACTGTTTTGCATCAATCCGAACAAAGTCTTTCAGATACACAAGCGGGTAAGATGCATTTTTTTCCCGCAGACAACGCAAATTGACTCAGATGTTTATGAGGTAATCCTAATATATCTGCGGGATAAATTTAAAGCGTCATAATTCCTTTTATAGTTGCAACTTGTTTATAAATCGCGATAACCTCATCTGCATGCTCAACTTGTTTTTTTACTGTAATTGATACATATTTACCAGTTTTAGACGGCTGTTCGATAAACTCATCATGAGGCAAAACCTTCCTCAAATCATCAATTTTCTCAAGTCCGCCAGTAATGATAAATTTGAAATGATAAATGCCAGGAAATTTCTCTACACTCTCCAATTTCTCTTTTAAGTTAGCGTAAATATCTGGGCTTGTTCCTTCTGGGATATCAGTAAATTCTATTTCTTTTTTGATTTTTTTCTCTTCCATAATTAACAGATATCAAATTCTATTCCTAAATAATTTAGGTGTAATTATGGCAGAACAATAGATTTTGGTCCTACGAATATATCAATTGTGCTTGACATAAATCTATTTAAGGACCTCAATAGCAATTAGTCATAGCAAGAAGATGTTGAAATAATTCAGCAGGATGATTATTAAAATTAAACAGTAATCTGTAAAATTTTAGGTTTTTAAACCTTAAATAGTAGTAAAAACCACCATCTCTAAATCTTGGCGTAGCAGATACCGGCCTGCGGGTAATGCCTGCAGGCGTATGAGCAAAGCAAAGGACTACTACTACATTTTTATTCAGTCTCCGCTTTACAACTAGATTGAGTAATTAAAACCACCCTTCCATACTAAAACTAATTACCAACACTTTTAGCAAATAGACATGAGAATTGTTATTTTTGAACCTCAAAAAAACAGGAGCCGATTTGAATTATTTAGAAGGATTAAACCCACAACAAAGAGCAGCAGTAGAAAACACAAAAGGACCAGTAATGATTGTTGCGGGAGCTGGTTCGGGCAAAACTCGTGTAATTACTTTTCGTGTTGCGCATTTAATTCAGACCGGAACAGATCCATTTAACATTTTAGTTTTAACCTTTACCAATAAGGCGAGTAAAGATATGCGTGAGCGTATTTCGAAAGTTGTGGGTGCTGAAGCTAAAAACATCTGGATGGGAACTTTTCACTCCGTTTTTGCGAAAATTTTACGTGTGGAGGCTGAAAAAATCGGCTATCCAAGCAATTTTACGATTTACGATACTGACGACAGTAAGAGCGTTTTGCGTGCCATTTTAAAAGAAATGCAGCTCGATGATAAATTATATGCTGTCAATTTTGTATTTGGTAGAATTTCATCAGCAAAAAACAACCTGATTTCTTGGGGCGAGTATCAATCCAACGATCAAATCCAAGCGGAGGATATTCAAAATAAACGCCCATTAATTGGACAGATTTATGAGCAATACGCCAAGCGCTGCTTTAGGGCTGGCGCAATGGATTTCGATGATTTACTCTTTAAAACCAATATCCTCCTAAAAGAACATCCTGATGTTTTAAATAAATACCAGCAAAAATTTAGGTATTTAATGGTGGATGAGTATCAGGATACCAACTTTTCTCAATACACAATTGTTAAAAAGCTGGCCGCAGCTTATCAGAATATCTGCGTGGTGGGTGATGATGCCCAAAGTATTTACGCTTTCCGTGGGGCAAATATTCAGAACATTTTAAACTTCGAGCGGGATTATCCTGATCTAAAAGTTTACAAATTAGAGCAGAATTATCGCTCTACTCAAAATATTGTTGATGCAGCGAGCAGCATCATCGCCAACAACAAAAACCAGTTGGAAAAAAATGTCTTCTCTGAAAACGCCGAAGGCGATCGAATTAAGGTTGCCAGGGCTTTTACCGATAACGAAGAAGGTAAACTGGTAGCTGAATCCATCATTCAGGAACGGAGTACAAGGGGATATAAGCACAGCGATTTCGCGATTTTATACCGTACAAATGCGCAAAGCCGAGCTATGGAGGAAGGCTTGCGTAAGCTTAATATTCCATATCGGATTTATGGCGGTCAATCTTTCTATCAGCGGAAAGAGATTAAAGATTTAATTGCTTATTTCCGTTTGACCTTTAATCCGAAGGATGAAGAAGCGATTAAAAGGGTAATTAACTACCCTAAACGTGGAATTGGAGATACATCAATTGACAAAATTATTGTTGCAGCCGATCAGCATAATGTAACGATGTGGGATGTAATTTCCAATTCACATCAATATGTTGATGGTCGCTTAGCGAACCAGTTGAACGATTTTTCGATGATGGTGCAAAGCTTTCAAGCGGAAGCAAAAAAGCTTGATGCGTATGATTCAGCTTTGTTTATTGCGCAACACGCTGGTATTTTGAAGGAGCTTTATACCGATGATAGTGTTGAAGGCAGGGCGAGATATGAAAACATCCAGGAGTTGTTAAATGGTATTAAGGAGTTTGCAGAGCGTGAAGATATCGAAGAAAAAGGCTTGGATATCTTTATGCAAGATGTGGCCCTTTTAACCAATGATGATAAGGATGGCGATAAAAACAAGGATACTGTTTCGTTAATGACCATTCACTCAGCGAAAGGTTTGGAGTTTAAAAACGTATTTATTGTTGGTTTAGAAGAGAATCTTTTCCCATCGCAAATGTCTGTAAACTCCCGGTCTGATTTAGAGGAAGAACGCCGCCTTTTCTACGTTGCCATTACACGGGCGGAGGTAAAACTCACAATTACTTATGCTACTTCCCGTTACCGTTGGGGAACATTAACCAATTGCGAACCTAGCCGTTTTATTAACGAAATTAACCCAAGGTTTTTAGAATTGGATGTAAAACCTGCTAAAAGCAACGTTCTTGAAGGTAATTTTGATGATGAACGTAAAACATGGACTTCGCAACCAAGAGATTTCTTTAGCAAACCTAAGCCCTCAAGTACAACATCTGCTCCTCCTCCACGCCCAAAAACAACTTCGTTATTGGCAAAAGCACACGTGCCAACGCCTGGTTTTGCACCTTCGCAACCGCACGAGTTTCAAGGCGGCATGGAAGTAGAACATGAAAAATTTGGCTTTGGGAAGATCATAAGTTTAGAAGGAAACTTACCTGATGTTAAAGCAACCGTGTTTTTTCAAGGACTCGGAAACAAGCAACTTTTACTCAAATTTGCAAAACTAATGATTGTAAAAAATTAATATTGTATAAGGTTTTGCTACCTTATACAATATTAATATCAACGAATTTTAAGCTGGCACTATGCCAAAATATACTTTGTAATTTGCATTGTGCCCGCGAAGATTATTGGTAGAAAACTTGTAACCTACATTTTTATAGTTCGAATTGTTGGTTCGTCTGGCTAGGAGAATTAGATCTTTACCAGTAAGTACAATTCTTTCGCTTCCAATCTTATCATCGCCAAAGCCAAATAAATTATTTACAGCTTTCGCCACCTCCGGGATAAATTTTTGAATCAACGGGCCAACTACTGCTGCAATTGCTCCGCCAACAACAGGAATTAATCCCAATGCGGCAGTGCCTATGCTGTGAGCTGCAGTCATAGCGGCCTGAATTTCCTTTCTAAATTTTTCCGGATCACCGTGATCATTCTCCATCAAAGTAATTTCAAGAATTAAACCGTTGGGTTTGCCTTTGTAAATTTCGATCAAATCAGGTCTTGATGTATCAGAATCTACACTGCTGTAGGTTTGCGATCTAAAAGCGGCACCAGAAAATGGTGAAACTACCCCCATCAGCACATACGGCTCGTCTGCTCCTGATGTTTCCCCTGTTTCTCTTAAACAAACCAAACCGGTATAGTGCAGCACAACATCATTTAAATCTAATGCACCGGTATCTGGCCACCAATAAATACCACCGCGTTGGAAAGAGTTAACCCTACCTCCGTCTGGAAAATTACTTTCGTCGGAGGTTGGATAACCTAAATATGATCTTTCCCAGCCCAATTCTGCCCATCGCCTGCGTATATCGCCCCAGATAGCTTGGGCACCAGTTTGTGGCGACCACATAATGGTAGCCTGATCGCCATTGAAGTGATTAAATCTACCTGTTCCATCCCAACAAGGAGATTCATCTGTATTGGGTATGCCCCAGTTTATCCCGCCCAAAGCCACCCATTTTTGGTAAATTGCACCATGGATTTCCAATACTGTTTTGGTGTTGCTGTTGTAGCAAACACAGGCCAGCTCGCCGTACCAGGCAATCCCATCCTTTCTTAATAGCTGACCAAGAAATTTGGTTCCGCCCAGCTCATCGAAGCGTTTTTTTAGCTTCGACTCAATGGTAGAGATTACTGCGGTTTCAAATTTCTTTGGAAACTTGTAACCTTTCAAAGCTTCGACCGAAACTTTTAGTGATGATAAATTTGACATAACATTTATTGTTTAAATATGAAGTAAATATTTCTATGGATTACAAAGCAAAATCGAATAAGCTGATACGAAGTTGTAAAATTAAATTGCTGTTAATCAGTAAAATGAGCAGAACACCTTTGTCGATTAGTAAACCCGTAGCTTCGATGAGTAAGCCTTAGAACTTAGCGGTAAGAGATGGCTAATAGCTTGTAATTTATTTATTGCGGGAACAACAAAAACTTGAAAAAGCACTAAATTATGGTTAATATTGACATGGTTTCTCCCGAACACTTTTCATGCAACTTACTCGATTAGAAATTAAAGGATTCAAAAGTTTTGGCGACAAAGTGACCATCAATTTTAATGAAGGTGTTACGGCTATTGTGGGGCCAAATGGTTGCGGAAAATCGAATGTGATTGATGCGATGAGATGGGTTTTGGGCGAGCAAAGCACCAAAGCTTTACGTTCTGAAAAGATGGAAAACAT